>Ga0315907_10004831_pt1 | contig 14952 bp, 13 predicted proteins | sample LakEriMetagenome_3_FD_203525 | JGI IMG/M metagenome (GOLD analysis project Ga0315907, IMG submission 203525) | Freshwater fungal communities from buoy surface, Lake Erie, Ohio, United States - Buoy 12 MA123 | ecosystem: Environmental > Aquatic > Freshwater > Lake > Lake biofilm | place: USA...
ATCGATGGCGTGAAGGACCTGTGGGTGCTCGAGGTCGCGCTCGGTCGCAAGCTCAAGACGTCTGCAAAGAGGGCCGCGTAAGATGAATCAGACCGCCGCCAGTTCCAACTGCCGGCGGGACATCGCCACTGGCGCGATTACCAGCGACTGTTGTTGCCATGGCCAGAACTGCCGGAGCAGCGCCGAATCGCCGCCGCGCTGAAGCTGGTAGATGATGCAGTGAGCAAGGCTCGGGATGAACTCAGCGCTGCCCGCACGGTAACGGGATCGCTGAAAGCAGGCTTGCTGACTGGTGCAATCGACATGCGGGGCCGCGGAAAGGTGGTAACCAAAGCAGGACCATTGCCGGTCGGATGGTCCGTCTCATCACTCAAGAATCTGGCGGAGATTGGCTCAGGCATAACGCTGAATCAAGATCGGGCTGCGAAAGAAAACGCCTGCCGGTATCTCACCGTCGCACACGTTCAGCGAGGTGTGATTTCCAGTGAAGATGCGCGCTATCTTGAACTCTCGGAGGACGAGCGCAAGACGCGCCTGCTGGAGACGGGCGACCTTCTTGTGGTCGAGGGGCACGCCAGTTCTATGGAGATTGGCCGCGCAGCCCTCTTTGAGGACCCAGGTGAAGCAACGACGTTTCAGAACCACCTGTTTAGGGTCCGGGCCGATAGGAACCATGTCCTACCGAAGTTCTTGCTGCACATCTTGAACTCTGAACGCATGCAACGCCACTGGAACTCTGTGTGCAATACCAGCAGCGGGTTGAACACCATCAACCGTCGCAATCTCAGGAACGTCCTGATTCAACACCCGACGATCGATGAACAGCAGGAGATCATCGATGCATTGGACTTGGCAGAGGTGAATGTGGAAGCGGCTGCGAAGCGGACGAGCGCGTTAGAAGAGGTGAAGTGCTCTCTCCTCCAAAACCTGCAAACGGGCAAGACCCGCATCCACGAAGGATTCGTCCATGCCTGAAGTCAGAGAGGGACCGGTCCCCTACACCGTGCGAACTCTCTTCAACGAGGAGACGACCGTCGAGCGCGAAATCATCGAGCACCTGAGGGCGGCGCAGCTGGGTTGGGCTTGGCGCTCACGCGAGCAACTGCGTGAACACCGCCCCGACGAGCGCGAGGTGCTGTTGCTGCCCGTGCTGCGAGAGAAACTCAAGGCGCTGAACCCGACGGTGCTGACCGATGACGCGCGCGTCGACGCCATCATCACCAAGCTGCGCGGTTGCCGCGACAACCAGCAGTGGCTGGCGTGGCTGAAGGGTGGCGTCAACTACAAGTTCGACGCGGCCGAGAACGCACGGGACGTGCGGCTGATCGACTTCGACAACCTGGATGCCAACGACTGGTGGGTGACTAACCAGTTTTCGATCGACGGGCGATCGACCCGGCGCCCGGACATCGTGCTGCTGATCAACGGCATCCCTATCGTGGTGATCGAGGCCAAGACCGCCAGCCGCAGCAAGCCCGATTGGCGCGAGGGCGCCAAACAACTGGGCATGTACGCCGAAGAGATTGACCAGCTCTTCTACACCAATGCCTATGGCGTGGGCGTGAACGAAACCAAGATGATGTACGGCGTGCCGGGCCGGCGCCTGCAGTTCTGGCTGCAGTGGCGCGACCCGTGGCCGCACGAGGTCGACGAGTATGACGAAATGAAGGTCTCGCTGTACGGCCTGTTCGACCGCAGCAACCTGCTGGACTTCATCCGCCACTTCATCGTCTTCATCACCAAGGATGGCAAGACCGAGAAGGTGGTGGTGCGTTACCAGCAGTACCTGGCGGTGAAGGACATCCTGAACCGAGCCACCGCCTTGTCGATGCCGGCCGAGAAGCGCCGCGGCTTGATCTGGCACACGCAGGGCTCGGGCAAGACGCTGACGATGATCTACGCCGCCCGCAGCCTGTGGGAAGACCCCAAGCTGCAGCAGCCGACCGTGATCCTGCTGGTGGACCGCGAGCAGCTGGGTGACCAGATGGATCGTGAACTGAATTCCACGGGCACCGACAACGTGCACGTTGCGGCCAGCAAGCGCGACCTGGAGGAGAAGCTCCGCGGCGACTATCGCGGTGTGATCCTGACCACCGTTCATTTGTTCGACGGCATGCCGGCGCGCGTGACCCAGCAGCGCTCCAACGTCATCGTCATGGCCGACGAGGCGCACCGGTCCCAAGAGCGCGAACTGGGCACCTACATGCGTTCGGCGGTGGAAGGCGCCTCGATGTTCGGCTTCACCGGCACGCCGATCGAGAACGACGACCACAATACGCCCAAGGCCTGGGGCTACGTGAAGGACGACGGCAAGATCGAGCGCTACATGGGCCGGCCCTACACGGTGACCGATGCGTTGCGCGATGGCGTAGTCAAGCCGATCCACTGGCAGCCCCGGGTGACCGACTGGCAACTGCACGGTACCAAGCTCGACCTGGCCTTCCAGCGCGAGTTCGGCCACCTGGCCGAGGACGAGCGTAGCAAGCTGGTCACCGAAGGCGCACGGCTCGAAGCACTGCTGTACCACGACAAGCGCATTGCACAGATCGCCGACGACGTGGCCAAGCACTTCACCGAGCACGTTCAACCGAATGGGTTCAAGGGCATGTTCGTCTGCAGGGAGAAGAAGGCGGTCCAGCTCTACACGGCGGCGCTGCGCGAACGCCTGGGCGCCGACGTGGTGGTGCCCGTCATCTCCGAGGCGCCGCAGAACGACCCGCAGGACATTCAGGCGCTGTACCTGGGCGAGGCCAAGCGCAAGAAGGTGCTGAATGAATTCTTGATCCCCGCGCAGTCCGAGCTGGAGGAGCATCGCGACAAGCCGTTCCGCAAGGTGCAGATCCTGGTCGTCTGCGACATGCTCCTGACCGGCTTCGATGCCCCGATCCTGCAGGCGCTGTACCTGGACAAGAAGTTGCTGAACCACTCGCTGTTGCAGACCATCGCTCGGGTCAACCGCCCGTACAACGAGCTGAAGGGCCATGGCCTCATCCTCGACTACTACGGCATCTTCGATCACCTGAACGAGGCGCTGAACTACCGCCCTGATGAGTTGGGCGATGTGGCGTTTCCGTTCGACACCATCCTGGAGCACTTCCGCAAGACCTTCCAGGAGATCTGGGGCCTGTTCCCGCAAGACACCGTGCCCCGCGACGGCTCGCACGATGCCTTCATCACCGCGATGAAGATCCTGCGTGATGTGGACGGCGCCGAGAAGCAGTTCGACGGCGGTTATCGAAATCTGCGCGTGCTGTACGAAGCGCTTCAGCCCGACGAACGGCTGCGCGACTATCTGCGGCCTTATGCCTGGCTGACGAAGCTGTACATGCTGTACCGGAAGAAGTTCTATCCGGATGCAAGCAAGAGCGTGGAGGCGACGGAAGAGGATGCGGCCCGCACACGTGAGCTGATTCGCGATCACATCGATGTCGATGAACTCGAGACCGTGTTCCCGACCTATGTGCTGGACGAGCACTTCCTGACCAAGCTGAAGGACAAGAAGCCGGACGCAAAGGCGCTGGACATCGAGGCGATGTTGTCGGCGGAGCTACGTATCCGGTTGGATCAGGACGAGTCGTTCCGGTCGCTGTCCGAGAAGCTGCAGCGCCTGATCGATGAGAAGCGCGCCGGCACCCTGGCGGGCATCGCACTGATCGAGGAATTGGAGAAGCTGACAGACGCCGTGCGGCAGGCCGTCGATGAGGTCAATCGTCCCATTGCGCAGCAGTTGGCCTTGAAGGTGAAGGCCCGAAACCCGGCCATCGCCGACGCGCTGGCTGTCGATATCGCAGCAGCCACGCTGGAACTGGCCGACAAGCATTGCTTCCCGAACTGGTGGGCCACGTCAACCGCAGACCCCGATGTGACGAAGGACCTGCTGATGATGGTGGCCACGAAATTCTCAGCGGCGGGGCTGCTGACTGCAGACGCCATGGGCTTCATCGGCACGCTGGTGCAGACGCTCAGGCGCCGCCGCTATCGGCCGCGCGCGGAGAGTCCGGCAGCTTCACCGGAAGGCGGCGATGCCAGCGCTGGTTGACGACGGCGCACCCGGCAGTCTGGTGTTGCCAGACGGGCGATCGATCGAGTTCGCGATTCGATACTCCACCCGTGCCCGGTCGGCCCGCCTGCGTGTGGGTGCCCGCGAGGGGCTGGTCGTCGTCGTCCCCGCCGGCCTGCAGCGCGAGCGGGTCAACCTGCTCGTCGCGAGCAAGCGCGATTGGATCGCGACGAAGCTGGACGACATCGAAGCCATTCGACACTTGATCCCGAAGGTGTCTCCGGCGCGCCCGCAGGCTTTCGACCTGCCGGCGCTTGCCGAGACTTGGCGGGTTGAGTACCGCGAGATGCGCCGGGCTTCGGTCGGCGCCAAGACAGATCAGCCCGGCCGCATCGTGGTCTTCGGCGCCATCAGCGATGTGGACGCATGCCATGCAGCGCTTCGACGGTGGCTGGCTCGTAGGGCTGCGGAAGCGCTCCCGCCGTGGCTGGAACGCGTAGCCGCTCAATGTGGGCAGCAGCCCGCCGCTGTAGCCATCAAGAACCAACGCACTCGCTGGGGAAGCTGCGCTGCCAGCGGGCGCATCAGCCTGAACTGCAAGCTGCTGTTCCTGCCGCGCGAATTGGTCCGCTACGTGATGGTCCACGAGCTCTGCCACCTCGTCGAGCCGAATCATTCACATCGGTTCTGGGCGCAGGTAAGGCGATCAGAAGGAACGGCTGATCATCTGCATGGGCAGATGAGAGATGCATGGAAACACGTTCCGCCGTGGGCGCAACGTGGATCGGGAACTGCACTGTAGCGCCGGCGGCCCGGCATGCGTCACAGATTCCCATAGAACACCACCGCCATGAGTGACATCAAGCTCTTCAGGCTACAAGCCGGCAAAGCCATCGAACTCCAGGGACACGCCTCCGACCTGGAGAAGCCGCTTCAGACGCTGATCGAGGCCAACCTCGACACCCTGCTCGGCATCCGCTTCCTGGCCACCGAGTACTCAACAGGCAAGACCCACGCGGGCCGTATCGACTCGCTGGGCCTGGACGAGAACAACTGTCCCGTCATCCTGGAATACAAGCGCTCGATGGGCGAGAACGTCATCAACCAGGGTTTGTTCTACCTGGACTGGCTGATGGACCACCAGGCCGAGTTCAAGCTGCTGGTGATGGACCAACTGGGCAAGCCTGCGGCCGATGCCATCGACTGGACCGCGCCGCGGCTGGTGTGCATCGCGGCCGACTTCACCAAGTATGACGGGCATGCGGTTCAGCAGATCAACCGCAACATCGAGCTGATCCGCTACCGGCGCTTCGGAGACGAGCTGCTGCTCCTGGAACTGGCCAACGCGGCCAGTGCCAATGCGAGCAAGGCGTCGAGTACCAAGGCGGCCAAACCGGCGGCTGCGCCAGCGGTAGAGCCCACGGGCGCCAAAGGTGCTGGCGGCGACCGCTCCTACGCCGACTGGCTACCGCTGCTGCCGCCACACCTTAGCGAGTTGGTGGCATCGCTGGAGGGGCACGTCCTGTCCCTGGGTGACGACGTGCAGCGCAAGGAGCTCAAGCTCTACGTGGCCTTTAAGCGCCTCAAGAACTTCGCCACCGTGGTGCCGCAGAAGAACCGCCTGCTGCTCTACCTGCAACTGGACCCCGCGAAGGTGGTGCCGATGCCGCCGAATGGTCAGGATGTCAGCCAGAAGGGGCACTGGGGGACGGGTGACCTGGAGCTGTCGCTGTCGTCGCAGGCTGACCTGGATGCCGCAAAGCCGCTGATCCTGATGGCCTACGAGGGGCGAGCACCGGCGTCGGCCGTAGGGCCCTGATCAAGAGCGGGCAAACTTGTACCGACAGCCGCGAACGCCCGAAAACCCAATGTCTGTGAGCGCCCCATGCTGATCTCATTCACTCTTCGCGATTTCAAGAGTTTCCGAGAGGCCAAGCTCCCGCTGGGGCCGCTGACGGTCCTGATTGGCGCCAATGCGGCCGGCAAGAGCAATGCCATTGAGGCGCTCCGCTTTCTCTCATGGCTTGCGCAGGGTCAGAAGCTCACCTCCATTCAATACGCGGTCAATAGCGTTGATCGAGTTGTCCGAGGCCGCATCGAGGATCTTTGCCATCGTGATATGACCAAGTTCAGCCTGGGCTGCAGGACAGACGATCACCACTGGAACGAATTGGAGATGCAAATCACCGTTCGCGAGGGCGAGCTTCACATCACCGGTGAACATGTTGGTGAGATTGGGGAGAACCTACCGCTCTACCTGATGGACCGTCCCTCGCAGGGCCTGAGCACAGATGCAGGCGTCGCCTACAACAACTTTGCGCGGGGCGGGAACAAGCCGCACGTCACGGTCAGCGACCAGATGGCAGTGTTCGTCCAGTTCGAAAGCGCAGTCCGTTTCGAGGCGGGCCACAAGAAGGCGCAGGAGACGATTCCGGCGGTGGCCAAGCGGCTGCAGACCACGCTGTCGAACATTCTTTTTCTCGACCCCGCGCCGGCGCGGATGCGCGAGTACAGCTTCACCAACGACAAGCGCCTGCTGGGTGACGGGACTAACCTGTCGACCGTTCTGCACCGGCTTTGGGGTCCTGACGGTGAGTCGCACAAAGAGCCCTTCGCCGGCCAGCGCCAGGCCATCCTCGAATTCATCCAGAGCCTGCCAGAACAGGACATCTCGGGCCTGAGCTTCCTAGATGGCCCGCGCGGCGAGGTCATGGTCCAGTTGCAGGAGACTTTCGGCGGTACCCCTAGGGTTTATGACGCGTCGCTGCTCTCCGACGGCACGTTGCGCGTTCTGGCCATCGCAGCCGCCATGCTCTCCGCGCCCGAAGGGAGCCTCGTCGTCATTGAAGAGATCGACAACGGCGTGCATCCAAGCCGCGCCAGGCACCTTCTCGACAGCATCCGCAGCGTCGCCGAGCGACGCAAGCTGCGCGTGCTGCTGTCCACGCACAACCCCGCCATGCTGGATGCGCTACCCGACGCCGCAGTACCCGACGTCGTCTTTTGCTACCGCGATCCTGACAGCGGGGCGAGCACGCTGATTCGAATGAACACGATTCCCGACGTGCCCGAATTGCTCGTGCAGGGCCCACTCGGCCACCTGATGACCTCTGGCGCACTGGAGCGCTTCGTAAAGACCCACAAAGGGCCGGACGCACGCAAGCAGCAAGCGAAGGCGTGGCTCGAATCGCTGAAGGCGGCCAAGCCGAGTGTTGGCGAATGAGCGCGATCGTCATCGTCGACACCTCGGTACTCCTGAACATCCTCGATGTTCCGGGGCGCAACGAGAGCCGGGCCAAGGTGCTGGCTGAGCTTGAGAAGCTGATCGAGGCCAGCAATCACCTGTTCATCCCGATGGCCACCATCGTCGAGGTCGGGAACCACATCGCCCAGCTTGGCAACGGAGCAGCGAGAAGGGCTGCGGCGGAACGATTCAATGCCGAGGTGAGGAAGGCCCTTGCAGACGAGGCGCCGTGGCAGCCGATCAATTTCCCCTCCTACCAGGAGGTGCTGAGTTGGCTCGATGCCTTCCCAGACGCCGCCATGCGGGGCTTGGGCATGGGTGACCTCTCCATCAAGATGGAATGGGAAGGCCTGTGCGCGAAGTACCGGATGAGTCGCGTGCGGGTCTGGACTCTCGACGATGATCTCGCCGGACTCGACCGTGCCGTGATCGAGCGTCGCCGGGTGACCTAGCTGCACCTTTCGCCAGTCAATATGTAAAGCGGCAGGTGGCAGTGGTGGTCGCAGTGGGCGTGGAACGCGCCGAGCTCCTGCGCTGCCCTGTGCAGTCCGGACCTTCCTCCAGGGCCGTGTTTCCACGATCGCCCCAGCGGCGGTCTGGCCTGCTTCACGCTGGCATTGTCCCACCCCTGCCATCACCCGCATGTGGCGTGCCCCAGCAGAAGCGAAAAGGGGCCCCAAAGGGCCCCCTCCTGAAGTCAGCACAGACTCACTTCGATTCCTGCAGCACACGGATGCGGTCTTCGATGGGCGGGTGGCTGGAGAACAGCGCCATCAGGCCGCTGGGCTTGCTGGAGATGCCCATGTTCTGCACCGTCTGCGGCAGGGCACCGGGCTCCAGGCCGCCCAGGCGGGCCAGCGCGTTGATCATGGGCTGCTTGCGGCCCATGAGCTGCGCTGCACCGGCGTCCGCGCGGTACTCGCGCTGACGCGAGAACCAGGCCACGATCACGGCGGCCACCAGGCCCAGGACGATGTCCATCACGATGGTGGTGATGTAGTAGCCGATGCCCACGCCGTCACGGTCGTTCTTCAGGATCACCTTGTCGACGAAGTAGCCCACCACACGCGAGATGAAGACCACGAAGGTGTTCATCACGCCCTGGATCAGCGTCATGGTCACCATGTCGCCGTTGGCCACGTGCGCCACCTCGTGGCCGATCACGGCCTCGACCTCTTCCTTGGTCATGTTCTGCAGCAATCCGGTGGACACGGCCACCAGGGCGGAGTTCTTGAACGCGCCCGTGGCGAAGGCGTTGGGCTCGCCCTCATAGAGCGCCACATCGGGCATGCCGATGCCGGCCTTGGTGGCGAAGGTGCGCACCGTGCCCACGATCCAGCGGTGCGTGGGGTCGGTGGAGTCGTTGATGATGACCGCCCGGGTGCTCCACTTGGCCATGGGCTTGCTGATCAGCAGCGAGATGATCGCGCCGCCAAAACCCATCAACAGCGAGAACCCGAGCAGCATGCCCAGATTCAGGCCGTTGGAGGTAAGGAACTTGTTGACCCCCAGCAGGCTTGCGGTGATGCCCAGCACCACCATCACGGCCAGGTTGGTCAGGATGAACAGGACGATGCGTTTCATGGCAAAGACCGCGTCGAGCGCGGAACAAAGATTGGCGACAGAGCAGGATATTAGGGCCGGGGTGCGGAATTCAAGGTGCACAGGCCCGCCATACCCCCGCCACCGTCAGGGAAGCGGGCCGGCGCCGTTGTCGGCCGGGCGTTTGGCTGCGGCAGAGCGGCGGCGGCGAGGCTTGCGCGCCGGCTTGACCTGCGCACCGGGCAGTTCAGCGGGGACGTCTGGGGCCGGCGGCGGCGCGGCGGGTGACGGTTCCGCCTGCGGGGTGGCGCCTGGCAGGGCCTCCACCTGCGGCTTGCGCCGGCCGCCGCGTGAGCGGGCCCGGGCGGGCCGTGCCTCAGGCAGTGCCGTTGTCGGCGCATCGACCAGCGGGGGCAGCATCTCGGGCACAGACGGCGCCACGGGAGCCTGCTGCGCTGCCTCGGGAACGGCCGCGCTGTCCAGGGCCTCAAGAGGCAGGGTGGTGGGCTCCACGGCCTTGCGCGGCGCACGTCCGCGCTCACGGCCTCCACTTCGGCCTTCGCTTCGGCCTTCGCCTCGCCCTTCGCGGCGAGACTCTGCGCGGCCATCCGAACGGCCATCCCCTCGACCGTCGCCCCGGCCCTTGCCGCGGCCCTCCGCCCTGGCATCGCTGCCGCCCTGAGGCTTGGCCTTGCGGTGTTCCATGACTTCATAGTCGTCATAGACGGACCGCGTCTCGTCGCCCGTCTTGCCTTGCTGGCCCACACCGATGACCCGGCAGCCCTTCTCCCGCAGGCGGCTGACCAAGGGGGCGAAGTCCGAGTCGGAGGAGGCGATCACCACCACATCGGGCCGCTCGGCCAGCGTCAGATCGATCGCATCCACCGCCAGCGCGATGTCGGTGGAATTCTTGCCGGCCGCCAGGTTCACCATCGGACGGATGGACAGGCGCTTGAAGGCCGCCTGGTGCTTGACGGCCGATTCGGCCGTGCAGTAAGCGCGGCGCACGTGTGGGCCGCCGAAGTGCTTGCCCACCCAGCCCACGGCCTGCTCGATCACGTCCAGCGAGACGTTGTCCGCGTCGATCAGCAGCATCACCTTTTCCTGCGTCATGGCAGCAGCTTCCAGTTCAGGGTTTCGCCACCGCGCAAGGGCTTGATGATGGCTTCGCCGAAAGGCAGGTTCTCGGGCAGGGTCCAGGGCTCGCGCCGCAGCGTGACGGTGCCGTCGTTCGGCGGCAGGCCGTAGAAGGCCGGGCCGTGCAGGCTGGCAAACCCTTCAAGCCGGTGCAGGGCACCCGCGGCCTCGAAGGCCTCGGCATAGAGCTCCAACGCGGCCGGCGCGGTGAAGCAGCCGGCACCGCACACCGACTGCTCCTTCAGCGCCGCAGCGTGCGGTGCGCTGTCGGTGCCCAGGAAGAAGCGTGGGCTGCCCGATGTGGCCGCGCCCACCAGCGCCTGGCGGTGCACCTCGCGCTTGAGCACGGGCAGGCAGTAGTAGTGCGGCCGCATGCCGCCCATGAACAGGGCGTTGCGGTTGTACAGCAGGTGGTGCGCGGTGATGGTGGCCGCCGTGCGCTCGTCACTGCCGGCCACGTACTGCGCCGCTTCGCGCGTGGTGATGTGCTCGAACACCACCTTCAGCTCGGGGAAGTCCCGGCGCAGCGGCTGCATCACGCGGTCGATGAACACCGCCTCGCGGTCGAAGAGGTCGATCTCGGCATCGGTCACCTCGCCGTGCACCAGCAGCAGCAGCCCTTCGCGCTGCATGGCCTCCAGCGTGGCGTAGGTGCGGCGCACATCGGTGACGCCGGCATCGCTGTTGGTGGTCGCGCCCGCAGGGTAGAGCTTGAGCGCGACCACGCCCGCCTCGCGCGCACGGCGGATCTCCTCGGGTGGGGTGTTGTCGGTGAGGTACAGCGTCATCAAGGGCTCGAAGCGCAGGCCGGCGGGCACTGCCGCCAGGATGCGCTCCCGGTAGGCCACAGCTTGCGCTGCAGTCGTCACCGGCGGCTTGAGATTGGGCATGATGATGGCGCGGCCGAACTGACGCGCCGTGTGCGGCACCACGGCCGCCATGGCGGCGCCATCGCGCACATGCAGGTGCCAGTCGTCGGGCCGCTTCAGGGTGAGGGTGTCGGTCATGACGGCATTCTCGCCGCCGCCGAGCCAGGCCCCTCGGGTGTCCTCGATACTTGCCAGGTGACCACACCCGGCCGCCGCCATCCACTGCTGCACACGGCCACCATGCCAGCCGAGAGGGCTTCAAAAGGGGAGCCGTGAACAACGCCATCACCGTCATCGAGGCCCTGGCCACCCTGGCCTTCGCGCTGTCAGGCCTGCTGGCGGCTGCGCGCAAGCGGTTGGACGCCGTGGGCGTGGTGGTGGTGGCGGGGCTGGCCGCCTTTGGCGGGGGCACGCTGCGCGACATCCTGCTGGACCGCCGGCCCTTCTTCTGGGTCACGCATGCCGACTGGCTGTGGGGCCTGCTGGCCCTGTGCATCGTGGCGATGCTGTTTCTGCGGGCGCGGCATTTCGGTGTGACCGAGCGCGCCATGCAGTGGCCTGACGCCCTGGGCCTGGGCCTGTTCACCGCTGGCGGCACCGAGATCGCGCTGGCCAACGGCATGCCGCCCATCGTCGCCGTGCTGATGGGCATGGTCACCGCCGTGTTTGGAGGCGTGCTGCGCGACATCGTGTGCAACGAGATCCCCAGCGCCTTCAGCGACCACCGGCCCTACGCAGTGTGTTCTTTCGCGGGCGGCTGGGTGCTGGTGGGGGCGCAGCAGGCCGGTCTGCCGGGCGAGACGGCGCTGGCTGCGGCCGCCCTCACCGCCACCGGTCTGCGCGTGCTGGCCCTGGCCACCGGTTGGCAACTGCCACCCTGGCGGGCGGGGGCGCCGCCGCCGGGGTGAACAGCCGCACTGAACGACGGCGCGACGGCGCGCTCTGACCTGGGCTTCAGGCCTTGGACAGTTGCGGTTGGGCCGCAACGCCGGGGCGGTGCTCCACGCCCGTGAACGCAAAGTCCACTTCCGGGGCCAGGCCGGCCACGATGCGGGCGATGCTCTTGCCCGACCCGCAGGCGTGCGTCCAGCCCAGCGTGCCGTGGCCCGTGTTCAGGAACAACTTGCCCACCTTGGAACGGCCGATGATGGGCACGTTGCTGGGTGTGGCCGGGCGCAGGCCCGTCCAGAACTGCGCGCGTTCAGCGTCGCCCGCGCCCGGGAACAGTTCCTCGACCCGGCGCACGATGGCTTCGCAGCGCACGCGGTTCAGGTCGCGGTCGTAACCGTTCAACTCCGCGGTGCCGGCAATGCGCAGGCGGTCGCCCAGCCTGGAGAACACGAGCTTGTATTCGTCGTCGGTCAGCGACACCTGGTGCGCCATGGAGGCGTCCTTCACCGGCATGGTGACCGAATAGCCCTTGGCCGGGTAGATCGGCAGCTCGATGCCCAGCGGCTTGGCCAGCAGCGGGCTGAGCGAGCCCATGGCCAGCACATAGGCGTCAGCGCGCAGGCGCTGGAAGCGGCCCTCGCTGTCGGTGGCCTCCACGTGGTCGATCTCGCCGCCGGCCGTGCGCAACGCCGTGACGGTGTGGCTCATCAGGAACTGCACGCCGTCCTGTTCGCAGCGCTTCACCAGCTCACGGGCGAAGCGGTTGGCATCACCCGACTCGTCTTCCGAGGTGTAGGTGGCGCCGGCCAGCTGCGGGCGGATGTGCGCCAGGGCCGGCTCGATCTTCACGGCCTCGTCGGCGGAGATGACGCGGCGGTCGCAGCCCAGCTCGCGCATCTGCGCGGCCGGCGCCTCAGCGGCGTCAAACTCCTGCTGGCTCGTGTAGAAGTGCAGGATGCCCTGCGTACGCTCGTCGTAGGCGATGTCACGGTCGCGGCGCAGCTGCTGCAGCGTGTCGCGGCTGTAGGTGCCCAGGCGCACGATCTGCTCGATGTTGTGGCGCGTGCGCGCCGGCGTGCACTCGCGCAGGAACTGCAGGCCCCAGCGCCACTGACGCGCGTCGGCCCGCAGGCGGAACAGCAGCGGTGCGTCTTCCTTGCCCAGCCACTTCAGCACCTTCAGCGGCGCGCCCGGGTTGGCCCAGGGCTCGGCATGGCTGACCGAGATCTGCCCGCCGTTGGCGAAGCTGGTCTCGGCCGCGGCCGAAGCCTGGCGGTCGACCACGGTGACCTCATAGCCCTGCTGGCGCAGGAAGTAAGCCGAGGTGACGCCAAGCAGGCCGGCGCCGAGGACGATGACTTTCATGGGAAGACTCCTGTTGCGAGGACAACGGGGCGGTGCGGGCGCAGGCTCACTGTGGCTCGAGCTTGATGGACTTGGCGATGGTGCGCAGCCGTACCGTCTGGCGCTCGTACTCCTTCTGCGCATCGGCCACGGACAGCATCGGCGGCACCCGCCCGTCCAGGTCGGCCAGCTTCTTGCGGGCTTCGGGGTCGTTCATGGCGGCGGCCAGATTCTTGTTCAGGGCCGCGACGATGGGCTCGGGCGTGTCCTTGCGCACGAAGTAGCCGGTCCAGGCGTCGAAGGCGAAGTCCTTGAAGGTCTTGTGCTCGGTGATGCTCGGATACTTCTCCAGGAACTTCGCCTCGGGTTTGCCCGGCTGGGCCATGGTGGCGAGGACCTTGAACAAGCCCTGATCGACGAAGCCGGGCAGGCGTGAATCCACCACGAAGAAGGCCACGTCCACCAGGTTGCCGCCCAGGTCCTGCAGCGCGGGGGCCAGGCCCTTGTAGGGCACGTGAGTCATCTTGACGCCAATGGTGTCGGCAAAGTGCTCACCCACGAAGTGATAAAGCGAGCCGATCCCCACGCTGGCGTAGGTCAGCGGCTTGCCTTCGGCCGAAGCTTTCTTGGCCAGGGCGACGAGCTCATCGATGTTGTTCGCCGACAGGCCCTTGCGGGCCAGCACGGCCATCGGGAAGCTGCCGATGACCTGCACCATGCGCCAGTCCTCGGACCTGTACTTCACCGTCTGCATCGCCAGCGGCGCGAGGATCAGTTCATTGGGCGAACCTTGGTAGACGATCTGCCCGTCGGCGGGCGCGTTCAGCACCTTCTGCGCCGCTATCGAGCCCGCGGCGCCTCCCAGGTTGTCCACGATGGCCATCTGTCCGGAGGCCTTGGCAAAGGGTTTTTCCACCATGCGGGCGATCACGTCGGACAGGCCGCCCGCCGGGTAGGGCACCAGCAGCGTCACGGGCTTGACCGACTGGGCGGCGGCCCCGCCTGCCAGCAAGGCGCCGGCGGCCCAGGCGATGGCGTGGGTCATGAGGGCCCGACGGCCCGACTTCAGAGGCGATTGGATGGTCATGTGATGTCTCCGGGTGTGGGGCGCCATCGGGCAGATCGGACACCCTCGCTGAGGTCTCGTGGCCTGGGGACGGCAGGCCTCTGCCGGGCCTCGCCACCGTCTTGCCTGTCGCTGGATCGGCGGGCTTGACGGACGGGATGCTAGTCAGGGGCACCGGGCAAGTCCAATGCATATTTATATTCAATATGATGCTTTTTGGGCATCGTTCAGGAGACCCTCGCATGACCCTGGTTCAGCTGCGCCACCTGCTTTCCCTGGCCGAGACCGGCTCCTTCAGCCGTTCGGCGGAAGCCCTGTTCATCACCCAGCCAGCGCTCAGCCGCAGCATCCGCGGCCTGGAGGCGGAGCTGGGCCAGCCCCTGCTGGACTGCATCGGCTGGCGCAGCGAGCTCACCGCCTTCGGGCGCGAGATGTTGTTGCGCGCCCAGCGCCTCGTGGCCGAGGCCGATGAACTGCGCGCCGTGGCCCAGCGCCTGCGCACGGGCGCCACGGGCCACCTGAAACTGGGCCTGGGCTCCGGCCCCGCGGCCATCCTGGCCGTGCCCTTGATGCGCCACTTGGCGCTGAACTTCCCCGCCGTGCACCTGGATCTCACCGTGGGCGCCTCGGCGGTGCTGGAAGAGGGGTTGCGGCAACGCCGGCTGGATGCGCTGCTGGTGGACGCACGGTCGGTCATCCCCTCCACCGACCTGCAGGTGGAGCCCCTGGGCGCCCGAGTTCGACACCAAACGCTGTAAGTGGTTGATTTGTATAGAGGCGACCCTTTCGGCTGCCACTACAGCAAGGGCATTTGAGCGTTGACGTCGGGCTTCTTGACTTTGAATGCGGCCAGCACTTT
>Ga0315907_10004837_pt1 | contig 14939 bp, 11 predicted proteins | sample LakEriMetagenome_3_FD_203525 | JGI IMG/M metagenome (GOLD analysis project Ga0315907, IMG submission 203525) | Freshwater fungal communities from buoy surface, Lake Erie, Ohio, United States - Buoy 12 MA123 | ecosystem: Environmental > Aquatic > Freshwater > Lake > Lake biofilm | place: USA...
TACGAGATGGGTAAGTCCTTACAAGAGGGTCTTGGCGAAGTGCAAGAGATGATTGATATCTGTGATTTTGCTGTTGGCTTGTCGCGTCAGCTGTATGGATTGACAATGCACAGCGAGCGACCAGGACATCGCATGTACGAGCAATGGCATCCCCTAGGAGTTGTAGGAATCATCTCGGCATTTAATTTTCCGGTAGCCGTTTGGAGCTGGAATAGCGCTCTAGCATGGGTTTGTGGAAATGTGTGCGTTTGGAAGGGAAGTGAAAAAACGCCGCTTTGTGCTGTTGCGTGTCAGAACATTTGGAACGAGGTTGCCAAGGAAAACGGTCTTCCGGAAGGAATTTCCAGCATTGTTACGGGAGACGTCAGAGTTGGCTCACTTATGACAGAGGATAAACGAGTTCCTCTCGTGTCAGCAACCGGAAGTACGCGCATGGGGCGCATTGTAGGAGCCAAGGTGGCGGAGCGTTTCGGCAAGAGTCTGTTAGAATTGGGTGGAAATAATGCCATTATTGTTACTCCGAATGCGGACCTGAAAATGACAATCATCGGTGCTGTTTTTGGTGCTTGTGGTACCGCGGGTCAACGATGCACAACGACACGTCGTTTAATTATTCATGAAAGCATTTTTGAAGAGGTTACATCAAAATTGGTTCAAGCATACGGCCAGTTAAGAATAGGAAATCCGTTAGACCAGAATAATCACGTTGGACCGCTAATCGACATTGATGCGGTACGTATGTATCAAGAATCGATTGAAGCCGCCAAGCAGCAGGGTGGGAAAGTGTTGGTAGAAGGTGGGGTTCTTTCCGGATCAGGTTATGAAAGCGGTTGCTACGTTAAGCCATGCATCATTGAAGTGAAAGATTCAAGTCTGCCTATTGTGCAGCATGAGACTTTCGCTCCCATTCTGTATGTAATGAAGTACACTGATTTACAAACTGCTGTTGCCATGCAGAATGGTGTTGCTCAAGGGTTGAGTAGCAGTATAATGACTACGAATATGCGTGAAGCTGAGTATTTCCTTTCTGTAGAAGGAAGCGACTGCGGAATCGCGAATGTGAATATTGGTACCAGTGGTGCGGAGATTGGTGGAGCTTTCGGTGGTGAAAAGGAAACGGGTGGTGGTCGTGAATCGGGCTCTGACAGTTGGAAGAGTTACATGCGCCGTCAGACGAATACCATCAACTACAGTGCTAATTTACCGTTAGCACAAGGTATTAAGTTTGATTTGTAAATGTGATAATGAGTATTAGGAAATAGAAAAGGACGCCTCAAGCGTCCTTTTTTCATTTGTGTTGTGCATGCCGCTATCTTCCTAGATGCATAAGCAGAATTGATATATCGGCTGGATTAACTCCGCTTATGCGTGATGCTTGACCTAGCGTTTCGGGCTGAATGGCTAGAAGTTTTTGCCTTGCCTCGGTGCTAATGTTACCGACGGCCTGGAAATCAAAGCCCTTAGGGAACTTAATGTGCTCCAGTCGTAGGAGTTTTTCAGCCATGTCGCGCTCCTTGGCTAGGTATCCGCTGTATTTCACTTCTATTTCGGCTTGTTCTAAGATTTCAGGAACTAAATCACCAGTGTCGGCAATGCTTTCAGCGATGGATGGATATAAGGCGGTAAAATCAGACAATCTTAACTCGGGCCGACTCAGAATGCTCGCGAGCTTTACTTTTTGGTTTATTGGGGCGCTAATGCGTTTTTCTAGGGTTGTATTGATGATTTCGGGATCAACAGAGAGTTTTTCGATGTGTTCGAGGATGGTTTTTTTGCCGGCCAACTTTTGTTCCACGTGAAATGTGCGCTCTTGAGTTGCCAATCCAATGGCGGCGGCTTTCGAAGTTAAACGTTCGTCTGCGTTATCTTGTCTGAGTAATGTGCGGAACTCGGCCCTGCTCGTAAACATACGGTATGGTTCGTCTGTGGATTTGGTAATCAAATCGTCGATGAGAACACCGATATAGGCTTCGTCTCGATTTAATACAAAGGGAGATTTATTTTGTATCCATAGCGCAGCGTTAATGCCTGCCATTAGTCCTTGACAGGCCGCCTCCTCGTACCCTGTGGTTCCATTGATTTGCCCCGCTAGGAAAAGTCCGGGAATAGCCTTTGATTCAAGCGTGTGTTTGAGTTGATCCGGTGGGAAATAGTCGTATTCAATTGCATATCCAGGGCGGAACATTTTGGCATTTTCGAAACCCGGAATTTGTTGCAGAGCTGCTTGTTGAACCTCCTCCGGTAGACTGGTGGAGAAGCCATTGACATAAATTTCCACTGTATTCCATCCTTCAGGTTCCACGAAAATTTGATGGCGGTCTTTGTCTGCAAATCGAGTTATTTTGTCTTCAATGGACGGGCAGTATCGAGGACCGACACCCTGTATTCTACCCGAAAACATTGGGCTTTTTTCAAAACCCGTTGCGAGTATGTCGTGTACTACACCGTTGGTATAGGTAATCCAACAACAGCGTTGTGTTTTGAGTGGTTGCGTAATGGGTAAATAGCTGAATTTTCCTGGTTCAGCATCACCGGCTTGCTCCTCCATGGCGCTATAATTAAGTGAGCGACCATCGATTCTGGGGGGTGTTCCCGTTTTCATTCGACCGCTGCGTAATCCCAGTGAATTCAACTGTTCTGTAAGGCCTTCAGCGCGTTTCTCCCCCATTCTTCCACCACCGAATTGCTTTTCGCCGATGTGAATTACACCGTTCAGGAAAGTTCCACTGGTCACGATCACAGAGCGGCAGTGAAAGCGAATGCCCATTCCGGTTATTACACCCTTGATTTCATTGTTTTCAATGACAATTTCACTGACCATGTCTTGCCAAAAATCGACGAGCGGCGTAGCTTCCAGCATGTTGCGCCATTCTTCTGCGAAGCGCATGCGGTCGTTTTGAGTGCGGGGGCTCCACATGGCGGGCCCTTTGGATTTGTTCAGCATGCGAAACTGTATAGCTGAACGGTCGGAAACGATACCGGAATAACCACCCAGAGCATCGATTTCACGAACGATTTGACCCTTCGCTATACCACCCATTGCGGGATTACAACTCATCTGGCCAATCTTGTTCATGTCCATGGTAATCAGTAAGGTACGAGCACCAAGATTGGCTGCTGAGGCGGCTGCTTCATTCCCGGCATGCCCGGCACCAACAACTATTATATCATATGATTTTTGCATAAAAAATGGGTTCCACGTGAAACGAGGCGTTTATAAATATTTTACGATTTTAGAGAGGCATTTATCTTCTTGCTGACGCATGTTGAGAGCGTCTTTTTTTCCTTTGTCTTTGTATCCACAAAGATGCATAACTCCATGAATAATAACACGATAGGTTTCGGTTTGGAGTGGAGTAGCGTTTTGTTTGGCATTGTCTATAACACGATCATAACTGATGTAGAGATCACCAGAAACACGATCGGCCACGCTGAAATCGAATGTGATAATGTCGGTGTAGTAGTCGTGGTCCAGATGGGTGCGATTCATCTCCAGAAGATGTTCGTCCGAACAGAAAATGACATTGATGTCGCCCGCCTTCTTACCTTCCAATAGAATACAGTCGCTTATCCATCGTTTTAAAGCATTTTTTCGCTTCAATTGAGGGTCAGCATCAATAGTGTGAAATAGGATCGCCATACGGCCGCGAAATTACGTTTTTGCCGACATTAACAAGATTTGAACACGTTAAATGTGTATTTGAGCGCGCCAATTGTTCGGAATCAACGTGTGTTGGGATGAGGAACTATCTGTTGATTGAGAGAATACTGCCGTTCCGTGTTTTCCAGCAAAGCCATGGAACTTTATAATCCGGTGTAGATTCGATGAGCGTGATTTTCGAAATTCTGGCTTGTGTTTAATATGAAATGGTCCGGGTGTATTTAATTTCACCGCCTATGAAGAATATTGTTGTTTTGGTGGATTACACCGAGGGCTGCCGAAAGGCCTTGAATCAAACCCGCGTATTAGCAGAATTAGCAGGGTCAAACATTCATGTGTTGAATGTAACTTCTAACGAGATAAATGAAGCAGAGCATGCGCGATTGGCTGCTTTTGCAACCGAAGAGCTAGGTATTTCTCTGCCGGTTAATACACATCTTGCTGATGGTCGTTTGATGACTGCTTTGAAGACATCGCTCGAGACAATCAATCCTGACTTGATTGTGTTGTGCACACACGGCGTTAAAGGCATCACACAGCATTTGTTTGGCTCTAGAATTCTGTCGCTTGTACAATCGCTTGATAAATCTTTCCTGGTTGTTCAGGAGAACTGTGTTATTGCAGAGGAAGGATTTGGTAGAATTTTATTCCCTGCTACGCATAGCAATATTGCAAGTGTTCTCATTGATCAAGTAATGAATTTGGCGGCTGAATGTGATAGCGAAGTTGTTTTCTATGAAATCGACAAATATGTGGGCGATGCAGAAAAGGAGATTCGCGAAAACTTTGAAGCAGCGAAGAAAATCTTCAAGGGCAAAGGAATACGCTTTAGCCATGTCAAGGAGGAGCCTAACAACCATTCAATGGGGTTTGCTCGCCAAACGCTCGACTATGCTGTGAAAAACGGAATTGGCTTAATCGCCACACCGTCGGAAGTAGTAGATAATGGATTCTTGATGCTGAAGTCGGACAAAGAGTTGTTGCTCACCAATGAGCAAGGAATTCCAATCTTAGCGTGCGGTTAGAAATTAGGCCGGAGTATTTTCGAGAACAGCGAAATCCAGAATGACAACACGGCCATTGTCTTCAAAGGCACAATGGTCAGCCAATTTCTTCATGAGAAAAACACCTCGTCCATGAGGTTTTTCAATGTTTTCCGGAGCGGTTGGATCCGGCAAGTTGTCATAGTCAAAACCTGGACCCTCATCTTCGATCGTGAAGCGCAAATTGTTTTCCGCTATGCTGAAATGTACTGTAACCGTTTTTGACGGATTCATTTTGTTACCGTGCACAATTGCATTGTTTACCGCTTCAGTCATGGCTATAAGCAGCTCGCCGTAATAGTCTTCTTTCACGTGAAACTCGGCGCACACATCGTCGATGAGTTGTTCGGCAATGTGAATGTTTTCCAAAACGGAAGGAAACTGGAGAGTGCGGTTTACGGATGCCATATTGAATTATTGGTCGCCTAATTTAATGAAATACGAATTTACCTTTTCCTTGTAATAAGGTTTGAGGGTAGGTGGAACAGTTTTCAACAACTCGGTTTCTTGTTGCTTTTTACGCATGTACTCTTCATATTTCATGGGGTTTGATACAGGATAATCGCGCGCTTCGTTGCTTTTACGCTGGTTGTCCCGATCGCGCGTGCGTTCTGCTTCTTCCGCTTTCAACAGCCTAATCTCTATGTCGCGCTGGCGACGAAGCGACTCTTCGGTGACTTGGTTGTTGACGATATCTTTCTGCAACTGCTCCATCTCTTTGGCAATTTGCTTCAATTCGTTTCCGTTGCCGCTCCCATCTTGATTAAGCTCTGCGGCTTTTTCCTCGACTGCTTTGCGAATGGCGGCTTGTTTGGCAGCCATCTCAGCCAACTGACGACTCATTTGCTGTCCACCCGAATTATTTTTTCCTTGATTTTTCCCCTGTTTCTTCATCTCTTCCAATTGCTTGGATAATCCTTCCTGCATTTTTTTGATTTGTCCGGCACTTGGTTTCGGTTTGCTTCCGCTACCGCCTGGTTTATTGCAACTTCCACTGCCGGGCTTGCTATTGGCTGATTGTTGTTGCATTTGCTTAAGTGCTTCATCAAGCATAAGCGCAAGGTTATTGAAGCTCGTCATGACATATTGCTGAGACGATGTGATTTCAGGTGTTCGACGATCAGGAATGGAACCAAGTGCCTTTTCCATGTTTTCGTTTACTAGGTTAATTTCACGATTCACAGCAGCACTTACCTGAGGCACACGTTTGCTTAAAGCGAAAAGTGAGTCTTCAACCATCTTCGCGTCGTCTTTAAGCTTGCGTTGGTTTTGACCAAGTTTATTGTAATTGGGGTCCTTGCTATCAATCTTACCGAAGTTGTTCATCAAAGTCTCTTGATCGAAACTGAGTGTGATGATATTCTCGAGCAACGCCCTCAGCGCTTCCATGTCTTCCTCTTGTTGTTCTTGCTCCTGAGATTCCATGGCCATTTGCATTTGATTGGCCATGTCCTGCATTTTTTTCGCGGCGCTCTTTTGTGATTTAGAAGCATTGCTTTTTTTGCTTTTGCTTAACTCCTCACTGCTCTTTTTCTGGTCTTTCTCTATTTCCTGTTCCTGACTTTCTGTATCAGGCATTCCATTCGGATTTTCGAGTTCTTCGTTCATTTTTTCAAGCTCATCCATTTCTTTTTGCAGCTCTTCAAATTCCTTGTTGAGTGAATCTTGTTTCGATTTTAACTCGTCGCTGTTCGACTCTTTTTTCTCGCTTTCGTTCGCTAGTTTTTCTTGTTCTTCGGCGAGCTTTTCCATTTTCTCAATGGTCTTTTCCATTTTCTGTTCAAACTCTAATTGTTTGAACTGTTCTAACGCTCGGTCAAGTTCTTTTTCTAAATCTTCATTCGACAAATCCATCTTGTCCAGCTCTTTTTGAATTTCTTCTTTATTGAGCTCTTCCATCATGCGTTGCATCTCCTCCATCATTTTCTGAAGCTCTGGTGTCATAACCTGCTCCATCAAATCCTGCAGCTGTTTTTGTTTCTCCTGTAGCTTTTCGTTTGGTTGATTGAATTCGTTTTCCTGTTGATTTTTTTGTTCGTTCTGCTCTTGAATTTCTTCCACTTGTTTTTGCAGCTCTTGTTGGCGCTTCATGAGTTCTTCTAGCTTCTTCTTGTCTTGCCAGTTCATCTCCTTTTTGTCCAGTAATTGGCGCTGCAACTCTTCCAGTTGTTTTTCCAGTTCTTTCGCTTCTTTAATGCTTTCCTCTAGCTTGTCTTTGATGTCTTCGTTTTTCTGCTCGATATTTTCTTCCAGCTCTTCTTCGCTAGGCACCGTGTATTCTCGTTCTCCGGTGGTAGCTGATTTCGAACCCCGGAAACCATCGTTATCCCAGATTTCAAAGTAGTAGGAGAAAACGTCGCCGGGTGAAATACTCAGCTGGCCCAGATCCCAGGAATGGAAGAATATATCTCCTGTTGCCTCTTGGTTAACGGGCAAATCAATTGTGTGCAGTTGCTCTTCGGCAGCGGCTCCGTCACGTTGAGTGAGTCGATAGTTGAAAGTGAGTCTACGAAAACCATAATCGTCTTTCACCTCACCGGTGAAGTATACCCACTTGAAGGATGCGCTGTCTTTTTCCTCTTGCATGGAAATAGACGGATGTAAGTCGGGAACTACTTGTATGCGATAATTGAGACTATCACCAAAAGGAATGTATCGATTGGATGTTTGAATGGAATAACCCGCGGACTGGACAGCGGTTTGACTAAAGTTTGCGCGGTCGTCTCCTGTTGGAATGGTGTACGTGCTATCACCGAATTGAATCACCAATGATTCGTTATTGGAGGTGTTGAAATTCCATTGAATCTGTGTTCCTTCGGGCACAACAAGGTCGCCTGTGTTCTGCACGTTTTCCTGCCCGCGCTTCAGGTAGGTTGGGAAGTTGAGTGTAATGCCAAAGTCGAGTAAGCGGGGAGCGGGAATAACCTTCAACTCATATTGATCTGAAAAAAATCCGTTGGCGCTGAAAGCAAAGGTGACGTCTTCCCGAACGTTTTTAAATGTGTGAGAAAAGGAGATAGTACTTTGCTTTTCGAGCTGAAATTGTTGTGAACCTAGCATGACATATACTTTCTCCGGAATCTCATTTCCGCTGAGTTCAATGTTGACCGTGTAGTCTTTGTTTTCGGGCGTGGTAAGATTTTCGTTGGTTACCTTTATGGTGAATGGTGCTTCTTCGGCAATGATTTGCCCGTGCTTAATGAGTCGCTCGGTAGGCTTCGTTAGAATACTTGGAGCGGCGAACAAGAGTATCAGTACAATACTTACCGGAGGAAGAACCCATTTTAGGTATTTGCGGTTTTCACGGAAGTCGATGGCGCTGGAAAATGGCACAGGGCGAAGCTCTCCGATTTTTTGTGCAATGCTCGCTTCTAGTAATGAGTTGTCGCCGGTGCCGGCCATTGATTTTAGTTGGAGCGTATTGAGCAGTTTGTCTTGAACATGCGGGAAGTGTTTCCCAATAATCTGCGCAGCTTGTTCATGAGAAATGATTTTCCCTAAACGAAAAATCTTCGAGACAGGAAGCAAGAAGAACTTCGTAATGACGAATAAAACCCCAGTGATGAAAGACCAAAACAAGAATGTGCGCATGGCAATACTGAAGCGCCCGAAGTATTCGGCCAGTGTAACAACCAGGTAGGTAAAGAAAATAATGGCAAGGCAATACAGCGCCCCGCGAATCATCTGGTTTTTGTAATACTTACGAATGAACACATCCAGCTTCAGGAGTAACTGATTGTATTCACCGGTTGAGTTGTTCATAGTCGAAAACACGCGCTAAATGCGCCACGCTTCAAAAATAAGCGAATGCCCGCTAGATAACGTATGACATGTTTGGTTTCGGGAAAATTAACGAACTGCTATTTGAACTCAGAGTAATTCCAAACTCCAATCATCTGTTCTCGAATGAATTTTCGAGCGAGATCATAGATGTCTGTCTGAGTGGTATACCACACGGTTTTATTGGCTGTGGTTTCAGTCTTGAGTTTTCCGAGTTTGACGATTTCAATGCCATGAATCGGAGCCTCAGTGCGCTCTAACCAGTCGATGTAATCAAGTGACTCTTGTTTGTCTCGATAAACACTACCATCGCGATCGATACGGGCCTTTCTCATTTCTTGATGAATCGGCGATTAGCAGCGTTGATCGAAAACAGGTACACACCGTCTGATAATGATTCAATGTCTACTTGATAAGAACGGGTTGACGAATTGCCGCTCATAATTTCATTGCCAAGGGTATCGGTAATGCGCCATTCGCCCGGAGTGTTTGTTCGTATGTTGATGGAGTTCAAGGCCGGGTTTGGAAACAGTTCGATACGGTTGTTCAAAAGCGTAGGAACGGAGTTTTCTAAAATGAAAACACTGCTTTGAATATCACACCCAAAATCGGTGGTGACTTGCACCGCATAATTCCCGGGCTCATTGGCCATAACATAGGAATTGATTGCCCCATCAACGGGAAGCCCATTGAAGAACCACTGATAGCTCGCGTACTCATCGGGAACCGAAAGCTCTCCGGCAAGTTCGCTAAACTGAATGGTGATAGGAGCGCAGTACACAACTTCATTCGAAGAGGCACTGCAACCAAACTCGTTCGTGAGCTCAACGCTGTATACACCACTTTCTTCCAGCATGGCGCTGTTGGTTGAGAAGTCTGGTGCAGGTAATCCATCCTGAAGCCAGAAAACAGTGGCCGGATTAGTCTCTTCAAGTGTTGCAGTATTGTCTGTAAGAGTAAGCACGCTGCTGGGCAGCGGGAAGACAGAGATGGTGGTTGTGTCGAACAGTTCTGTTGTAATCGATAAGACAATGGTGTAGGAGCCTACAGTTCCGTTTTCGACATCGAAATACTGTTGTCCTTGTGAAAGAGTTAAAGCTGCGCTCCCCAGGTCATCGTCTGGAGTGAAGTCGTCTTCATCAAAAAAACGAATGGTGTATGGCGGCTCTGTCAGAACGATGGGCTCGAGCCCCCAGGTAGTGTTCGTTGTATTGTCGTTGGTGCCGGAGGTATAAACCACAGCACCGTTGCCATTGATGAGCTGGAAATAGGGGTCCGCATCAGTAAAGGTATCGTCAATATCACCCCCCCAGTTATCGTTTAGATTGGAAACAGAAACCTCATCAAGGCTTAAGTTAGCGATAGTTGTGGTTAGTGAGGTTGTGTAAGTGCCGGGAGCGTCGTAGCTGATAATTCCGGGGCTTGACAGTGAAGACGTTTCACCATTGCCGAAATCCCAGGTGTGAGAAGTTATTGCCGGGGCCGGGGCAGAGAAGGAAGCGTTGAAAATTACATCGATTGAACCACAACCCGCATTCTGATCGAACGTGAAAGATCCTGTTTCGCCCTCTGCTGCGACAACTGTAATAGACGTTGAAAACGATTCTTGTAGGCTGGTTTCGAAACCCAGTGCAATGATTTGTATGTCGGCCGAAATAACAACTTGGTAAACCCCGGGTATGATTGGGGTTCCGCAAATGGTAGCACAACCGAAATTTTCGCCCGCCGATGGTTGAAATATATTGTCGTTATCGTTAAATGAGAACTCGAGGCCATAGGGAAGTCCGGAAACAGAAGTGATTGCAACCTCTACAAGGGTGGCGTCAACACCGGATGCCGGATCGTTCACTTGAGCGGGAAGGTAGAAGGTGATATTCTCCGTATAGTACTCATTAACCGTTGCGTCGGGCGGCGTTAAGGGGCACATCATAGGAAACCCATCTGAACTGATGCAAGAAGAATCAGGTGTACATGTTTCACATTGTGCCGAACTCATTAAGTCCAATACGCAACAGAAACTAACAGTTAGAATGAACAATCGCAGAGATTGTTTCAATGGTGGGAACACATGAAACATGGAAGATGAATTTGGGTCGAATATAATTCCAATAACTTATTCCTTATAGGAATAGGGATGCGTCGATTGGTCATAGTACTTTCGCTCCATGAACACGATACGCCACCATTTTGAGCAAGCACATCGCTTGTTGGAACAAGTGATGAAAGATGATATGTTTTTGCAGTCAGTTGAGCGCGCCGGAGCTGTGATGAGTGCGGCAATCAGTGCCGGCGGTAAAGTCATATCGTGTGGAAATGGTGGAAGTATGTGCGATGCGATGCATTTTGCTGAGGAGCTAACAGGTCGTTATCGCGATAATCGTTCGCCTATAGCAGCCATTAGTATAAGCGACCCGTCGCATATGAGTTGTGTAGGCAACGATTATGGCTATCAATATGTGTTCTCTCGATACGTGGAGGGTGTAGGAAGGCCCGGTGATGTGTTGCTGGCCATTTCCACCAGCGGAAATTCCGCTAACGTGTTAGAAGCCGCACGCATGGCTCAAACGAAGGGAATCCATGTTGTTGCTCTAACCGGAAAGGACGGAGGGGCATTGGCTGGTTGTTGTGATGTTGAGGTGCGTGTGCCATGGATGGAATACGCCGATCGTGTGCAAGAGATTCACATCAAGGTCATACATGCATTGATCGACTATATCGAACGGCATCAAGCGAGGTAACGCGCGGTCAGCGTTCACGCTTCAATAATTTTTACGTACATAAATCATCAGGCTATGCTTATTAAAACGTATGGCAGTGCTGTGTTTGGCGTAAACGCAGCGACTATTACCATTGAGGTAAATGTTGACAGAGGAGCGCAACTCGCAATTGTTGGGCTGCCCGACAGCGCTATTAAAGAAGCGCAGCAGCGCATTCGAGCAGCACTTTCAAATAGTGGTTACGAATTGCCTATTCGCAACATTACCATCAACATGGCGCCGGCAGATTTGCGCAAAGAGGGAACCGCCTACGATTTGCCTTTGGCAGTGGGATTATTGGCAGCGACCGGTGCGTTTTCATCAGACAAAATGGAACAGTATATTCTGATGGGTGAGTTGAGTCTCGATGGTAGTTTGCGGCCTATTCGCGGTTCTTTACCAATTGCTATACAAGCTCAAAAGGAGGGTTTTAAAGGCATTGTGCTTCCTGCTGTGAATGCAGAAGAGGCGGGTATTGTCGATGGCTTCGAGGTGTATGGAGTGAATCACATCAGTGAAGTAATCGGTTTCTTTAGTGGGACCCAGTCCTTGCAGCGAATAGAGGTTGATGCGCGTGAAGCGTTTTCCAAGCAGCAACAAGTGAGCAACGTCGATTTTCTGGATGTGAAGGGTCAAGAGAATATCAAGCGGGCATTTGAAATTGCGGCAGCCGGCGGACATAATGTAATCTTGATTGGTCCGCCCGGTGCGGGCAAGACGATGTTGGCGAAACGATTGGCGACCGTGCTTCCACCGCTTTCACTGGAGGAGGCGCTCGAGACGACGAAGATCCATAGTGTTGCAGGTCGTTTGAAGCAGAGTGGTGGTCTTATACAACAAAGGCCTTTTCGCGCTCCCCACCATACGATTAGCGATGTGGCTTTGGTAGGCGGAGGAAGTTTTCCGCAACCCGGAGAAATATCGCTGGCGCACAACGGTGTATTGTTTTTGGATGAATTACCGGAGTTTAAGCGCACGGTGCTAGAGGTAATGCGGCAACCGTTAGAGGACCGAAACATTACCATTTCACGCAGTAAGTTTTCGATTGAATACCCGGCGAGTTTTATGTTGGTGGCGAGCATGAATCCGTGTCCTTGTGGTTTTTACAACCATCCTGAAAAAGATTGTGTATGTGGACCCGGCGTAGTTCAGAAGTATCTGAATAAAGTGAGCGGCCCATTATTGGATCGAATTGACATTCACATTGAAGTTACTCCGGTCAGTTTTAATGAGCTCAGTGGTCGAGCGGGAGGCGATTCCAGTGAGCGTGTTCGCGAGCGTGTGATTGGCGCACGTAAGATCCAACACGCTAGGTTTGAAAATCGTCCCGACATGAACTGCAACGCGCAAATGGATAGCAAGTGGCTCAAGGAGCATTGCGCCATTGATGATGCGGGCAAACGACTTTTGGCAACGGCCATGGAGCGATTGAAGTTGAGTGCACGTGCTTACGACCGGATACTGAAGGTGGCCAGAACCATTGCGGATTTATCAGCTAGCGAACGCATCGAGAGTCAGCATTTAGCCGAGGCCATTCAGTATAGAAGTTTGGATAGAGAGAATTGGGCGGGGTGATTCTAATACATTAATAAAGAAGCGCCAGAAAAATCTGACGCTTCATCATTTGATTTATTAAAAAAGCTAGACAACAAGGAGTGTCAATGAACTTCTTTAGTGGTAAGTGATGCTCTACTGACGCGCACTTAACCGAAATAAATTAACCCCTCTTTATTCTTTTTCCAGCGTACAAGATCTAGACACCGTATAACGGCCTTTTGACCCACTAATAATTGGCTGACCAGAGGTAGAATAATAACCGGTTGGATAAGTATCGTCGTACTCCTCTGTGGAAACAGATTCAGCTGGACAGTTGCCTGCAGCTGCTGTCGACGAGGTTCCGGTGTAATTAATTTCTTCAGAGCTTGAGCTGGACTCTGTTCCTGAAGGCTCCATAAGTTGAAGATAAGTGGTTGTCCAACCATCGAAATAAGAATCATAAGAGTAATAAGTGCCCGTTGAGTTGTATGTTGTTGTGCAACTACAGGTTAAGTCTTTCTTACAAGAAGAAAGGAATGAGGTAAGCGCTAGCGCAAGGAATAAAAATTTGTAATTCATGGTATTTTTTGGCTTGTTTTACAAATGTAAATGTAATTCTTACAAATTCAAAAGATGTTCGTTGAATTAAAATATTAATTGATTGCCAAATGGTGAATTGATACTATCGTTGTGATAGTTTATTGGAGCACAAACCCTAAAAGGTATTTGAGATAATATTTCGGTAAATTCATGGCACTAATCAAATCAGTAAGAGGCTTTGAGCCTAAAATGGGAAGCGACTGTTACCTCGCGGAAAACGCCACCGTGTTAGGAGATGTGGTCATGGGCGATGAATGCAGCGTTTGGTTTAACGCCGTGGTGCGAGGCGATGTGAATAGCATCGTGATGGGCAATCGAGTGAATATTCAGGATGGTGCGGTTATCCATTGCACATATCAAAAGGCCGCAACAACTATCGGCAATAATGTTTCAATCGGACACAATGCACTCGTGCACGGGTGCACCATTCACGACAATGTGTTGATTGGCATGGGCAGTATTGTGATGGACAATTGCGTGATAGAAAGTAACAGCATCATTGCAGCAGGCGCCGTTTTACTCGAAGGAACACGCGTAGAAAGCGGAAGCGTATACGCGGGAGTTCCGGCTAAAAAAGTGAAAGAGTTGAGCAAGGAATTGTTTGAAGGTGAAGTGCAACGCATTGCCAACAACTACGTAATGTATGCCTCTTGGTTCAAATAGTTAGAGGCGTTTGCGTACGATGTCTTCGAGAGCGTCGATCCAGTCGTCACCATCATTTAGGCTCGGCACAAGTTGAACTTTCTCTCCACCATGCTCTTCGAATAGCTCTTGATATTCTTCCCCGATTTCGATGGTTGTTTCCAGACAGTCGGCTACAAAAGCGGGAGAGAAAACAAGTAGTTTTTTGGCTCCTTTTTTCGCAAGCTCTTCAATAACCTTGTCGCTGAATGGTTCGATCCAACCTCCTCCCAATCGAGATTGAAATGAAACCGTGTATTGAGACTCATCTATTCCGCACCGCATCGCTATTTCGCGAGTTGTAGCGTAGCATGTTGCTTTATAGCACAATTTGTTCTCGTCGTTTATTTCATGCTCGCATGAGTGATTCTTGCATGCGCGGTCTTCGTAAACTTTATCAACTTGGCGCTCGGGCAGGCCATGATAACTGAAAATGATGTGGTCGTAGGAAGCAAAGTCAAACTGCTTTGCGCGATTTGCAAAAGCCTGCAGGTAGAGGGGGTGGTCCCAGAACTGATTGACGAATTGTATTTCAGGAAAAGCCCACATATCGCGCATGATGCGCATGCACTTGTCGATGACCGAACCCGTTGAAGCAGACGCGTAATGAGGAAAAAGCGGAAGCACGATGATTTTATCTGGGTTCCATTTCATAATGGAAGCCAGCGCAGACTCTATCGATGGATTTTTGTAGCGCATAGCCAGGAATATCCGAGTGTTGCTATCGTTGCCACCAAAACGCTCTTGAAGTTTTTTCTGCGTTTGTTTGCCGTAATAAATGAGCGGCGATCCTTCGGGTGTCCAAAGTTCTTTGTACACTTTCGCGCTTTTGCGATGACGAAAGGGTACTATAATACCGTTTACCAGAATTTTTCTTCCAAA
>Ga0315907_10004841_pt1 | contig 14935 bp, 16 predicted proteins | sample LakEriMetagenome_3_FD_203525 | JGI IMG/M metagenome (GOLD analysis project Ga0315907, IMG submission 203525) | Freshwater fungal communities from buoy surface, Lake Erie, Ohio, United States - Buoy 12 MA123 | ecosystem: Environmental > Aquatic > Freshwater > Lake > Lake biofilm | place: USA...
TTGCCCCGCTTCAAGCTGCCCACCACCCCGGTCTTCGCAATGCCGGTTGTGACCTCGTAGCCGAACCGTGCCAGTTCCAGCGCCACGAAGGCGCTGGTGCGGTGTTCGGCGAACTCAAGCTCGGGGTGCTGATGCAGATCGCGCCGGATGGCGGTGAACCGGGGATGGTTGGCATTCAGCCAGTCGTCATGCATGGCAACGCCGCCTCAAGGCCTGACCGCAAAGATCGCCGTGACTTCGACCGTGATCCCATCGGGAAGCGATCCCATCCCCACGGCAGCCCGCGCATGACGCCCGCTTTCGCCAAAAAGCTGGACCATCAGGTCCGAAAAGCCGTTCATCACCTTGGGGTGCTGTTTGAAATCGGGCACAGCGTTCACCATGCCATGCACGGACAGAAGCCGCTCGACCCGATCGAGCGAGCCCAGGATTTGCCGAACCGAAGAAAGCATGGCCAGGCCGGTCAGACGTGCGTGCTGATAGGCCTCTTCGACCGTGACATCCCGTCCCACCACCCCGGTGGCAGAGGTTTGCAGGTCAATCAACGGGCCTTCGCCGGACATGTAGAGCAGCCCGTTGTGCAACACGCCGGGCACAAAATTGCCGATTGGCCCCGGCACTTCAGGCAGGGCAATACCCAGTTCCTTCAATCTGGCTTCCGCGCTCATTCCTGCCCCCTTTCCGCAAATCATCCCCTACAGGGACAACTTCCCTTCCATCACCCGAACCGCACATCCCGCGACCCGCACCGCAACAAGTTCGCCGTCCCGAACATCCGCTTCCATGTCGATGTCGGAAGGTTGGCCCATTTCGTAGCCCTGCTCCAGCCGGAAAGCATGCGTGCCCTCTTTCAGGCCAGACGTCCGGAAAAGTTGCGAGGCGAAAAGGGCCGCCGCCGAACCCGTCGCCGGATCTTCGGTGCCCTCGCCCGAAGGATTGAACATCCGGGTGCGATAGTCGGCGGCCGGGCTTTGCCCGCCATTGGCATAAAGATAGCCGCCGACCGTCCCCAACGCGTTCAAGATCTTGGTCCAATGCGGTTCCTGCGGGCGCGCCCTTGCCAAGGCCTCGCGCGATGTGACGGGCACATAGAAGAACCTCGGTCCGCCTTCGTGCAGACCCAAAGGGACTCCGCCTGGACAAATGTCCGATGGGGAAAGGCCCAGAGCTCTGGCCACGTCCTGCACCGTAGGCAACTCTGCCGGTACGGAATACGGGACAACCGGCGCGGTGAACTGGGCCCAGGTCGCGCCACCCGTGTTGCGTACCGTCACCCGGACCAGCCCGGCGACCTCTTCCAGAAGGATCTCGGTTTCGAATGGTCTACCCTGACCATGCATCATTTCGGCCAGAAGGATCGCACAGCCGACCGTGGGATGCCCGGCGAAGGGTATCTCATCCGTGGGAAAGAAAATCCGAACGCTGGCGGTATGCGCCGGGTCCTTTGGCTTTCGGACGAAGATCGTCTCGGCGAGGTTGAACTCGCGCGCGACGGTTTGCATCTCTTCGGTCGAGAGCGCGTCAGCCCCCAGCACGACGCCGAGGGGGTTCCCGCCAAAACGGCGCTCCGTGAAGACGTCAAGCGTATGGAACTTCAACTCCATTCCGGCCTTCCGGTGATTAGCGATCACCAAGATACTTTCCGACTTCGCCGCCAAAGGCAAAGGCACCAACGGTCGAGCGCAGCACGATGCCCGGCTTTGCCCCAAGAAGGGCGGGGATATGGTTCACCAGCACATTGGCCACCGGGCGGGTGCCGTAGAGCGCAGGCTTGATCATCATGTGGGTCGGAACCTCGGCCTCGATGTCGAACTTGTCATAGGTTTCCCAACCCTCGTCGATGCAGACGTGAATCTCCATCCCGATCCGCTGAACACCCTTCTCCCAGCCGCGCGCAATCGTCCGGATGCCGGTCGTCGTGCCCTCCTGGCCATAGAATTGCGCTTCATCCTTGGTGACCTTGTCAATCGTCCAGCCGAAGTAATGGCCGAGACGCTCGAACGACCCTTCGAAGCCAACATGCCCGACGATAACCCCGTCCTTGACCCCTTGGGCATAGGCTTCCTTGGTGACGCCCATTCCGAAGTGTTTAGCAACGACACTGCCCATATAGGCTCGGAAGTCCCCGTGCCGACAGTACTTGATGCTCTGCACACCGCGGCTTCCCGCACTCAGCAGCAGGGGGATATCGATATCGACATAGGTCGGCCAAAGGCCGGTGCCTAGGACCGCGACACCGTGCTTCCGGGCAAGATCATCCAGAAGCCTTGTGGACTCAGGATCATAGGTCGCGGGGCTCGACATTTCTTCCGCAGCGGTGATCACGTTGATCCCTGCAGCCAGCGGCTTCTTCAGCTGTTGATAGGTGTCCTCCACATGGGTCGTCGTCGTGTGGATAAGAACATCGGCCTTGGTCGATGCAAACAGCGCGTCCTCGTCATTTGAGATGAGGATGCCCAGATCGCGACCCAACCCGACAACATCTCCCAAGTCTCGTCCGGCAACTGGCCCCTTGTCCAATGCTCCGACGATTTTCAACCCCGTTTTCGTGGACAGGGCTTTGACGACTTCTTTGCCAACCGAACCGATACCGAAAATGATGACGCGCGTATCTTGCATGGCCATGGTCCCTTCCCTGAGCTGACGGCTATCGATTTTACGTAAAGCGTAATCTATTACATTTGATGTAAGTTATCGGTTGGCTGGCCACCTGTCAACGCTGGGCTAGTAAACCACAATGGGCTGGTCAGGATACTTATGGATCGGCTTAGCGAAACTGCCGGGCTGGGGCTGGCATCCTCCTTCAGAGAGCCTGATCTGGCCGCCTTGCTGCGGGCCGCGACCCGGCTTCAGGAAGACCGCAGCACTCCTGTCGCAACTCGCGCGGCCTCTTACACGTCAGGGGCTTCCGGAGATCCCGCCAGGCCAGCATCAGCGAGTTGCTCAGGATCGGGCAGGTCGCGCAGGCTCTGCATGCCGAAGACCGCCAGAAACGTCTCGGTCGTGACAAAGGTATAGGGCCCGCCGCGCCGGGGCTCGCGCGGTCCGGTGCCGATCAGGTCGCGCTCGGCCAGCCGTCCGATCAAATCGCGGCTGATTTCTTTCCCGAAGATATCCTTCAACCCGTCGCGGCTGATCGGCTGGTGAAAGGCGATCGCCGCCAGCACGGCAAGGTCGAACTCTGACAGGTTCAGCGCCTGCGCTCCCACATCCGCCGCAGCGCGGATTGTGGCCGCATAGGCCGCGCGGGTCCGCAGCATCCACCCGGCACCCACCTGCGCCACCTCATAGGGGCGGTCCTCCAGATCGGCCGCCAAATCCTCGATCAAGAGATCAACCGAGGCCCCCTGCCCCACGACACGTGCCAAATGATCCCGCGCCACCGGGTTCGCACTCGCAAACAGCACCGCCTCGATCCGGCGCAGCCATTCCCGCCAGCGAAGATCGGGCGGCAGGTCAGCTAGGTCCCGGTCAAGCCCTCCCTCTTCGCGCCGTGCCATACTCAGACCCCGTAAAGGCGGAAGGTGTCGCGCCCAGTCAGTTCCCGCAGCACGCCCAGTTCCACCAGCCGCTCACAAAGCCGCCGTGCGGCACGGTCCGACAGGATTTCCGGCATCGCCCGGGTGAGCGCCATAGGGGTCAAGACATCCTGCGACAGAATCATTTCCACCGCCCGCGCGGCCCCCTTGGCCCGCAGCTTCGGCACCGCTGCACGCAGACGTGCCGCCGCCCGCGACAGCGTGCCCGCCAAGGGCAGAGCCTGGCCGACCCCCCTTACAGCGGAACGGTGGCAGGCAAGGCGCAGGTCGTCGCCCCGCAGGCGCAGGTCGCGCGCCGTCATCACCGGGCCCAGAAGCGGCAGCAGATGATCCCGCCCCAAGGCCAGCGACAGCACCGCATCCGCCAGGATCAGGGTCGCGATCTCGCCCCGCGGGTTGCCTTCCAGCACGGCCTCAATGACCTGCGCCGCGCGTTCCACCGGGGTTGGCCCGGTGGCATTGAGGCTTAGGGCAATCCGCTCTGGCGCGACACCCTCCAGCGCGCGGTCCAGATTTGAGACCGAGATCGGCCGCGACACTGCTCGCGACCACTGCCGCAACATATTTCCTGCAGGACCGGGATCATCGCCCGCCTTGGTCAGATGCAGGGCATCACGCATCGCACCGGCCCCTTCGCGGCGTCCCGCGATGCCCGCTGACACCTCTGCCGCCGCCAGCGCCAGCCGATCACGCCACAGCGCCTGCGGCACAGGATCGGCGGCCGTCGCCAGAGTGAGGTGCGCCAATGCGGCCCCTGATCTGAACGCTGCCACCTCAAGGGCATCCGGCGGCGTGGCGGTGATCCAGCCCGGCAGCGGTGCCAGCATCGGCAGAGGTTCTAATGGCGTGACGCGGGATTTTCTCATGCGGCCATGCTACTCTGCAGCGGCGCTTTTTGCTATACCATTGCGCCAAAAGCGCCGCATCTTTCGGAACACAGTAATGTCCAATAAATTTGCATTATCGGACATAAAGAAGATATGCTCAGAGGCATGACCGAAACACCCGAGAAATCGCCTTCAGAGCCGCTGGAACGTCCCGATCGCCATGAGCGGGACGACAGCGCTGATATGGAGCGCGACACGATCGCCCTGCCCTCCCATGTCGCTGGCTCGGGCACGCTCGACCGCCTGGTTGAAACCGCGCGAGACTATGCGCGTCAGGCGGCGTCGGAGAACACGCTGAAGGCCTATGCCAAGGACTGGGCCCATTTCGCCCGCTGGTGCCGGATGCGCGGCGCGGACTCTCTCCCCTCGTCGCCCCAGCTGATCGGGCTCTACATCGCCGATCTGGCAACCCCGGGCGGCAAGTCCCCTGCCCTCTCGGTCTCCTCAATAGAGCGGCGGTTGTCCGGCCTGACCTGGGGCTATGCGCAGCGCGGAGAACGGCTGGACCGCAAGGACCGCCACATTTCCAGCGTCCTGGCTGGCATCCGCCGCAAGCACGCACGGCCACCGGCACAGAAAGAGGCCATCTTGCCTGAAGACCTGCGCGACATGCTGGCCACCCTGCCCCACGATCTGCGCGGCCTGCGCGACCGGGCAATCCTGCTGATCGGCTTTGCTGGTGGCCTGCGTCGGTCCGAAATCGTCAGCCTCGATCACGGCAAGGATGACACGCCGAACAGCGGTGGCTGGGTCGAGGTGCTGGAGGACGGGGTCCTAATAACCCTGCACGGCAAAACCGGCTGGCGCGAGGTCGAAATCGCCCGCGGCTCATCCGATCAGACCTGCCCGGTCCATGCCCTGACGCAGTGGCTGCATTACGCAAGGATCGACTTCGGCCCGATCTTCGTCGCCACGTCGCGCAACGGCCTGAAAGCTACGGGCGAGCGGTTGTCGGACAAGCACGTCGCCCGGCTGATCAAGTCCTGCGCCCGCGAGGCCGGGCTACGCCCTGATCTGCCTGAGGCCGAGCGCGTGCGGCTGTTCTCGGGCCATTCCCTGCGTGCAGGCCTTGCCAGCAGCGCGGAAGTTGATGAGCGCTATGTTCAAAAGCAGCTCGGTCATGCCAGCGCAGAGATGACCCGCCGATACCAGCGCCGCCGCGACAGGTTCCGGGTGAACCTGACCAAGGCTGCAGGCCTGTGACGGAAACCCATGCTTTTCTTGCGTCCGGATTATCCGTATAATCCGGATCAGAGACCAAGGAGTCCACCATGAAAACCATGTCCGCCACCCTCGCCAGCAAGGAATTCGGGCGCTTCATCGACGCGGCGCAGCGCGAACCCATCTTGCTCACAAAGAAAGACCGCCCCGTTGCCGTCACGGTGTCCGTGGCCGATTGGGAAGAATTGATTTCCCTGCGCATCGAGCGCGGCATTGCAGCCGGCCTGGCCGATGTTGCGGAAGGGCGTGTGACCCAGATGACGGACGAAGCCATCGAGCAACGCCTGGCGCGCTTCCGGACCCGGCACCCTGACGCATGAAAGTCTTCCTGACTGAGGCGGCTGAGGACTGCCTTTGGGCGATCTGGGAGCATGACCGGCTGTATTCGGAGAGCCTCGCAGACAAGTTTCAGCGCGACATCGACCGGTTCGTCCGGGATTCCATCAGCGCCAACCCCGAAATCGGCCATGTCTGGCATGCCCCGCGTGGCGTCCGAAGGCTGATTTTCCGGCGGCGCCACAACATTTTCTACACCCTGCGAGACGATGCCGCCTTCGTCCTGTTCATCTTCGATGGACGCATGGACATTAACCAGCAGATCGGGGCGTCCGGGCTAGACGTTGAGACGCTGATCGCGCGATCCGACGACTGAGCAATCGCCTCTTCCCCCCTGCCCTGCCCCGCCAACCGGTCGTTTACTCCTGACATCCGCAATTGCAAAAAGCCCCCTGCCCCGTGCCACTCATCGGATACGCGCGTATTTCCACCGAAGATCAAACCGCCCTGCCCCAAGTTCAGGAGTTGCGCTCCGCAGGCTGCGTGGAAATTGTCGAAGAGCAAGCCTCAGGCGGCAGTCGCACCCGGCCAGTTCTGGCGCGTGTGCTGGATCAACTGCGCGTTGGCGATACACTTGTCGTGGTTCGGATCGACCGCCTTGCCCGCTCGCTTTCTCACCTCTTGGAAGTCATCGAGCGGCTGGAGGCAAAAGGTGCGCATTTCCGGTCCTTGCAGGATCCGATCGACACAGCGTCACCGCAGGGCAAGTTTACCCTGCAGGTCTTGGGCGCAGCCGCCGAGTTTGAACGGGCACTGATACGCGAGCGCACCAAGGCCGGGCTGCGATCTGCGAAGGCGGCAGGGCGGGTTGGCGGCAACCCAGGGCTAAAGGCGGGCGATCCCGTGGCAATCCGCAAGGCAAGAGCCGCGCGAGTGGAAAGCCATTTCCATAAACTGAACGCCAATGCCGACCAATGGGTGCCGGAGGTGCGTCGTCTGAGACCGGGCAATGCCTTGGGAAGACGTGCTGCGCATCGTCAATTCAGGTCTGCCGAGCGAGGCGCAGGCTTGGTCCCTGCCCCGCCTGATCCGTGCTGCCAAAACCTTCGTCCGCGAAGGCCTGCTGCCGGAAACCATCCTTTCCCGCGCCACCTCATCCGACAAGGATGATCGCCTACCCGCCATCGTCGCGGGCATCAAAGGCGCAGATCCCGAGATGCCTCTTCAAGCTATCTGCGACCGGCTGGAGACCATGCGCGAACGGACACCTAGGGGCCGCAGCAAGTGGGAGCCGTCATCGGTCAAGATGATCTTGGAGCGGGCGAAGAAGTTGGGACTGTTGTAGTAGGTAACGCTTTTCGGTGCCCATTAGGCCAAAAGGCATTCAACCGACGGGCTTAGACGAAGAATCGCTTGCGATGCTCAAGCGAACACGATTACCGTGGTCAGGTCTGCTACAGCGTTACTGAGCCTGGTCAGAGATTTTCCAAGCATCACGCGTGGGTTCAAGGGCGTCGGGTCCTGTGGATAAGTCTCACGACATTTTCTGTAATCTTTACAACCTCCTACAACCAATCTTTAACAGGTCACTTTAGCCCCTTCGCATCATATGGTGCCATGGTCGGCAGAAAGCACAAGATCGCCGCACAAGATTTGCCTTGAGTTTCTTCCCGACGGGCGTCATATCTGTAACGCGAAAACTAAGAAAACGACGTCCACTGCGTTCCTGCTGGCACCGATTGACTGCAGATCACGGGTAACGCTGAAGAGATGTCTCGAGACAGGCGAATGATGATGCACCAAGTGTTGCATGACAAGCTCAAGGCAGACGCAGAGCGGCTTTCTGAAGCCCTTGAACATATGTCGAAGCTTTTTCTGGCACCGAAGGAAGAAAAGACACTCCGCGCCTTCACAAGCGCAGAGGTCGGAGAGTTGTTGCGGGTGAGCGACGGCTATCTGCGCAAGGCGCATTTCGACGGCAGAATTCCGGAAGTCGAACAGGGACCGGGTAACAAGCGCCTTTATTCCGCCGAGAACATCCTCCAGATCCGCAACATTCTGGCTCAGAATGCAAAGGATCCGTTTCAGTTCCTTCCCGGTCGGCGACAAGGTGACAAGCTTCAGATCTGGTCAACCGTCAACTTCAAGGGCGGATCCAGCAAAACTACGACCACCGTGACTCTCGGGATGCGGCTCGCCCTGCGTGGATACCGTGTGTGTTTGGTCGATGCAGACCCTCAGGCCTCACTGACGACCTTCTTTGGATACCAGCCAGAGATCGACTTCCGCCACGGCGGCACGCTGTATGATGCAATTCGCTACAACGATGGCGAAACGTCCCGGGTGCCAATCGTGGACGTTTTGCGCAAGACCTACTTCCCGAACCTGGATCTAGTGCCCGGTGGGATCATGCTCTCGGAATTCGAAACCGAAACTCCAACCGCGCTGAGCCGTGGCGAACAACCCGTCTTCTTCAATCGGATCCGCGACTCGCTGCGACAGGTTGAAGACGATTATGACATCGTTTTAATCGACTGCCCGCCTCAGCTTGGCTATCTGACGATGGCAGCGGTCTGTGCATCGACGTCGCTTCTCATGACCATCATCCCTGAGCGTGTCGACCTGGCCTCGGCCAGCCAGTTCCTGACGATGGCGTCGGGCGTGTTGGAAGTCCTGTACTCGAACGGTGGCATCGGCGCGTATGACAATTTCGCCTACCTCCTGACGCGCTTCGACACCGCTATCAGCACGCAACAGGACTTGTCTGAATGGCTCAGGCAATTGCTAGGCGACAGTGTGATCAAGACGCCCTTCGTGAAGTCTTCGGCGGTTAGCGAGGCCGGCCTTTCGCAGAAGACAATCTTCGAAGTGGACCTCGCTACGACCAAGAACCGAAAGACTTATGAGCGAGCCCTAGAGTCGGTGATGAGCTTTTCAAATGACATTGAAAAGATGATCCAGTCAGCATGGGGTCGAGGGGGCACAAATGAAGCGTGATCTTCTTGCCAAGAGCCTAGCACAAATGGGCTCAAAGCCTTTGGTTGCTGCCGAGGCCGGGTCGAAGGTGGACGAAAGCTCGCCTCGTTCCCTTAAGAGCATGTCAGACGTCCTTTCTCAGGTCTCGGCACAAGCGGCCCAGGACGTGGATGTCAATGAGATCGGCGATTCTGAAATCGCGGATCGTTTTGACGTATCCGAAGGGCTTGATGATCTGATCGAGTCCATCAGGACATCAGGACAACAGCTCCCTGCACTGCTCCGCTATCGCCGTGGCCCTGGCCCTCGCTATGAGGTGGTTTACGGACGCCGCAGAATTGCCGCGTGCCGCGTGCTTGGGATCAAGGTCAAGGCTTATGTCAAGGAAATGGACCACCGTGAGGCGCTTGTCTCACAGGCCCTGGAAAACTCTGCGCGCCTAGAACGCAGCTTCATCGAACAAGCCATTTTCGCCACCAAGCTAGAGGACCAGGGCTTCACCCGGGCCGAGATCGGCGATGTGCTAGCTGTCGACAAGGGAACGCTAAGCAAACTGATTGGCGTTGCCCGAGACGTGCCCGACGCAGTGATCTACAAAATTGGCGCCGCGCATGAAGCTGGCCGTCGCCCATGGCTGGAACTGCGTCGTCTGGTCAAAACCGAAAACGCCCCTTCAGACAGTTCTGTCCTCTTGCTTGTTCCTGAAGAAGGCACTGCGGCAGAGAAGCTCAGCGCTGTCATCGATGCGCTGCAGAAGGTTGCGGATGCACAGCAGAACGCAGCGGAGTCTGCCGCCAAGGGCCCCTCCCCTGCCCCGCTCAACAAGATGCCCGCAACTTCGGTGGCTTTCAGGTCCAAAGGCCAACGTCTTTTGATCGAGGTTTCCGATAAAAAGGAGCGCGGGTTCATCAACTTCGTGGAGACGCAGCTTGAGCGCCTCTACAAGGAGTGGAAAGAAAAATCATGATGCCGAAACGGTTAAGTGATTGATCTTTATAGGGTTGGCCATGGTCAACCCTAATCAAACAGGCAAGAAACAATCAAAAAGGAGGCAGACGTAGCGCAAAAAGAAACCCCCCGAAGGCGGTGAAGCACTCCAGAGGGTCCCGATTTACTCGCAATCTATTGGTACCCAAAAAATCGAATCACTGCAACACCGATTTCGGTGACGGGTATCCTTTTGCTGTCTGAAAACAGATGGAACAAGAAGCAGTCACGACCATCGAGGTCGAGGCACAGTTGAGTTGTGCGCCTTCAATCTTCGATTCTTTCGCCGGTATTGGCACGATCGAACACCAGCCACACTTCGCACCTGTAACGCGGCGCGCGCTTATGGCGGCGGTCAACACCACAAGTCGCGCACTGGGCCTGCGGCCGCCTACAGTCGTTGTGCTTGACGCACTCTTGAGCTGCCTTCCCTGCAACGATCCGAAAACAGGGAATGACAGCCCAATCACGCCACTCACCCTGCTGACCGTGTTCGCTTGCAACGACACTTTATGTTTCCGCGCTAAAGGCATAACGGACAGGCAACTTCGGCGACACCTTGAGAAACTTGAAGCCGCGAATCTAATCCAACGGCGTGACAGCGCCAACGGCAAACGATTCCCAATTATGCGCAACGGTAAAGTCATCGGCGCGTTCGGCATCGACTTGTCGCCCCTGCTCGCACGGTCTGGCGAAATCCTTGCACTGTCTCAGAAACATCGTCAGGAAGCTGACGAACTTCGAGGCATGAAAGCGTACATCCAAAAACTGCGCGGTGAATGCCTCTCCCTATGCCTGCACGGCGAGACTCTTGAGTTCGTCGAAGCCGCCCGCAACTTTATGCGTCGAACCGGAGTAACTGTACTTCAGGCAAGCAGCGTCATCAGCAGACTTAAATGCATCCTGCAAAGTAAGGTAGTCACTCCAAGCGTACCGCATCTCGAAGAGTTGGCAGCGGCCAACAATCCAGAACATGAACAACGCCAAGAACAAGCACCGTCTTCTAACTCGAACAAACCGACCGCCTCAGACGGGCAAAATGTCCGGCACAAAGAGACTCAAAAATCATATACAAAAAAAACCTTCCCGCGCACGATGACAGAGCTATGGGCTTGCTTGACCGAAATCCCGGCCTTTTATCCAGACTACCCCACCACAGAACACGGCCTCCTACAGCTGCTATTTGAATTTGGTAAGTTGCTGAGAATAGACAGCGCTCTGTTGGGTAGGGCGGTGTCTGTGCTTGGCCTAGCAGAAGCGATTCAGGTGGCAGATCAAATGGCCTGCAAGATCGACCAAGTCAAAAGCCCAGACAACTACCTATCGAGAATCCTAGCCGGTTGCGCCAAGACAAGAGTTGGCCATGGCCAACTTTGCGTTGGTACATAAATCATCCAACTGAAACGCGCCGCCCTGCCGGTCTGTCGTTGGCACCTATGTCCAGTACGAAAGTGAGAGAATGGTTGGTTTGAGGGTGGCGGGAAGTGAGATCGGGAGAGTGGCTCCCGACGCCCGTCGTGGAGAAGACCTGATGGCCCAAGCTGCCCAGAAGATCACCCTGTCGTCCTCACGGGACATCCCCTTTGATAAGCTGGTGCTGAGCCAGTCCAACGTCCGGCGCATCAAGGCCGGTGTGTCGGTTGAAGAGTTGGCCGAGGACATCGCCCGCCGTGGCCTGCTCCAGGGTCTGAGCGTGCGGCCTGTGTTGGATGCCGATGGCGTCGAGACCGGCAAGTTCGAGATACCAGCTGGCGGTCGACGCTTTCAGGCGCTGTCGCTGCTGGTAAAGCAGAAGCGTTTGGCAAAGACGGCGCCTGTGCCTTGTGTGTTGCGTGATGTGACATCAGATATTCTGGCTGAGGACGACTCCTTGGCTGAAAACATGCAGCGCGTTGCCTTGCACCCGCTCGATCAGTTCCGCGCCTTTGCTGCTTTGAAGGAGAAGGGCCAGGGTGAGGAGGCGATCGCGGCGGCCTTCTTTGTCACCCCGCAGATCGTAAAGCAGCGGTTGAAGCTCGCATCGGTGGCCCCTGCCCTGCTCGAGGTCTACGCCGAGGATGGCATGACACTGGAACAGCTGATGGCCTTCACGGTGAATCCCGATCACGTGCGCCAGGTGCAGGTCTGGGAAGCGGTGACGAACTCCTGGAACAAAGAGCCCTACTCGATCCGTCGCATGTTGACCGAGACCTCTGTGCGGGCCTCGGATCGGCGCGCGGTGTTTGTCGGTGTTGATGTCTATGAGGCAGCTGGTGGAGTCGTCCTGCGCGATCTCTTCCAAGGTGATGATGGCGGCTGGCTGGAGGACCCTGCCCTGCTCGACCGTTTGGTCGCGGACAAGCTGCAAGCCGAGGCGCAGGCAATTGCTGTTGAAGGTTGGAAGTGGATCGAGGTGTCAACCGACCTGCCCTATGGCTACAGCCACGGTCTGCGGCGTCTTGTTGGCGATCCCTCACCGCTGAGCGCTGATGAAGCTGCAGAGCACGCCAAGCTGCTTGCGGAGTATCGTGCACTGGAAGAGGAATACTCTGGTCAGGACGAATACCCCGAGGAGATCGACACCCGGCTTGGCGAGCTGGAGGCTGCGATGGAGGCCTTTGAGCAGCGCCCGCTGATCTTTGATGCGGCAGAGGTTGGTCGTGCTGGCGTCTTCGTGACGCTGGATCGGGAAGGTGGCCTGGCTGTCTTTCGCGGCTATGTCCGGCCAAAGGATGAGCCTCGCGAAGAGACCGTGGCCAACTTCGGCGATGATCTGGGTGTGGTAGGGCAGGGGGCTGATGGCAGTGTCTCCGCCTATCAGCTTCCCCCTGGCACGTGTGCTGCCACCGTCATCACTTCCGAGGGCCAGCCGTTCAGTGGCGGTTTCCTAGACGACGAGGATGATGGCGCGTTGAAGCCCTTGCCGGAGCGTCTGGTCATGGAATTGACCGCGCACCGTACCCTCGCCTTGCGGGAGGCAATTGGGCGTTCTCCCGATGTCGCATTGACGCTGCTTCTCTTGAAACTGGTCAACGACACCTTCCGCAGCTCGGGCGCGTCGGGCAGTTGCTTGGAGGCTTCTGTGCGCACCGTCTACATGTCGGCACAGGCCCCCGATCTGAAGGACAGCCCGGTGGCCAAGGCCGTGGACGATCATCATTCTGCCTGGGAAGCCGATCTGCCGCTTGACGACGATGCCGTGCTTTGGGACTATCTCTCGGCCCTCGATCAAGCCAGCCGTCTGGCTCTGCTGGCGCATTGTGTGAGCTTCGGGATCAACGCGCTCCACGAGAAGGTCAACCCCTACGGCGCGGGTATCTCGGCCAGCGGTCTGACCCGCCGCATGGCGCAGTCCGAGATCGTGGCGCAGGCTGTCGACCTCGACTTGGTAACGGCAGGATGGGAGCCAACGGCGGACAATTATCTGAACCGGGTTCCCAAGGCGCGCATACTTGAGGCCGTGCGTGAGGCGAAGGGGGAGGGCACCGCACAGCTGCTCGACCATCTGAAGAAGAGCGAGATGGCGACGGAAGCCGAGCGCTTGCTCAAGGGCAGCGGTTGGTTGCCGGAGGTTCTTCGGCGCAGTGATCTTGCCGCTCTGGACGGCGATGGAGCTGCAGAAGGGCAGGGGGCTTTGAGCGAAGAAGTCTTGGGCGATCAGGACAACGTCGAGGAAATCGACTTGCCCGCCTTCCTGATGGCCGATTTGCCTGTGGAAAGTACGGCAATGATGGCTGCGGAGTGATCTGAGCCCTCGAGGGCGGGGAAACCCGCCTCATTCACCACAAATATTTACAATATCAATATGATGAGTGCGAATGCTCGCATTCAGGATGAGGAATCATGTCTGCAAACACAATCATCGACAAAGCGCCTTTGGGCGCGCTCATTCGTTACACCGACGGCAGTCCAAAGCCGCCTGCACGCTTCACCAAAAAGCTGGCGGCATGGGAAAGGTCCAATGGTGTTGGCCGTCTGGTGAAGAAGGAACCGCCGCGGCCTTATCCGACCTGGACGGCTCCGGCGGCCTTCACGCTGCATGAGGGCAACTTCTCCTCAGAGGGGGTCATCCTTGTCACCATCATGCGCAGTCATTCGGCCGACAGTCGTCTGGTCTTCGCGGTGGCTGAGGAACCCAAAGCTGGACAAGTGCGTGTTCTTCTGGACTTCGGTGGCAACACCGAGCTGCTGCATCTGGCGGAATCCACTACCGCGGCCGAGCTCTGGATCGCGAGGGAGGGCTATCGCAACGCGCGGCTCGAGATCGTTGGCGACGAAGGCGATAGGGCAGGGGCGGCGGATATCGCCGCCTGAGCCTTCTCATAGACCAAGGGGCCCGCCCGCACGCGGGCCTCTCATCCAGCACCAACCTGTCCCGCGTGTCAGCGCGGGGCACCAAAGGCTCCATCCCCAGTAAGGCCACGGTCAACCAAAAGCTTGTCTGCAAGGCTGGCGGGGTGAGCATCGGCGGGACAATTCGGCTCCTTGTGTCAAAGTACCATCCCCCGCTTGCCAGTCCCTTCCTTGGCCCAAATCCAGTCTTCGAGATCAAGCCACAAGGGCTCGGACTACGGGGCGAGCCCGTGCCGCCGGCCGGATTCGGGGCAAACCCGAACGCACCCGGTGATGTCAGACCGTCTTTGGGCCTGCGGGTTCCTGTCAGCGCGGGGGATGGTCCCTCGCCTCCCAGCAGGAGCCAAAACAGATGTCCCGCAAAGATGCACACGCCTTCGCCGCCTCTCTCGCCGCTACGCTCATGGTTTCCATCGTCGTCTTTCAGGCAGGGGATGGAACCTTTGGTGCCGTCCCCGCCGATGAAATCGACGGCGACGAGGTTCAGGTGCTGGCTGAGATCGACCCGTGGGCGTAAAGCCCTCGGTCGTTAAGAAGGCCCGGGCACGGCGCGAACGCGCCGTCCTCGGCCTTTCGCCTGTCTCTCCTCAACCTGCATTCCCCAAGTAACCCGCTGATTTCGCTGTCCTGACCATTGTATTTTCTATATAAATCATGGTGTTGACGGCTACGGGGGACGGGTTTCATGGATCACCCAGAGGGTGCGGGCTCGCAGCG
>Ga0315907_10004842_pt1 | contig 14931 bp, 14 predicted proteins | sample LakEriMetagenome_3_FD_203525 | JGI IMG/M metagenome (GOLD analysis project Ga0315907, IMG submission 203525) | Freshwater fungal communities from buoy surface, Lake Erie, Ohio, United States - Buoy 12 MA123 | ecosystem: Environmental > Aquatic > Freshwater > Lake > Lake biofilm | place: USA...
CGACTTCCGCTGCCACTTGCTGTCGGCCAGCCAGTTGCTCAAGGTAGTCCCGAACAGCCTGGTTGAGGCTCTTGCCCATGGTGGCGGCGGCAGCTCGCGCCTGCTCGGCAACGCGTTCGTCAACGGAAAGCGTGATGTTCATCATGACCTCCTGTGCGCACATATTATGTGTGAATCGCAGGGCATGGGGTCCATCCGTGTGGGTGCAGCCCCACGTCATCGGGGCAACCGGGCGCTGACCAGCAATCGCTTTGCTGCGGCTCAATCCCCCGCGACCCTCGCCCTCATCGCCTTCACCGCACCCCTTCGCGCCTTCCCCTCGATACGGCGCTGCACCGAGGCGCGGGTGGGACGCGTGGGCTTGCGCGGAATCGGCGGGTGAGCCACCTGATCTACCAAGGCCTGCAATCGGGCCAGCGCGGCGTCGCGGTTCATCGCCAGGCTGCGGTGTTCCTGCGCCTTGATGACCACCACGCCCTCGGCCGTCAGGCGGTGGTCCTGCAGCGCCAGCAGGCGCTGCTTCACGTCTTCAGGCAGCGATGACGCCCGCACATCGAAGCGCAGATGCGCTGCGCTGGAGACCTTGTTGACGTTCTGGCCACCGGCACCTTGCGACCGGACAGCCGCAAACTCCACCTCCAGCGGATCGACGCGGGGGTGACGCACCAGCGTCATGCCGCATCCACCACCCGCACCGGCACACGCTGCGCCAGCGCGCACATCAGCTCGTAGCCGATGGTGCCGGCTGCCTGCGCCACCTCGTCGATGGGCAGCCGGCTGCCGTTCGGGCCCTCGCCCCACAAGGTGAGCTCGCTGCCGTGGCCGGCGCCGGGCACGGGGGTCAGGTCCACCGCCAGCATGTCCATGGACACCCGTCCCACCGTGGTGCAGCGCACGCCGTCCACCAGCACCGGGGTGCCCGTGCCGGCGTGGCGTGGGTAGCCGTCAGCGTAGCCACAGGCGGCGATGCCGATGCGCATGGGGTGCTGCGCCCGGTAGGCGCTGCCGTAGCCCACGGTGTCACCTATGCGGAGCGACTGCAGGCCGATGAGCCGGGTGCGCAGCGTCATGGCCGGACGCAAGCCCCAGTCGTCGATGCTGCGCTCCGGGAAATCGGGCGCCGAGCCGTAGGACAGGATGCCCGCGCGCACCCAGTCGTTGCGCAGCGGGGGCTGCGGCTGCTGCCCGGGCTGCGCGCCGTAGCGCAAGGTGGCCGCGGAATTGGACAGGCTGCGCTCCCCCGGCAAGTCGCGCGTGGCGGCCTGGAACACCGCCACCTGGTGCGCAATGCCACGCGGGCCATCGGCATCGGAAAAGTGCGTCATCAGCGAGATCTCGTCCACCTGCGGCAGAGCGTTAAGCCGCACCCAGGCGCTGCGGAAGGCCTCGGGCGTGAACCCGAGGCGGTTCATGCCGCTGTTCATCTTCAGGAACACGCGGTGCGGCTGCTGCGTCTTGTGCGAAGCCAGCCAGTCGATCTGCTCGGCGCAGTGCACCGCGTGCCACAGTCCCAGGCGCGAGCACAACTCCAGGTCACGCGGCTCGAACACACCCTCCAGCAGCAGAATGGGCGCGCGCCAGCCCAGGGCGCGCACGCGCTCGGCTTCGGCCAGGTCCAGCAACGCGAAACCGTCGGCGCTGCGCAGGCCGTCAAAGACCCGCTCGATGCCATGGCCGTAGGCGTTGGCCTTGACCACCGCCCACACGCGGGCATCCGGAGCCGCCGCCTGGGCACGGGCCAGGTTGTGCCTCAAGGCGTCAACATGAATGAAGGCTTCAATAGGACGGGGCATGGTCAGGGCATCCTATCTTGGGGCAGTGCCAATGCTATAAACCCGCTCCGGTCGGCACGCCGTGCGGCCCTACACCGCTGCGGTTCCGCATGGAAGTCTTCAATTTTCTGATGCCCATCTTCACCGAATACGGCTACATCGCCGTGTTCGTGATGTTGTTGATCTGCGGCTTCGGTGTGCCCGTGCCCGAGGATGTGACCCTGGTGACGGGCGGTGTGATCGCAGGGCTGGGCTACGCCGACCCTCATCTGATGTTCGCAGTGGGCATGGCCGGGGTGATGATTGGCGACGGATTGATGTTCACCCTGGGGCGGGTCTACGGTCAGCGCATGCAGACCTTGCCGGGCTTTCGCAGGGTCTTGACGCCCGAACGCTTCGAAAAGGCGCAGCAGGCCTTCCAGAAGTACGGCAAGTGGGTGATGTTCGTGGCGCGTTTCCTGCCCGGTTTGCGCACGCCCGTCTTTTTCTCAGCCGGCATGTCGCGCCGGGTGTCCTTCACGACCTGGTTCGTGATGGACGGCCTGGCCGCGCTGGTGAGCGTGCCCATCTGGGTCTACCTGGGCTACTTCGGCGCGCTGAACCGCGACTGGATGTTCAAGGTGCTGCACCAGTTCCAGATCGGGATCTTCGTCTTGCTGGGTGTCGGAGCCCTGGCCCTGGGATGGGTATGGTGGCGCCGCAGGCGGGCCTCGCAGCGCTTGCCCTGACCTTCAACGCCTTCACCTGGGGCGTTTCCTGGTGGCCCTTCCGATGGCTGCAGGAGCGGGGTCTGCACGCGCTGTGGGCCACCGTGCTGGTGTACACCGTGGCGGTGGTGCTCATCAGCCTGTGGCGCCCTCAGGCCTGGGGCCAGTTGTGGCGCACACGCTCGTTGTGGTGGCTGGTGCTGGCGGCCGGTGCCACCAACGCCTCGTTCAACACCGCGGTCACCATCGGGGACGTTGTGCGCGTGGTGCTGCTGTTCTACCTGATGCCGCTGTGGGCTGTGTTGCTGGCGCGGGTGTTGCTGGGCGAACGCCTGACGGCGCTGGCTGCCGTGCGGGTGGCGCTGGCGCTGTGCGGAGCGGCCATCGTGCTGTGGCCATCCGACGGCTCGGCCTGGCCCATGTCCGCCTCCACCGCCGAGGCTTTGGCCCTGCTGGGCGGCTTCACCTTTGCCTTGAACAACGTGATGCTGCGCCGGGAAGCCCACCGACCCGAAGGTGCCCGGGCGCTGGCGATGTTTGCCGGCGGCGCGCTGGTGTCCTTGGTGGCCGCGCTGTGGCTGGCAGGGGCGGGGGCTGTGGCCTGGCCGCCTGCACCGGCACCGGGCTGGGTGGCCGGGGTCCTCGCGCTGGCTGGGGTGTTTCTGGTGGGCAACCTGGCCCTTCAATACGGTACCGCCCGTTTGCCGGCGAACGCCACCGCGGTGATCATGGTCAGCGAGGTGCTGTTCGCCTCGGGCTCGGCCGTGGCACTGGGCGCCGGTTACATGAGCTGGCCCTTGGCACTGGGAGGCACACTCATCATCGGTGCCTCGCTGCTCGCGGCCTGGCGGCGCTGAAGCGCCCAGATCACAGCACCGGACACCGTCCCTCCAGAGGCAGGACCTCGGCCGCGTTTCAAGACCTTCGGTCGGCGCGCCCCGGTCGTGGCACGGCACCCAAGGCGTCGCCCAGGCGGCGACCCAGGGCTTCGGAAGCCACGGGCAGGCCACCCGCGCACAGCACCCGCCTGGCGGGCAGCGGCCAGCCCGTGAGGGTCGTCATGCGGGTGAGTTCGTCAGCCTTCTCGGGCATGGTGCGCGCAGCCATCAGATCCAGCTCCTGCAGCACACGTGCCGCATCCAAGGGGCGCATCAGCCAGGAACGCGCCCCTGCTGGCGCCTGGGCACCCACAAAAACGGCCTCCTGAAGATTGCGGCCCTTGCTGACGGCGTCGAAGGCCTCAGGGCCATCCGCGTCCACGACCGCGAAGCGGCTGTCCTCCAGCCGGTCCACGAGGCGATAGCCCACCTCGCGCAGCGTCGACATCTGGAACGCCGAAGACAGCGCGCTGCGCTCAAAGGGGCCGAATCCCAGCAGGGCTACCGAATGTGAAACTGTCATGAATGACCGCGTGATCGCCTCAGACTGCCTGGACTGCCCTGACCCCAGGCCTCCAGACCGCGTGCATCGCCCCTCTTGTGCACAAGACACCTCCCGGGCCCAACATGTTCTGGAGGCCTGTACCGAGGAACGATCATCAGCTTAAACGTTTTCGGCCGAACTCACGGAAACTGAATGTGAACATTGCCACAGCTACGATGCCGGCTTGGCCGTTCCCGGCTTGGGGCCTGCCCCAAGCCGCCCGCACACCTCCCCCTCCCCCAACCCAGACCGACCATGTTCCAGCACCTTGAGCCCTACGCGGGCGACCCGATCCTGAGCCTGAACGAAGCCTTCCAGAAGGACCCCCGCAAGGACAAGATCAACCTGTCCATCGGCATCTACTTCGACGACGCCGGACGCATCCCGGTGCTGGACTGCGTGCGCCAGGCCGAGGCGCAGATGCTGGCCGACAGCGCACCGAAGTCGTACCTGCCCATCGAGGGCGCGGCGGCAGCACGCTCGGCCGTGCAGACGCTGCTGTTCGGCGCCGGCCACGAAGCCGTCACCAGCGGCCGCGTGGCCACGCTGCAGACCGTGGGCTCCAGCGGCGGCCTGAAGGTGGGCGCCGACTTCCTCAAGCGCTGGTTCCCCGACAGCGCCTTATGGGTGAGCGACCCCACCTGGGACAACCACCGCGCCATGTTCGAAGGTGCCGGCGTCACGGTGCACACCTACCCTTACTACGACGCCGCCACGGGCGGGCTGAGGTTCGAGGCCATGCTGCAGACGCTGCGGGGCCTGCCCGCACGCAGCATCGTCCTGCTGCACGCCTGCTGCCACAACCCCACGGGCGTGGACCTGACCCGGACGCAATGGGAGGCGCTGATCCCGGTGCTGCGTGAACGCGAGCTGCTGCCCTACCTGGACCTGGCCTACCAGGGCTATGGTGACGGCATCGAGGAAGACGCCTTCGCCGTACGGGCCCTGGCCTCGGCAGGCCTGAGCTTCTTCGTGGCGAACTCGTTTTCCAAGAGCATGAGCGTGTATGGCGAACGGGCCGGCGCCCTGAGCGTGGTCTGCGCCGATGCGGCCCAGGCCGAACTGGTGCTGGGGCAGATGAAGGCCACAGTGCGTCGCAACTACTCCAGCCCTGCCATCCACGCCGCCGGCATCATCAGCCGCGTGCTGACCGACCCGGCGCTGCGCGCCTCCTGGGAAGCGGATGTGGCCGCGATGCGCGAGCGCATCCTGGCGATGCGCCGATCTCTGCACGGGGTGCTGAGTGCACGCCTGCCCGGGCGCGATTTCAGCTACTTCCTCACCCAGCGCGGCATGTTCAGCTACACCGGCTTGAGCGCGGCGCAGGTGGACCGGCTGCGCGAGGAATTCGGCGTGTACCTGGTGCGCTCGGGCCGCATGTGCGTGGCCGGGCTGAACACCGGCAACGTGGAGCGCACGGCCCAGGCCATGGCCGCGGTGCTGGGCTGAAGCCCCGTCAACTGCGCAGGTGGGCGGCGAAGGCGTCGGCCGGCAACGGCCGGCCCAGCAGATAGCCCTGCGCTTCATCGCAGCTCAATTCCTTGAGGGCCTGCAGTTGCGCAGCTGACTCCACACCCTCGGCCACGGCCCGCATGCCCAGGCCGTGGGCCAGGGCAATGGCCCCGCGGGTCACGCTCAGCGCGTCGTCCTCGGGCAGGCGGCCAACGAAGGAACGGTCCACCTTCAGGGCCTGTGCGGGCAACCTGTGCAGCATCGACAGCGAGGAGGTGCCGGTGCCGAAGTCATCGATGGCCATGTGCACGCCCAGCGCCCGCAGACGCAGCAGCAGGGCATCGGCGCGGCCATGCTGGGCGGTGATCACGGCCTCGGTGAGCTCCAGTTCGATGGCAGAGCCTTCGAGTCCATGCCGCTCCAGCGCGTGGCACATGTCATCGAACAAGGCATCACTGACCAGTTGATGCGCCGACAGGTTGATGGCGCAGCGCGGCGGCCGCAGGCCGGCATCGCGCCAGCGCCTGATCTGCCGGCAGGCGGCGTCCAGCACCCAGCGGCCCAACTGCACGATCAGGCCGCGCTCCTCGGCCAGCAACACGAACTCCGCAGGGGGTACCGGTCCGCGCTCGGGGTGCTCCCAGCGCACCAGCGCCTCCACCCCTGACATGCGGCCGGAGGTGAGTTCGATACGGGGCTGGAAGTGAAGCTCCAGGCCCCCGGCCGAAAAACTCCGGCGCAGATCCAACTCCATGGCGAACTGGCGGGCCACGTTGCGGGCCAGCGCGCCGGTGTAGAAGCGCACCTGGTTCTTGCCTTCCTGCTTGGCCAAATACATGGCGGCATCGGCCTGCTCCACCAGGTGGCGGGCCTCGGTGCTGTCTTCGGGGTACAGCGCGATGCCAATGCTGCCCTGGACATGCAGTGGCTGCCCCTCAAAGTCGATGGGCTGAGCGATGGCACGCAACATCTTCTCCCCCGCGCGCGCCAACCCCGCCGGGGTGACCTTGCCCGGCAGCAGCACCACGAACTCGTCCCCGCCCAACCGTGCCACGAAATCGCTTTGCCGCAGTTCCTCGCGCAGGCGTGCGGCTGTCACCCTCAGCACTTCGTCACCTGCGGCGTGACCGTGCAGATCATTGACCTGCTTGAAACCATCCAGGTCAATGAAGCACAGGCCGAACTGGCCCTCGGCGCGGCGGGCGCGGGCGACGACGCGATCCAGCTCCTCGATGAACTGGGCCCGGTTGGGAAGGCCCGTGAGCACATCAAAACGCGCCATCAAGGTCAGCTGCCGCGAGGCCAGCGTGGCGGCCGTGACATCCGTGCCCACGCCGCGGTAGCCTACGAAGGCACCCTCGGCATCGAAGACCGGCTCGCCGCTGATGCTCACGAAACGCAAGCTGCCGTCTGCAATGCGCACCCCGTGAACGACGTCGCGGAAGGGCTGATGCTGTGCACAGGCCTGCATGTAGCGCTGAGCCGTCTGGTCATCGCACTCGAAACCGTCGAGCTCCTGCGCCCTGCGGCCCAGCAGGGTGGCGGCGGGCATGCCCGCGGTGAGCACGGCACCTTCGGACAGGTAGGTCAGGCGGCCTTGCGTGTCCTGTTCCCAGACCCAATCGGAAGACAGCGAGACGAGGCTCGCCAGCCGTCCTTCGCTGCGCCGCAGCGCCTCGGTGCGCTCGGCTACGCGGCTTTCCAGCAAGTCGCGCTCATGCCGCAAGGCCTGGTTGAGTGTGGCCATTTCTTCCGAGGCCAGGGCCTGCGACCGCTCCATGAGGTAGCGGTCCTGGTCGGCTTCGGCATAGGCGCGCGACACGCGGCTGACGAATGCCTGCCAGCCCTGCAAATCAGGGGAGGCCTGCAACTGCAGCCCCAGCCGTCGAAGTTGCCTGCGCAGCAGAGGATGCCCGGCCTCAGCGCCCTCAGACATTCATCGTTCTCCGCCCGAAGTGGCGCAAGGTGTTCAAGTGTCTTCTCCCTTCGGCCCTGCAGGCTGCTGCAGCCGGCTCGCTCAGTCCAGCCGTTCCCACAGCACGGACACGGTCATGGTTTGATTGTGCAGCCGGCTGCAGGCCCCGCCCGCCGGCGAAATCTCACCGTAAGAATAGAACCCCACCTGCGCGCTGCCCGGCGGCAGCAGCTGAGCGGCCGCCTCCAGTTCCTCTTCCGTTTGTTCGCCCAGTACCAGCCGGCGCCCCACACAGCTGACGGACAGGCACAGGGCGGGCCCTTCAGGGCTGGCCGCGCGGGCGGCTTCGGCCACCGCCAAGCTGCCGCTCTCGATGAGGCTCAGGTGATTGACACGCATCAGGCGAGCCGTACCGCCCTGTGGAATGTCACCTGCAAATATCAGAGCGCGGTTCGCCTCGTCCACGCCCAGGATGGTGCGCACCACCCTCCCTTCGGCGCCGCCACCCTGGCGGACCGACAACGGGAAACGCAGCGCCGACGCAGGAAGCTGGGCTGCCAGCTCGCCAAGGTAGTCCTTGTAGAGATCCAGGGCCGGTCGGCCATCCAGTTCGTGCAACACCTGGCCTTCCGCCCGCGTGATGTGCCGCTCGGGTCCAAAGTCGGCCCATCCGCCCTCACTGCCCAGGCCCACCCGGATGCCATCGCCGCACAGGCCCACGGCCACGATGCTGTGGCCCTGCGGCGCGACACCGTCCCACACCCAGGTGCTGCCGAAGCGGTCGCCGTCGCCCGCCAGCCCTCCGGCCAGGGCCACTTCCGCGGGCAGGTGCTGGGTCAGGGCGTCGACCAGCGCCGTCCCGTTGACCTGCACGCCTTCGCTGAACACCAGCACCGCGCGCAGCCCGGTCCGGTTCAGTTGCGTCGCCAGGCGCTGCCCTGCAGCGGCAGAGTCCTCGCGGCGGGCCACCGAGGTCACGGCCCGTACGAGCTGGGTGGCACCGAACTTCAGGACGGCCACGCTCAGGGTGTCGTCCCGCACTTCGCCCTCGAAGATCTCACCCGCGGTGGAGCATCCCAGTTGCACCGCCTGCGGGAAGGCCTCGCGCAGGGCCTGCCAGGCGGAGGGGGCTTGCGCGTACGAGGGGGCACCGAACACCAGCACCAGGGTCTGGGGCCCGTCCAACGCCGTGGGCATGGGTCGGCTCCAAGCGGCGAACAAGCTGTGGGAGAGGGTGACAAGTTCCAAGAGGCCGCCTCCGTTTGGTTTCAGCCGCTGTTCGGCGCTGGCTCAGTCGTGCTTGACGGCCACGGTCTTGAGCACCGAGAAGCCGTACAGCGCCTCGAAGCCCTTCTCGCGTCCGTGGCCGGAATGCTTCACGCCGCCAAAGGGCAGTTCGATCCCGCCGCCGGCGCCATAGTTGTTGACGAAGACCTGGCCGCACTGCAGCTTGCGCGCCATGCGCAGGGCGCGGCTGCCGTCGCGCGTCCAGACGCCGGCCACCAGGCCGAAGGGCGTGCCGTTGGCGATCGCCAGCGCTTCGCGCTCGCCTTCGAAGGGGATGACGGCCTGCACCGGGCCGAAGATCTCTTCCTGCGCGATGCGGTGAGCGGGGCTCACGTCGGCCACCAGGGTCGGGGCGACCCAGCAGCCCCCGGGGGGCAGCGTGGCCGGCAGCGGTGCCTGCGCGGCGATGCGCAGGCCACTGTCGCGCGCCACGTCCAGGTAACCCTGCACGATCTCGCGCTGGCGCGCGGAGATGACCGGGCCGATGTCCAGGTCGTCCAGGGCCGGGCCCACGCGCAGCGCGCGGTAGCGCGCGGCCATGCGGGCCACCACCTCGTCGAACACGGCGCGCTCCACCAGGATGCGGCTCGCGGCCGAGCAGGTCTGGCCGGCGTTCTGGATGCCGGCATTTACCAGGAACGGCAGCGCGGCGTCCAGGTCGGCATCGGCAAACACGACCTGCGGGCTCTTGCCGCCGAGTTCCAGCGTCACGGGGATGGCGTTCTGCGCCGCGGCGGTCTGGATCAAGGTGCCCACCGCCACCGAGCCGGTGAAGGAGATATGGCGTACATCGCGGTGCGCCGACAGCGCCGCGCCCGCCTCCTCGCCCAGGCCGGGCACCACGTTCAGCGCGCCCGCGGGCAGGCCGGCGGCGTCGGCAATGCAGGCAAAGGCCAGGGCGGTGAGGCAGGCTTCCTCCGCCGGCTTGAGCACGCAGGCGTTGCCCATGGCCAGGGCCGCGCCCACGCTGCGGCCGATGATCTGCATGGGGTAGTTCCAGGGCACGATGTGCGCCGTCACCCCATGCGGCTCGCGCAAGGTGAACGCGGTGTAGCCGTTGGCGAACGGAATCGTTTCGCCGTGGACCTTGTCGGCAGCACCCCCGTAGAACTCCAGGTAACGCGCCAGCGCCACGGCATCAGCCCGGCCCTGCTTGAGCGGCTTGCCCACGTCCAGCGCCTCCAGGCGGGCGAGCTCGTCGGCCTGCTCCAGCACCAGCGCGCTCATCTTCATCAGAAGGCGGCCGCGCTCGGTGGCGGTCAGCCGACCCCACACCCCTGCGCGGTCGCCTTCCACACCCCCCTCACCGTCCAGCGCCACCTGCGCGGCGCGCACGGCCGCGTCGATGTCGGCGGCGTTGCCGCGGGCGATGCGGGTGAGTTCGCTGCCGTCCGAGGGGTTGACCAGCGGCAGGGTCTGGCCGCTGTCACCGGCGCGCCAGCGGCCGGCGATGAAGACCAAGGAAGCGTCAAAGGGCACGGCATTCATGAGGAGCAGGGCATCGGGCGGCTGTAACAGGTTGAGGCATGATAGTTCGCGATGGGCGTCTTTCTCCTCAAGCGGTTTGCCACCTTCCTGGCCACCCTGGCCGTGGCCTCGGTACTGGTGTTCGCCGTGCTCGAACTCTTGCCGGGCAACGCGGCCGAGGTCATCCTGGGCGACACGGCCACGCCCGAATCCCTGGCCTCACTGCAGGCCAAGCTCGGCCTGGACCGCCCGCCGCTGCAGCGGTACACCGACTGGGTGGGCGGGCTGCTGCAGGGCCGCACGGCCCAGAGCATCAGCTACGACACGCCCACGGCCGAGCTGATCGCCGAGCGCATGCGCGTGACGCTGCCGCTGGCCGTGCTGTCGATGGCGCTCACGGTGGTGTTGGCGCTGGCCCTGGGCATCTACGCCGCCTCGCACCACAACCGGCTGGGCGACGTGGGCGTGATGGCGGCCAGCCAGGTGGGCATTGCCATCCCGAACTTCTGGTTCGCCATCCTCCTGATCCTGCTGTTCGCGGTGAAGCTGCAGTGGGTCAGCGCGGGCGGGTTTCCGGGTTGGACGGAAGACGATGGCGGGGGGGTGTGGGAAGGCCTGCAGGCGCTGATCCTGCCCTCGATCGCACTGGCCCTGGTGCAGGCGGCCATCCTGGCGCGGGTCACACGCTCGGCCGTGCTGGAGGTGATGCGCGAGGACTTCGTGCGCACCGCACGCGCCAAGGGCCTGACGCGGCGCCAGGCGCTGTGGCGTCACGTGCTGCGCAACGCCATGATCCCGGTGCTGACCGTGATGGGCCTGCAGTTCGCCAACCTCATCACCGGCACCATCGTGGTGGAGAACGTCTTCGTGCTGCCGGGCGTGGGGCGGCTGATCTTCCAGGCCATCAGCAACCGGGATCTGGTGGTGGTGCGTGACGTGGTGATGCTGCTGGCCTGCGTGGTGGTGGTCGTCAACTTCGTGGTCGACGTGCTGTACGCACTGATCGACCCGCGGCTGCGCGGCAGCTGAAGGCCATGCACGGGTTCTGGCACCGCGCCCTGCGCCACAAGAGCTTCGTCGCCGGCGGCGTACTCACCGCGCTGCTGGCCGCGATGGCGCTGCTGTCGCTGGTGTGGACGCCCTACCCGGTGGCCGAGATCGACATCCCCGGCAAGCTGCAGCCGCCTTCGGCCTCGCACTGGCTGGGCACCGACAGCCTGGGCCGCGACATCGCCTCGCAGCTCCTGGTGGGTGCGCAGAACTCCATCGTCGTGGGCGTGATCGCCGTGGGTATCGGCCTGGGCTTCGGCGTGCTGCTGGGCTGCATCGCCGCGGCCCGGCGCGGCTGGGTGGAGGAGCTGATCATGCGCGGCAGCGACTTCGCTTTCGCCTTCCCCGCACTGCTGCTGGCCATCATGCTCACCGCCATCTACGGCCCGGGCCTGGTGATGAGCATCGTGGCCATCGGCATCTTCAACATCCCGGTGTTCGCCCGCATCACGCGCGGCAGCGCTAACGCCGTGTGGGCGCGCGAGTTCGTGCTGGCCGCGCGCACGGCCGGCAAGGGCCCCGTGCGCATCACGCTGGACCACGTGCTGCCCAACATCGCCAGCGTGCTGATCGTGCAGGCCACCATCTCGTTTGCCACCGCCATCCTGGCCGAAGCGGCGCTGAGCTACCTGGGCCTGGGCACGCAGCCGCCGCAGCCGAGCTGGGGCCGCATGCTCAACGAGGCACAGACGCTGATGTTCCAGGCCCCGCTGCTGGCGGTGTACCCCGGCGTGGCCATCGTGCTGAGCGTGCTGGGGCTGAACCTGCTGGGAGACGGGCTGCGCGACCTGATGGACCCGAAGCTGGCGAGGAAGCGGTGAGGCCGGTGGTCAGACTCCTGCTGAGCAGCCCGGCCACAGCGTGAGCACCGGCGCACCTACCTCCCAAACGCTGGCGCTGACCGCCGTGGCGATGCTGGCCTTTGCCGGCAACTCGCTGCTATGCCGGCTGGCGTTGCAGCACTCAGGCATCGACCCCGCGAGCTTCACCTCCGTGCGGATGACATCGGGCGCCGTGGTGCTGTGGGCCCTGGTGCGGTGGCGGGGCCAGCGCCCCGCAGGAGACTGGGGCTCGGCCGCCGCCCTGTTCGTTTACGCCACGGCCTTCTCCTTTGCCTACCTCAGCCTGTCCGCCGGCACGGGTGCGCTGCTGCTGTTCGGTGCCGTCCAGGCCACGATGCTGGGCTGGGGCCTGTGGCGCGGCCAGCGCTTGGGTTGGGGCCAGACCGCTGGGCTGGTGCTGGCGATGGGCGGGCTGGTGGCCCTGCTGCTGCCAGGGGTGACGGCGCCGCCGGCTGACGGTGCGTTGCTGATGCTGGCCGCGGGCGTGGCCTGGGGCGTGTACTCGCTGCGCGGGAGGGGCGCAGGCGACCCCACCGCCGTGACCGCAGGCAACTTCGTGCGGGCCTCCGCCCTGGCCGTGCCCTTGGCCCTGGCGGCCCTGCCCTGGGCTCGAGTGGACGTGGCGGGCCTGCTTTGGGCGCTGTGCTCCGGCGCCGTGACCTCCGGTCTGGGCTATGCCATCTGGTACACCGCCCTGAAGGGCCTGCACCCTACCAGCAGCGCCAGCGTCCAGCTCAGCGTGCCCGTGCTCACCGCCCTGGGAGGCGTGGCCCTGCTCAGCGAACCCTTGACCCTGCGCCTGGCCTTGTGTTCGCTGGCCATCCTGGGGGGGATAGCGTGGGTCATCGCCGGGCAGCGCCGAAAGAGCTGAGGCACAAAGAGCTGAAGCAGCTCGCCCTTCGGCATCAACGCCCGGTGGTCACCGCGGAAGGGATCTAGGTCGCGCCGGTCCAGCCCGAGGGGTTCACTCCAACCTCTGCTCAACTTTCTTGCCAGACTCGGCGATTGAGGTAACCTTTTCGCAAGATTCTCCGGCTCAGGCAGATTCAGTCGCACAGCATCTTCAGCCGAGCCCACACCAGAGGCGCGCGCGCCGGTTCGGCCATCAGGCCTGGAAAGACGTTGACAAAGTCGGCATTCGACAGCAGGCGCCGAAAGATGCCCGCCACCGCTTCGCGCACCTCAATGGGCGCGTCAGCGATCTCACCCATCAGCTCCTCACGCCCATCGACGATGTTGAGCACGTCCTCCAGGTCGTGGCTGCTCAAGAAATCGCCATGGCCACGGCTGGCAAACGCCTCCAGCTTGGTCGCCACGAAGGCCACGGCGCTGACCAGCCGAATGCGGGCACCCTCACCCAGCTCCACGCGTTCGGCGGTTTCAACGGCATACGGATACCAGCGGTTGGTAAAGCCCAGCACCTCCGGCTGAACGGGCATCAGGTCGAAAGCCACCCCCGAGGCCGAGTGCAGCCACCGGCAGATGACATCGCTGCGAACATCTCGCTCAAAGCCGCGCTGGGCCACCTGGGCCTCGATCTCATGGAACCGGGCCCGGCTGGTGTTCACCACCGCGTCCACGTCGCGGGTGGCCCGCACGCTGTCCGCCAGCGGATCGGTCACCAGCAAGCCGGCCACGGCCCCGCCGACGAACACCACTTGCTCGCACAGGTCCCCCAGCGCCACGGCAATTCGGCGCAGATCGGGCAGGTTGGGGTCGTCGAGCCTCATGGCGTTGTGACGGCCGTGGTGGCAGCCAGGGTCTCGGTCAGGCGTTCAGCGGCGAGTTGCCGCTCCCGTGCCCGGCCGGCCCGCAAGGCGTCGAAGAGGGCCAGCAAGCGATACAGGGCGGGGTCGGCCAGGGCGGCTTGGGGAGCACTGCGGTACAACGGCGCGAGCGCAGGGCCTTTGACTGTTCCGGTGGGGTGGGCCCAGACGGGGGCCTCACCCGGCGCTGCCGTCACAAGTGACACCAGCGGCTCGGCACCAAAGGACGTGGGTACACCGCGCTTGACCGGCCCCAGCATGGCGGGCCACACAAAGCGGGCGCCATGCAGCACAAACTCCAGCAGGTGGGGCCGCACGGGCGACCATTCGCCCCGCGCTGGCGCAACGGCCAGGCCACAAGTCACGGCGCGCTTAACGCTGGCGTGAACCTCGGACGAACTCAGGCCCAGTGCCTCAGCTAAGGCGGCGTAGGTCCAGTGTTGACCAGGGTGGGCTGCGGCCTTCAGCAACACCAGCAGGTCTTGCGGCTTGAGTTCCATGAGAAGACATATTCGTAATTCGCGAATAGCGAATATGACTTATTGGGCGGGTTTGCGCAAGAGGCCCGGCTTCGGGCAGGCGTGGGCTGTTGCCTGGGTCAATTCTGAACGTCGCCTACCCCGCTACCCCCCAATCACCTGACTTCCCACCGCGCTTTTCCAGCAGGCGGATGCCGCCCATTACCATGCCGCGGTCCACGGCCTTGCACATGTCGTAGACGGTGAGCAGGCCCACCTGCACCGCTGTGAGGGCTTCCATTTCCACACCGGTGCGGCCCAGCGTTTCCACCTGGGCGGTGCAGCGTACCTGTGACTGCGCCTCGTCCAGCTCGAAGTCCACCGCCACGCGGGTGATGGGCAGCGGGTGGCACAGCGGCACCAGATCCGCCGTGCGCTTGGCGCCCTGGATGGCGGCGATGCGGGCGATGCCGATGACGTCGCCCTTCTTGGCGCGCCCCTCGGCCACCAGGGCAAAGGTCTCGGGCTTCATGCGGATGGTGCCGCTGGCGCGCGCCACGCGGTGGGTGACGTCCTTGGCCGCCACGTCCACCATGTGGGCCTGGCCCTGGGCGTCGAAGTGGGTCAATGGAGAAGTCGGCGATGAGGCCTGCGACGGTGCGGCCCGTGGTGCTGACTCCCGGGCGGGCTGGTGGTCGTTCATGGTGGCGGGGAACAAAGCAGTTGAGCGGTGGAGCGGTGAAGATGTGCACAGGACCAGGGCCTGGGACCGGAAGGGCACCTGCGCAACAAG
>Ga0315907_10004843_pt1 | contig 14931 bp, 15 predicted proteins | sample LakEriMetagenome_3_FD_203525 | JGI IMG/M metagenome (GOLD analysis project Ga0315907, IMG submission 203525) | Freshwater fungal communities from buoy surface, Lake Erie, Ohio, United States - Buoy 12 MA123 | ecosystem: Environmental > Aquatic > Freshwater > Lake > Lake biofilm | place: USA...
ATGTTAGGTGCTTAATAACGCCACTCATGGACGTCAGATGTGCAAATATACCCGAAATATGGATATCAACAATCTTTTATCAACATTTTTACTCATTTCGTCGATGAAAAACTGATTTTCATCGACTGTTTGGCGACTAAAACACTAAAAAACAATAAGTTAAAGCGAAAACCGTTATCTCACCCTTTTTTCAAGAAATCTTTATAAGTGCTTAATAGCTGAAATGGCTTCTGTAGGACTCTGATGACCAAACACATAGTTTCCTGCCACCAAAGCATCTGCACCCGCCTCGACCAAGAGCTTAGCGTTCTGAGCATTTACCCCACCATCCACTTCAATCAAGCTTTTTGAACCACTTTCAATAATCATCTTCTTGAGAGCTCTCAGCTTTTTATAAGTTCCCTCAATAAATGTCTGACCTCCAAACCCTGGATTCACACTCATGATTAAAACCAAATCAAGATCAGCAATGATTTCTTCTAGCACGCTTACAGGAGTATGTGGGTTTAGAGCAACCCCTGCCTTCATCCCTTCCTTTTTAATGGCTTGGATTGTTCGGTGTAAGTGGGTGCATGCCTCATAGTGAACAGTAAGCAAATCGGCACCAGCTTGCGCAAAATCCTTTATATACAGGTCCGGATTTACAATCATCAAATGCACATCCAATGGCTTTTTCGCATGCTTCTTTAAAGCATTCATCACTGGGAATCCAAAGGAGATATTGGGAACGAAAACTCCATCCATTACATCCACATGAAACCAATCTGCCTCTGAAGCATTGATCATTTCTATGTCGCGTTGAAGATTGCCAAAATCGGCAGATAAAACTGATGGGGATATAAGATGCATGTGAGAATATTTTGCGCAAAAGTAAGCAGTCCCATCTAAAAGCTTCTCATCTTTGTTCAAATGATAATTGTCGGACTTACAGGAGGCATTGGCAGCGGAAAATCAACCGTTGCAAGAGTGTTTGAAACACTTAAAACGCCTGTGTTCTACTCTGATGATGTTGCAAAAACAGCCTACTCGGACAGCGATATTCGACATGCTATCACTGAAAAATTTGGAGCAGATGTCCTAACCGAAGACGGTGTCAATAAAGAAAAAATGAGAGCTCTGATATTCTCTCAACCAGAAGCTTTGCTGTTTATTAATCAGCTTATTCATCCATGGGTGGCACAGCAATTCAAAAAATTTATTGCTTCAAATAAAGGCGCACTTTACGTTATAAAAGAGGCTGCCATACTCATTGAAAGCGGTGGGTATAAAGACTGTGATAAAATCATCCTCATCACCGCTCCAGAAAATCAACGTGTCGCTCGAGTTTCTTTAAGAGATAATATTTTAGAAGAAAAAGTACGTGAACGAATTGCCCTACAAATGCCAGACAGTGAAAAGATAAAATACGCTGATTATACTTGGGAAAATAACAACCACGATTCAATTCTCAAACAAATTCTATTGATTGACAACATGATTAAGGGTTAAAATTCTTGACGGCATCCGCGACCTTACTAGAAATACTTTCCATCATTTTCATTCGGAACTCCATTTCTGTCATTGGACTTTTTCTACCAGCAAACTGCTTCATCAGCTCTTCTCTTCCGTCCTTATTAATGTAGTCATCCTTTGAGCCCATCAATTGCCACTTCCAATCACCTGGATAAATACTCTCATAATCTCCCTGGTATTCTGCCCAAATCAAATTATCCCTATCGGTGAAGGTAATGATCTCACTCGCGAAAATTTTTCCCGTTTCGGCATCCAGAATTTGATAGCGAAAGGCGGCATCTAATCCTCTTCCCACTCGATGCTCAACATACTTTATCTTTTTTCCTGCCACAGTACTTCCTAAAAATCCTTTGCGCTCAATATTTCTATGTGGAGAATTCATAGGCTCATAAGAAATCAACTCTCCAGTTATAATGTATCGAGCTCCTGCTAATTTACCCGCCTCTATAACCGTTGATTGATCAAAAACTGCAGACATATTATTCATTTGTTCTTGGATCATTTGGTCCAAGGCCTCTCTCTCTACTAATTGAATAAAAGGGCTTTTTAGCTGAAGTATTTTTTGCTTGATCGTCGCACTTACACTTCGTTCAATGGACTTTTCCGCTTGCTTATTGTGAACAGGAATATAAGCCATTGTGAATTGTGATTTTTCTAAACATAAATCACGAAGTGCAAGAGCGTCTTCAAAACCAGCGTCCAATTTGGTGACTTCATTGAAGAACTCATAACCTTGTCGGTATAAGCCCAATTCCAATGCTTTTTGACCTGATCTATAATTTGGAAAAATGCGACTGAGAATATCCAAATACTCAACCTTCTTATTGTTTCGATCAAGATAGCCCAGCTTTTGAATCAATTCTTGAGCATAAGAATAACGCTCATCCTTTATGGCAGTAGTAGCCTCGTCTATTAATAAATTGATATAAGACTGACGACAATTCTCTTTCTGCATTTCAGCAGAAGCCGGAACTCGGAGCTCTAAACTCCGATATTTATTAGCATAGTCAAAAGCTTCAGCATATTCTTTCAATGCTGATTCATGCTGTCCGAATGCACATGTTTGCTGGGCCTTCTGAAACTTCTCATCAAGATTCTTTTGAGCAATCCTTTTCATTCCTCCCAAAGCCTCTGCTTTTCCGTATTGGTCATAGATAGACTCGTAGGATTCAAATGCTTTTTCTTGAAGTCCCGCCTCCTCAAAAACTTTAGCTTCTTTCATCATCGACTTAGGACCCTGGCAGGAAGTCAACAAAAAAACAAAACATATAAAAACAAAAAAGTAACGAAGTATCATACCGCAAAGTTAATACCTCGTTACTTAACAATATTAAAGCCAACTTACTTGATCATCGAAGTAATCTCTTCACTCATCGGCTCAACCTTAGAACTGTAGGCTTTTAACCACTTTCCATCAGGCCCAACTAAGAACTTGTGAAAATTCCAAAGTACCGATTCATCCTCTACTCCATTCAGTTCTTTTTTAGTTAACCAAGAATAAATAGGATGCTGGTTTTTTCCCTTCACGTCTAGCTTTGCTGAAATAGGAAAAGTAACCCCGTAGTTTCGTTCGCAAAAATCTGCAATCTCTTCTCCGGTACCTGGTTCTTGTCCCAAGAACTGATTGCAAGGAAAACCAATGATAACAAGCTTGTCTTTATGTTTTTCATAAAGCTCTTGTAACCCTTTGTATTGCGGAGTAAAGCCACATTTACTTGCCACGTTTACACACAAAACATATTTGCCCTTGTAATCAGCGAGGTTGATTTTTCCGCCTTCTAATCCATCTAATTGAAAGCTGTAAAAATCCTTTGAAATTTCTGACATATTACTTTGATTTTTTTCTGGTGTTCTAAATCTTGCGAATAGCGCTAATACTGCCATACCAATTGAAAGAAATATCGCTTTCATTTTTTGCTTGTTTTATCTAAAGCAAATTAAACCTAAAAAAGTTCAAGAAGCTCAGTTTGTAACACGTTTGTGATTAGCTTCGCGGATACCACTATGAAACAAAAAAACCTTTTACAAAACCTCTTCGGATCAATCGGAGCTGACCTTCCTGCGTCTATAGTTGTATTCCTTGTTGCCCTTCCTCTATGCCTCGGCGTAGCAGTTGCTTCTGACGCCGCACCATTTGCAGGCCTTATTGCAGGTGTTGTCGGGGGAATTGTTGTTGGAAGCCTGAGCGGCTCACACGTCAGTGTCAGCGGGCCTGCAGCGGGCCTAACCATCATCGTTGCTACTGCTATAGGTGGTGCATCAAGCTATGAGGCTTTCCTCCTCGCTGTTGTCGTATCAGGAATTATCCAACTCATTTTTGGATTTGCCCGGTTTGGTGTTATTGGTGAATATATCCCTGCCTCTGTCATAAAAGGTATGCTCGCCGCAATTGGACTAATGCTCATTCTAAAGCAAATTCCTCACCTTGTTGGTCATGACGAAATTCCAGAAGGTGATGAAGAATTTATCCAAGCAGATGGACATAATACATTCACCGAGTTATGGGCAATGCTCTCTGATCTATCTCCTACTGCCATCGGCATAGGCCTCTTCTCCTTGGCGATCTTGCTAATTTGGGACACTAAATTTTTTAAACAAAATAAAGTACTTAGACTCATACCAGGCTCACTCATTGTTGTTGTTTTAGCAATCGCTATTCATGAATACTTAAAAGCGAATGTGCCAAGCTTAACACTTGCAACAAATCATATGGTAACGATTCCGGTGTCATCATCATTCAATGAATTCACTAGCTTCTTCACCTTCCCTGACTTCTCTGCAATTGCTACAGGTTTTGTTTGGATCACTGCAATTAAACTAGCAATCGTTGCTTCTCTCGAATCATTGTTAAGTATCGAAGCTTCAGATAAAATTGATTCGCAAAAAAGATTCTCTCCTCCAAATAGAGAACTACTTGCACAGGGTGTGGGTAATATGACTTCGGGCTTAATCGGCGGACTACCTGTTACTGCTGTTATTGTGCGCAGCTCCGCGAATATTAGTGCAGGGAATAAAACAAAAATGTCTACTATTTTTCATGGTTTGCTCCTATTACTATCTGTTTATTTCGCACCAGAATTTTTAAATAAAATCCCACTATCTGCTCTCGCTGCTGTATTGATTATGGTGGGATATAAACTAACCAAACCTTCGATTTTTAAAGATCTCTACAAAAAAGGCTGGGATCAAATCATTCCTTTCGTAATTACTATCGCTGCTATCCTTTTTACCGATCTACTTATTGGAATTTTAATTGGAATTGTTGCGGGATTATTTTTCGTACTTCGAACTAATTTCAAAAACGGAATCACTTTCGTTAGCGAAGGAAACTACTACTTGGTTCGTCTAAGAAAAGATGTAAGCTTCTTAAATAAACCGAAGCTTAAGCAAAGCCTAGAAAGCATTCCTGACGACTCAAAAGTTATCATTGATTTATCGAAATCTGATTTTGTAGATAACGATATTAAAGAACTCATTCAAGATTTCAGAACCCAAGCCGAATACAGAGGTATTTCTGTTGAAGTTAAATTGGGTGATCGAAATATTCAAATCTAACCACTTACCCTCTACCAAAAAATGGAATCTTACAACAAGCTGCTTTTAGAAAACAAGGCTTGGGCTAAAGAAAAAGTCCAAGACGATCCTAACTTTTTTTCTCGCCTAACCAATATTCAGAAACCAGACTTTCTTTGGATTGGCTGCAGCGATAGCCGTGTACCTGCCAATGAAATCACAGGTACCCAACCGGGAGAAATTTTTGTTCACAGAAACATCGCCAACATGGTGGTGCATACCGATCTAAACTTACTTAGCGTGTTGGAATATGCTGTCCAAGTACTAGACGTAAAACACATCATCGTTTGCGGTCACTATGGCTGTGGCGGTGTTAAAGCTGCAATGGGAAATACCAGCCTTGGAATTATAAACAAATGGCTTCGAAACATCAAAGACGTTTATCGAATTCACGAAGATGAAATCAACTCTATCCAAAGCGAAGAACAACGTGTGAACAAGCTGGTAGAATTGAATGTGCGCGAACAAGTATCCAACCTAGCGAAAACTTCTATCGTACAAAAAGCTTGGAAACATAAAGGTCATCCACACATTCACGGATGGGTATATGACTTGAAAGATGGAATCATCAAGCCTGTATTTGAATTGAACGCAAATACACCTTTGGATCCAATCTACATGTATGATAATCTCTAAGGAAAAATTTTAATATGCTTTAACGTAGCGAAGGAAAGTTTGGGATATGTGTTTGAAAACTTCCCTACTACCTTTGTATAAAGATTTAAGAAAATGATGATGCTTTATGTTATCGGTGGTGCATTCGCACTAATAGGATTTTTAGTCCAAAGCCGATTGAAGTCCAAGTTTGAAAAATATGGTGAGATGTCTCTCATCTCCCGATTAAGTGGACGAGAGGTTGCTGAAAAAATGCTCGCCGATCACGGTATATATGAGGTTAAAGTAATTAGCACTCCCGGCTATCTCAGTGACCACTACAACCCTGGAAACAAAACAGTGAACCTTAGCCATGATGTATATCATGGACGCTCGGTTTCTGCTGCGGCTGTGGCTGCTCATGAATGTGGTCATGCCGTGCAACACGCTACTGCATACAGATGGCTTCAATTTAGAAGCACTGTTGTTCCTATTGTAAATGTTGCAAGCCAAATCATGCCGTGGGTATTGATGGGTGCCGTAATGGTCCTTTCAAGATTTCCCGGTCTTCTACTAATTGCCATTCTTGCTCAAGCGGCCATTACAATATTTACCTTGGTTACATTGCCTGTAGAGTTTGACGCCAGCAAGCGCGCATTACTTTGGATCAAAGAAAAAAATGTAGTCATCGCTAACGAATATGACGGTGCAAAAGACGCTTTGAAATGGGCGGCAATGACTTACGTTGTAAGTGCACTAGCTGCTGTAGCACAATTAGTTTATCTAATATTATTATATGGTAATAGAAGACGTGATTAAGACCATATGGTCTTAATCACGCCCTATCTTCGCGCTCAAATCATTACTTAACATGGCTGAAAAGCAATCAAGAGCGCTAATTTTTATATTCATAACTCTTCTTATTGATGTTATCGGCATTGGGATAATCATTCCTGTTTTGCCGGAACTCATCAATTCTGTTGCTGGAGGATCGCTCGCCGATGCCGCAGTCTACGGTGGTTGGATGATGCTTGCCTATAGCGTCATGCAGTTTCTTTTTTCGCCCGTTTTGGGCAATCTCAGCGACCAATATGGCCGAAGACCAATCCTTCTTATCTCACTATTCGGATTCGGTGTGGACTATATTCTTATGGCTTTTGCTCCCACATTAGGCTGGCTATTTGCTGGCCGAATCATAGCTGGTATCATGGGTGCAAGTTTCACTACTGCATCGGCATACATCGCTGATATCAGCACTCCAGAAAAACGAGCTCAAAACTTCGGTCTCATCGGAGCAGCCTTTGGCCTTGGATTCATCATCGGTCCTATGCTTGGAGGTTTACTTGGCGTATATGGAGAACGAGTACCATTCATTGCTGCAGCAATCCTAACTTTCATCAACTGGCTGTATGGATACTTTGTGCTTCCAGAATCATTGCCGATAGAGAAAAGAAGGAAGTTCGATTGGAAGCGCGCCAATCCAATTGGTTCTCTCCAGCACTTATTCAGATATCCTGTTATCGCTGGACTTGTAGCGTCGCTGGTATTGATCTACGTAGCCTCCCATGCCACACAAAGTACTTGGAACTTCTTCACTATGGAGCGTTTTCAATGGGACTCGAAGCAAGTTGGGATTTCACTAACTGTAGTTGGAATTCTTGTATCCATTGTTCAAGGTTATTTGATACGTGTGATCAATCCTAAACTCGGCGCCGAGCGCTCGGTTTATATCGGCATTATTCTTTATGCAATCGGATTCTTCCTTTTCTCTTGGGCATATGAAGGCTGGATGATGTATGTCTTCCTCATCCCCTATTGCCTCGGTGGAATCGCCGGACCAGCGCTTCAAGGAATCATGTCGACGCAAGTCCCAGACAACGAACAAGGAGAACTCCAAGGCGGACTTACTAGCCTTATCAGCGTGACGTCTATCATCGGACCACCGCTAATGACAGGTATCTTCTCATATTATGCAAGCAAAGAATCAAGCGTCTACTTCCCAGGCGCACCGTTTCTACTCGCTGGAATCCTAACCTTAGTAAGTGGCTTCCTAGCATATCGATCACTGCGTAAAAAGCACTAGTCCCATCGTATATTTGCACTCATGAGCAATAAAGCACTATTCCTCGATCGCGACGGTGTCATCAATCACGACCCTGGAGATTACACCTATTCATTGGCTGAATTTCATATTCTGCCAACAGTAATGGATGCTTTGAAAATTGCTCAAGAAAAAAATTACAAGATCATCTTGATCACGAATCAAGGTGGAATTGCAAAAAGTCTTTATTCTCACGAAACAGTAGCGGAAATTCACGATTTTTTCAAAAATGAATGCCGTAAAAATGGAGTAGAAATAACAGACATATTCTATTCACCTCATCATCCTGAATTTGGAAACTCTTTGACAAGAAAACCAAAATCATTGATGATGGAGCGCGCAGTTCACCGATATAAAATAGACACTACAAACTCTATCATGATTGGTGATAAAGAGCGCGATATTACATGTGCCGCGCAAGTTGGTGTAAAAGGAATTCTTATTCCTACAAATGCAGATTTAATTAATTACATGACCTCACTTTAAACAATGAGTTACGTCTTTCACAAAGGAGAATATGTCAACGAAAACCAAGCATTTATTGCTAAGGATAATCGTGCATTCCGCCTAGGAGACGGATTCTTTGAAAGCATGCGCGTCATTGATGGTAGAGTTCTATTTCTTGAAAATCATTTTGCTCGTATCTCAGACACCATCAAAGCAATGAAAATGGTGGCTCAGGAAAATTTTAGTCTTGACCTTCTGCGTTCTCAAATACAAGGACTATTACAAAGAAATAACATCACTCGAGGCGGACGCATTAGAATTACTTTTTATCGAAAAGCTACTGGCTTTTACCTACCACACAGCGATGATGTCAACTACCTCATCGAATCAGAACCGTTGCTTGAAAATGAATTTTTACTAAACCCAATAGGGAAGACGGTAGACATTTTCACAGACTTTAAAAAGGACGTCAACAAGCTTTCGATTTACAAATCGCTCAATGCGCAATTGTATATCATGGCAGCGTTGCATAGCCGAGAAAAAAATCTTGATGATGCACTCATCCAGAACAATAAGTTCGCGATCATTGAAAGTATAGCGAGTAATATTTTCATTGTTTCAAACGGAGTGTTGTACACGCCTACCTTGCAAGATGGATGTATCGCAGGTACCATGAGAATGAATATTATCAATATCGCAATTGACAATAAAATCAAGGTTTACGAGTGTACTCTCAATCCTCAAAACTTACTCGCTGCAGATGAAATATTCTTAACTAATGCGGTGAAAGGAGTTGAATGGGTCGTGGCATATCGCACAAAGAGATATTACAATGACATGTCGAAAAAGATGATTCAATTATTGAATCAAGCAGCAAAAGAATACGTCGGAAATTCTTTGGTGTCCTAGCCTTCTAGACTTACGCGAGGATCTATCCAAGCGTAGATAAAATCAACAACCATATTGATGAATACAAAGGCGGTCGCAATCACTATCACGCCTCCCATAACTACTGGTAAATCTTGCTTTTCTATCGCGGTAAACATCTCTTGACCCAGACCTTTCCATCCAAAAACAAACTCTACAAACACGGCTCCAGCAAGCAGCGAAGCAAACCATCCACTCACCGCAGTGACTACGGGATTCAAGGCATTTCTTAAAGCATGCTTGAAAATCACTCTCCACTCTGGAAGTCCTTTTGCCCGAGCTGTCCGAATAAAATCCATCGACATCACTTCTAGCAATGAGCTTCTTGTCAATTGTACAATTACAGCTAACGGTCGAATAGTAAGAGTAATTAAAGGAAGAATCATATTCTTCAAATCAATGTACTCCCCTTCCCATACACTCACACTGTATAGACTTCCTGTCATGTTTAATCCAGTACCAGGCAAATACCAATCGGTGAATGGAATATGAATCTGGTCACGCCACAACACCGCACCAATCCATGCTACGAGGATCGCTACAAAAAACGATGGACCAGCCATTCCTAATGCAGAAATAAATAAGAGACTTCTATCTATCCAGGTGTTTTGTTTGATTGCTGAAATGATTCCTAATACCAAACCTATGATCAAAGCGAATAGAATAGATAGCACAGCTAATATCACTGTCCCGGGAATCACATCTTTCAAAATTTCCGACACATTTCTTTCCGATAAAAAAGATCTTTTCAAATAGGGAGACTTAACGTACAACGCCGACTCCCCTAGTGGGATAATTTGAAATCCTGAATATTTTTCTAAAGAAAAAAAAGTGCGATCTGTTTCGAGTTTGCTATGCCATGAAATGGGCGACAGATCATTTAAATACATGATATACCTTGTTTGCAAAGGCAGGTCTAAATCCAGTTTTCTGCGCATTGCATCCACCACTTCTTGCGGTGCATTTTCTCCAGTCAAATTTCGAACAGGATCTGAAGGACTTAGATTGAAAAGAAAAAAAACAACAGTCACAACACCCCACAAAACGAGGAGGCTATAACCTATTTTCTTTAGAAAATATTTAATCATTTTTTCTCGACCACAAGCTTAATAAGCGCGAATACAGAGTAGTTGATCATATCTCTGTAGCCACTGTCAATTCCCTCAGACACGATAGTTTGACCATCATTATCTTCTATCTGCTTGATGCGAAGCAATTTCATTAAGATCAAATCCGTGAAAGAAGAAACACGCATATCGCGCCAAGCCTCTCCGTAATCATGATTCTTATTCATCATCAAATCTTTAGTGACTTGAACTTGATGATCATACAATCGTTGTGCTTCGAGAGGATCCATTTCAAGTGGAGCATCTTTTCCAAGCTCCATTTGAATGAGTGCCATAACGCAGTAATTCAATATACCAATAAACTCATCGATGATGCCTTCACCAACTTTTGAATGACCATTATCTTCCAACGTACGGATGCGTTGCGCTTTGATAAATATTTGATCCGTCAGACTTTTCGTTCTGAGAATTCTCCAAGCTGTACCGTAGTCTTTTGTTTTCTTTGAAAACAAATCTCTACAGATTCCAACAGCCTGATCATATTGTTGCGATGTTTGCTCCACGTGTTGAGTCTATTTGTTCGCAAATTTGCCACACAACTTGGAATATCCTCACATTATTTAAAGAAAATGTCATTTAAACCCTTTTCGTTACTCATCAAAGGAACATTACACACGTTTGAAAGCCCTGCCATCATGGGTATTTTGAACCTAACCCCTGATTCCTTCTACGCACAGAGCAGATTAAACGAAGAGGCTTTGCTTGCCCGTGTGCAGCAAATGATCCATGAAGGGGCGGATATTCTTGACATTGGTGGTCAAAGCACTCGCCCTGGCGCAGAGCGACTCTCAGCGGCGCAAGAATGGGAACGGCTTGAAGGTGTTTTCGAGAGCATTCATCATCATTTCCCAAACGTGATCACATCTATAGATACATTCTATGGGGAAGTCGCGGCAAAGGCAATTGCCAGAGGTGCGGGAATCATCAATGATGTTAGCGCTGGTTCCATAGATTCAACTATCATAGCTGTGGCAATGCAACACCACACTCCTTATGTGATAATGCATATGCAGGGAGAGCCGCAGACAATGCAGCTGCAGCCGGAGTACATAGACGTTGTGCAAGAACTCATTTATTTTTTCTCGGAAAAAATAAACGCACTCCAAAGCAAAGGAATGGTAGACCTCATTCTAGACCCTGGTTTTGGTTTTGGAAAAAAAAGAGAGCACAACTACGAAACACTCGCGCATCTCAAATCATTTGACATCTTGAATAAACCAATTTTGATTGGAGTCTCGAGAAAAAAAATGATCCAGATGGTGACTGATAAAGACTCCGAAGGTGCATTGGCAGGAACAATAGCGGCCAATACATTCGCACTATTAAACGGCGCGTCCATTCTCCGTGTGCATGATGTGGCAGCCGCAGCTGATGCACGATCTATCGTTTTAGAACTTAGTAAACACAAATAAAAAAGGCCTCTTTCGGAGGCCTTTTTCATATCATAACAAACTCTTATTATTTTGGAACTTCCACCTTGTCATAAGCAGCGCAGCTGGCATGACCTTGAGTTGTGCAAGATTGCATTGCAACTCCAAGGGTGAGTAATCCTAAAAAAACAATTATTAATCTTTGAAGGACTTCATGCGTCCAATCGTGTGAATTTTTCATTTGATTTTTATTAATGTCAGGTATTATTAAGTTCTTGTTGATTTTAACGTAAGTAAAAGAAGAATGTTGCATTCTGGAAATAGAAATTATGGCTTCAATAAAAACCACAGTCCTACTAGGGTAACGGACCAAAGTAAATAACGCTTTGCAGTTGTGAATTTGATGATCATCATATCGTTGTTATTTTAGTTACCCTGCCCTTCCAGAGGCATTCCGTGCAGGTTTACTATTTTCAACGAGTCAGATGAATCTAAGGTTACAACATTTTTAAGATTTTGCAGCTAATAGTGTGTTCTTCATCAATGACACAATCGTCATTGGCCCTACGCCTCCTGGAACGGGCGTTATATATGAGCTTTTTGCCGCAACTGATTCGAAATGAACATCCCCCGCGAGTCTAAAACCTGACTTCTTAAAATCATCTTTGATTCTTGTAATTCCTACATCCACCACTACTACTCCATCTTTTACCATATCGCCAGTAATGAACTCTGGTTTTCCAATTGCCGCTACAAGGATATCAGCTTGTCTTGTGATACTTGCCAGATCTTTTGTTCTGCTGTGCGTGATAGTCACTGTGCAGTTACCCGGATAGCCATTTCTTTGAAGCAAAATACTTACAGGAAGACCTACAATATTGGAACGTCCTACAACCACGCAATGCTTGCCTTCTGTAGGAACTTTGTAAAACTCTAATAATTGAATAATCCCGTATGGCGTAGCTGGCAAATATGTAGGCAGATTTAAAGCCATGCGGCCTACATTTTCGGGATGAAAACCATCCACATCTTTCTTAGGATCGATGGCCAACAAAATCTTTTGTTCGTTGATATGCTTTGGTAGTGGCAATTGAACAATATAGCCGTGGATATCCTGATTTTCGTTTAGCTCTTTTACAATTTGAAGCAACTCTTCCTCTGTGGTAGAGGCTGGACGTTGTATTAAAGTAGATACAAATCCGATTTCTTCGCAAGCCTTGACTTTTGCCCCGACGTAAGTCAAACTGGCTCCATCATCACCCACTAATACCGCTGCAAGGTGGGGAGAGCGATGACCAGATTGTACCAGCTGCGACACTTCATCACGCAACTGATCCTTAATTTTCAGAGAAGTGGCTTTACCGTCTAAAAGTTCCATAAGTCTGAGATTTGGGCTTGCATTGCAAAAGAACGACAGATTTAACAATTTTCTCTATTAAAAAAAGGATGGTGTACAAATAACACTTTCCTATATTTGAAAAAATAACATGTTCAGGTAACCCTATGAAAAAAATCCACACAACACTGGTTTTGGCCTTTGCAACTTTGATGGGATTCTCTCAAATCTTATCTTCAACACCGGCCTTCCCTACACAAAATGATGAAATCACCATTCTCTACAATGCAACGTCGGGGAATGCAGCATTAACTGGTGTTATTCCAGTCTATGCACACACTGGAATCATTACTAATAACAGTGCGAATAACAACGATTGGCAGCATGTACAAGGTAACTGGGGAACAGCAGACCCCAACGTTGTAATGACACCTCTCGGAAACAATTTGCATCGCATCATCATTACACCGCAAGACTACTATGGTCTCGGAGTTGGTGAAACGGCTACTCGTTTGACATTTGTTTTCAGAAACCAAAATGGAAGCCTTGTTGGAAGAAATGCAGATGCAAGTGATATCTATTTGGATTTATATCCTGAAGGTTTTAATGCTGGCTTCACCACACCTGGTGCTGCGATAGTAACAGCAGATCCAGGACAAAACGTTTCGGTAGTATGCGGTGCATCAATCGCTTCTGATATTTCTATCAGCGTTAATGGATCACCAGTGAACTCAGGCAACGGCATCACTACATTGAATTATACTTTCAATGAAGCTAATGCTGGTGAATATCTCATAGAAATGTCTGCGACTTATGACGGTTCAACAATTACTGATGAGCTAACTATAATTGTACTACCTACACCAAACGTTGCAGCATCACCTGCAGGTGTAATTGATGGGATTAACTACATCGATGATGATACTGTTATCCTTCAATTCTATGCTCCTAATAAAGAGTACATTTTCGTCATTGGAGATTTCAATGACTGGCAGATTGATCTTGACTACATGATGAATCGCACTCCCGATGGAAGCACATACTGGATCGAACTCAACGGACTTACTTCTGGTCAAGAATATCGCTTTCAATACATGATCGATGACCAGCAAATGAGAGTTGCTGAAATTTATGCAGAAAAAATTCTTAGTCCATGGGACGATCAGTACATTCCTGAGTCCTCCTATCCAAACCTTATCGACTATCCAGTTGGGTTGACTTCTGAGCCCGTTTCTATTTTCCAAATCAATGAACCAGAGTTCAATTGGACAGATGCCTCTTATGTGAGACCATCTAAAGATCGTTTGGTAATCTATGAAACATTGATTAGAGACTTCGTTGAAGCGCAGAACTATCAGACATTAACAGATACACTTGATTACTTCGAACGCCTTGGTATTACAGCTATTCAGTTGATGCCTATTATGGAGTTCGAAGGAAATATCAGCTGGGGCTACAACCCTGCTTGGTTCTTTGCGGCAGACAAGTATTATGGAAGCAAAGAGTCATTGAAAATTTTTGTGAATGAGTGTCACAATAGAGGCATTGCTGTCATTCTTGACATTGCATTAAATCACAGCTTCGGTCAGAATCCAATGGTGCGTATGTACTTCGACCCAAACAATGGACAGTATGGTGCTCCTACTCCTGAAAACCCGTGGTTCAATCAACAGCCAAAGCACGACTTCAATGTAGGATATGACTTCAACCATGAGGCACAGCGCACAAGAAATTTCTGTAAGCGTGTCATTCAATATTGGATGGATGAATATCACGTTGACGGATATCGTTTCGACTTATCAAAAGGGTTTACACAAAACAATACCCTTGGAAATATTGGAGCTTGGAACGCTTATGACCAAAGCCGCGTGAACATTTGGAATGACTACTATAGCTACATGCAAAGTGTTGAGCCAGGTAGCTACGCTATCCTTGAGCACCTCG
>Ga0315907_10004844_pt1 | contig 14930 bp, 16 predicted proteins | sample LakEriMetagenome_3_FD_203525 | JGI IMG/M metagenome (GOLD analysis project Ga0315907, IMG submission 203525) | Freshwater fungal communities from buoy surface, Lake Erie, Ohio, United States - Buoy 12 MA123 | ecosystem: Environmental > Aquatic > Freshwater > Lake > Lake biofilm | place: USA...
TTCCGCACGAAATAATTGGCGTACTTAAAAGACGGAAAGAAAGAGGGCTACCATGAAAGTGCTCGCATCAGTAAAGCGGATTTGCCGCAACTGCAAAATTATCAAGCGCAAAGGCGTTGTTCGCGTCATTTGCACCGAGCCGCGCCACAAGCAGCGCCAGGGTTAATTAACGTTATTGACTGAGGAATAACGAATGGCACGTATTGCAGGGGTCAATATCCCCAACCACCAGCACACCGTGATCGGCCTGACGGCAATTTATGGTATCGGCCGTCCACGCGCAGAGCAGATCTGTGTAACGACCGGTGTACCTACCAATAAAAAAGTCAAAGATCTCGACGATAACGAGCTCGAAAAGCTGCGTGACGAGATTGGTAAATTCATCGTCGAAGGCGATCTGCGTCGCGAGCTGTCCATGAGCATCAAGCGTTTGATGGATCTCGGATGTTATCGCGGTATGCGGCATCGCAAAGGTTTGCCGTGCCGCGGGCAGCGCACCCGTACCAATGCACGTACCCGTAAGGGTCCGCGTAAAGCCGCGCAAGCGCTGAAGAAGTAATCCTGTAGCGGATTCAAGGAAACCACCATGGCAAAATCATCGAACAACGCCGCTTCCGCGCGCGTTCGCAAGAAAGTCAAAAAGAACGTTGCTGAAGGCATTGCGCATATTCACGCATCGTTTAACAACACGATCATCACGATCACCGATCGTCAGGGCAATGCTTTGTCCTGGGCGACTTCCGGTGGCGCTGGTTTCAAAGGCTCGCGTAAATCTACGCCGTTTGCTGCACAGGTTGCTGCTGAGGCTGCGGGCAAAGTTGCCGTTGAATGTGGTGTGAAGAATTTGGAAGTTCGCATCAAGGGGCCGGGTCCAGGTCGCGAGTCGGCTGTTCGTGCGCTCAACAATTTGGGTATCAAGATCACCCAGATTCAGGATGTGACCCCGGTTCCGCATAACGGCTGCCGTCCACCCAAGCGTCGTCGTATCTAATTTGTTGAATTGGCAGTACCCGAAGGTAGCCCGCCGTCACTGGCGGGTTTTGTTCTGAAGACCACTGTTCGGTAGCACGCAGACCGGACTTGCGCCTGATGGGAAAATGAACTCCATCTGGGGCGTTAAACGATAAGGAAAAATCGTGGCACGTTATATTGGACCTAAAGCAAAACTCTCCCGCCGTGAAGGCACCGACCTCTTCCTCAAGAGCGCTCGTCGCTCGTTGGACTCCAAGTGCAAGCTGGATTCCAAGCCGGGCCAACATGGTCGAACCTCCGGTGCTCGCACTTCGGATTATGGCAATCAGCTTCGGGAAAAGCAGAAAGTGAAGCGTATGTACGGAGTGCTTGAACGCCAATTCCGCCGTTATTTTGCAGAAGCAGATCGCCGAAAAGGCAATACCGGTGAAACGCTTTTGAAATTGCTCGAGGCGCGTCTCGACAACGTGGTCTATCGCATGGGTTTTGCGTCGACCCGTGCTGAGGGCCGTCAGCTTGTATCGCACAAAGCGATCACCATCAACGGTAACGTCGTCAACATCCCTTCATATCAAGTGAAGGTCGGTGATGTCGTGGCGATTCGTGAAAAAGCAAAGAAACAAGTACGTATTGCCGAGGCACTGTCCCTGGCCGAACAGTCCGGCTTTCCTATGTGGGTTTCGGTCGACGCCAAAAAGATGGAAGGCTCGCTTAAATCTTGGCCGGATCGTTCGGACTTCAACCAGGAAGTCAACGAATCTCTCATCGTCGAACTGTATTCCCGATAATTCCCCCGGCATGGGTCGCATTGTGACCTGTGTCTTTCGATATGCCATCAGCCTTATCGGTGTAATGAGCCGAGGGTATTGAAAGGACATTCATGCAAAACAATCTCTTGAAACCCCGCATTATCGAAGTTGAGCCTCTGGGCCCTGGTCATGCCAAAGTGGTAATGGAGCCGTTTGAGCGCGGCTACGGTCACACGCTGGGTAATGCGCTGCGTCGCGTTTTGTTGTCGTCCATGGTTGGCTACGCGCCAACTGAAGTCACGATTGCCGGCGTCGTCCATGAGTACTCGTCACTGGACGGTGTGCAGGAAGACGTTGTCGACATCCTGCTGAATCTCAAGGGCGTGGTGTTCAAACTGCACAACCGCGATGAAGTGACGCTGACTTTGAAAAAAGAAGGCGAAGGTGCCGTTCTGGCCTCCGATATCGACCTGCCGCATGATGTCGAGCTGATCAATCCGAATCATGTGATCGCTCACCTGACTCCCGGCGGCAAGTTAGATATGCAGGTCAAGGTCGAGAAAGGCCGTGGCTACGTGCCAGGCAATGTGCGACGCCTTGCAGAAGATGCGAACAAAACCATCGGGCGCATCATTCTGGACGCTTCATTCTCGCCTGTTCGCCGCGTGTCCTACGCAGTGGAGTCTGCACGGGTCGAGCAGCGTACGGATCTCGACAAATTGGTCATGAACATCGAAACCAATGGTGTAATCACACCAGAAGAAGCGATCCGTCAGTCTGCACGTGTGCTGGTTGACCAGCTCAATGTGTTTGCCGCTCTCGAAGGCACGGAAACCGCTGCCGAAGCGCCCTCACGCGCTCCGACGGTCGATCCGATCCTGTTGCGTCCTGTCGACGATCTGGAACTCACAGTACGTTCTGCAAACTGTCTCAAGGCGGAGAACATTTACTACATTGGTGATCTGATCCAGCGTAGCGAGAATGAGCTTCTGAAAACACCAAATCTGGGCCGTAAGTCCCTCAATGAGATCAAGGAAGTCCTCGCCTCACGTGGTCTGACTTTGGGTATGAAGCTGGAAAACTGGCCGCCTGTCGGCTTTGACAAGTAATTTATTCAACATGCACCGGCCCGCGCCAGCTTCACGGTTGGCGATAGAAGAGCTGGATATATAAAACTGTAAAGGAAATATCATGCGTCATCGTCACGGACTTCGTAAGCTCAATCGTACGTCGTCACATCGTCTTGCCATGCTGCGCAACATGACGGTCTCTTTGCTTCGTCATGAAGCGATTAAGACCACGCTGCCCAAGGCAAAAGAGCTGCGTCGTGTTGTAGAGCCTATCCTGACTCTGGGTAAAACAGACACATTGGCTAACAAGCGCCTTGCGTTCAATCGTTTGCGCGATCGCGAGATCGTGGTCAAGCTGTTCGCAGAACTTGGCCCACGTTATGCGACACGAAATGGTGGTTACCTCCGGATTCTGAAAATGGGTTTCCGTCAGGGCGATAATGCACCGATGGCTTTCGTTGAGCTGGTAGATCGTCCGGACCATACGACAGCCGTTGAGGATAACAGCGGCGAGTAAGCCATTGAGCGACTCATCAAACAAAAGCCAGGGCATGCCTGGCTTTTGTTTTTTGCGTTTGAAGAGTCTCATCAAAAACGGTGCTGCCCGTGTTGAGATCGCATTGCCGTTCGCTTCTACTGTCTGAGATAACCCCGCTTTGCCATCGACGCTCATTTTGAAAGGCTTTCGGGAAGCCTTATTGTCCGCAGATGAAATTTGGCATTTTTTTATGAACGCACTTTCGGAATCCCAGATACTTGCTCAAGGCTGAATGACTATTCTCACCGTCAAAGATCTCTACAAGTCGTACGGTGATGGCGACTCCCGCCACACCGTGGTCGATGGCATTTCTTTCTCACTCGAGCGGGGACAGTGCTTTGGCCTGTTGGGTCCCAATGGTGCTGGGAAAACAACCACACTGCGACTCTGTCTGGGTCTGACCGTGCCAGACCGAGGCAACATTACGCTTGTCGGCCACGAGGTGCCTGCTGATGCGCGGCGAGCTCGGTTACGTATCGGTGTCGTGCCCCAGATGGACAGTCTTGATCCTGATTTCACCGTCGAAGAAAACATCTACGTCTACGGGCGTTACTTCGGTATGAGTCGTGCACAGGTGCGTGAGCGCATTGATTGGTTACTGGATTTTTCCAGCCTCACAGCCAAGCGGCATGCGCGCATAGGTGAACTCTCCGGTGGCATGAAACGGCGTTTGACCCTGGCGCGCTCACTCGTCAACGATCCTGACCTTATTTTCATGGATGAACCAACGACGGGTCTTGATCCGCAGGCGCGACACTTAATCTGGGAGCGCCTGAAAGCTTTGCTCGCCGAAGGCAAGTCACTGCTGCTGACAACGCATTTCATGGATGAAGCCGAGCGCCTTTGCGACCGGTTAGCTGTTATTGATCACGGCCGACTCATCGCCGATGGAACGCCGCAGGCGTTGATCGCAAAGCATATCGAATCACAAGTTGTCGAGGTCTATGGTGATAACGCAAGCCTGTGGGCTGAGAGTGCATCTCACCTGGCTGATCGTATCGAATTCAGCGGCGAGACTGCGTTTTGCTATACGGATCATCCCGATTCGCTTTTGCAAAGCCTCGCAGGGACCGAAGGCTTGCGTTATCTTCACCGACCCGCCAATCTCGAAGACCTGTTTCTCAAACTAACCGGCCGTGATATGCGCGACTAAGGACATGATCATGACATCTATGTACTATCAGGTACCCCAATTCAGTCTGCGCTTTATCCCGGTGTGGCAGCGCAATTTTCTCGTCTGGCGCAAGCTCGCATTCACCAGCGTTGTGGGAAACATCGCCGAACCATTGATAACGTTAGTAGCCTTTGGCTATGGACTTGGAAGCATGCTGCAGAGTATCGATGGGGTGCCGTATATCGCTTACCTTGCCAGCGGCGCCATTTGCATGTCTGTGATGATGGCAACCACGTTTGAGGCGCTCTACTCCGCTTTCTCCCGCATGCATGTACAAAAAACCTGGGATGCCCTGCTCAATACGCCTCTGGATCTCGATGACATTGTGCTCGCGGAAATGCTCTGGGCAGCCAGCAAATCGCTGATTTCCGGGATTGCCATCCTTTGGGTGCTGCTGGCCTTGGGTATTGGTTGGCATCCCGGAGCCTTGCTGGTACCGCCGCTGCTTTTTCTGGTGGGCGTCACCTTTGCCTCCATCGCGCTCGTGATCAATGCCCTGGCCAAAGGTTATGATTTTTTCACTTATTACTTCACCCTCGTACTTACGCCGATGATTTTTCTATCGGGCGTCTATTACCCCGTAACACAGCTCCCTGGCTGGTTGCAGGTTATTGCGGGCTACCTGCCATTGAGCGCCGCTGTTCATCTTGTGCGACCATTGCTGCTGGGCCACATACCTGATCAGGTGTTGCCGTCTTTATTGCTATTAGTTATGTATTGTGTCGCTGGTTTTTATTTGGCAATCGTGCTGACGCGTCGTCGCTTACTGAAATAAACTCGAGATCAACCTTATGGAGCAAGTCTTTATTGTCATGACACATCTGCCGGACGCGGCGGCTGCCGAAGGGCTTGCCAGTGCCTTGGTTGAGGCGAGGCTGGCTGCCTGCGTAAGCTTTGCAACGGGAGTACGCTCCGTATACCGATGGCAAGGCAAGATCGAAACAGCGAACGAAGTCACCCTCACTATCAAAACCACGCAGCGCCACTATCCGGCGTTGGAAGCAGCCATTCGCGCCGCGCACCCCTATGAGCTGCCGGAGATTATTGCCTTGCCGGTTGTAGCAGGTCTATCTTCTTATCTCCAGTGGATCGTTGCTGAAACTTCGCCCGATCACCATGCCTGAGAGTCTGTACCTACATGGACGTTGCGAGCCAGTTCAGAATGGCGATGCAGGAGCCTGGAAAGCTGTGGGCTTGTTGAGCCCTCTGCAGCCACCTAAATTTACAGCCCTGATAAATCGGCGCTTTCGCGGTTTGTTCAATGCCTTGATTGTCCTCCTGGCGTTACTATGGCCCGGCCCGGCCACGGCGGAAGATGAGTTTCTGCCGCCCGAGCAGGCATTTCGTTTCAGCGCGAAGATGATTGATGCCTCGGCGGTAGAGGTCAGTTTCGATATCGCAGATGCTTACTATCTGTACCGTGAGCGTTTTGCTTTCAAGGCCGATGGCGCGAAGCTCGGAGCTGCCGTCATCCCGGCAGGGAAAATGAAATTTGATGAGACCTTCAATAAAACTGTCGAAATCTACCGGCAGCAAGTTCTGATCCGATTGCCCGTCAAGGCTGATGCGCCATTTACCTTGAGTGTCAGCAGTCAGGGTTGTTCTGATCGTGGTCTCTGTTACGCACCGATGGAGTCCATAGTCAAACTCTCGCCGGCAAACCTTGCTTTGGCTGAGACCCGTGAAGTGCCTTTGGTATCGGTCGCTGAAACCTCCACGACAGAGATGAGTCGCATTGAGGCATCGCTGGCCAGTGGCAACCTGCTATTGATCCTGCCGCTCTTTCTGCTACTTGGCCTCGGTCTGTCGTTGACACCGTGCGTCCTGCCGATGGTTCCCATACTCTCGTTCATCATCGTGGGCGAGGGCGAGCGAACTAGTCGTAGCCGGGGCTTTGTTCTTTCTCTTGCTTATGCCATGGGTATGGCACTGGTGTACACCGCACTGGGTATTGCTGCTGGGTTGATTGGCGAAGGTTTGTCTGCAGATCTTCAGAGCCCGCCTGTCCTCATCACTTTCGCGATTTTCATGGCAGTGTTGTCGCTTTCCATGTTCGATGTTTACCAATTGCAGGTACCCCCTTCAGTGCAGCTCAAGCTCACCCGCTGGTCCGAGCAGCAAAGAGCAGGCAAGCTCGCCGGTGTGTTTGTGATGGGTATGCTGTCGGCGCTGATTGTTGGTCCTTGTGTGGCAGCGCCGCTGGCGGGCGTGCTGGTGTATATCAGCCAGACGCGAGATGTCGTAATTGGCGGTAGTGCCTTGTTTGCGATGGCGGTCGGCATGAGCGTGCCGCTACTTCTTTTGGGTTTGTCCGCGGGGACGCTGGTACCCAAAGCAGGGCGCTGGATGATGGCGGTCAAGCCCTTCTTCGGTGTGCTGATGCTGGCGCTGGCATTATGGATGGTCGCCTCACTAGTACCTGGCTGGGTGCTGATGCTGGGATGGGGGTTACTGGGTGCGGCCTATGGTGCGTTCCTCATAGTGTCTCGGCAACTGGGTCTTCGAGGTCGCGCAATGGGTGTGGTCTTCGTCTTGTTGGGCGCGGTACAGCTGACAGGTCTTGCGACCGGAGGTCGTGATGCGTGGGCTCCCCTGGCGCATCTGACGGGCGAAGCGCACAAGAAGATCGCTTTCAAACGTATTCATTCGGTCGCTGAGCTGGACCAAACGATTGCAGCTGCGCGCGGACGACCTGTGATGCTGGACTTCTATGCGGATTGGTGTGTCGCTTGTCTGGAAATGGAAAAACTGACATTCACCGATCCGGCTGTGAGTGAAAAGATGCAGGGCATCTTGTTGCTGCAGGTGGATGTCACGGCCAATACCGCCGACGACAAGGCTTTACTGAAAAAGTTTTCGCTCTTCGGTCCACCGGGAATCATTTTTTTTGGCATAGATGGTAAAGAGCTGCAAACGCCCCGGGTCATCGGTTTTCAACCTCCAACCGTTTTCCTTCAATCTCTGAAGCAACTTGATTAACTCTGAAAGTAAGCAGTTCAGTCGGTATGCTGTGACTGCCAGCCGATAAAGCAAGGTAACTAGGCTGTAATGCATTGCGCTTCCAGGCCAAACGTGAGTGACCTATTTGTTGTCTTTCAGACGCGGATAGCTGAACTTGGGATTTCAGTGTTGGCAGAATCGACGAATCGAACCAATTTGCCTTCTGGTAAATTACGCAAGGTTTCGGATATGCCATCAGCGCCCAAATATTCTTTGGAGCCATATGAAATATTCCCTTCGATCTGAGCCTTCAGAATCAAAAAAAGTCTCTCAATTTCACCTGCGCCAATCTTCTTTGCTTCTAATTTTTCTTTTATAAAACTCTTCACGACAGAGCCTGAGCCCAAATACTGTTGGTGATGGGGATTTTTTAATTGCTCTGGCTTCACGCGAGAAAAAACCAGGGTTTTACCGACTTGTCCCCTGGGTGTAATGAATTTCTCTTTGCGACCTACCGCAACATCGTAGTTTACGCCCTCATCACTTGCCTTATGGGCGCCCAGATTTGGATTCCTGATGACAGCGGGAAGCGTGAATTTGCTCATGTCGGCCTTCGTTTAACAGTTCTGCTCACAAACATCAGTAGATACGGTTACGGCCATTCATCGTGCTGATGGCATCATGTCGCAGGCGTGTGGCCGCTGTTACACGAAATCCGCGCTACTTATCAGCAAGCTACCGCATCACACTAAAGCGTTCATTTGGCGAGAGGTACTCGATAAATCTACTTTCGGTGCTTGTTTATGGAACGATAATCGAACAAAAGTTCATAATTCGAACAAACGTCCTGTGAACTTGTAACAGGACTCAGTAATGAGCCACGTAATAGCGTGGCAGACCGCATTGTGCAGGGCAAAAAGGAGCGGTGGTAAGCGTGGCCGTCATGCAACGGCCCTCCGCGACTTGAAACGAGAGTCAGAGCTTCCTGGCGATTTCTCTGGCGAAGTAAGTCAGCACGCCATCCGCACCTGCGCGCTTGAAGGAGAGCATCGCTTCCATCATGGTCTTGTCGTGATCGATCCAGCCATTTTGGGCTGCTGCCTTGATCATTGCGTATTCGCCGCTGACCTGATAGGCGAAGGTAGGTACTTTGAACTCGTCTTTGACCCGACGCACAATGTCCAGATACGGCATGCCGGGTTTGACCATGACCATGTCGGCCCCCTCGGCAAGATCCAAGCTGACTTCACGCAAGGCTTCGTCTGAATTGGCGGGATCCATCTGGTAGGTGGCCTTGCTGCCTTTGCCAAGATTGGCGGCAGAACCCACGGCATCCCGGAAAGGGCCGTAGAACGCCGATGCATATTTGGCGGAATACGCCATGATGCGCGTGTGTATGTGTTTCGCGTCTTCCAGCGCATGTCGGATCGCACCGATTCGACCATCCATCATGTCGGAGGGCGCAACAATATCGACGCCAGCTTCGGCCTGTACAAGGGACTGTTGTATGAGAATCGAGGTCGTGTCGTCATTGAGCACATAGCCCTCCTCATCAAGCACACCGTCTTGTCCGTGGCTGGTGAAAGGATCAAGCGCGACATCGGTAAGTACGCCTAATTCCGGGAAGCGCTGCTTGATCTCTCGGACCGCACGCGGCACCAGACCTTTGGGGTTGGTGGCTTCGATGCCGTCCGGTGTTTTCAACGCGGGGTCAATGACTGGGAACAGCGCAAGTACTGGGATGCCCAGGGCGACACACTCCTCGGCAACAGGCATCAGCAAATCCAGCGACAGCCTCTCAACGCAAGGCATGGAAGGCACGGCTTCGCGTCGGTTTTGTCCATCCAGGATGAAGACCGGGTAGATGAGGTCGGCCGCGGTCACGGTGTTTTCGCGCATCAGCGCGCGAGAAAACGCATCTTTACGCATGCGTCGCATGCGAATGGCGGGAAACTGGGCGGATGAATGATCGGACATGATGGCGAATAGAAAAGAGATTGCTGGTTCTTAAAGCTCAGAGATGGTCTTGAGCGGGCGCTTGATGAAACTTTCGGCGTTTGCAGGTTTCAGACCCATGGGTGATTTGCTCACCTCCCGCTTCTCCTCCCTGAGCGGGGTTGTGCCGCCACAAGGCGGTGCATCGTTCGGCCCTGGAGACTTCCCCTTTCTCCGGGGTTTTTTTATGTCAGGCGGGCTGTTCAGTGTGCCCGCTGATACCCAGCAGTTCGAGAATCTTTTGGTCTGCTTCCTCGAGACCGCTGCGCTTGAGCGCAGAAAACAATTGCACAGAGAATGGCAGAGGACGACCTTGTTCGTCAACATAACTTGACAGTACGGAATGTCCGAGGCGTAGCGCGTCGGCTGCCTCGCTGCGATTGAGCTTGTCAGCCTTGCTTAAAATGCAATGTACGGGCTTGCCGGTGGTGGCGAACCACTCCAGCATCTCCGTATCCAGTTCTGTGAAGGGACGTCTCGCGTCCATGATCAGAACCAGCGCCGAGAGCTGATCGCGTTCTTGGACGTAGCGCCCCAAAAGCAACTGCCAGTGATCTTTTGCCGATCCCGACACCTCGGCATAGCCGTAGCCCGGCAAATCGACCAGAAAGGCGCGAATTTCCTCAACGCGGGTAGGATCTTTGCGATGCTGGCCTACATGAGCGCCGCCCAAGGAAAAAAAATTGATGTGCTGCGTCCGTCCCGGGGTGCGGGAAGCGAAGGCCAGCTTTTTCTGGTTGCACAGGATATTAATCGCGGTCGACTTGCCGGCGTTCGAGCGACCGGCGAAGGCAATCTCGGGAACTTTATATTTTGGCAAATCCGGAAGTCGATTAACCGTGGTGAAAAAGCGGGCTTGCCAGAGAAGAGACATGTGGCGACGTGCAGCAGAGGCGCGTACAAAGGAAAGACGGGCATTGTAGTACAATCGTGGGCTCGAAATTGCGCTTCAAATAGGCTGAACTCGGTTCGGTTTTGTACTGCACCAACGCCAGTTTGCAGAAGCCGCAAGCGCCAAGCAAAATCAATCCAAAGCCCCGGATAATTGAATGAAACCTGCCACGTCCCTGTTTGTGAAGTTCGCATCCCTCGTTCTGTTGGTCTCTGCCTCTTTGACTCACGCCAATGATTCGAAACCTGCTGCCGAGTCAGACCCTGTCAAGGGCGGCAATCTCTACACCAACGGCGATGCATCACGCGGCGTTCTCGCTTGCGTTGCATGCCATGGAGCCGCAGGTAATTCCACGATCACCCAAAACCCAAAGCTGGCCGGTCAGCATGCTGCCTACCTCAAGAAGCAGCTCTATGACTTTCAAGGCCCAAACCGCAACAATGCCATCATGACCGGGATCGCCAAGGCACTGGATGACAACGACATCCGCAACCTGGCTGCTTATTTGGATCAACAGAAACCTGCGCCCGGCGCGGCGCGTAACAAGAACACAGTTGAGCTCGGCAAGAAAATCTACCGTGCTGGTATCGCTGAAAAGAATGTACCGGCCTGTGCAGGGTGCCACAGCCCCAATGGTGCTGGTATTCCGGCCCAGTTTGCCCGCGTCGCTGGTCAGCATCAGGACTACACCGTTGCCCAGCTGACCAATTTCCGCACCGGCGCGCGTACGAACAGCGCGCAGATGACGGCGATAGGCAAGCGGCTCTCCGACGAAGAGATGCAAGCAGTGGCTGACTACATCGCTGGTCTGAAGTAAGTACGGCGCGGGCAAAACAGGCCGACATCCGGCCGCGAGGGGGTGGCTGAGAAGTCGCCCCTTTTGTTTTCTGCGGTACGTTTCGGAGCCCTGAACGATAAAGACCTACAAGGGCTCCGGATATGGATGGTGTGCTGGCTTTGCAGGCATAAAATGGCGGCATAACCAAACGCTGCGACAAGCTGATGTGGCTGCCAGCGACCACCCGAGACAAAGCGCATCAAACCCATGACTACGAGCACTGAGGGAATCGTTCTGCAAACCCGCCGCCGATGGCTGTCCGAGGCTGTCGAGCTTTTGTCTTCCATGCGGTTTGCGATCAGCCTGTTGACGGTCATATCAATCGCGTCGATTGTCGGCACGGTGGTCACGCAAAATGAACCCATGCCGAACTATGTGAATCAGTTCGGTCCGTTCTGGTTCGAGATTTTTGCGCATTTCTCCATCTACTCGGTGTATTCGGCCTGGTGGTTCTTGCTGATCATGGCCTTTCTGGTGACATCCACCTCTTTGTGCATCACACGCAATGCCCCAAAAATGCTCAAGGATATGAAAAGCTGGCGCGAGAGCGTGCGCGAACAATCCTTGCGGAATTTTCATCATCATGCCGAGTGGTCCGCGCAGCAGGGCGGCGAGCAGTTTGCTGCACAAGCGGCGCGACTTGTTGCCTCCGATGGCTATCAGGTAAAGCTGGTACAAAAAGGCGAGGCAACGCTACTGACCGCTAAGCAAGGTGCGGCCAACAAGCTGGGGTACATCTTTGCGCACTCTGCCATTGTGATTATTTGTGTCGGCGGTTTGCTCGACTCCAGCCTGCCTATTCGTGCGCAACAATGGCTGTTTGATAAAGAGGCCTTTATCGGTAATGGCATTATTGCTGAAATTCCGGAGCGTCATCGTTTGGGTCTGGGGAATCTGACCTTCCGTGGCAATACCTTCATTCCCGAAGGCGCTGCCAGCAAGACGGCGATCATACCCGTCGGTGAGGGCGTGATGATTCAGGAACTGCCCTTCACCCTGCAGCTGGAAAAATTCGTCGTGGATTTTTACTCAACGGGCATGCCCAAGCTGTTCGCCAGTAACGTTATCGTGACTGATCATGAAACTGGCGAGAGCTTTCCAGCGACCATCAAGGTCAACGAGCCCTTAATGTACAAGGGCTTGGCGGTTTACCAGTCGAGCTTTGAAGATGGCGGAAGCCGTCTGAAGCTCGTGGGTTATCCAATGAATGGGCCTGCTAGCAGCTCATTCCCGGTTGAGGGTGAGGTCGGCAAATCCACGCCGCTTATCAGCAGTGGTGGCGCCGAGTACACCATTGAATGGTCAGGATTCAGACCGTTCAATGTGGAAAATACCAGTGTGAATGGTCAGGATGTCCGCGCCGTCAATCAAGCCAAGAGCTTCAATGAAAAATTCAGCGCGACACTGGACGAAAGACTCGGCTCTGCCGCCAATACCAAAAAAACCAAAGAACTGAAAAACGTCGGTCCCAGTGTTCAGTACAAGCTCCGTGACAAGACGGGGCAAGCGCGCGAATTCAATAACTACATGTTGCCGGTGATGCTAGACGGTAGTGAGGTTTTCCTCGCCGGGCTGCGCGAGTCTCCTTCTGAAGGTTTCCGTTATCTACGCATTCCTGCCGACGACAAGGGTACGGTCAATGAATGGATGCGCTTGCGTGCTGCCATCAGTGATGGCGCGCTGCGCGAAAAGGCATCAGTTCGCTATGCACAGAAAATGCCGCTGACTTCGACTGACAACAAATCCTTGCGGGATCAGCTCAAGGCATCCTCATTGCGTGCAATGAGTATCTTCGCCGGGGATCGCGAATCCTCTGGGTACATCGCGATAGCGCGCTTCATCGGTACCCTGCCTGAAGAGCAGCAGGAGAAAGCCGCTGATGCCTTCATGAAGATACTCAACGGCAGCCTCTGGGAGCTCTGGCAGGTTGCGCGTGAAAAAGACGGATTACCACCTGTGACGGCAGATGAAAAGCACGCTCGCTTCCTGCAGGTGGCTAGCAATGCGCTGGCTGACGGCTTTTTCTATGGTGCGCCAGTGTTTTTGCAGCTCCAAGGATTCGAGCAGGTCAAAGCATCCGTGCTGCAGGTGACCAAATCACCCGGAAAAAATGTGGTTTATCTCGGATGTTTACTACTGGTCTTGGGTGTTTTCGCGATGCTCTATGTGCGCGAGCGCCGGCTGTGGATTTGGATCCGCCCAAAAGAGGGCGGTGGCACACATGCGCTCATGGCCATGAGTTCGCAGCGACGTAGTCTGGACTTTGACAAAGAATTTGAACGACTCAAAGCGCGATTGAATCCTCGATGAGCTTGCGATGAGCCCTGCCCTTACCCCAGCGCGCAAGGCGGTCGGGGCTGAACTATACTTGCCGGACTCGTTGCAGTACACGGAGAAAAATGATGGAACTCACTGAAAACCAAACCTACACCGAAAATCCCGGCATATTCAAAAGCGCCAGTTTGTTTGATTGGATTTTTGCGCTGATACTCGCTGCTGGTGCGCTGTTTGCGTTGAACCGCTACGGCGATTTCATGGATATCTATGAAAAAGCGATCCTGCTGGCGGCAGTGCCCGTCTTTGCCGGACTGGGCTGGTACTGGAAATCCTCGCGAGTGCTGATGCTGTTGATTTTTGGATTGTCCTTATGGGCGATTTCTTTGTATGCCGGCAATCTGGAGATGGCGCAATCTCGGTTTTTCCTCAAGTACCTGCTATCGAGCCAGTCTGCTATTTTGTGGATGAGTTTCCTGTTCGGTTTGTCTACCGTGTTTCACTGGGGTGGTTTGCTCTCCCGTTCAGATTTCGGTGGCGCCGTCGGCAGCCGCTTGTGCTGGGCTGCGATATTGTTGGGTTTCATTGGTTTGATGGTGCGCTGGTATGAATCGTATCTGCTGGGCGCGGATATTGGTCATATTCCGGTGTCGAATCTCTACGAAGTTTTCGTATTGTTTTGCCTGATTACTGCGTTGTTTACCGTCTTTTATGAAGAAAAATACGAGACGCGTCAGGTGAGCGCTTTCATCCTGCTGGTGATCTCGGCAGCTGTCGGATTTCTGCTCTGGTATATGACCAGTCGAGATGCACACGAAATCCAGCCATTGGTACCTGCGCTGCAAAGCTGGTGGATGAAGATCCACGTACCTGCCAACTTTATCGGCTACGGCACCTTTGCGCTGGCAGCCATGGTGGGTGTCGCCTATTTGTTGAAATCCAAATCCGTACTGGCGGATCGTTTGCCCTCGCTCGAGGTACTCGATGACATCATGTACAAGGCAATCGCCGTTGGTTTTGCTTTCTTCACCATCGCCACGATTCTCGGCGCGCTCTGGGCGGCCGAAGCCTGGGGTGGTTACTGGTCATGGGATCCCAAGGAAACCTGGGCGCTGATTGTCTGGCTCAACTACGCTGCGTGGCTGCATATGCGCCTGATGAAGGGTTTGCGTGGACAGGTTGCTGCATGGTGGGCGATCGGTGGGCTGCTCGTCACCAGTTTTGCTTTCCTGGGCGTGAACATGTTCCTGTCTGGCTTGCATTCTTACGGCGAGTTGTAAACAGCCGAAGCATGGGCTGTCCTCAGACAGCCTATGCTCGTTGATGTCTCACCCGCACAGCATCATGGAGCAAGCATGCTGATCAAACTTCCCCGTTCTACCGACCCACTGCCCTCCGAAATCACCTCACGAGAGCATTTCCAGTCACGCCGCCATTTTCTGACGCAACTCGCTGCGGGCGGTTTGTCAGCAAGCGCCTTGGTCGACG
>Ga0315907_10004845_pt1 | contig 14929 bp, 12 predicted proteins | sample LakEriMetagenome_3_FD_203525 | JGI IMG/M metagenome (GOLD analysis project Ga0315907, IMG submission 203525) | Freshwater fungal communities from buoy surface, Lake Erie, Ohio, United States - Buoy 12 MA123 | ecosystem: Environmental > Aquatic > Freshwater > Lake > Lake biofilm | place: USA...
CCAATTCCATAGCTCCGGCTGCAATACCCAATGCCTGAGCTGCAATGCCTATACGTCCACCTGAAAGGGTTTTCATAGCGAACTTAAAACCAAAGCCATCTTCACCGATACGGTTAGCTTTAGGAACTTTCACGTCTTGGAACATCAAGGTATGGGTATCACTACCACGAATACCCAATTTATTCTCTTTAGCGCCAACGATAAATCCTTCCATGCCACGCTCAACAATCAAACAATTGATGCCCTTGTGGCCCTTCGAAGCATCTGTCTGCGCCATTACCAAATAAGTGCTTGCTGAACTACCATTCGTGATCCAGTTTTTAGTACCGTTCAATAAATAGTAATCGCCCATATCAATAGCAGTGGTGCGCTGCGATGTTGCATCCGATCCTGCTTCTGGTTCTGATAAACAGAAAGCGCCAATTTTCTCGCCTTTCGCAAGTGGCACCAAGTATTTTTGTTTTTGTTCTTCTGAACCAAATGCCTCAAGTCCCCAGCATACAAGAGAGTTGTTTACACTCATGCAAACTGAAGTAGAAGCATCCACTTTGGAGATTTCTTCCATGGCTAAAACATAGCTTAGCGTATCCATGCCGCTTCCACCATATTTAGGATCAACCATCATCCCCATAAAACCGAGCTCACCTAATTGTTTGATTTCCTCTGCTGGAAACTTCTGGTACTCGTCGCGCTCAATTACACCTGGCTTTAATACGTTCTGTGCAAATTCACGGGCCGCTTGGCGCACCGCTTTATGTTCTTCACTTAATTCAAAATGCATGGTCTTGGATATTAGGATGGCAAATGTAAACCGATTGCGCTTTCACAGCGCAATCGGCTTATTTTATTCCTAATCTAGATTTTATCTACGCAAGGCCTTATTTTCTAGGGGCTTTACCTCCTCCACTTCTCGGTGGTGCACTTGGTCGCGGTTTTGCTCCGCCTCCGCCCGATGGACGACCGCTTCCCTGATTGTTCGGACGCACTTGGCCTTCCTTCGATGGGCTGTATCGGGGCTGTTCTTTCGGCTTTGGTGAAGGCTGCTCTTTCCGTGGTTCCGATGGACGAGTCCGCGGACTTTCCGTTGGCTGAGGGCGCTCACGTTCCTGAGGTCGTGCCTGCGGAACTTCTTTAGAAGCAGGAGAAGTTGGTTGTGGCTTTACTCCTCGATCCCTCGGCTGGGTGGCCGGAGTGGTAGTTTGACCTCCCGTTATTTCACGGTGAGAATGGGTGCCGCCTGTTGCCTGTCCAGTTCCTGTGTCTCCTCTATGTCCTGAGCTCGTTTGGTAAACAGCATTGCTTCGCACACGGTTAGTTCGGTAAATAGTATGGGCATGAACCACTGTTACATAATTAGCGCGCGAACATCCATAATAATGATGACGAATGCGAGGGAAATACAAATCCCATGTACAGGGATACCATGGGTACCAATAGCTTGGATAATAATCCCAATACCATGGCGACACATAACAAGCATAACTAGGCATAAAAATCACATTCACACAGGTCCAAAACCAAACATTAAAGAACAATCCTCCGTGATAAGCGGCGCCTTTTCCTCCTTGCTGCATTGCCTCTGCTGGTTCAATGATATAGTTTTCTCCATAAAGCAATTCATCACCGATTACTTGAAGTTGGGCGCTTTCATGACCTTGCTTTTCAATAGCAATCACCGCCACATCTTGACTTTCAGATCCGTTGATAGGCACTTCCAAAGAAATGGCGTGAGCTTGAGCATCCGCACGATCTACTACACGTATGTAGTCGATGCGGCCATCTCCATTAAGATCTAGGTTGTTCACCCCTGTAGATTCATCATTTAAACGTCTCTCAAAATCTTCGAGACTTTTAGCTTGTTTGAAAACGCCCATGACTGCGCGTAAGTCAAGACCCTCGCCCAATCCATCTACATCCTTTTCTTGTGCAAAAACCGAGGTAGTTGAAAAAAAAGAAAAGAACAGTGCGAGTAAAAACGTGATTTGAGTCTTCATGGCAATAGTGTTTTTCGTTTAACTGTGATCAATTCATTGTTGATTGGTTTAATCGCAATCAGTTATCATGCCATAGCATTATCCATTCGAACATTTTAGTACTTTGCTCCCGATATGCATTACCACATTCTCGGCATTATGTCGGGCACAAGTCTCGACGGGGTTGATTTGGCCATGTGTCATTTCGACTACAGCGACAAAGGCTGGCAATATAGGATTGAACGTGCTCACACTGTTCATTACTCAGAAGAATGGCGCAAACGATTGAAACACGCCATGCAGTTAAATGGACTCGAATTAACCCTTCTCGATTATGAGTTGGGCCAGTACTTTGGTCAATTGGCCAAGGAGTTCATTCGCGACTGCGGCATTCGCCCCGATTTTATTTCCTCTCACGGACATACCATTTTTCACCGACCCTCACAAGGCTATACCCTACAAATAGGCAAAGGATCAGCTATTGCTGCCCTTACCAAGCTGCCTGTGGTGTGCGACTTCCGGAGTCTCGATGTTCAACTCGGTGGACAAGGTGCCCCGCTTGTACCCATAGGCGATGCCCTGCTTTTTTCAGACTATGATTTTTGCCTCAACCTCGGAGGTATATCCAATATATCTTTTGATATGATGGGAGAACGTCAGGCCTTTGATATCTGTCCTGCGAACATGCCCCTCAACGAGCTCGCCAGTCAATTGCACTTACCCTACGATGCAGACGGTGCAATGGCTCGAAAAGGAAAAGTTCATTCGTCTTTGCTTCACACGCTTAACGACCTGAGTTTTTACAAACATGAACCACCCAAATCGCTTGGCAAAGAATGGTATGTCCATGAGTTTTATCCTTTGCTAAAAGCCTCTGGTCATTCGCCTGAAGATTTACTCGCCACTACAGTAGAGCACATCGCTATACAAATAGGACAAGTGCTTCAAGGTTGGAAAGGTAAAATGCTTATCACGGGCGGAGGAGCTTGGAACAGTTACCTCATCGAACGTTTGCAAGATCACACAGAAGTAGAATGCGTTGTACCTGATGCGCATACAGTCAACTTCAAAGAAGCGCTCATCTTTGCCTTCTTGGGATTACTGCGCTGGCATGTTCAAACAAACACGCTCTCTTCCGTAACAGGCGCCAACACCGACTCTATAGGCGGAGCCATCTATTGGCACTGATGCTGAATGGATAACCAATAATAAGAATAAAAAAGGACAGAAATCAGACGTCCAAATTTGGTAGATCGGATTCAAATGATTCCCTTTGCCAACGCAAACCAACCTCCTATGAAAAACCTGCTCTCTAAGTACGAAAACAAACGTCCCGAAATTGTATTTGAATGGAAAGATCCCTACACCGAAGCCGAAGGCTGGGTGGTGATCAATTCTCTTCGTGGCGGAGCAGCAGGTGGTGGCACTCGTATGCGTGCAGGTCTCGATAAGCGCGAAGTGGAATCTTTAGCCAAAACCATGGAGATCAAATTCACAGTGAGTGGTCCTCAAATTGGCGGTGCGAAAAGTGGTATCAACTTCGATCCACGCGACCCACGCAAAGCGCAAGTTTTGGAGCGTTGGTACGCAGCAGTAGCTCCATTGTTAAAGCATTATTATGGTACAGGTGGCGACTTAAATGTCGACGAAATACATGAGGTTATTCCTTTCACCGAAGATGCGGGTATTTGGCATCCTCAAGAAGGGGTGTTCAATGGTCACTTCCAACCCACCGAAGCTCAAAAAGTAAAACGTATTGGCAACCTCCGTTTAGGAGTGGTAAAGGTGCTAGAAGACGAACAATTCAGTCCATCTACTGCCGCAAAATACAAAGTAGCCGACATGATCACAGGCTATGGTGTAGCCGAATCAGTGCGTCATTTCTTTAGTCTTTGGGGCGGTGAAGTAAAAGGGAAAAAAGTAATTGTTCAGGGCTGGGGCAACGTTGGCGCAGCTGCGGCCTATTATATGTCACAAGCGGGTGCACATATCGTAGGTATCATCGACCGCAATGGTGGACTTATCCATGAAAATGGTTTTTCTTTTGAGGAAATCAAAGAGCTATTCATCAATCGCCAAGGCAATACACTGGCAGCACCTAACATGTTGAGCTTTGATGAAGTGAATCAAAAAATATGGGATGTTCCTGCCGATGTATTTTTACCCTGCGCAGCCTCTCGTTTAGTAACAGAAGATCAAGTTTCGCGCATGTCGAAATCCGGTGTTTCTGTGATCGCTTGCGGTGCTAACGTTCCATTCGCCGATCCACAAATTTTCTATGGACCTATTGCAGAAAAAGCAGACGAAAGCATGAGTGTGATACCTGATTTCATTGCTAACTGCGGTATGGCTCGCGTTTTTGCCTACCTCATGAGCAGTGGCGACGTGGACATGACCGACAAAGGAATTTTCTCAGACACTTCCCTTATCATCCGCAAAGCCCTTGAAAACGTGCGTTCTAAGAACCAAGGAAAAACCGGATTGGTAAAAACAGCCTTCGAAATTTCTTTGGCCAAGTTGGTTACCGAATAAGCACACCTTCTTTCCCAATTAACCGCTTGTTTTCCCCTTTCATTATTCACGTTCCACCGTGCATACTTAAAGGAATAGATTTGTCGTTGACCTATTGAAAAGGATCACCTTTGCCTTTCAATACACAACACATGCATTCTCTATTTCTTCAAGTAGACACTACTGTTAAGCCCTCTATCGACATCTTCGCCCTACTCATGAAAGGGGGTGTGGTGATGATTCCGTTGGCCATTCTTTCCCTCATTGCGGTCATTCTTATCCTCGAACGACTATTGTTTTTGGGAAAAAACACGAAGATCAGCGAGAGCAATCACAAAGCGCTCATTCAGCACCTCACTAGCGGCAACTACGATGCTGCGGCACAGCTATGCAGCAAAACGGACAGCAGCTGGGGGCGCATTTTCATCTTTGCAGCCACTGATAAAAATCAAAGCATCGACGAACTCGACCGCATGATGGAAGAGGCGGCAAACGTAGAAGTAGCGCGACTAGAAAAAGGAATGAACTACCTCTCTATGATTGCCGGTATAGCGCCCCTTTTGGGTTTCATCGGTACCATTATCGGGGTAATCACTATCTTCTTTGATATTTCTACTTCATCGGATATCAGCATTGCCGTGATCTCTGAAGGATTGTATAAAAAAATGGTTTCGTCTGCAACTGGCCTCGTGGTGGGTATTATCGCCTATGCGGGCTATCACTTATTCCAAAATAGTGTAGATGGTTTTGTTGCAAAAATTCAAGAGCAAGCACTTCAACTGAAAGTAGCAATGAAGGCCTCTCGTAAATAATCATTCCCATGAAAATCAATCGCCGAAATAGAAGAAATGCCGAGGTGAGTACTCACTCACTCAACGACATTATGTTCTTTTTGCTACTGTTTTTCTTGATTATCTCCACGATGGCCAACCCTAACGTGATCAAGGTTTTGCTTCCCGAAGCAAAAGACAATCAAGCAAAAGAAGCCTCCAAAACAATCCAACTGACCGTGGATGCCGATCGTGTTTATTACCTCGATGGTCAACCCCTTTCGATGGAACAACTCGATGTGCGTTTAGCTGCAGTGGCAAAAACAAATCCCGATGCCGCTTGTGCCATCAACATTGAGCGCACACTCAGCGTGCAGGATTTAGTAGATGTAATGCAATTAGGTGCAAAGAACAATGTCAAGATGTATTTGAAAACAGCCAAACCAGTATAAACTTTTAGACCTATGGAATTAGCTATTTTGATCGTTTTTGTAGTAGGATACATCTGTATCGCTGCAGAGCATCCCTTAAAAATAGATAAAGCAGCTACGGCTCTTCTAACAGGTGTTGCGTGTTGGGCTTTGTTAGCAGTAGGCACACATGTACTTCCCGCTCACTTGGCGCACGATTTTGAAACAGCTTCTCAACTTGAGGGACACACACTTAGTTTACCCGAATTTTTTGATCACCGCCTGCTTCATCATTTGCAAGAAATAGCCAGTATTCTGTTGTTCCTTATGGGCGCGATGACTATAGTTGAAGTGGTGGATTCGCATGAGGGATTTCGAGTTATAACCGATCGTATCACCTCTACTAATAAAGTAAAATTGCTTTGGATTTTCGGAATCATTACTTTTTTCCTTTCCGCAGCTTTAGACAATCTAACGACCGCCATTGTCATGGTGAGCTTGAGCAGAAAACTCATTTCTGATCAAAAAACACGATGGTTTTTTGGTGGCATCATAGTCATCGCCGCGAACGCTGGCGGCGCTTGGTCGCCTATCGGAGACGTCACTACTACCATGCTTTGGATCGGCAAACAAATTACGAGTGCGTCCATCATCAAAGAAATTTTCTTAGCAAGTTTGATTAACTTATTGGTGCCATTGATCTTCCTAAGTTTTGTGTTAAAAGGTAATGTTTCACGACCCGAACTGAAGGAAAACGACGGTCACGGAGCTACCGGCCGTGAGCGCGGCATTGCTTTCTTCCTAGGTGTAGGCGGACTCATGTTTGTGCCCGTTTTCAAAACCATCACTCACCTTCCTCCCTTCATGGGCATCATGTTTTCCTTAGGGATATTATGGGTAGTAACAGAACTCCTACACAATGGAAAAGAAGCAGAGCATAAATCTAAATTTTCTGCTTTGCATGCGCTTCGCAAAATAGACATGCCTTCTGTGCTTTTCTTCTTAGGAATACTTCTAGCCGTTGGCGCTTTGCAAGAAATTGGACATTTAGGTACACTCGCCGTTTTTCTCAAAGAACAACTGAACGATGTATATGCAATCAACATAGCCATAGGCCTACTTTCTGCGGTGGTAGATAACGTTCCCTTAGTAGCAGCTAGTATGAATATGTATCCCGTTTCTGCAAGCGCCATAGGTGATGGATGGGCAGATATGTTTGTACAAGACGGACCCTTTTGGCACTTCTTGGCTTATTGTGCCGGTACCGGAGGAAGCATACTCATTATAGGTTCGGCCGCTGGTGTAGCGGTGATGGGTTTAGAAAAAATCGACTTCCTATGGTACATGAAAAAAATCAGTATCTGGGGACTCATCGGATACCTAGCAGGAGCGGCGGTTTACATCGTTGAAATGATGCTGCTGCATTAAGCCGCTTAATTAACCTTAGTATTTGAATAAGTTCCGCATGCTACCCCTTTTACGCGTGCAATTTCGGTGCACCTTGCTGCGTTAGAGTGGATACCCTGCTCTTATTACTCATTTTGCTAACCCATTTTGAAACCATGGATTTCCTTTTTTTCCTTCAAGAAAACTTATCAGTAGGCTCTCAGGCCGCATCTGAAGTAGTGAACCAACCTATCGCCGCTCCGGCGGAAGGTGTGGATATTGTAAAAGAATTTATCAAAGGCTCATACATCTATGTGCCTCAAATTATACTCAGCATAGTTTCGGTTTATATCTTTTTTGAACGCACTATGGCCATTAACAAAGCCATGAAAGACGAAGGTAATTTCATGGATAAAATTCGTGAGTACATTAATAAAGGCAATTTAGATAGTGCAAGAAACCTTTGTTCAACTACGCATACACCCTCAGCAAGAATGATCGAAAAAGGTATTAGCCGTATCGGAAAAGATATGAGCGATATCAAGGCAGCGATCGAAAACGTTGGAAAGCTTGAAATATACAATCTTGAGCGCAACATTTCTTTTTTGGCAACAGCCGCAGGCGCCGCACCAATGCTCGGTTTCTTGGGAACTGTAATCGGTATGGTGGGGGTATTTAACTCCATTAAGCAAAATGGTCCAGACCTGGCTTCCATGGGCGGCGATATGATGTTAGCCATGATTACAACTGTGGTTGGTCTTATTGTGGGTATCATCGCTTACGTAGCCTACAACACCCTCGTTTCGCGCATTGGCAAGGTGATTCATAAAATGGAAGCACGTGCTGTAGAATTCATCGACATTCTCGAACAACCCGGAAACTAATTAATCATGGACTTCGGAAGAAGAAATAAAGTAAGTGCGGAAGCCAACATGTCTTCCATCTCCGACTTGGTATTTCTCTTGTTGATATTCTTTATCATCATGAGTACCATGGCTGTGAATGGAGAAATGGTGAACCTGCCCAAAACCAGCACCGGACAAAGCGTTGCAGGTGCAGCCTCTGTTACTATTACTAAGGAAGGTGAGTACATGGTAAATAACTTACCTGTAACCAAGGAACAAGTAAAAGAGCAACTTGAAATATTAATGGCAGGCAAGCCCGCTGACAAGCGCACCGTGATACTCAATGTAGATCGTGATGTGCCAACTGGCGAAACCATTGAACTTTTTTCAACCTTGAAGGTACTCCAGTGCAATCCTGTGATAGCCACAAGAGGAAAAAAAGAAGAATAACATGCAAAGTCAAGTAAAATCGTCCGCCCAAGATCGCTCAGCTGCCACTGTTGGAACTTTATTATTCCATGGTGTATTTGCTTTATTATTAATTTTCGGCATGCGAAGTTGTGGCAATGGTGAAGGCGATGGTATTCAATACATGGCGCTCAATGTTGCTGCCCTCGGCGAACCTGACGGAGGCAGTGCCGATGCGCCTGAAAATCCTAACTCCGCAGCAGCAGCATCCCCTCAATCTTCAGAAACTACTCAAGATGAAGTAGCCACTCAAGACGATGCACCTATAGAAGCTCCAAAAACGGACCCGAAGCCGACACCCAAACCAACTCCTGACCCAAAGCCTAATCCCGATCCAAAGCCAACGGCTGCGGAAAACATGATCAAAGGCGATAAGGAAAATAAACCCCCTGGCGGACCGCCCAATAATAATCCAAATCCGAATGGCGCTCCAAATGGCACCATAACTGGAAAAGGTGTGCTCGGAGGTGGCGGCGGAACGGGCGGAAGTGGATACGAATTCGCTTTTACTCGAGAAATGGAAACTAAACCATCCTTGAGTGACGAAGTAACTGTAGATGGTTCTGTAAAAGTAAAAGTAACCGTCGACAAAACAGGTAAGGTCACATCTGCCAGTGCGATGACCGAAACCGCCAATCTGAGAATCGGATCAATGGCCAACCTAGAACGGCTAGCCATTATGGCCGCCAAAACCGCGCGCTTTGCCGCCGATCCCAAAGGTGGTATCCCTCAAGTCGGATATATAACCATCACCCTAAAATTGAAATAATTTAAATCCCGCACCTGCGGGATTTTTTTGCGTCCCTTATGACCTACGCAGAAACGCTCGACTATCTCTACGCTCAGTTACCCATGTTTCACCGCGTGGGTGCCGCTGCATATAAGCCCAGTCTCGACAACACCATTGCGCTATTACAAGCTGTGCACAATCCGCATCAGGGCTTGCCTTGTGTGCACATCGCCGGCACCAACGGAAAAGGATCTACCTCTCACCTCATCGCCTCTGCGCTGCAAGAGGCCGGATATAAAACCGGACTCTACACTTCTCCGCACCTGGTCGATTTCCGAGAGCGCATTCGGATTGATGGAAAAAAAATACCCCAACAGGATATCATCGATTTTGTAGAAAAAAACAAAGGCGTTTGGGAAAACATTGCTCCTTCCTTTTTTGAAATGACCGTGGCCCTCGCCTTCTGGTTTTTTCAAAAAGAAAAAGTAGATATCGCTGTCATAGAAGTAGGACTGGGTGGGCGTTTGGATTCTACTAATGTAATTGAACCCGAACTATCGGTAATCACCAATATTGGCTTCGACCATATGCATCTGCTCGGTGATACCATCGAAAAAATTGCCCGTGAAAAAGCGGGCATCATCAAAAGAAATACACCGGTGGTAATTGGCCCCATGCGCGAAGAGGCGGCCTCTGTTATGCTTCAAACCGCACAACAATACGATGCTCCTCTCCTCATTACCTCTCGTGACCTCAGTGTACCCTTTTGTCCTCTAGGTGGAAAATACCAAGAAGAAAATACACGCACAGCACTCACCGCTCTCCGCGCATTAGCTCAGCGCAGCAGACCGTTACTTACGGAAGACATCATCGCCAAAGGATTTCAAAACGTTGTGGTCAATACTGGACTTATGGGGCGTTGGCAGCAATTGCAAAGCAACCCTCTGGTACTGGTAGATGTAGGGCACAATGAAGATGGCATTCAATTTATACTTCGACAGCTCGAAGAAACACCACACCGAACATTGCACTTTGTACTGGGCATGGTGAATGACAAGGACATCGATAAAATTCTAACGATGCTTCCCACTAGCGCCAACTACTATTTCTGCAAAGCCAATATTCCACGCGGACTCGACGCCACTCTTTTGAAAGAGAAAGCGCAGGAGTGTGGTCTTAACGGAGAAGTTTACACCAGCGTAGAAGAGGCTTTTCTTTCAGCCAAAAAAATTGCGCAGACAGATGACCTCGTCTTTGTAGGAGGTTCCTTTTTCACTGTTGCCGAAGTACTTCCGCTGTATCCCGAGCTTATCGGATAAAGGTGATTTTGCCAACGTTATCTACCGTACCATCCGAGTTGGCAGCAAACACTAGATAAACGCCTGAAGCCGGACGTTCGCCATTCAATTTTTTACCATTCCAAACAGCGCGACCGCCTTCACTATTCGTTTCATATACAAGGTTTCCTTGCAAATCGGTAATGCGAACATTGGTATCATAAGCCAATCCATCGATGGTAACATTTCCCTCAAATTCAGGACGCACCGGATTCGGATATACAGAAACGTCTTTCATTTCCAAATCAAAATTGGTAGCCGTACCAAAGAAAGAAACGATGCCTTTATCCGTAGCAAAAAAGACTTCGCCATTCGATTGGTTCACGGCGATATCGTAAATGTTATTCGATAACAGAGGACTGTTTTCGGCGGTGAAGTGATAAATCTGTTCTAAACCGTCATCACTAAACAAGAACACGCCACTGTTCTGCGTGCCCACCCATTTGCGATTTCCACCATCGATTTTAATCGCTGTTACCGCCTCTGTTTCGAGCAGGTATTGAAAATTACCGTCTTGACTGATCAATATTTGTTCTGCATCAAAACCTTCTTCTTCGAAGATGGCCGCTTGATTATAGAAAACAGCAATCCCTTCTACGGTGCCCACCCACAATTCACCATCCACATCTTCTTCCATGCAGAATACATCCTTCGAAGGCAAGCCTCCATTGCCCTCTTCATCATTCAGCAATTTATAATTGTCATCATTTTCATTGGAAAGCGTACCATTATAATCTAAAGCCAAAATGCCTATGTTGGGCACAATCATATACACATAGCCTGTTTGCGCGGCCACTATCTCTCCCACCCTTCCATTATCTGCCAATGTAGGCGTGAACGAAAAGCCATGAAAATTGCCATTGCGATCCATGCTGTGCAATTGGGTATTGCAAAAATTATTGGAGCACCAAAGCACACCATTGATATCATATGCTACACCAGCAATACCCGTCCAACCCTCAGCCCAAGTGAAACCCGAACCTTCAATGGTGGAGTTACCTGCGGTAGGACTATAAATGGTGATGTTTCCATTTTTTAATTCTACCAATCCTTCTTCCCACGAACCAAACATCACGTGATTATTATTGAGTGGATCCACAGCTACATCCATAAAATCATTTACGCCCGATAGCGGATTAATCCCTTCACCTGGAGCCACTATTTTCCAGTGCTCATCGACGAAACCTGACATGGGGGCTTTGTTCCAATTGTTCGACCACGAGTCATCGATACCACCATGAGCGATCCACATGTTGTCATTGTATGCCGTAATTTTTCTTACCGCCGCTTGAGCCGGACCGGTAGGATAAACCACTGTTTTTTCCCCATTGTATTTTCTGAACAATAAACCTGCGTAGTTATCAGCGACCCAATAATTTCCCCATTTATCTACAGCGGCATTCCGCGCATTGATGTAAATGCCATCATGATTGGCATCTATATAGTTTGCATTAAAATCGAAGTGGTAGGTGCGGTAAGCTCCTGTGCCGCTAATGGTCATCCACTCGGGATCACTCCATAATCCTGTATAATGGAGTCCTTCGTTGGGTAAAAAAGAAAGCCAGGTGCCATTCGACAGATCTTTCCTCCATGCAGAAGTACCTTCAGCGCTCTGAAAAAGACCAATCAAATTATTCTGATAAACCTCCAACGCTGAAACAGAGTCGGCCGGTACATTGGTTACTAAACTCCAGTTTTCGTAATTGGCTATGAAGGGATCGTCTAATCGAGCAGCTTGCAGCCCCAACTCTGTGGCAGCAAAAAGGGTGTCATTGGCCATTTCTACATCCGTTACTTTCACTTGAGCCCCCAATTCACCAATGAGGTAAGTCGATTTCACTTCACGGCGAGAAAGGTCGAGCACCACAATACCGAAGCCTGTACTGAGGTAAACAAAGTTGTTTTTTTCCTTGATATTATAAATGCTTTTATCGCCAACTACACTGCTGATCTTGATATCCGGAATGTTGTATTGACCATCAGACCAAAGCACGTCGATGTTTCCATTTTCATAACCCACCAAAACCACATCTGCTGATTCGATGTACTCTATAGCGGTAATGCCCACATCGCTCAATCTGTTCACCTTCGACACGCGTTGCACATCATTGTCGTACTGATTAAAAGTGAACAGCGCAGAAGAAGTAGCCACCCACACCAATTCGTCTTTATCAATGCAGAGATCAATGGCCTTTGTGTAGGGCAAATGATCGCGCCAGGTACCAGTGCTGAACTGAGCGTTACCAACAAGGGTGATAAATAGGGCGAGGATTAAAAAGGCTATTTTTTTCATACAAGGCGGGCAATAGGGCCGACGCATAACGCAGCCAGCACAAAAATGGTATGTAAGCGAGCAAGTTTTTTCATAAAAAGGAAAAAAAAGGGAATTTTCTTTTTCCGATTGTCCCCTCGAAGGCTCCTTTTACCCCCAAAAATTGACCGCAAACACAGTTAACCCACTTTATATAATGAAAAACAACACCTTAGATATTGTTAAACCGCTAAAACCTACCCCGCTATGTCAAACATTGCCTCCGACAATTTGCACAAGCTAATTAAAAGCATGAGTAAGCCCGAGAAGCGTTACTTTAAAGTATTCTCGTCTCGCCATATCATTGGGGAAGAAAACAACTATCAAGTGCTCTTCGATGCCATCGATAAGCAAGAAGAGTACGATGAGGAAAAACTCTTAAAACGCTTTAAAGACAAAGGTTTTGTGCGTCGTTTTTCTATTGCAAAAAACAGACTGTATTCTGCAATACTCAAAAGTCTCGACTCATTTCACAGCAATAGCAGTGTAGAAGCGCAATTGCACCGTCAAATTCACTCGGCAGAAATTCTTTATCACAAATCGCTTTACGATCAAAGCTTAAAATTGCTGCACAGTGCTCGCAAAGTAGCTGCTGACCATGAGATGTGGACCATATTGGCGGAGATCAGTAAATGGGAGAAAAAAATTTGGGAAAAAAACCAATACGAAGACCTTCGCAGCGATGAAGAATTGCAGCAAAAATTCGAAGAAGATAGTCGCATCGTTCATCAAATGCAATTAATCAACGAACTGTGGCACTTAAAAAGCAAACTCTTCTTTACCCTCTACCGGGGTGGAAAAGCGCGCAACGAAGAAGAGGTGAAACACCTCAAACAAATCATTGACAAAACAGCTGGTGAATCGAAGTTACAGCAATCCATTGAGGCCACCTACTTGCTCAATCACCTTTATAGCGCTTACTACTTTGGGTTGGGCGACTATGCGTCTTCTTATCCTTATTTGGAAAAAAACATCGCATTGATCGATAAAGAAAACCACCTCTTTGTAGAAGAGCCGGGCATTTATTTATCCTTAATTACCAATGCCATTTATGTAGGATCGCGTTTAGGCAAATGGAAAGAATCGCAAAAACTACTCGAGCAATTGAACCTGTGGGCGAGCAGAAATAACGATGAATACAACGAAGATTTTCAATTGCGACTATTTGCTATTCGATACAGCACCGAACTCACTCTTTGCACCCAAAGCGGCGACTTCAAAAGAGGTTTGGAACTGATCCCTGAAATCATTGCTGGTCTGCGCAAGCATAACGAGCATTTAAGTTCGGTAAGAAAAGCGCATCTCTACTTTCATATTGCGGTCATTTATTTTGGAAGTGAAAACTACCATGAAGCTTTGCGTTGGACCAACAAGCTGCTGAATGATGTGGAAATAGACAAATCAAAAGACATCCATTGCATGGCGCAATTACTCAATTTGATTGTTCACCTCGAGCTGAAAAACGACGACTTATTGCCTTATGCTTTGCGCTCAACTCAGCGGTTTTTACAAACCCGAAACAAAGTGTTTAAAGTAGAAGAAGTAATGCTTGACTTCATCAACAATACACAAAAGAAAAGAGCGCCCAAAGACGCTCTACTCGTTTACCGTGAATTGTATGTTGCTCTCGAACCTTTGAAAAAAGACACCTTTGAGCGCAATGCATTTGAATACTTCGATTTCCTTGCTTGGGCAAAAAGTAAAGCGTTTGGCGAAACCTTCAGCACGGCTATTGTTGCCTAGATTTTTGGCAACTCAAGCTAAGAGGTAAAAGCATTCCAACCTTGAGCTTTCAGTTCTACAGTGCCGCCACCTTTGGTAATTAGTCGGCAACCGTTGTGTTCTTCGGTGATGTGGCCAATAATGCTCAAGCTGGGGTTGCCTTTTACCTTTTCGTAATCGGATTGTTTTATGGTAAAAAGTAATTCATAATCTTCACCACCATTCAAGGCGGCCGTGGTGTGATCTATGTTAAACTCTTTCGCCGCTTGAATCGTTTGCGGATCAATGGGTATTTTTTCCTCATACAGATCACAACCCACAAAACTTTGTTTAGCAAGGTGCAAAATTTCCGAGGCCAATCCATCCGATATATCGATCATGGCCGTTGGTTGAACTTCCAATTTTTCGAGCAGGCCAATAATATCGCGACGAGCTTCCGGCTTCAGTTGACGCTCGAGGATATAAT
>Ga0315907_10004848_pt1 | contig 14921 bp, 9 predicted proteins | sample LakEriMetagenome_3_FD_203525 | JGI IMG/M metagenome (GOLD analysis project Ga0315907, IMG submission 203525) | Freshwater fungal communities from buoy surface, Lake Erie, Ohio, United States - Buoy 12 MA123 | ecosystem: Environmental > Aquatic > Freshwater > Lake > Lake biofilm | place: USA...
TGACTTTTATGACGGACGCCAAAATAGACCAAGTCACTAAAGCGCTCATAGCAAATATGTTCGAAAAGTTTAGCGCATTTCGATCACAACTCGGATGACTTTCATGCACACTATCGCAACGAAACGATTAATACATTGACAGACGAAACTGATTTGATCCACCTAACTGAAGGCTACTCGATTAGCCGGTGGCTGTACAACGAGCTCTCACCCGAACAGCTGAACTCCTTGATGAAGGGAATCGCCGATGCCCAAAATGGGCGATTGATTCCGCACGAAGAGGTATTGCGCATTATCCAGCAATAAATCGGGCCCCTTTACGGAGCCACCTTCAGGTTTGGCCTTGTTTCGGGGCGCCAAACTCACAAGTAAAAACGGTCCAAACTCACAAGTAAAAACGGTCCAAACTCACAAGTAAAAACGGTCCAAACTCACAAGTTTGCGTATATTTGCAGTATCAAAATGCTGTAAATGAACAAGAAGGCCTATATTCCGAGATTTTGCGATACCGTGCTCCAAATGGCGCTTGAATCGTCAGGAGCTGTGCTTTTAGAAGGGCCCAAATGGTGCGGCAAAACAAGCACAGCGGCACAAGCCGCGCACAGCGTGCTGTACATGCAGGATCCTGATTCACGTACCGCAAACCTCGCTTTGGCCGATACCAAACCTTCGCTGCTTTTGGTTGGGCAGGTTCCGCGCTTGATTGACGAATGGCAAATGGCACCCGTACTGTGGGACGCCGTGCGCTTTGAGGTTGACCGCCGCGGAGAACTCGGGCAGTTCATACTCACAGGGTCGGCAGTACCCGTCGACAACGCGACGGCACACACCGGAACTGGCCGCATTTCGCGTCTTAAAATGCGAACGATGAGCCTCTTTGAGTCGGGCGAATCCACCGGAAGTGTTTCGCTGGCTGCGCTTTTTGACGGAACCCAAGATTCCGATGGGTTTCGCTCAGAACTACAAATCGATGAACTCGCTTGGATTCTATGCCGCGGCGGATGGCCCGCAAGCCTAAAGGTTCAAGGCCCCGCGGCCCTGCGCATGGCTGCCGACTATGTGGAGTCCATCATCAACCACGACATTTCGGAATTGGACGGTGTGAGTAAAAATCCCGACCGCGTGCGAAGCCTATTGCGTTCACTTGCTCGAAACACTTCAACGACAGCTAATTACCAGACCATCATTGACGACTTAGAGGCCAACGATCAAAGTCTATCCTCAACCACGGTGAGTAGCTACTTCAACGCGCTTCGGCGAATTTTTGTGGTCGAAAACCTACCCGCTTGGATGCCCTCAATTCGCTCCAAAACAGCCATTCGCACCTCTGAAAAAAGGCATTTTGTGGACCCTTCAATCGCCACCGCCGCGCTTCGAATGCAACCATCTGCGCTACTCAAGGATTTCGAAACGTTTGGACTCCTGTTTGAATCGCTTTGTACGCGCGACATCAGAGTCTACGCCCAATCCATTGACGGCGATGTGTTTCACTTCAGAGACAAAACGGGCCTCGAGGCTGACCTTATCGTGCGGCTTCGCGACGGACGTTGGGGCGCAATTGAGGTTAAACTAGGCCAGCGCCAAATCGAAGAGGCCGCCAAAAATCTTTTGGCCGTCAAAGCACGTATCGACAGTGAGCGGATGGGAGAAGCTTCCTTTCTAATGGTCTTGACTGGAGGCGAATACGCCTACCAACGCCCCGATGGAATTTGGGTAGTTCCCCTGGCTTGCCTCAAAAACTAGGCTCGCCGCTGCGTTTCCGAACTTCCCGTGGCAAAACTTCTTCCCCTCCCCAGGCACCAAAGTCGCTGAAGGCCAAACCTTATTCGGTTCTAACCGGATTTTACTTTTTTTCTTCGCGCCCGAAACTTACATTAAACTGTATATCAACACATTAGGCAAATTACCCGTTTGAAAACCCTAGCTGCGAAGCAGCCCTAGCCCCGCAGGGGCCTTAGCGCGGAGTGCCAAAGGCACGAAGCGCCCCAGCGCGAAGCGCCACCAAAGCGAAGCGCCCTACCTTTATCCCATGATCCGCACAATTGCCGCACTGGCGCTGGTTCCAGCCGCATTGGCCGCACAGACGACTGGCCCTGACACCACGACTAAAAACGTACAACTTACCGTAGTTGAGGTGGTTCCGCCCATCAACAGCCAAGTGGGGCACGCGGTGCAGGTCCATAAACCAAGTTCGGCCAACCCCGTGCAGCACGGACCCGAAGCATTCGAAGCCTTTTTTGCCAGCCTTGACGTGCGCAGCCGCGGAATCAACGACGTGCAGTCGGACCTCTCGATGCGCGGATCCACCTTTGACCAGGTACACGTCATGGTCGACGGAGTGCCGTACACCGACCCGCAGACCGGGCACCATTCGATGAACTTGCCGGTTCCGATTGAGGCGGTGGCGAGCGCGGTGGTGCTTCCGAGCGGCGGCTCGTACCGATTCGGACCCTTTGCCTTTGCCGGAGTCGTCGAACTTCAAACCATCGACCCGCGAAGCAGCCGTGGCTACGCCAGCGCTTCGGCGGGCGAATTTGGCTACCAGCGGGCGGCCGCGGGGGTTCCGCTCGTGCGCAAAGAGAAACTCGCCAGCCGGCTCGACGTGGGCTACACCGCCGCCGACGGAGCCTTTGAAAACACCGACTTCGCCACCTGGATCGCCTACCTGCAGGTGCGCCGCGAACTCGAAGTGGGCGTACTCGACGTCAAACTGGGTTATTCGGCTAAAATGTTTGGGGCGCAGGGCTTTTACAGCTTCCACTACCCCGAGCAGTTTGAGCACGTGCGCGGAATCACCGCCGCCGCCACCTACCGCCTTCACGGCCTGACCGCCCGCGTGTTTGCGCGCCAGCACCACGACCGATTTGAACTCTTTCGCGAGAACGCGAACTACTACGTTCCGTTTGGGCCCGGCCGCTGGATTCACGCCATCGACTCGACGGTGACGCCCGCCTGGTACACCGGGGCCAACGTACACCGCAACCGCAGCCTGGGCGGCGAAATCACCTACCGCACCGAGGTCAAGCGCTGGATCCTCACGGGCGGAACCGACGCCCGATTCGAAGAAATCCATTCGAATGCCCTTGGCCTGCTGCTCGACAGACCGTTGGACGGAACCTGGGGCAGCTACACCCGCTCTGACGCCCGCCGCAACGCCGGAGCCTTTGCCTCAGCCCAAACCTCCCTGTGGAAGACCCGCATCCAAGCCGACCTGCGCGCCAACCTCAACGACCGCTACGGGGTGGATTGGCTTCCGCACCTCGGACTTGACCGCAACTTTAAGCTCGGGGACGGCCGCGACCTCAAGGCCTTTGCCAGCACCAACCGCAGCTTTCGCCTGCCCACCTTTACCGACCTCTACTACAGTGTGGGCGGAGCCCAAGGTTCCGCCACCCTGCGCCCCGAGTACGCGTGGAACACCGAATTCGGTAGCGCCCTGACCATCAGCGGCTCACACCTCATTCAGCGCGTCGGAGCCACCGCCTACGAGCGCCGCGGAACCAACCTCATCGACTGGATCTACCGCAGCGTGGACGGCAACCAAGTGCTTCAGGCCGACAACGTTACGGCGGTCACCATTCGCGGCCTTGAATTCGAAGTCGGCGGTCACCTCGCCGGAACCTGGTTCGCCCGCGCCCAGTTCGCCAGCCACACCGCATCTGACGTGAACGGACAGTCGATTTATGCCCTCGACTACCTGGCGCGCCGGGTTCAGCTCACGTGGAATTCCGCGCTGCGCCGCTCTGACGCTCCCGCCCCACTGCAGTTTGGTCTCGTCGCGATTGGCCAAGACCGCGCCGGCTCGTACGTGCTGCCCGACGGAAGCACCACCGAATACACCCCTTTTGCCACGGTCGACCTGCGCGCGAGCTACCGCTTGGGTGATTTGCAACTTTACGCCGACGGAATGAATCTGCTAAATTCCAAGGCCATGGACCGCGGAACCATCCCATTACCCGGCCGCTGGCTGAAGCTGGGGCTCAGGCTTGAGTGGGAGTAAGCAGGCCCTGCGGCGAGGTTAGCAAGGTTGGTGAAGTTGGCTCGTTGGCGAGGTTGGCTCGTTGGTGCGTTCGTTCAATTTTTTGATGCCCAGCCCATTTTTTGGGCCCATTTGACCACGGCTGGAATCAGAAATTCCAAGGCCAGCGAGTTAGCGAGGGCGAATACGACGGTTTGGATTCCGTTGAAGGTGTCGCCAGTGGCGTAGTTAATGAGGTTGGCTATGCCGAGCCAAATCAAGAATCCGGCGATGATGCGAACGATGCGTGGCTTCATTGGTTTGGGTTGGATTTGTTGGGTTAAATTTAGCTCGTGCCTTGGCGTTTCGGATGCTCCGGGGAGGCTTTGCTAACGGCCTAAAAAAGTTGAATCCAACAAAAAACCCGCTGCAGTGCAGCGGGTTTCGGTCTCTAAGTGACCCTGTCAGGATTGCTACGCGTTCCTGGGGGCTCCGAATTCCGAGACCCGAAACCAGGCCGCCGTGGGCGGCCCGTCTTTTTGTTTTGAGGCCTTTGGTGCGCGAGCGCGCCACGGCCTAAAAACAAAAAACCCGCTGCAGTGCAGCGGGTTTCGGTCTCTTAGTGACCCTGTCAGGATTCAAACCTGAAACCTCTTGATCCGTAGTCAAGTGCTCTATTCAGTTGAGCTACAGGGCCATCTCGTAAAGAGGCTGCAAATATACAGAGAAAATCAAAAACGGCATAATTGTTCCGCCGTTTTATGTGTCGGAATTTGCACGGGTATGCCCGCCACCCTTGAACTAGCCTGCTTTCACCCTGACGCTGCGGCACTTGCGCAGCAGTGGGGGGTGTCGAGAATTGAATACTGCGCCAACGCGTTGGCCGGCGGAACCTCGCCCGAAGCCCACGAAGTGGACCGCGTGCGCCGTGAATTCCGGGGTGTTTTGGGCGTGATGCTTCGTCCGCGCGGGGGAAGCTTCGAGTATTCGGACGCCGAATTCGCTCAAATGAGGGATGAAATTCCGCGCTTGGCTGCGCAGGGCGTCGACTTTGCCGTGTGGGGTGCGCTGACCCCCGAAGGCGAACTCGATCCCCGAATGGCTGATCTGGCCGAGCTGGCAGCGCAGCACCAGCTCCCGTGGGTGCTGCACCGGGCATTTGACTCCGCGCGCGATCCGTTTGAAGCGCTTCACACGGCCCAAACCATGGGCTGCAGCCGCATTTTGACCGGACTGGGCGCCACGTCGCTCGAAACCTTGCTCGCGCTAAAGGGCGAGGCCACGCTCGAACTGCTTCCCGGAGGCGGAATCCGCGCCCACAATGCCGCCCGCTACCTCGAGGCGGGATTTGACCAAATCCATTCGGCGGCACTGCACGACTACCACGCGAACCCTCCTCTGCCCGACCGCACTGAAACCCTAGCCCTGCTCGACCTATGCCGCCAATCCTGATTCTGACCTGGGCACTCTGCCAGCTCGGGTTTAGCGGCCAACCCCTTTTGGTCGCCGACGCCGTGGACGGTCCGGCTTGGGTGCGCTACAAGCCCGATGGGGGCGCAAGCTGGGATACCCTTGGACTGGTTCCGGGTCCGTTCGTGCGCATGGAATTTGAACTTCCTTCGGGCGCTCAGGCGGGCGACAGCGTGAGTTATGCCTTCCCCGACCCCGTTGAATTCGCCGCCCAGCGGCAGCGAGCGGAACCCTTACCCTACCCGACCGACAACGACCCGCAGCGGCTGAGCCAGCACCTTCGCAAGCCCGCCGTCGAGTTCGGATGGGATTTTGCGCGTCGCTCAGTGCGCACCGGAGCCCCAGCTCCCAGCCTTGGCCACCCTCAGGGCCCCATGGCGCGTCCGTTGATTTATGTGGAATGGGTTCCGCGCCCCGCCGGAGGCCGCACCAAGTTCGCGCCCCAGCACCGTTGGGCCCTGACCCACTCGCGGTTGGTGACCGACGATCCCGCTCGGCCGTTTTACCTCGAGATCAACGGGCGTCCGCAGTTTGTGCTGGGCGTCAACGCGGTGGTTCCGTCAGACCCCGCGCTCGAGGATCGCCTGCGCCTGCGCCTCATCGAAATGTGGCGGGCCGGCGGCAACACCGTGCGGTTTTGGGCGGGCGGAACCTATCCGTCAGAGCGCCTCCTGCGCACCTGCGACAGCCTCGGGCTGATGGTGTGGCAGGACTTCGCCTTTACGGGGACCGCCTACCCGGGCGATTCGACGTTTCGCGCCTGGGTCCGCGCCGAAGCCGAGTACCAAGTGAAGCGTATGGCCGAGCACCCCAGTGTGGTGCTTTTTTGCGGAAACAACGAAATCGACGTGGCCTGGCGCGCCTGGGGCTGGCAAAAAACCTACGGAATGTCGCCCGCCGACTCTACCCAGCTTTGGGCCAACAATCATTGGATTTTTGACGAACTGCTTCCGTCGGTCGTCACCGCGCACGCCCCCGGCCGGGCCTACCTGGCCTCTTCGCCCGTGAGCAATTGGGGCCGCCCCGAGGACTTCACGCGCGGAGACAACCACGACTGGCGCGTCTGGCACGGAGAGCAGCCCACCTCGGTCCTCGCCGATCGCGTAGCTCCGTTGGTGAGCGAGTGGGGCGTGCCGTCGCTTCCCGGTCCGTCGGTCCGCGCCCGCTGGACGGCCGAGCCCGCCACCTATATGCTCAGCTACAAGGGCCTCGAGCTGCTCGAACGCTACCTGGGCTGCGAACAAAACTGGCGCGGAGGTTCCACCGACGCACTCGCCGAAGCCTCGCAGCGCTGGCAATCCAAGGTAATTCGTCGCACCCTTCGCTCCCAGCGCCGTGCCCGCCCCTTTTGCAGCGGAACCCTGATCTGGCAACTCAACGACCTCGACGACGCGATCACCTGGAGCCTGATTGATCGGGATGACGTACCCAAACGGGCGTGGTCTGCGACTTTACGCGAGTTTCGTAAATTCTAGTCATGAAAATTCTTGTAGTCAGCCGATACGAAAATGCGGTGAGGCACCGCTCTGAGGCTGAAATCCTCATTGGACTTGCACACCATGGGCACAACATTACCGTGCTTACCGTAGCCAATTCTCCATTAGCATCAGAATTTCAAAAACACGGCATTTTAGTTTTGGACGGGCATCCTACCCAAAAGAATGACCCTAAAGAGGTAGCACGACTGCGCGAACTCATAATTTCTCATGGTTTTGAGCTAGTTCAGCTTTTTAATTCGACGGCACTTTTTGCAGGATTGCGGGCTACTAAAGGGCTGAAGATTAAAATCTTTACCTACCGCGGAGCAAAAGGTCCATATTGGCATGAGCTGCCGCAGTATTGGGGGTACTTCCATCCGCGGGTAACGGGCATCGTCTGTGTGAGCGAATATGTTCGAAGGGGAATTCTTGCCCAGCGGGTTGTTCCGGCGCACAAACTCCACACCATTCACAAAGGAATTCGGCTTGAATGGTTCCCCGCAATTTCTGCGGCAATTTGGCCTTTTGCCACAACGGACGAATCTAAAATCGTACTCACCATTGGGCGCTTCGACCCGGTCAAAGGCAACCGTTATCTGGTAGAGGCCGCCGGCACCTTGAGCAGCCATCACGACGTCCATTTTGTGTTTTTAGGAGCGGGAACAGAGCTCAATTCATTGCAACGATCCGCCAAACAGTTGCGAAACGCTGACCGAATCCACTTTTTAGGACACGTTGATGACGTGCGACCCTACCTCGCAGCTGCGAGCATTTATGTCCAACCATCCCTTTCAGAAGGTTTAGCCAAGTCAATCATTGAAGCCATGGCGTACGGGCTTCCCGTCGTGAGCACGCGGAGCGGCGGAGCCGAGGAGTTGATTCTGCACGAAGAATCGGGCATACTGGTTCCAACACGAAGTAGCACGGCACTTGCCGCCGCCATTGACGATCTACTTCGCCAGCCCACTAAAGCAAAAAGGCTCGGTGATTCAGCGCGTAGTTGGTTAGCTCGGAACCTCAATTCGGATGTGACCGCACAGAAATACCACGAACTCTATACATCTCATTGAACTTTATCCAATCCAACGGAACCAATTGACGTCCGCAATTCGGGTATAACCGGATTTTACTTTTTCTAAGCGATCATAAACGGGGCGGGAAGCACCTCAACTCCATCCTTAGTCGCCACAGCGTAGCTGAATCCGGGCCTCAGAGCAAATCCGCCCACGTGCCCGTTCAGGTCCATGGCGATAAAGCCAATTTGGGTGTCAGCCCAAGGCTTGCCGCGGCGCACGAACAACTGGTGAATTTCGCGCACCGCGTCTTCGCAGGCCTGCTGGGGGCTTTTGCCGGCCTTCATCGCCGCCACCACCCGAAAGGAACCCACCGTGCGAATGACTTCTTCGCCGTGGCCGGTGGCCGTGGCGGCTCCGACCTCACCGTCGACGTACAGCCCCGCACCGATGATGGGCGAATCGCCCACGCGGCCGTGCATTTTAAACGCCATTCCGCTGGTGGTGCAGCATCCGGCGAGCCGCCCCTCGGCGTCGAGCGTCAGCTGGCCAATGGTGTCGTGGTTTTCGATGTTGGGGATCGGCTTGTATTCGGCTTTTTCGAGCCACTTCTTCCATTCGGCCTCTGAATCAGGGACGAGTAAATTCTGCAGCGGGAAGCCCTGCTCGCGCGCAAACTGCGTCGCGCCGTCGCCGACGAGCATCACGTGCGGCGTACGCTCCATCACCGCCCGAGCGAGGCTCGAAACGTGCACGACTTGCTCGCAGGCCGCCACAGAACCGATGTTTCCAAGGTGGTCCATGATGCAGGCATCAAGGGTCACACGGCCGTCGCGGTCGGGGCGTCCGCCCAAGCCCACGCTGCGCTCGCGGGGGTCCGCCTCGCAGATTTTGACTCCCAGTTCAACCGCATCCAGGGCGCTGGAGCCCTTTTGCATGGCTTCAAGGGCCGCGCGGGTGGTGTGCTCGGCGAAGGGCCAGGTTCCGATGGACATCGGGCCAAAGGCCCGGGCGCCTGTGGCGCCGCCTCTAGCAACTAGCTGCTGGTCGCGGGCGCCTTCGGCGCCTTCAGCGCCGCCACTCGTTACTAGCTGCTGGTTGCGGGCGCCCGTGGCGCCCGTGGCCTCCGTCGCTATGAGGCTACCCAAGGCCCCAAGACCAAGGGTTTTGAGAAAATCACTTCGGTTCACGGCGGCGAAAGGGTTTTGATTCCGGGAGCAAAAAATGCGGAGCCACATTGAATCCGCGCGCCTTTAAGGCCCGGGAACGCTGGGTGGCGCGAATGCGAAAGTCGGGAAGGTCCTCGCTGCGGCGCGGCCCCGTCCACAGCACCTCGGCCAGAGCCAGCTGACGAGGCAAAATCATGTATTCGGCATGCTCGGGAGCCAGCACGTACTCGGTCCAAAGGTTCGCTTGCGCCCCGAGGATGTGCTTGGCTTCGTCGGTGCTGAGTTCCGCCGGAACCGGATTGTACAAATAAACCAACTCAACCGGATTGAATCCGCCAATGGCATGCGGCTCACCCGGATCCTTGCTTTGGTAGTGGTCCCAGTAGCAGGGCGTGCCCGGAGTCATGATGGCGTCGTGCCCGGATTTGGCGGCAGCGATTCCGCCCGCCTCACCGCGCCAGCTCATGACGGTGGCGTTGGGGGCCAACCCGCCCTCGAGGATTTCGTCCCAGCCGATGATCTGGCGTCCGCGGGCGTTCAGGTAGCCCTCGATGCGGCGAATGAAGTAGCTCTGCAGGGCGTGCTCGTCGGCCAAGCCCTCAGATTTGATGCGCGCCTGGCACTTAGCGCAGTCGTGCCAGCGCGTTTTGGGGCACTCGTCGCCCCCGATGTGGATGTACTCCCCTGGGAAGAGCGCCAAGACCTCGTCCAGCACGCCTTCCAAAAAGGTGAACACCGAGTCGTTGCCGGCGCAGTAGACGTCGTCGAACACGCCCCACCCCGTGGCGACAGGCTGTTCTTGACCGGTGCAGCTCAGCTGCGGATAGGCCGCGAGGGCCGCACGGGCATGGCCAGGAAGCTCAATCTCTGGAACCACCGTGATGTGGCGGGCCGCCGCGTAGGCCACGATTTCGCGCACCTCATCTTGGGTGTAGAATCCGCCGTAGCGCGTGCTGTCGAAGCGCTGGTCTCCGTAGGGGCCGACCTGAGAGGCTTCGCGCCAGGCCCCGACCTCAGTGAGGCGCGGGTAGCGCTTGATTTCGATGCGCCAGCCCTGGTCCTCGGTGAGGTGCCAGTGAAAGCGGTTCATTTTGTGCTCCGCCATTAGGTCGAGGTAGCGTTTGACGAATTCGACGTCAAAAAAGTGGCGGCAGACGTCGAGGTGCATTCCGCGGTAGGCAAAGGCGGGTTGGTCGCGCACGGTCATGGCGGGCAGCGTCTTGCTGCCGTTCTCGGCCTGGATCAGGGTTTGGATTCCGTAAAAGACGGCGGCAGCGGAACCTCCAGCGACCACAATCTTGCCCTCGCTGACGCGCAGTGCGTAGGCCTCGGTAGGAACGCCTTGCTGAATGCGAAGTTCCGCCGATACCGCCCCAGCCTTGGCGGTGGTTTTGGTCGCGTTCCACCATGTGCGGATCAGGTCCGCCTCACCCTGAAGGGCCGGCGTCGCCACGACGTAGAGGTTGCCGGCCACCGCGATCGGTTCGCCCTCAACCTCCACAGACTGCGGCCGCGGAACCACCGAAAGCGCTTGGGCAAAGCCCACGTAACTAGTTACCAGTAACCAGAAGCCAACGAGCCTTCTCACGGCTTACGGCTGTACTGGGTGACTTCGACGATGCGTCCGCCCTTCCAGGCAAAAAACTCGGCGAGGTGCTCGTCAAACACCCGACCGTCGGCGTAGCTGCGCTGCTCGTGACCCCGAACCACGACGACGTCCTTGCCGTCAGCGTGTCCGACGTAGTCGATGCCCTCGATTTCCCAGCTGAATTCGGGGGTTTCGATCAAAAATTCATTGAGGCCCTGGCGCGTGACCCACACGTGGCGGCCGTCGGCGGCGTGCACGAGGATGGAATCCACCACAGCCTGGCCCACGGTGGCGGTATCGCGCTTCACATAGGCATCGGTCCAAACCTCCATCTTCATGACCAATTCATCTTCGGGCGAAGTCATTGGAACTTCTTCACTGGCGGGCTGGCTGCAGGCCAAACTAAGTGCGACGGCACCACTTACCGCAATAAAGCGAGCAGCATCGATAAAATGAGTAGAGGTCATGGCAAAAGGCTAAAGTGCTAATTCATGGATTGAATTCCACAAATTCACGTCAATTTATGGAATCAATTCCACAAATTGTCATTTTTTAGTCTCTCCCGCCCTCTTCAGGCTCGAGTCCGTCGAGGAAGCGCTTCATGGCTCCGCCCGTGGTGGGTGAGAGCTGGTAGAAGGGCTGGCCGTCTTTGGCCGGAAGCGATCGCTTTTTGGGATCAACCTTGAGCAGTGCATCCATGAGGTCTCGATCGCTCGAATAAAAGCGCATGTTGCCCTTTTTGTAGGTCAAGAAGAATTCGCTGGCTGGGGCGAGGTGGAGACTGAATTCATCCCCACCACGGCGCTTGCGCAACTCGAGGGTTCCGTCAATAAACCGGTGCACAGGATCGCCCGCGAGGGCCCCAATACCCACCCCATCTTTGCTGCGGAAGGCGCGAATGTTGGCGCGCCACTCAAGGTCGACCTCGTCGATGAGAATGGTTTGGCGGAATTCTTTGGGCAAGCGTTCGTTAAGGCCGGTTTCGTAGTACCGCTTGAGGTCCTTTGCCTCGAGTTGGCGGCGAAGGGCCTCGGCGAGCGCGTCGTTGGCGGGGTCTGAGGGTCCGCCACCCGATGTGGAAAGGGCCGTTTTAAGCGGTTTCGTCAGCTCCTCAGGAAAGAGGAAGTCCATCGTTAGCGCCACCTTGGCGCTCATGCGCCCGCTCCGCAAGCGGTGCTCAATTTGACCGTAGGCGGCCATTTGGACGCGGCCCATTTTGGTTCCGAGCGACATTTGGCCATAGCCCGTAACCGTACAATTCTGCGTGTTGAGCTCAAGCCAGTTGTCGGGCGCCTCAGGGTCGGACACCCGGCGTAAAGTGCTGACTATGTAGGACTTGCTGCCTTCGTCGTAGTACAGGACTCCGCGGGTGCTAAAGAGCTCGACGGCCACATTGGGGTTGTTGCGGCGCACAAATGCGGTGTAGGGCGTAGTGGAATCCTGCATGAGGTAGATTCCGTTGTAGACCTTGTGCGAGGGGCGGGCGGTGTCGGGATCCGGAAGCGTGATCAAAATATCCACCGGGTCGATGCGGGTGCGGGTGATAATCCAGTCCGTCTCAAGCGCCGGGCACTCGGCGGTGATCCGCACACGTCCGTCCATTTCGAGCTGGGGCTCTTGAGCCTCCATGCGCACGATTCCGTAGTACCTGAAGTACGGACTGAGGTAAAAATCGTCCTTGAGGTTGAGTTCGCCCTGGGCGTACATCTGGTCGGTGCTGTCGACGTCAATGCGGCCCATCGGAATGCGCCACACCTTATTGTTTTGGTCGGTGTAGCGGTAAATAGCGCTGCCGTAGAGATCGAGTCGGCCTTGAATCTTGAGTTCGGCGGAATCTAATTTGTGGTATGCTCCCACCCTACTCGCCAGGATACGAGCGTTGTGAAGCGGCTGCATGTCGGCCTGCTCTTTAATGGTCACGCGGCCGGAATCCGGGTACACCCGGCTGTCGGCGATGTCAATGTTCGGAACCCCAAAGGCATCCAAACGGCTCGGAACCAGCCAAAACTTGGCGCGCGCCGCCAAGAAATTGAGTCCGTCTTGACCGGGGTGTGTGCTGGCCATTCGCGATTCGATACCGATTCCTTTTTTGAGTGAAATGCTCTTCTCGAGAATGTCCCAGTCGGCCTTGTCCATCTCAGCTGTGTAGAGGTTGCGCGGAAAGTCCACCGTGCGGTCACCCTGCAGCAGCTCAAACTTGCCCTTTTCGGCTACAAAATCCACGTCGGCTGTGGCATTTTGTATGCTGAATCCCCACTCGGCGTCGGGTTCGCCTTTGACGCGGAAATTGGCCCGTCCACTCTGCATCCATTGGGCATGCATCTTGAGGTCCTCGCCGGTGAGTTCAGCTAGATTGAATGCCGCCGTGCCCTTGAGGCTCAGGCGGTCGGGCTGGTAGGTCAGGCGCCCGCTAGCAGTGGCGGGGCGGTCGGTGTAGATCTGAAAGGGCGTGCTGCGCGAGGTAGCGTACCAGGTTCGGGCGTACGGAAGCCAGTTGCTGCGCACATCCGCCCCATCGGCTGAGGGGTGGCCTGCGCCCCTTGGGGCACCCGCAAGGGCATCGAGGTGAAAGGTTCCGACGCCCTTCGTCGAGTCGGGGTACAAACTGAACTTTTCAGATACGCCATGGGCCCGAGCGTACTTCAGGTCGCCCGCAAAGCGAAATCCTTCGAGCGAGAGCTGTACGGTTCCGCGCGCGTTGCCCGCGTCCTTGCCCGCCCCCGGGTATGCCAGCCAGCCCTCGTCGCCCGTGGCCTCGGTAAATCCGAGCGAATAATCGCGCTGCACCTTGATGTTTTGGCGGCGCACGGCAAAGATTCCGGCCGACTCAAATGTGGATTCAAAGCCCAAACTCTCGGTGCGGGCATTGTCGAGCGAGTCGATGGTGAAGGCGTCGAGGTCCACAAAAAAGCGCGACCTCGGGTAGACTCCGCGCTCGATGCGGTCGTAGTAGATTTTGGCTCCTTTGCCCGACTTAAAAATTGGGTATTCAGGGCTATAGATGGTGCTGGACTTGTTGTCGGGACGGTCGATGTAGAGGTCGCCCGAAATGTTCTCTAGGGTATTGCGGACGCGAACCAAAGGACGCTGCCCCTGTTCGTTCATTTCAAATGCCGGAACGTAAAAGCGCATCGAGTCCACCGCCGGCATTTGAAAGCTAAAGTCTTGGTAGTCAAACTGATGTTCGCGCCCGAAAAACTCGAAGCGACCCGCCCGAATGAGTCCGTCAAAGTCAAAGTCGAGGCCCTCGTGAATGAGGATTCGGCCGCTCGTGGGGTGTAAACTCACTTTTTGCGAGTCGCTCAGCCAAATTCGGTCCACCCCCACGACCTCGAGGTCAAAGTTGAGCAGATTCAGCTGGGCGTTCATTCCGTCTGGAACCACCGATTCAAAGCGAATGACGTCGTAGTCGCGCTTTTTGCGGTGGTTCAGCACGTACTCGCCGGTTTTCGGAAGGATTTCGAGCGTCCGGTCGTCAGTGTGGTAGCGCACGAAGCCCTGAAGGTGGTACTCCATCATGAGGCGTTCGCAGGGATCCACCGGCATGTTCATTCCGATCGCCACGTCTTTGATCGTCATCCGCGATCCCGGAGCCATTTGGCCAATCTGGTCGAGCAGCACCAGTGGATTCTCTCGTTCAAATCCCTGAAGGGCCGCGTAGCGGTTGTTGCGGTAGTACTGGTCGCTCTCTAGGGTCATCGGGGCGCCGCTGCCCATGTTGATTCCGCCCACAAATACATTGGGTTCGCTCGTGGTCCACCGCAGCTGGTCGAGGTCCACCGTCACGTTGTGGTAGCTGTCCGTAAACGGTTTAATCGCCAAGCCCTCATCGGGGCGAAAGACCTGAAGCTCCCGCGTGTCGGGGCGGTACTTGACCTCTACTTTGGCGTGGAACAGCGAATCCTGCTCACCCAAGCGGAGCGAAAATCCTGTAACCTTCGACGCCAAGCCGTCAGGGCGAATGACAAATCGGTCGGCCCTGATTTGGGCGGCCACCGCGGAATCGCGAATGAAGTCAAATACCGCCTTGCTCCCGTTGGCGCCCGAGGCAAAGAAGTTAGCTCCGACCAGCGAAAATCCGCCCCGGTACGTGACATCATCAAAGAAGTTGGGAATTTCAAGGTCGGTGGCGTAGGCCTCAAACCTCGGGTATACGGCGTTTTCAGGGGTCGTGCGCGTGCCCATGCGCTCTTCAAATCGTCCCTCGAGCGGAACATTCACGTAGTACAGGCTGTGCAGCACCGC
>Ga0315907_10004851_pt1 | contig 14915 bp, 14 predicted proteins | sample LakEriMetagenome_3_FD_203525 | JGI IMG/M metagenome (GOLD analysis project Ga0315907, IMG submission 203525) | Freshwater fungal communities from buoy surface, Lake Erie, Ohio, United States - Buoy 12 MA123 | ecosystem: Environmental > Aquatic > Freshwater > Lake > Lake biofilm | place: USA...
GCGGAGGGCCGCAGCGGCTCTTGTAGCATTGGCAGGCTTCCGGCGAAGGCCGCAAGGAACCACGCGGGAAGCACGCCGCCTTAGCTCAGGGGTAGAGCAACGCACTCGTAATGCGTAGGTCCGGGGTTCAAATCCCCGAGGCGGCTCCAGTTGTGTGTGTAGTGCCGCCTGATGCTTGACAGGTTGGCTTCGCCTGATCCTTTACGCGGTTTCGGGTGAGCCCTGTCGGTGGCTTCGACTGATGCTTGACACTCCGCTCACGTTGGTGGAGCGGAGCGCGACCGAAGAGAGGTACTAGGTGACTTGGGCGATACACGGTGGGCGTCCGCGCTGGCTGCGCACGCATGCCCAGTGTGCCTCGCGCCACGGGCTACGCATCCACTGTGCGCGGGGCATGCGAGTGGCCCTAGTCGGTATTGTTTATCGGGACTGGCTGTGGTCTGACTCGCGTCGGTCCTCCCGGTCGCTGCAGGTCAGGGCGCGTATAGGTCCGTGGACAGGTACCTCAGGCCGGAGTCGCACAGGATGGTGACGACGGTGGCTTCCGGAGCGAGGCTGCTGGCCACGCGGAGGGCAGCGACGACGTTGGCGCCGGAGGAGATGCCGGCGAAGAGCCCCTCCTCCTTGGCCAGCCGGCGGGCCATCTCCCGGGCCTCGTCGGACGCGACGGCCTCAATGCCATCGACCTCGTCCGGCTCCCACAGTGGGGGGATGAACCCGATGCCGATGCCCTCGATGTAGTGCGAGCCTGTGGGTCCACCCGAGAGCACGGCCGACTCGGCGGGTTCGACTGCGACCACGCGGACGTCGGGCCTGTGGCCGCGGAGGGCTCGGGTCACCGCATGGATGGAATGCGCGGTTCCCACCGAATGCACGAAAGCGTCGACAGCTCCGCCGGTCTGCTGCCAGATCTCCTCACCCATAGGCAGGTAACCGGTGGCTCCGTCACGGTTGTTCAGCTGGTCGCACCACCAGTGGTTCGGTTGGGTGGCGATCTCTCCCGCGCGGGCGATCAGCGACTTGATGAGGGCCTCGGTGATGCGACCGCCGTCGCTGGGGATGTCCTCGACGATCGCGCCGTAGGCCTTCATCGTCCGGCGCTTTTCGTCACTGAAGGCGTCCGAGAAGACGATATGGAGGCCCAGTCCCATGGTCGCGCACACGAATGCCAGGGAGATCCCCGTCGTCCCAGCGGTGTACTCCACCACCGTGTCGCCGGGCCCCAGGCGTCCGGAGTCTCGGGCGCCGACGATGGCCGCACATGCCATGCGGTCCTTCATGCTCCCTGTCGGATTCGCCCATTCCAGCTTGGCGAAGACACGAGCCGAGCCGGATGGAACCACCCGCGAGAGTTCCACGAGCGGTGTATCCCCGATCGCCGCGAGAGCGCCGGGCCCGAGTTGCGGGCGTGCAGGGAACATGTCTTGGACACTAGACCTCAGCGACTCTGCTAATCAGAGGCATCCTGACCACGTGACATTCCGTGAGAGCCGCCGTCACCGAGCTGGCCCTTCCCTCGACGCGCGCAGCGTGCCACTCTTGCGCGGTGGGGGGGAACCGTCACAAGGAGGCCAGATGGCCAGTACCAGCAAGGCAAGCATTGATTCACCGCACGAGACTCGCCCCTTCAAGGCGCATGGTCGAGTCGACGTCATAACCCTCGGCGACTTCACGCTTGGCCGAGGTGTATTCGAGCCCGGCTGGAAGTGGTCGGTGGATGTCAAGCCAATCGCCGGCACGGGTTCCTGCCAGGCGAGGCATGCCGGTATCTGCGTGTCCGGGGCGATGGCAGTCCGGATGGATGACGGCTCGGAGGCGACTGTCGGAGTTGGTGACGTCTTCACGATCGACCCTGGCCACGACGCGTGGACGGTCGGCGACGAGGCCTGCGTCCTCTACGACACGGGCGTGGCCGCGTACGCCAAGCCCGCCTGACGCCGTGCCCGCAGCGGCTGGCGGCGATAGATGCGCCGGCCGCTGCCGGCTCTCGTTTACTACGTGATGAAGCGCCGGCCGTTGGGCCGGCGCTTCATCATGCGGAACGTCACATGCCCATGCCGGGCATCACGTCGCCGCCGGGCATCGTGTGGCTCGGGGTCCAGCCCAGCAGGGTCGGATCGAGCATGCCGAAGATCATGGCGATGTGCGCGGCGACCAGGAAGACGCCCACGAAGATCGCGTGCAGTCGCATGCGGGCGCGGGCCGTGCCGCGACCCAGGACGCCGAGCTCGATCAGGGTGATGCCGACGAGGGGAACGACCCCGGCGAGGTAGGCGCCGACGGCGATGAGATCGGCCGGGCCGTGCCAGGCGCCGCCGCTGGTGAGCGGGAGGACGGCGTTCTTGGTCAGGTACACGGTGATGCCGAGGAACCACGGCCCGATGAGCAGTCCGGCCCAGCGATTGAGGCCGTGGACCCAGCGAGGGACGTCGCCCTGGCGGAACAGGACGGCGAGCTCGGACACGGCCAGGGTCTCGGCGAGGATCACCGGGATCGCCATGAACATCAGGAGGTTCCACGGCTGGTTGGCCGCGAGGAGGCCCATGTAGTGGGTCATCGTCCCGGCGTCGCCGGTCACGTTGGGCAGGGCCAGGGCGAGGGCGGTGACGGCCACCCCGACGATGACGGCGATGGCCAGTCCGGCCCGGTTGATGGGTCGCAGGGCGACCGGCTCGAGGGAGGTGACGTCCGCGGTGGGCGCCGGGTGCGCTGTGGTGCTCATGGTGATCTCCGTTCCTGCCGGGTTACCCGGCTCCTGAGATGAATGTCGACCCCCATGACGCAGGAATGCCGATGGATCCATGAAGGTCCGGTGAAGGACGGGCCGATCACGGTCCCTGCCGATGGGTGCCAGGTCCTTGGTCCCGGGCTCGCGCCCGCCAAACGTCCCGCTCACCCCGATCGGCCTTCATGAAACCTTCATGTTTTCTCCGCGGAACCTGAAGCCCCCGCGGTGAGACTCGAGGAACGCCCGTCAGGATCGACCCCAGGGAGTGGACACGTGCGCACCGCCCGACCGCTGTGGTTGCGACGTGCCACGGCGGTGGCGCTGGCGGGTGTGATGGGCGCGGTCCTGCTCAGCAGCCCAGCCAGTCAGGCCGCGCCCCGGCAGGACCTCCAGCAGGTCGAGGCACAGGTCCGGGAGCTGGAGATGCAGGCCGGCGCTGCGCACGAGAAGGCCGAGCAGGCCCGGTTGCGCCTCGCCGCGGTGCAGGACGAGCTGGACGTGATCGGGAACCGGCTGGAGCGGGAGCGCGACGAGCTGCGCACCGTGCAGGCATCGCTGGCCGACATCGCGAGGTCGGTGTACGCGTCGGGCGGGATCGACCCGACGCTGCAGGTGCTGCTGGCCGAGGACCCGACGGAGTTCCTCGCCCAGGCCGCCGTGATGAGTCAGCTGCAGCAGTCGCAGGTCTCCCAACTACGCCAGGCGCAGACGTCGCGGTTGCGGCTGGCCCAGACCGAGGCGGAGGTCACCGACCGCGAGGCGATCGCCGCGCAGGCGAAGGCGGACATGGCGGCGGCCACGGAGCAGGCCGACAGCAGGCTCCAGCAGGCTCAGGCGGTACTGGCGGATCTGCAGGAGCAGGAGCGGCAGCGCCTCCTGCAGATCCAGCGTGAGCGCCGTGCCCAGCAGCTCGAGCAGGCCCGGCAGGCAGCCGCCGCGTCGTCACAGGCCGCGTCTCAGGGCAATCCTGCTTCGCAGTCGAGCGGGTCGGCGGCCGACCAGTCCGGTGGCGGCTACACCGGCGGGTCGCGCGCTCAGGCAGCGATTGCATACGCGCTGTCCCAGGTCGGCGACCCGTACTCCTTCAGCGCGAATCCGCCCAGCTCGTGGGACTGCTCCAAGCTCACTGCCGCAGCCTGGGGCCAGGCCGGCGTCGGCCTCACCGCGCTGAGCTACACGCAGTGGGATCAGACGCGCCGCGTGCCGGTGTCGGAGATCCAGCCGGGCGACCTCGTCTTCTACTTCGGCCTGGGTGCGCACCACGTCGCCATCTACGTCGGAAACGGCAAGATGGTGAGCGCGTCCAACCCGAGCGACGGCGTGGAGATCATCGACTTCCTGGGTCCTTGGTACAAGGAGAGGTTCTCCGGAGTCGGGCGGGTCATCGGCTGACGAGCACTGCGGCCTAGCGTTCAGTGGCCGGGAATGTCCACGATGCGGGGGCTGAAGTCCGCCCCTCCGTCCGAGGACTCCACGATCCGATTGCCGACCAGCGCGGCGATGCGATCGCCGTCAGCTGCGAGCGCCGCGGGCTGCTTGGACACCGCGCCGCGGCGCTCCCACGTCGCCCCGTCGTCGGTTGATGCAAAGACCGAGCCGTCGACGTCGATGCCATACAGCGTGCTGCCGGTCCAGGCGAGCAGGGCGAGCAGCGGTGCGTCAGCCACAGGCTCGAACGCGCTGCCGCCGTCGATGCTGCGAACCGGACCGTCGGGGGTCGTGCCCACGAGGATCGACGGATCGTCCGGGTTCATGGCGAGGTCGTAGATCCCGGGGGCTCCCAGGGCGGCCCATGTCGCACCGGAGTCGTCCGAGCGCAGCACCCGACCGTCGTGCGCATTCACCCCGACGACGACCGGCCCCGACGTGACGAGTCGGTGGAAGTCCACCTCGCCGCCGAGCGACACCTCATCCCAGGTGCGGCCCTGGTCGGTGGACTGCAGCAGGCCGAGGTCGGCGGGGGCATCCATGCCGGGACCGGGGTGCCCTGACGCCAGCCACCGGCCGTCGCCTCTGGTGAATCCCATGACGTCGAAGGGGTCGCGGGAGATCTGCACGGGTTCCTGCCCGGGCTCTTGCGCCCACAGGCCCTGATGGGTACCGATCAGCAGCGTGGACCCGTCGTAGGCGAGGTTGTGCACGTGCTCGGCCATGCCGTCGCCGCTGACGGGCTTCAGCTCCTCGACGGACCCGCTGGACTCGGCGGCTGACGGCGCCGCCGTCGACGCTGGGGTGGTCGGCGAAGGGGTGGTCGGTCCAGTGGTCGGGGCCGGGGCAGGGACCGACGATTGTGACGGCGGCTCCTCGGCGGTCTGCGCAGGGCCAGCGCAGGCGGCGAGGGTGACGGCCACGAGGGAAGCCATGGCGGTCAGTGCCATGCGGCGGGTCGCTGGTGCGGTCATGACGGCGGCCTCCTTCTCGCCTGCGCTACTGGGAGAGCAGCTGCTGCATCGTGGCGATCTCTGCGGCTTGACCGGAGATGACCGCATCGGCGAGCGTGATCACATTCGCGTTGCTGCTCTCGGCCTTGACCTGGTCGGCCATGCCGATGGCCCCCTCGTGATGGGCGATCATCATCTCGAGCCACATGCGGTCGAAGTCCGCACCGGTCGCATCTGCGAGCGCCTGCATGTCCTCGTCCGACATCATCCCTGACATCGTCATGCCTCCCATGTCGTGGGAGCCATGGTCATCCTCCATCTTCATCGGGGCGCCCCACTCCTGAAGCCACCCGGACATCATCTGGATCTCCGGGTCCTGGGCGGCCTGGATCTGCGCGGCCAGCTCGAGCACCTCGGGGGACTCGGCCTGGGCCAGGGCCATCTCGGCCATGTCGAGGGCCTGCTGGTGGTGGGGGATCATGAGCTGCGCGAACGAGATGTCCGCCGCATTCGCCTCCGCTCCCATCGACATGACGCCGCTCGTGCCGGATGACTGTGCGGCATCGGTGGCGGAGTCGGCCGACGAGCTGCCGCCGCACGCGGCGAGCAGCAGGGTCAGGGCTGCGGCGGTGGCAGCGAGGGCGACAGGGCGGGTCCTCATGCGGGCGGCTCCTTCGATGCGGATGGGTCGTTACTGCTTCCATCCGAGCATGTGCCCGGATGGGTCATCGTCAACGAGAGAAGCCATGAAGGTTCGATGAAGAAGGGCGGCGCCGCGTGATGCCTTGGGCCTTGATCGATTCTTCATCGCTCCGCCGCCCGACCGCTACGGCACGGGTGGACGATGAGAGACAAGCACGAAGTCGAGTGAAGGAGGTCCCGCGATGATGGGCTGGTACCAAAGTGGCTGGGGCTGGGCAGGATTCCTCGGCATGGGAACGATGGTCATCGTGTGGGGTGCACTGATCGCACTGGCTGTGTGGGCGATCGCCCGGTTCACCCGGGCCGAGACGCCGTCGGTCACCCCGACCGAGTCGGCGCGCGCCGTTCTCGATCGACGGTTCGCCGCGGGTGACATCGACCTGGATGACTATGCGCGAAAGCGTCGCGCGCTGGAGTCGCCGAACACGACCGGTGTGATGCCGGCGTCACCGTAGGCTGGTCTTCGAACAGGGAGGGCGCGCTCGGTGACTGACGCGATGCGGGTGCTGGTCGTGGATGACGAGGTGCCCTTGACCCAGGTGGTCGGCAGCTACCTCGAGCGCGAGGGGTTCGAGGTCTCCGTGGCGCACTCCGGCCCGGACGCCGTGGAGCAGGCCCGCTCCTCGACGCCTGTGCTGATCGTCCTAGACGTGATGCTCCCCGGCTTCGACGGCATCGAGGCGTGCCGACAGATCCGCCAGTTCTCCGACGCCTACATCATCATGCTCACCGCGCGTGACGAGGAGGTCGACAAGGTGCTCGGCCTGTCTATGGGGGCCGACGACTACCTCGTGAAGCCATTCTCCCCGCGAGAGCTCATCGCTCGCGCACGAGCGATGCTGCGCCGACCTCGTGTGACCAGCGCCGGACCGGCCGATTCGCCGCCGATGACAGTGGGTGGGCTGACGCTCGACCTGGAAGCACGCACCGCAGTCGTCGACGAGCAGGAGGTCGATCTCACGCGCACCGAGTTCGATCTCCTCGCCGCCCTGGCCAGTCGACCGAAGGCGGCCCTCACGCGGCGACAGCTCATCGACGCGGTGTGGGGACCGGGGTGGTACGGCGACGAGCACGTCGTCGATGTGCACGTCGGGCACCTGCGCACCAAGCTCGGCGACGACGCCAGCGCCCCGCGCTTCATCCGCACCGTCCGAGGAGTGGGGTACGGGATGGTGTCCGGGTGAAGGGCCGACCCAGACTGGCGACGCGCCTTATGCAGGCGCAGGTCCTCGTCGTCGGCGTGAGCGCCGTGACCTTGATCATCGCGGCGGCGATCTTCGCGCCTCCTCTCTTCCACGACCATCTGATCCATGCCGGCGTCACCGATCCCGAAGTCCAGCTCCACGCGGAGGAGGCCTTCGCCTCCTCCTTCGCGATCGCCGTCGTGCTCGCGACCGCGACCGCGCTCCTTGCTGCAGGGGGAGTGTCGTGGTTCATGGTGCGGCGGGTGTCGCGTCCGGTCGAGGAGCTGGCTCAGTCCGCGGAGTCCGTGGCAGCCGGGCGCTACGACGTCAGCGTCCCGGATGCCTCCTTCAGCAGCGAGCTGCACCAGTTGTCCGACTCCTTCACGGACATGGCGCAGCGACTCGCCGAGACCGAGGCGAGCCGCACGCGGCTGCTGGCCGATCTCGCCCACGAGCTCCGGACGCCTCTGGCGACGCTCGAGGCCTACATCGACGGCATGGAGGACGACGTCCTCGATCACGACGCCGCTGCCTACGCGACCATGCGCCTGCAGGTCGACCGGCTTCGCCGACTGGCCGCTGACCTCCGGGAATCCTCCGCAGCAGAGGAGCACGCTCTCGGCCTCGTCCTCGAGCGCATCGACTGCCGCGACGTCGCGCGGGCAGCCGTCGCCGCCGCCGCGCCGCGGTTCACGGCCAAAGGGGTCGACCTGACCCTCGTCGACGGTCCGGCACCCAACTGGATCATCGGAGACAGCGTGCGCCTGCAGCAAGTGCTCGCCAACCTCCTCGACAACGCGCTACGCCACACCTCGGCGGGAGGGCGAGTCGACGTGACCGTCGCCGAACGAGCTGGAGCCGTGCGCGTGCAGGTTGCCGACACCGGCGAGGGGATACCGGCCGACCAGCTGCACGCCGTCTTCGAGCGGTTCCACCGCGTCGACCCATCGCGGGTCAGCAGCGATGGGGGTGGCAGCGGCCTTGGCCTGACGATCGCCCGCGCCATCGTCAACGACCACGGCGGCACACTCGAAGCCACCAGCCCCGGCATAGGCATGGGAACGACGTTCGCCATGACGATCCCACTCGCGCGCCGGTCCGCACAGGATCGAGTGCCGTCCGGTCAGGCACGCGCCTGGCACCGTCCTGTGCCGGACCGGTGATCGCCCCCTCGTCGATGGTTCCGCTGGGCGCCACCATCGATGAGGATCGCTACGCGGACGTTCTCAGGGGTTCGAGCGCGGCCAGGATGAGGTCGAGGCCGAAGGTGAACTCCTCGGACGGGTCGTAGCCCGCAGCGACGAGCGCCGCAGCAGACTCGTTTAGGTACGGGAACGCGTCAGCAGGAAGCTGGGGCAGGAAGACGCCCTCGGTCATGTCCACGAGCTCATCGGCAGTGTCGAACGGCAGGCTGGTCTCCTGCAGGGCGAACCCGTAGACGTAGCTGTCGAGCAACCAGTTGGCGTGCGTCGCCATCAGGACAGTGAAGCCGGCCCTCCGCAGGCAGGCGGTCACCGCTTCCCGGTGGCGAAGGTTCGCCGGACCCGGCGATGTCCGCGATTCCATCAGTCCGATCGCCCACGGATGGCGTGCGAGGACCTGGCGGGCGGACATGGCCCGCTCCCTCATCGCCGACTGCCAGTCGAGTTCCTCGGGTGGAAGCGCGATCTCCTCGAACACCACGTCGACCATGGCGTCCAGCAGCTCCTCCTTGTTCGCCACGTAGTGGTAGAGCGACATCGCACCCGCGCCCAGTGAGCCAGCCAGCCGGCGCATGCTCAGCCCGTGGACCCCCTCGCGGTCGGCGAGCCGGATCGCCTCAGCGACCACCCGCTGCCTGCTCAGCCCCGCGTCCGACGTGAGGGGGCCGTGCTCCGTGGCAGCCATCGGTCTCCTCGCTCGCTCGTCCGGCTTGACAATCGTACAGCGTACGACCATCGTACGGTGTACGACGTACACCGTACGACTAGCCAATTCCAGACCTGGTGGACGGTGCGTCACTCGACTCGACCGAAGGAGCAGCGACATGAGAAACCAGGGGACCGAGCTCTACGCACTGGAGGACCAGAAGGTCCCCGTCCGGCTGAGGATCGCCGCGGCGTGGACCAGCTTCATGTTCCTCTACATCTACGTGGACTACCTCGCGCTGTACAAGCCCGGCTTCATCGACGAGCTCCTCGCCGGCACCGTCCACGAGTTCGAGACCGGACCGATGTTCGTCAGCCTCGGGCTCACGCTGATCGCCATCCCGAGCCTGATGATCCTGCTCTCGGTGACACTGCCCGCCCGTGTGAACCGGACGGTCAACCTCGTCGTGGCAGCGCTCTACATCCCAGTGTCGATCTACAACGCGGCAGGGGAGCCCTGGTCATACGCCTACTTCTACGGACTCTCCATCGGACTCGAGGTGCTGATCCTGGTCGTCATCCTCCGCTCCGCCTGGACGTGGCCCCGGGCGTCCACCCCCACGACTCCGACCCTCGTCGAGGCCGCCCGGTAGTGGATTCAGCGGGGTCGACCGACCTCGACGAGCGCATCGTCGATCGGCTTGCGGGCCAGGTCCGGCACGGTGCAGTCCTGGGCTGGGTAGCCGATCGGGAACAGGATGTAGGGGCGCTCGGTTGCGGGCCGGTCGAGGATCTCGGTGAGGAACGCCATCGGGTTCGGAGTGTGCGTGAGGGTGGCCAGGCCCATGGTGTGCAGGCTCGCGATGAACAGCCCGCAGGCGATTCCGACGGACTCGTTGACGTAGTAGTTCTTGCGCAGGGTGCCATCGGGCAGCGGCGTCGACTTCTGCGCGAAGGTGACCACGATCCACGGCACGACGTCGAGGTAGGACTTGTCCGAGGTGGTGCCCAGCGGGGCGATGGCCTCGCGCCAAGCGTCCGGAAGCCGCCCTCCCTCGTAGTTCTCGCGCTCCTCCTGCTCCGCGGCGACGCGGACGAGGTGCTTCACGTCAGGGTCCTGGGTGGCGACGAAGGTCCACGGCTGCTGGTGGGCGCCACTGGGTGCGGTGTTGGCCGTCGCCACCGCTGTCTCGATGAGTGCGCGCGGCACGGGGTCGGAGGAGAACATGCGCACGCTGCGGCGGCTGTCCATGGCGGCGAGGAAGTCGCGGCCGCGGCGGAGCCCCTCGTCCGCATCGATGCGGGGTGGTGAGTACCTCATGGGCACAGACAACCGCACGCCGCCATAACCGCGCACGCGGACGGGCGCGTCACGATGCAGTTTTGTGCTCTCGGGAGCGGTAGGCGCTGGGCGTCAGCCCCAGAACCTTGCGAAACTGCTTGGTGAAGGAGGCCTGGTCGTAGAAGCCGCACTCGGCTGCGATGTCTCCCATGCTGCTGCTCGTGGTGGTGGCGAGTCGCACTGCCTGCTCCAGGCGCAGCCGCTGGACGAGCTGCTGCGGTGACAGGCCGAGCGTCTTGCGGCACAGCCGCTGCAGCTGCTTCGGCGACAGGCCGGCGATCTCGGCCAGCTCGTCCAGCCGCCAGGGGTGGGCCACGTCGGCACGGAGGGCGGCCAGGGCCCTGGCGAGCCCGGCATGCCCGCTCGTGAGCTGCGACTCCAGGTCGATCGACAGGACGGCGATGCCACGGCAGCCATCCGTGCCGTCCGTCAGGGGAGCCTTGGAGGTGACGTACCAGCCCAGGGATCGGTCGGCCCGGACGATGAGCTCCAGGACGCCCTTGATGGCAGTACCCGTGTCGGCGACCAGCCGGTCCTGCCCGGCGTAGGACGCCGCGAGCTCCGGCGCGAACAGATCGGCGACCGTGCGCCCGACGACGTCGCCTGCCGGCAGCCCGAGCCGGTGGCAGAAGCCCGCGTTGGCATAGACGTACCGGCCGTCGATCTCCTTGATGGCCGCCATGACCTGGGGCACGGCGTCGGTGAGGTCGATGAACGCCCGGGCGGCGGGCGTTTGTATCAATGGGACAGTCACGGTGCCACTGTGGCACAAGACGGCACTGGTCCAATGGCATGGTGAGGACACACGATGGAGCCATGGCCACGATGGACGCCGAGCGGCAGGGCGCGACGCGGCCCGAGCGAGACGAGCGCCGGATGCGCGCAGCCGAGGAGCGTGCCCTGCGCCTGCTCGCCGTCTCGCTCGCGGACACGAGCAGTCGTGAACGTCGGTCGTCGCGACGCCTGGCGCGGCTCCTGGCCGACGACGCGGGCCGGGACTTCCTGCTGGACCTCACCGACCGCGTCCTGCGCATCCGCACGCCGCGACGCTCGGCGCGGGCGCTGCACGATCTCGCAGCGCCCGGCGTGCCGGCTTCATTGGGGCCGGTCGATCGTCTCGGCATGACGGTGCTGGCCGCCGTCGCTCCCTTGGCGCCGAAGACGGCGCAGCGGCTGGTCGACTGGCGCATCGGCAAGGACACGAACGGCGTGATCCTGCCCGCAGAGGAGCCGGCGTTCACGTCCTACGTCGACCGGCGTGCGCGCGACGGCTTCGCCCTCAACGTCAACGTCCTCGGTGAGTCCATCCTCAGCGACGCCGAGGCGGAGGCACGCACCTTGGCGGTGCTGGACCGCATCGCCCGCCTAGACATCACCTACGTCTCGGTCAAGATCTCGGCCGTCTGCGCCAACCTCGACATCCTCGCCGAGACCGACTCGCTCGCTCGGATCGAGGCGCAGCTGCGCCGGCTCTATCGCGCGGCGATGGCCTCGACCCCCCGCACGTTCGTCAACCTCGACATGGAGGAGTACCGCGACCTCGAGCTCTCCCTCGTGTCGTTCATGCACGTGCTCGACGAGCCGGAGTTCGCCGATTACGAGGCGGGCATCGTTCTGCAGGCGTACATCCCGGACTCGCACGCCGCCTTGGAGCGACTGTGCCGATGGGCCAATGCCCGGCGTGCGCGCGGAGGCGCCGGCATCAAGATCAGGCTCGTCAAGGGGGCGAACCTGGCGATGGAGTCCGTCGAGGCGGAGCTCCATGACTGGGAGCCGGCCCCGTACCCCACCAAAGCGGACGTCGATGCGTCGTACAAGGCGATGCTGGACGCGGCCCTCGCACTGGGCGATCCCGGCGCGGTGCGACTCGGTGTGGCCAGTCACAACCTCTTCGACGTCGCATGGGCGCTGACGCTGCGCGACGAGCTGGACGACCCGTCGCGCATCGAGATCGAGATGCTCGAGGGCATGGCGGCGCCCCAGTCCCGAGCGGTCCGGCGCGATGCGGGTGGCCTGCTGCTCTACAGCCCGGTCGTCACGCGCGAGGAGCGCGATGCATCCATCGCCTACCTGAGCCGCCGCCTCGACGAGAACTCCGCCCCGGAGAACTTCCTGCGCGCACTGTTCGACCTGACCCCGGGCTCCCCGCAGTGGGAGGACCAGAGGGACCGGTTCCGCACCTCAGTGCGGGAGCGCCACGTCGTGTCCACTGCCCCACGGCGAACGCAGGACCGGATCAGCGGATCGGCCCTCGTTCCAGCAGATGGCACCTTCCGGAACTCGGCCGACACGGACTTCACGCAGGCGGCGAACCGCGCCTGGGTCGCCGAGCATCTCGCTGCCTGCACGCCACCGTCCGTCACCGAGGTGAACGCGGCTGACGGCGTCGACGCCCTCGTGGCTTCCGCAGTCGCGGCGCAGGCGAAGTGGGCGGGCACGACGTGGGAGCAGCGACGTCACGTGCTCGAGGGAGTGGCCCGCGTCATGGAGCAGCAGCGCGGTATCACGATCGCGACAATGGCCCACACAGTCGGCAAGACCGTCCGCGAGGGTGACCCTGAGGTATCGGAAGCCGTGGACTTCGCCACCTACGCCGCGCACCTGACGACGCGGCACGAGGGCGTGATCGCAGCGGGAGGCACGTGGACCTCGCACCGCGTCGTCGTGGTGGCGGGTCCGTGGAACTTCCCCTACGCCATTCCCGCCTGCGGCCTGGTGCACGCGATCGCCGCCGGCTCAGCGGTGATCCTCAAGCCGGCACCCGAAGCTCGCGAGGTCGGAGCGCTGCTCGTCCAGCAGCTCCTGGCCGCAGGAGTGCCCAGTGGATTGGTGCAGTTGGCGTGCACCCCGGACAACGAGGTGGGTCGGCGGCTGATCACGCACGAGGACGTCGACTTCGTCATGCTCACCGGGAGCATGGACACCGCTCGGATGTTCCTGGACTGGGACCCGGCGATGCGCCTGAACGCCGAGACCAGCGGCAAGAATGCGGTCGTCATCACCGCTGCGGCTGACGTGAACCAGGCCATCAAGGACACGGTGAAGTCGGCCTTCGGGCACGCGGGCCAGAAGTGCTCGGCGGCCAGCCTCGTCATCGTCGAGGCGAGCGTCTACGACGACCCGACGTTCCATACGCGGCTGGCCGATGCGGCCCGCAGCCTCGTCGTCGGCGAGGCGACCGAACTGGGCACCGTCATGGGGCCGCTCGTCAGCGACCCTCGCGGCAACCTCGCCCGCGCCCTGACGACTCTCGAGGAGGGGGAGTCGTGGCTGCTCGAGCCACGCCAGATCGGGCCGAACACCTGGACCCCGGGCATCCGCCGTGATGTGCAGCCAGGGTCGTGGTTCCATCTCGCCGAGTGCTTCGGCCCCGTGCTCGGGGTCATGCGCGCGGACGACCTCGACCACGCGATCGAGCTGCAGAACGCACCGGAGTACGGGCTCACCGGCGGTATCCAGTCACTCGACGACGCCGAGATCGCGACCTGGCTCGACCGCGTGCAGGTCGGCAACGCCTACGTGAACCGGCACATCACGGGAGCGGTCGTCCAGCGGCAGCCGTTCGGCGGGTGGAAGGCCTCCTCGGTGGGCGCCGGCTGCAAGCCAGGAGGCCCCCACCACCTCGACGGCTACGGAGCCTGGACAGGACCCTGCGACGCCGCCGCAGTTCCCGACGACTTCGCCCGCGCATGGGAGGCCCTGTTCGGAACGGAGATCGACGCGACCGGCCTCGCCAGCGAGCGCAATGTCCTGCGCTACCGGCCGCTGGATCGCGTCATCGTCCGCGCGGCCTGTATGGACGACGCGACCGCTGTCGCCGAGGCAGCTGCTCGCGTGTGCGGGGTTGCCGTTGAGATCAGCACGCCGGAGACGGAGAGCGACGACGACCTGGCCGAGAGGCTGCCATCGATCACGGGGGAGGCGAGGCTGCGGCTGCTCACCGATGCTTCGCCGAACCTGCTGACTGCGGCACACCGGACGGGAATCACGGTCGACGTCGCACCCGTGACCGGTCTCGGCGATGTCGAGCTGGCGCACTGGCTCAAGGAGCAGTCGGTCTCGGAGTCCCGGCACCGCTACGGTCGCCTGCTGCCTCGAGGGTGATCCGCGGACACAGGGAGGCTTCTAGGCCACACTGTCGGGATGGCATCGTCCCGTCCGGATGTGATCGTGGTCAACGGGCCCTCGAGCGCTGGCAAGACCACGCTGTGCCGGGGACTTCAGGCAGCAATCTCCGAGCCTTACCTGTGCATCGGCTTCGACGACTTCGTCCTCATGTCGGCACCGCGCTACTACGCGGGAACTGACACCGCCGTCCAGGATCGCGTAGATGACTGGACCCGACTCGGGGTTGAGATGGTCGTCACCTCACAGGCGCCTCTGTCCGTGACGGCTCGTTTCGGCCCGGTGTTCAGGAGCCTTGCCGACGGGATGGCCCCGGCTGTCCGCGCACTGGTCGATGCGGGGAACTCCGTGATCTTCGACCACGTCCTGCATGACGACGCGATGGCGCAGAGCCTGCGGTCGAGCCTCGTCGGGCTCGATGTCGCGGTCGTCGGCGTCACGTGTGACATCGCGATCCTGGAGAAGCGGGAACGGGAACGAGGTGACCGGGTACTCGGCCGAGCCCGAGGTCTTGTTGATGTGGTCCACACCTTCTGCGACTACGACGTCATCGTGGACACCGGACTGCAGGGCCCGCAGGAGTGCGTTACGACCGTGTTGACCGCT
>Ga0315907_10004856_pt1 | contig 14896 bp, 10 predicted proteins | sample LakEriMetagenome_3_FD_203525 | JGI IMG/M metagenome (GOLD analysis project Ga0315907, IMG submission 203525) | Freshwater fungal communities from buoy surface, Lake Erie, Ohio, United States - Buoy 12 MA123 | ecosystem: Environmental > Aquatic > Freshwater > Lake > Lake biofilm | place: USA...
GACAGGGATTATTAATTCCATTCACACCTTGCCATAAGGTATTGTTTTGAGTTGTTCTCCAATTACATGGAGCATTCGGAGCCATTATAAAATCTCCATGTGCGGGTTGGTCTACTGAGCTCAAGGTAGCTGTAGTGGCTGAAGTTCTACACTGGTGCCCATCGGTGAAACGACCCCACTGGTAGAGGTCTCCGTAGGCATTTTGGTCGGTACTTGAAGTAGCCACTTGGCTGGCACCGAGGTTACGGTCCATCCAGGTTTTACCGGTGGTGGGGTTGGTCACGTCAACAATGGCGGTTGGACCATTTGCACAAAATACACTGTTAGCCGGGTATTGTCCACTCAAGGCGGTAATGGGTACCACCAAATTGCAGGATTGTCCACCTATATTTATAGCAAAAGTCGCGTTGCCTACTCCGGAAGGTGTACCGGTGATCGTGTAGCTTAGGGTTCCCGAACCGTTGGCCAGCGTACCAGAAGTGAGTGTAGCGGTTAAGCCGGTCACACCCGTAGAAGAAACGTTTTGTCCTGCATAGAAACCTGCATTACCACCTGTGTAAGGGACACTGAGGCTTACATTGTTTGCGGCTTGTCCGCTATAGAGGTTTCCATTTTGGGTAAAGCTGTTGCAGTTGAGGGAAGCCACCGTACCTGCTGTACTCGTATACAACGCAGTAATTTCTTGTTGGCTTAAGGCGCGGTTCCAGATGCCGATGTCGTCTAGTTTGCCTTGGAATGGAACAACCCCGACTCCTGTAAGGTTACTAAAGACGATTGGTAGATTATTATTTATTAAGTTGCCGTTAAATGTGTTCGATGTGTTAATCAGAGCGCCATTAACGTATAATTTTAAGCTTGGGGTTATTAGTTTATCATAAACGGCAATTACATTAACCCATTGATTTATTTGTGTGGAAGTTCCATTCGAAACAGTATGCCAATTAGTGCCATCGTTAATATTGTGTTTTATTGTTGAAGCATCAAATTCCATTACAAATTCTCTTAAATTCGTTATGGAATTGTATTTCGAAATGAGATGGGATTGGTTTCCGTTATTCGGGAAAAGGCTGGCATTTACCCATAGTGACCATGTTCCTGCTCCGATTATTGTTTGATTTTGATTGTATGGAACAACAATATTGGAATTTCCATTAAAAATATATGCGCAATTGGGACTGCCAAAACGGTCTGTTGTCAATGTGGCTCCATTTACTGTACCGTTATTCCCGTTAACACTCAAATCATTGGCATTGCCTGTAAAAGGCCACCAACCCACCAAGCCGTTGGTAGGAACGTAATTTGGAATTTGCGAAAAAAATTGAAAGGAGAAAAAAGTCAGTAGCAGTGCGTAAAAATATCTCATAAATAGCATTTAATTAAGCGGATTACATTGAAGTAACACCAACTTACGAAATTAGGGATAACTATACATATTTGTAAATAATATGTAATATATTTTTTACTAAATGCTGGATTAGTAAGAAATTAGCAAGGTAAAAGGCGGGATGGTAAAATGTCTAGTCGTCGAAAGATTACACGCTGTAGGCGGAGTTTGATACCATTGAGAATCATCCCCCTCAGACGGATTCTGATACTCGTTAGAGTCATCCCCCTTAGTCCCCCTTCCAAGGGGGAAACATCAAAACAACGTTATGAAAAATCTACCTCCCCCTTCCAAGGGGGAAACATCAAAACAACGTTATGAAAAATCTACCTCCCCCTTTGAAGGGGGATTGAGGGGGATGACTCGAGTGCAATACCGATAATGGCTATCTCTTTTTGGAGTCTGATATTCGTTAGAGTCATCTTGCTATAAATGGGGGTAAAGGCAACGCGAATCCACGCCCGTTCCACGGGATTCCCGTGGAACGGGGTAGTAGTTAGCAACTGTTTTTCTAGCAAGTAAAGCGCCCATCGCTACGACTCCACCTAACTATGACGGACTCAGGTAACGCTTTAATATAAATGCAATATTTCAGGTGCGGCCCCTGAGCTTGTCGAAGGGCCGCTTTCCATGTACTTTTCCACGGACACTGAGTAGTCCGAAGGACGTATCGAAGTGTAAGTGGAAAAAGGACCATAATTACACAAAGATTTTTTCCTCTACTTTTTTACCGCACCCTTCGATACCTTCCACCTTCACTAAGGTTCAGTTGGAAACTCAGGGTGCTGTTAAAAAGTAGGTAGGTTTAGGGTATTAACGTGCATTGATGTTTCATTAGTAAACCTCCCGTTCCACGGGATTTCAAATCCCGTGGAACGGGGGATTCTAAGATCTTAACATCCAAACATCCAAATGACTATGCACTTAATTTAAGATTCATTTGAGCATTCCGAACAACCAAAGAGGTATTTTGTTACCAACGCTGTTTTTAACATCAATGGCAAGATATGAATTTGGAATTCCTTTAATCTGCTGAAAGTTTTTATTTGGCCCACCAACCTCAAACGTGTATTTTTCATCCACCATAAAATCACCAAATTTGGAGGCGCTTACTCGATGAATCTGACTCACCTGATTGAAAAAAAAAGTTTCTCTTATGGAACCAATATTTGCTTTTCCATCGGCGAATAGGTGAACAAAGTTGGTGTTTTCAAAATAAATTTTTTCCGGTTTTTGTAAATAGCTTAATTTAACATGTTCAGTATTCAAGAGCTTAATTAATTTAGCTTGGTGCAATAAATCTAATAGCCGCAATATGGTATTTCTGGGCGCTTCCAAACGCTCGGATAACTTTGATATGTTGGGTGTAAACGGAACGGATTGACTTATAACATACAGTAATTTTTTCATTGTTCGAACCGTGGTGTAATTCAATTCTTCAAATGGTGCAATATCGATATCTATTACCAAATTGATAGTTTCCATGAGTTTTTGAGAATAAAGGGCTTTATTCTCTAAGTAGAAAGGGAAATAACCAGTATTTAAGTAGTTTTTAAAATCTTTTTCGAAGGAAAATCGTTCGGATAAATCCGCGGAAATTTCATGGTGATAAGCCATAATTGTTTCCAGGTCTAGCGCTTGAATGCTTAGTTTTTTATCAAATTGCAAATATTCTCGAAATGTTAATCCTTGAAGATGATAAACAATTGCCCTTCGTGAGAGATCGGCTTGACCTTGTGATAATTCGAGAATAGACGACCCTGTTGCAATCACTTGAATATCATCATAATCGTCGTAAATCTGTTTCAAGTCTTTGGACCAAAATTGATAGCGATGTACCTCGTCCATAAAAAATGTGCGATATCCTAAAACGTAACATTGTTCGACTACGCTTACGAGTCGATTATTTTCAAAATACAAATCATCCAAACTAAAATAAATACCCTGATCGCCAATTTCTTGCAATCGCTGCAATAACAATGTTGTTTTTCCAACACCCCGATATCCCAATAATAAGATTAGGCGATCGCTCCAATGAATATCATTGTAAATCAATCGTTTAATTTTTTCTTTAGCCGAGGCCGCCTTTTTTGCCGATTTTGTTATTAATAATTCCATTTATTGTTTTTTACATAAAGCAAAAATACAAAATAGTTTTTATAAAAAGCAATAATAATTAAATGCTTTTTAAATAAAGCAATATGTTGGGCTCAAATCCCGCGGAACGGGGAAGTTGTTGGCTACGGATTTTTTGGTATTTTTTTATAGCACCCTTCGGTACCTTCCGCCTTCACTAAGGTTCAGTTGGAAACTCAGGGTGCGGTAAAAAAGTAGGTAGGCTTAGGGGGATTAACGTATATTGATGTTTCATTAGTAACCCCTCCCGTTCCACGGGATTTCAAATCCCGTGGAACGGGGCCCCAAAAATCTCCGCTACGACCTTTGTGTCAATATCATGCGTTCCCTCATAGGCATGTACCTTGAATCCGAGATCAACATAGCTGTTCTTGAGTGCTTCCGCGTCCGAGCCTTGGTAGAATTCGTCTTGGTTCCCTAGGACGAAATGCATCGAATGATTGGAGGTAAAGGTGCCGCGCTCAATGTCTGGTGGAAATACCGCAGCCCAAAGGATTAATCGGTCGAACTGTTTTGGATTTTGCTGATACCACCGCGCTGCCGTGGCTGCGCCTTGAGAAAAACCTAAGAGTGTAATCGAATCTGGGTTATAACCTTGTTTCAATTCATCAAGCAAGGCATTCAGCCAATGCACGTTATCCGCAATATCCATTTCCCGCGCTTCCTTCGTCATCCAACTGGCACCAACCCGTCCGCTCGAACCCTTCAAGTAAAATCGGTGCGGTCCTTCCGGACAAACAATCAAATACTCTGAGGATAAGGCTTCGAATTTTCGAATAAAATATTTGACCAACTGTCCATAGCCGTGAAGGGCGATAATCATTTTAGGCGCCCTTACGTTCGACTGCGGTACTTCAATTTCATAGCGATAGGTTTTCAAGGACTTCAAGGTGTGTTCCATGGTTCGAAAATAACCATTAATTTTACGCATGTTCATTAAATTTAATCGATTCTTCCTGTGTCTTGTTGTCCTTTTGGCATGGATCCAAGGTCCTTTTTATGCACAAAAATTGTTCATCTATGATCAAAACACAAACCTTCCGTTAAGTGAAGCACAGGTTAAAAGCTGTGATGGTCAAACCAAGTTAAATCAAACAGGAATCGAAGGGTTCGTAACCGTGATTCAGTATGCTTCGTGCTACCTCATCGAGGCGGAAGGATATCTTGCGAGAACGGTAGGTTCTGATGAAATCAAAGCAAATTCGGGGAAAATTCCCATGTTTCCTAACCAACATTCCGTGGATGAGGTTGTGGTTTCAGCAAGTAAGTTCAATGAGAAACGAAAAGACTTGGCCCAGAAAGTACAGGTGATTTCTAAACAAGAATTGGCTTTAATGAATCAATCGTCCACTGCCGATGTTTTGGCGAATTCCGGGAATGTCTTTGTACAAAAAAGTCAATTGGGCGGTGGAAGTCCCATCATTCGTGGTTTTGAAACCAATAAGGTACTCTTAGTAGTGGATGGCGTTCGTATGAACAATGCTATTTATCGGGGAGGACATCTGCAGAACGTAATTACCATGGACAATGGGGTGATGGATCGGGTAGAGGTGGTATTCGGACCGGGCGCTGTAGTGTATGGATCCGATGCCATTGGGGGCGTGATGCACTTTACGACCAAGAATCCAACCTTGAGTACAACCGATAAAACGTTAATCAAAGCGAGTGCTTTCACCCGGTATATGAGTGCGGTAAATGGCTATGCTGCGCATGCTGATGTTTCTATGGGGACAAAACGTTTGGGTTCATTAACCTCGTTTACGTATTCCAACTTTGGAGATTTGCGCCAAGGCGCTCGAAGAAATGATTTCGTTGGAAGTTTTGGGGCGCGACCATGGTATGTGGAACACATTCAAGGCGTGGATTCAATCATTGTAAATTTGGATAGTAATTTGCAAGTGGGGTCCGCCTATTCGCAACATGACGTGTTGCAGAAATTTACCTTTAAACAAAAGGAAGGGGTTCTGCATAAATTGAATCTACAGCTTTCTAATTCCAGTAACATTGACCGCTACGACCGCTTAACGCAGACCAGTAATGGGAACCCAAAATTCGGCGAATGGTATTATGGGCCACAATTTCGATTGATGAGTGCCTATACTTTGGAATTGAGTAATGCAACTAAAATGTATGATGCAGCACGCATGACGCTTGGGTATCAAGCCATTGAAGAGAGCCGCATGGATCGACGATTTAAAAAGAATTTCTTGAATCACCGCATAGAGAATTTAGACATCCTTACACTAAATGCGGATTTCACAAAGAAGAAAGGAGCTCATGAATTCCGCTATGGGCTTGATGCATGGCACAATCAGGTGAAATCTACAGCGTTTCAAAAAGATATTGTTGCAGATACGATTGCGCCCTTGGATACACGCTATCCAGACGGGGGATCTAACATGATGTCTGCTGCAGTTTACGCAACTCATACCTGGGAGATTTCGGATAAATTAATTTTGAACGACGGACTTCGTGCATCCTACGTGCGTTTGAATTCCAACTTTGTTGACAAAACATTTTTCCCATTCCCATTTGATGATATTGCTCAACAGCATTTAGCGCTCAACGGGAATCTTGGGTTGATTTATATGCCGAATAAGTTTTGGAGAATGTCCATAAGCGGATCAACAGCGTTTCGTGCACCGAACGTAGATGATTTATCGAAAGTCTTTGAAAGCGTGCAAGGGTCTGTGCTGGTGCCTAACCCTAATTTAAAGGCAGAATATGCCTACAATGGAGAGTTTGGCATTAGTCGAGTACTTTCCGAAGGGTTAAGCATTCAAGCCACCGGATATTATACCTTACTTGTCAATGCGCTTACGGTGGGGACCGGAACGTTTAATGGGTCAGATTCGGTAGTCTATGATGGACAACTAAGTCAGGTGATGACAACGACCAACGCGGGGAGGGCCTATGTTTATGGATTTGAGGCGATGTTGTCTGGAAAGCTAAACGATCACCTGAGTATGATAGCCACGGTGAATTATACGAAAGGAAGAAATGTAACGGATAGCATTCCTTTGGATCATATTCCGCCTGTATTTGGGAAATTGGCGATGGTCTATACGATTGGCAAGCTCCGAACTGAATTATTCATGAATTATTCCGGTTGGAAGCGCCTAGAAGATTACAACATGGAAGGCGAAGATAATTTCGCGTATGCTACACCCTTCGGTATGCCTTCTTGGGCTACAATTAACGCGCGCGTGAATTATAATTTCTCGCGTCAGTTGTCGCTTCAGGTAGCTTGTGAAAATATATTGGACCAGAATTATAGAAATTACGCTTCAAACATTTCTGCGCCCGGTCGAAACTTCATTGTTACGCTTCGCGGCAATTTTTAGCTTTAAAATTCTAAAGAGAAAAACGAGGGGAGACCCTCGTTTTTTTTAAAATTAACCACTGGATGCAATTACCGGGCTGCGTTCCCTGAGCTTGCCGAAGGGCGCACCCGGTTATATAGTTATCTATTCAATTGCTTAATTCTAAATCGCTTGATTTTCCGTTTTGTTTTCTGAAGAATTATTTATACATTTAATGCATTCAAATACAAAATATGTATAATAAAATTCACCGGGATATAACCGAAATATTGAGGGTATACGCTAAGTCATTTCGTTCAGTATTGATTGTAGGTCCGAGGCAATCGGGCAAAACAACCTTGGCGAAGCAGGCCTTTTCTGAGAAAGCGTATGTTTCTCTTGAAAATCCCGATGAATACGAATTAGCCAACCAAGATCCTCGTGCTTTTTTGAATCGATTTACAAAGGGAGCTATTTTGGATGAGGTTCAACGCGCACCAAGATTATTGAATTATTTACAGGAAGTATTGGATGTCCATGATGAAGACGGTTTATTTATTTTAACCGGCAGTAATAATATTTTATTACAAGAACAAATTACTCAGTCCTTGGCAGGTCGCATTGGTATCCTTGATTTGTTGCCTTTAAGTTATCATGAACTGCCTGAAAAGTTTCGGTCGGTAGATTTGATGGACCTCATTGTACGTGGTTCTTATCCGGAGGTAATTGTAAAATCTCGTAATCCTTCGGTTTGGTATGCCTCATATATTCGTACTTATGTGGAGCGTGATGTTCGACAAATAAAGCAAATAGAAGATGTTTTACTCTTTCAAAAATTCTTACGTTTGTGCGCAGGAAGAGTTGGTCAACAGTTAAATCTTGCTTCGATTAGCAATGCGTGCGGTGTTAACGTAAGAACGGCCCAATCATGGCTATCAATCCTTGAAAGTACGTATGTTGTACGCTTACTTCAGCCATTTTATGAGAACTACAACAAGCGAATTGTTAAATCACCGAAACTTTATTTTTACGATACGGGTTTAGCCTGTGCGCTTATGAATATTAAAACGAGTGATGAATTAAGGTTGTCTCATTTTCGTGGAGCACTCGTAGAGAATTATATTTTTGCGGAATGTTTGAAACGGAGTTTAAATTTTCAATCGGGTGAGCAATTCTTTTATTGGCGCGATAACAACGGGGTAGAGGTTGACTTAATCATAATGAATGGCACGACGCTACTGCCTATTGAAATCAAATCAGCACAAACATATAATAAAGAATTTTCCTCGAATTTGAAAAAATTCATGGCCTACTCAGGAAATGAAAAAGGCCTTGTTTTATATGATGGGGCCCAGGAATTTGAGGGAACAGACCGTGTACAGGTAGCAAATTGGGCCAATTTTCTCATTTAGGATCCATCATTCGATTCAAACATTTCTGCGCCGGGACGAAACTTCATCGTGACGCTACGCGGAATTTTTTAGTGGGGTAAAAACTGGGTACAATAACTGGATGCAATTACCGAGCTGCGTTCCCTGAGCAGCTTGTGATGAGCTGGATTCCCCTGAGTTTATCGAAGGGTCGAATTATGCCGAAGGGCGCGCCCAATTATTTATTTAATTGCTTAATTCTAAATCGCTTGATTTTTCGTTTGATTTTATCCTTGAATGATAATGAATCATCGATTCGGATTTCGTTAAACGGGCGTTTTATTCGTAAAACAAACCATTGGTATTCGTCGTGATGCCATAGGCCATATTTCTGGTATGTCATTAATTCTAAGCCGGCATCATCCAGTTGTTGAATTAAGGAGGCAAACGGAACCGGTTGGTCTATCACTTGCAAGGAATCTGCCTCTAAGGCGATGTCATGAGCGATATAGTCTGGGTTTGGTAGGTTAATAACGAAGTGTGAGTTAAGCCCCATAACCTGGGTGATTCGTCTGAATAACGCTGCATGCAATTCAAGCGGAATATGTTCAAGTACATCAATTAAGGTAATGAAATCCGGCGTATTTAATTGGGTTTCGAAGGTGGTAATGTCTTGCGTACTGAAGGTAATGTTCGCTGCGCCAAATTTCGCTTTTCCATATTCAATAGATGCCGCGCTAATATCGATTGCATGAATTTTTCCTTGGTTCACGGTTCGTTTTAAGAGCGAAGTCATCATTCCAATGCCACAACCCAACTCGAGCACTGTACTATGAGGATTTAAACCAAGTCCAATAAGGCGCTCATAAACGCCATAAATACGGTCGTTGATCCCTGTGTTTGCTTGTTCGACAACATATTCGTCGTAAAATTCCGTAACCTCAGAAACTGTATTTTTCATCGTATAAATCTAATGGTTAAGGGGTATTTTCCGACCTGTCCATTATATGCTTTAATTGCAGCAAGAATAATGAACACGACATACGCAATGCTGAATCCAGCGGCAAACAATAGGATGGTGACTATACCCATCGCAGAAAATGCGGCTTCACGTTGGTTGGTCGATGCATTAGCGTATAAGGTCATAACCACTGCAACAATCCCCAGGGTAAAAACGATTCCGACAAGGAAAGTCGTCAACATGAAATTCATAATTTGTTTCCCATTTTCATGGATGACGCTGCTATCTTTTTTGAATTGCTGCCACATGACGATGGGCATAATAATTCCAGCCAATGGAAAAACGCTAGAGGCAAATTGACTTAAGTGCATGAGCATACAAAACGAATTGGTATCCATGTTCCAAGGTCGGATATCTTCTTTTGATTCTTGGTCTAACAACATCGTTAAGGCGTATTTTTTTTGGTTACGTATTTTTGTTGCGCGGGTAAGTAAAAGAACTCGTACAATACCTTAGATTCTTTTGTGAGTATAGGTTTAGCCACATTGAAATTTGTGGTGGTGTCGGCGAGGCTTATGTTGGCTTGATACACTTGAATATTTTTTCGTGGATTCATTGCGGTAGCAATATATGCGAAGGAGAACGCTTTGGCGCGTGGTGTTCCTAATTCATCAAAGATTGGCCATTCGAAATATCGAGCTGGTGTATGATTTTCCACTGTGAAAAATGCACGATATGCTGAATTTCGGATTCGATAGGTAACTAAGACATCATTATATTCAGTCGATGTAATTGGTTCAAATGAAATTTCCAGTGGGAGATACGGTGAAGAGGGTACAGCAATCGCTGGGGAAATCAAATCCAATCCGCCATCATAATAAAAAATGTAGTTGTAATTACCTACATAGCCGATCTCTGCAAGTTTTGCTGCATTGGGTGATTGCTTTGCCTTTTCTAAGGCGTAATTAAATCGATTTACCGTAATGATGGCATCTTCTTTATCATCCCCATCCAAATTTTGCTTGTAAATTGTGAGGCCGTAACGTTCTGTTCCCGCAATGTTTAATTGGGCTTCTACATGACGTGCAGCCCTACTTTTCAAATCGCCGCCTTCATGGGCTGTGTTTTCTTTTGGTAATGCAGGATCATCCATGACCTCCTCATTTCCACAGGAGAACATCAAGGTACTGAGCGTAAGGATAGCGAGGAGTGCTTTCATTGGGCTAACAATTGATGTACTAAGCTTAGTGCTTTTTCAAGTTGCGTTTCTCGTGTGAGTATACCCGTATCAAAAAGTATGGCATCTTCCGCTTGCTTTAAGGGTCCAATACTTCGCGTTGTATCGATTTCATCCCTCGAGGCAAGGTTGGCTTTAACTGCTTCCAAGGTAATATCGGGCATATTCTTTTGCATTTCTATAAACCTCCGATGTGCACGTATATCAAGGTCAGCAGTAACGAATATTTTTAAATCGGCTTCAGGAAAAACCACCGTGCCAATATCTCTACCGTCCATTACAATCCCTCCGTGTGTTCCCATCTGCCGTTGTAAATCCACCAATTTGGTGCGGACCTCAGGAATCACGGCAACCAGGGAAACTAGCGCAGATATTTCACTGCTTCGAATGGGGTCATTAATGTTCACGCCATTCAAAAGTAAGGGGCGATCGTTTCCTATAATCGGATCGCCAAACATTAAATGGACCTCGTCAAGTCGCTTGATAAGCGCCTCTTCATGAATCGAATCATTGGTATATAACCCATTGATGACTGTAAAATAGGCGACACCTCGATACATGGCACCGGTATCTATAAATACGTACCCTAACGCGTCAGCTAAGGCTTTAGCTAAGGTGCTTTTTCCACTGGAGGCATAGCCATCGATTGCTATGATTAATTTACGCTCGTTCTGCATGAACGTCAAAAATACTTATTTGAGCTCAAATAAGCAGACAATAACCCATTGTTCTTGGTTGGATTATTCGCGTACGAAACGGATGATCTCTGCACGTTGTTGGTTATATACTCCAATAAAGTAACTTCCAGCAGCCAACTTGTGTGACATCTCAATGGTGTTTTTTGCTACGCCATTTACAGCACCCAATTGGAAGCTTGATACCAGTTTGCCATCCGTCGTGAATAACTTACAATCTACCACATCTCCGATTACCCCTTGAATTTCCAATTCAAACACGCCTTGATTTGGATTTGGGTAAAGTAAACTAACTTCAAATCCATCTTCATCTTCCAAGCCTTGAGTTTCTTCTACAGTCACTTGAACCGTTCCAATGCACCCATTCACATCTTTTACAGATACCGTATAAGTTCCTGGCGCTAAATTGCTGAATAACACCCCGGAGTAAAAATTAATTCCATTGATGCTGTAAGTGTACGGCATATTGCCACCTGTAGCACTTACAGTTACTGTTCCATTCGAACCGGATGATGGTGTAGATACAGCCGAAGCAACGATTTGCGTAGGCTCTACTACCGTTGTTTGGAATGTTTGAACACAACCATTGGCATCTTGAACACCAACGGTGTAGGTTCCAGCACTTAGGTTATTAAAATTGCTCGTATTACCATAAACACCACCATTCAAATTATACGTATATGCACCTGTACCTCCCGTAGCTGTTGCTATCACACTGCCGTTTGTTTCTCCGAAACAAGTAATAGCGGTAGGAACTGCATTTAACGAAATAGCTGACGGTTCGGTAATGGTGGCAGAAACGCTACCTACACATCCGTTCGCATCTTTTGCATACAAGGTGTAAGTGCCTGCGGATAATCCGGTAAACGCATTTGACGCTTGATACGTAACCCCATTTTGTGAATAGGTATAAGCTGCTTGTCCACCTGATGCACTCATTTGAATGCTTCCGTTGCTTTGCCCATTACACAGTATTTGTGTTGGGGTAGCGGTTGCCGTAATACTCACCGGTGGATTCAAGGTAAAGGTTCCTTGTCCGGCACACGCATTCGCATCGTTTACCGTGTAATTGATTACACCAGCAGGTAAATTAGAAAACACGCCATTTCCTTGTGAGGCCCCTCCATTGATTGAGTAGGTATATGGTCCAGTGCCTCCGGTAGCTGTAAGTGTAACTTGACCGTTACTTCCTGTACAACTTGGGGCGTTGTTTATTACATACGTTACATTGAGTAGATTCCCTCCAATCGTTAATGTCATGGTAAAGGCATCGTTGCAAGTATTTTCGTCTGGTGAAATTCCGTTCACACCTGCAGCAGAAACTACCACGTTATTTGAGCCGGCAACCAGTCCGGTGATGGTCACAAAAATAGTGTCTGTAGAATTCAATGCGCTAAGTTGGTTGGAATTGTAGGTAACAGTTGTTGCTGCACCATTTCCTATTTGCCACGATAAGCTACCCGTAGTAATTGGCGTGGTTCCAAGGTTTTGTACAATCACGCCCAATTGGGTGGTTGCACCGCACAAGGTTGCCGGATTAACTACATAAGCGTTAATCACGCTGGCATCATTCGCATCCGGGTTCATTTTTATTGCTGCTACACGTGAACGGGTAGAGTTAGCATCGCGGTAAACCCCCGTATAATAGAAGGTCTCCCCGTCAAAATCATCTATCGCCATGTGGTGATAATCTCCCCAGCGCGTGTCGCTAGTTTTTGAAGATGCTCCGGCAATTATCGTAGTTTCTGCCATGGTCATTTGTCCAAGTGGATCACAAGGCTTTCTTCCGGTCATTTTGATGGAAGGAAAGTCACCCGCGGTATTACTTGAAGTAGAATAAGCCATGATAATATTTCCGTGCTTATCGATGTTTATAGCCGGCATAAATCGGTTGGTTGTCCCGGGCGCGTATGTGCCCTCTTGATACAAGGTCCAGTTGGCTGAAATACTTCCACTTGGTCGACGAAGTTCGCACCACCGAACACCCGCTCGGTCACTTCCATTCACATCCGTTGCTAAACATGCAAGGATGGTTTGATGGTCATTAAATACGCGCATTGGCGACTTGAACATAACCGTTTCACGAAGTGGGTCAAGTTTTACGGTAGTTCCAGGTTGTGGTACACAGGTAAAGCTGGTAAGTCCACACAACTTAGAATCGATTTCAGCAATGGAAATGTCTTGAATTTTAGCTACGGTAGCGGTGGTATTGTTCCAATTGATGGTCATTTCCCACAATTCAATCCAATCGTTGGTTGGACTATCCGGAGAACCATTGGAGTGCGATTCATCATCGCGGTGACGAATAAACAACGGTTTCATTCCGGCAGGTGCCGCAAGGTCGCCCTCAATATCAACTGGCGTGATGGATTGAAAACCAAAGCCATTTAATGAATACCCAATTGGAATCCCGATGAACGGAGAAGCTGCTCCTGTTAATAGGTTACTTAATTTCATTGCATAAATGCGTGGAGGTCCCCCCTCATTGGTAGAAACTAAAAATGCATCTGAGGTAGGACAAAAGCCCCATTTTGGATAGTCAGGAAATGATGGGCAAGTAAATTGGTAGGTATTGTATGCACCTTGTGGATTACTTGTTTGAGAAACGTGCAAAAGTAACTTATTCCCAGAATTAGAAAACTCCATTAAAAACCAACGACGAGCAGGTTTGTAGTAAAGCACGATAGGGTCTCCCAGCCCGGTTGGACCGCCCAAGGATTGCATGGTTACAGAGCTTGCGATGGTTGCGCCCGTAAGTTTATTAAAAATACGGTAAACCGCCCCGCCCCCGGAGTTGGTTGATGCAATAGCAACTAAACTGTCTGCGTCCACAGTTGGGTCGGGAGGCGACATGTTTTGACCAAGTCCGTTTCCTTGCCATACGATGGTAGCGCTTGCTGTTTTTTCGGTTGATTCATGTTGTTGCCAAACCCAATCTGGATTGTGCGTTTGTGATTGGTCTACAATCGCTTCTTCACGCCCTTTAAAGTTTGGTTTAATAACCACAGTGTTTGGTTGTGCATCTTTTGGACTAACCGGTACCAAATGGCTTACGGTTGGAGCGAAGTTGCCATAAAATTCAGATTGTTGAGCCATAAGTTGCATTGGAACCAATGGCAGAAGTAGGAGTAAAAGTTTTTTCATATTTTGATTTAGCGGTGGAAAGATAGCGTAAATTTGTTTGAAATTCGCATTCGTTGAAAACTCTAAATGCGTTGTTAATTTCTAAATAATATGCGCTTTAAAATTTTAATATCTCCTGCTAAGAATTTACGAAAACATGTCTTTAATGACCATGATCGACTGAGTGTTCCGCAGTTTTTAGCAGAGGCCAAATTAGTCCATCGTTCCTTGGCGAAATGCACCCATGGAGAACTGGTTGATTTAATGAGTATTTCGGCTAAATTGGCGAGTGAGTCCAAACAAATGATAAAGCTATGGGATCATAATTTCTTATATCGAGCGGTAGAAATGTTTGACGGGGAAGTATACCGCGGTTTAGCCATTGATACCCTTGCAGATGAGTTTAATGACGTACTTTCTGATCGCTTACGCATCCTTTCTGGATTATACGGGATTTTAAATCCGAATGATTTAGTGGCTCCTTATCGCTTGGAAATGAAGACTAAATTACCCGTAAAGAAAGCAGAGAATTTATATCAGTTTTGGGGAGAAAAGATCGCTAAGCATTTAAAAAAGGATACGGATGTTTTAGTGAATTTAGCGTCAGATGAATACAGTAAAGTAGTGCTTCCGTTTTGGGATAAAGACAAGGTGATCACCCCGGTATTTATGGAGGAGAATGAGGGTA
>Ga0315907_10004858_pt1 | contig 14888 bp, 21 predicted proteins | sample LakEriMetagenome_3_FD_203525 | JGI IMG/M metagenome (GOLD analysis project Ga0315907, IMG submission 203525) | Freshwater fungal communities from buoy surface, Lake Erie, Ohio, United States - Buoy 12 MA123 | ecosystem: Environmental > Aquatic > Freshwater > Lake > Lake biofilm | place: USA...
GGCTGGGCGTGGGGTGCTGGCCTGCGGCAACTTCGCGATCACTGCTGTGCTGCTGCTCAAATTCGCCGAGATTGCCGCACGTTATCTGCCCGATGTCGAACTGATCGACTATGCCAAGGCGGGCAAGGTGGATGTGCCCTCGGGCACGGTACGTGAACTCACCGTGCGCCTGGCTGCGGCTCGCGGCCAGGGTCGCCCCGAGGCGGTACCGGTCGATCAGGTGCGCGGCCCGCGCGAGACACGCGGTGCTGCCATGTCTGGAATCCCGGTGCATGCGCTGCGCGTGCCCGGCTATGCACTGAGTGTAGAGGCCGTGTTCGGTGCCCCCGACCAGCGCCTGCAGATCCGCCATGATTCAGGCACGAGTGCCGAGCCCTATGTGGACGGTGCGCTGTTGGCCATTCGGGCCGTGCGCGGGCGCGTTGGCGTGACACGTGGCCTGGATCGTGTGATGGACCTCTGATCGGAACGCAGCCCCGTCGCATGCGCGCTCAAGCCGTGATCTTCGATTGTGATGGGGTGCTGGTCGACAGCGAACCGATCACCATGGGCGTGCTGGCGGCTATGGCCAATGAAGCGGGTCTGAACATGACCGAACACGAAGCCGCTGAAGCCTTCATGGGCCGATCCTTGCGCGATGATGTCGCCCTGATCGAGTCCATGCTGGGCCGCCCGCTCCCTTCGAACTGGGTCGATACCTACCTTGAACGACGCAACGCCGCCCTGCGTGCGCGCGTCACTGCGGTGCGCGGCATCGTGCAGGTGCTTGATGCGTTGTCGGCACGTGGCATTCCAGTGGCCGTGGCCTCGGGCGGTGATCGCGCCAAGATGCGGCTCACCCTCGGCACATCGGGCTTGCTGCACCGCTTCGAAGCCCTGCCCCTGCCGCCCACTTCCCCTGCACACGCCTCGGACACTGCGCAGCCCTCGCGTCTGTTCGGTGCCGACATGGTCGAACGCGCTAAGCCCGCACCAGACGTCTACCTGATGGCCGCACAGGCGCTGGGCGTGCAACCCGCACACTGCATGGTCATCGAAGACACACCAGTGGGCGTGCGTGCCGGTCTGGCCGCGGGTGCGACCGTGTTGGGCTATTGCGAGCGCAATGATCCGCATGGTCTGCTTGCCGTCGGTGCAGCGGCAGTTTTTCGCGATATGCACCACCTCCCCGCCCTGCTTGCCCTCTGACGCACACATGCCAGCCATCGAATCCCGCCTTGACGTTCGCAGCGACGAATTCCTCAACAACGCACGCGCCATGGAAGGGCTGGTGTCTGACCTGCGCAACCAGATGGACCGTGCCGCGGCTGGCGGTGGCGACACCGCGAGAGCGCGGCATACCGCGCGCGGCAAGCTGCTGCCACGTGATCGGATCGATCAGCTGCTCGATCCGGGCACCGCGTTTCTCGAGCTCTCGCCGCTGGCCGCGCACGACATGTACGACAACGAAGCCCCTTGCGCCGGCATCATCACCGGCATCGGGCGAGTGTCAGGCGTGGAGTGCGTCATCGTGTGCAACGACGCCACGGTCAAGGGCGGCACTTACTATCCGGTCACCGTCAAGAAGCACCTGCGCGCGCAGGAAGTGGCCGCCGAGAATCGCCTGCCCTGCATCTATCTGGTCGACTCGGGCGGTGCCAATCTGCCCAACCAGGACGAAGTCTTTCCCGACCGCGATCACTTCGGGCGCATCTTCTTCAACCAGGCCAACCTGTCGGCGCGCGGCATTCCTCAAATTGCCGTGGTGATGGGTTCGTGCACGGCAGGCGGGGCTTATGTCCCGGCCATGAGCGATGAGTCGGTCATCGTGAAAAACCAGGGCACCATCTTTCTGGGCGGCCCGCCTCTGGTGAAGGCGGCCACCGGCGAAGTGGTATCGCCTGAAGACCTGGGCGGTGGTGATGTGCACACGCGGCTGTCGGGCGTGGCGGACTGGCTGGCTCAAGACGACCGTCACGCGCTGGCCATTGCCCGACGCATCGTGGCCAACCTGAATTGGCACAAGCCGTCTCAGCTGGTGCTGACCGACCCGGTATCGCCACGCTATGACCCGCGTGAGCTGCACGGGGTGCTGCCCACCGACACACGCAAGCCCTACGATGTGCGCGAAGTCATCGCGCGTATTGTCGATGGATCGGATCTGGACGAATGGAAGGCGCGCTATGGCACGACGCTGGTGACCGGCTTTGCGCGCATACACGGCATGCCGGTGGGCATCATCGCCAACAACGGCATCCTGTTTTCAGAGTCGGCACTGAAGGCGGCGCACTTCATCGAGCTGTGCTGCCAGCGCAAGGTGCCGCTACTCTTTTTGCAGAACATCAGCGGCTTCATGGTGGGCCGCAAATACGAGAACGAAGGCATCGCGCGCAATGGCGCCAAGATGGTCACTGCGGTGGCCTGCGCACAGGTGCCCAAGTTCACGGTCATCATCGGTGGCAGCTTTGGTGCGGGCAACTACGGCATGTGCGGACGCGCCTACTCACCGCGTTTCCTGTGGATGTGGCCGAACGCACGCATCAGCGTGATGGGTGGGGAACAAGCTGCGTCGGTATTGGCGACCGTCAAGCGGGACGGCATCGAGGGCCGCGGCGGCAGTTGGAGCGCCGAAGAAGAAGCCGCATTCAAAGCACCGCTGCGTGCGCAGTACGACACCCAGGGGCACCCGTACTACGCCAGTGCGCGCCTGTGGGACGACGGCATCATCGACCCGGCCGATACCCGTCGCGTGCTGGGGCTGGCCCTGTCAGCGAGCCTGAACGCGCCGATTCCCGACACCCGCTTCGGCGTATTCCGGATGTGAGCGCCTTGGCATGAATCCGGCCGATATCGTGGCCACCACGCAGCGCTGGCTGGAGGTGGCGGTCATCGGTCTGAACCTGTGTCCCTTCGCCAAAGCCGTCCATGTCAAGCAGCAGATCCGGTATGTGGTGACTGAGGCCCGCAGTGCCGATGCGTTGCTGTCGGCCCTGCGTGACGAGATGGCGTTGCTGGCCCGCGCCGATCCGCAGGACATCGACACCACACTGCTGATTCATCCGCAGGCGCTGACCGACTTCATCGAGTACAGCGTTTTTCTGCGTCAGGCCGATCGCGCCCTGCGCCAAGGTGGCTATGAGGGCGTCCTGCAGATTGCCAGCTTTCACCCGGCCTATGTCTTTGCCGACAGTGCGCCCGGCGACGTTGAAAACTGCAGCAACCGCTCGCCCTTTCCGATGCTGCATCTGCTGCGCGAAGACAGTGTCGAACAAGCCGTCGCGGCGTTTCCCGACGCCGCCGACATCTATGAACGCAACATCCAGACCTTGAAACGGCTGGGCCATGAGGGTTGGCGCGGGCTTTGGAAAGATCCATCCGGTTGAGCGTTCGTCACTGCTGGGACGCGCCGTTCAGCCGGTCGGTGCAGGCAGTCACCCAGCCGAACCGGCGCGCGGCGCCGTAGTCATGACAGGTCTTGTCAACCCTGGAGGCCATGGAACCGCATTGATATGCCGTGGCCTGCGTTCAAGCCGATCCAGGGCGGTATCAGTCGTGGTCGTTTGCCACGCAGATCGATGGGGGTCGGACGTCTGCAGCCGGCGGCTATCAGAGCGTCAGGCTTAGGCGGTCAAGGAGTAACCCGGGCCGATTGCGAAAACGGTGTCGATTGTCCACTGAGGGTGAATGGCGCCTAACGGCCAGAAGCGGGCTTTCAGACACGTCCGTATCGGGTGGGCTGGCAGGCAGACCAGTGCTAGAGGCGTTCGAGTTTCAAAAGCACTTCCGGGTGTTCGTATGCGACCCTCAACAAGGTCTTGGCGGCTCCGGTCGGCTCTCGCCGCCCCTGCTCCCAATCCTGCAATGTCCGCGCCGAAACACCGAGCAGCCTCGCGAACTGCTCTTGCGACAATCCGGTACGAGACCGCGCCTCGGCAGCCTGCGGAACCTTGACGTGCGTGACCCGAGCAACCTCGCCCTGACGCATCTGCTTCACGGACTTCAGCAGGTCTTGCTTGAACTGTTCGAGCTCATTACTCATTTTCAACTCCGCGCTTTAACTCAGCCAGGAACTCGGCGGGCAAACTATCGAACTTCGCCTTTGCATAAACGATCAACAGCCAGATCGTTTGGCCTGATGCGACGAAGTAAATGACTCGGGCACCGCCGCGTTTGCCCTGCCCTTGGCGAATCCACCTCACTTTGCGACAGCCACCGCTTCCGGGGATGACATCCCCTGCACTTGGATTCGCCGCTATCCACGAAATGAACGCCTCTCGCTCAGCGTCGCTCCAGACCTCCGCGGCGTATCGAACAAAGATGGCGGTTTCGGCAACGGTCAGCACAGTTGCATACTACGGCAATGCCGTATACTTTGCGAGCTCTGACAAGTGGCATTCAGGGACCGGGGATTGAGGGTTTCTTGAACCTTGTCTACCCACTGACTGAACTCATCGAGGTTGATGTGAAGACACGTCACTTTGTATTGATCGAAGGAGGATTTGGCGGCAGAGGTGAATTTTTGCCGTGCTTCTTACTTCTTCACGTTTTTAGGGATGGCGTCTGTCATTAGCTAGTGCGGCGTGCGCCTTTTTGTCGTAGATATAGCCGCAATACGGCCCCTATCAACGTCGTCCAGTTTGATAGCAGGGGGTCCGCACAACCGACCCTTGCACGCTCAGAACTGATAGATCGCCGAGACGGTGCCATAGGTGAAGCGGGCGAAGTTATAGACCCTGTCGTTGTCGGCGCCACCATCGAGTACACGCAGGCCTGCGGTCAGCGTCAGGTTGGGATTGAGCTGATAGCCCACCTTCGCCGAGAAATCCACGGCTCGGCCCTGGGGTGATCCGAGGGCGTCCAGATCGAGAATCAGGCGCCAGCGCTCCGAGAAGCGTCGCTCAGCCCAGGCGTTGAGCAGTGGTACGAAGCCCACATTTGAGTAGCTCGAAGAGATCCCGCCCTGAGCAAGGGCTATCTTCGCCTGGCGGATGTTTCCCGTGACACCGAGCTTGATGGTCCAGTCTCGATCCTGAAAGACACGGTAGCGCCAAGTGGCTCGATAGGAGTTGAATCGGTACGTGATGTCGGTGGGGCTTGCCGCATTGAAGCTGGCGCCGTTGAAGTTCACCGGACCCGCCAGGGTTCCGGACTCATTGAAACCGAATGGCGCCACAAGAAAGCGCAGTTCCTGCCGATCGTTAAGTGCCCAAGTGAAATCGACCCGCGCGGCCAGGACCGGTCCGGAACCGACCGTGTCAGCAATGGAGAATCGCGTTCCGGAGGCGTCATTGGGTATCTGGACGTCATTGCGTCCCTGCCAGGCGAAGGCCGGTTCCACTTCCAGGCTAAACCGATTGGGAATCTCGGCGGCCTGTATCGCAGTCATCGGAAACACCAACAACACGCCAGACAGCCCGATGATCATTCGGATCGACATTGCACCCCTCCTGAAGTCCAAAACTTCGTCACCCAAGCTTGTAGCTTGGCACCACGACCCCTCTTTGAGTCTTGACTCAATCACAGGGAATTTCTGTCACGCCATCAACCAGGAACGGCGCACCGAAGTTTAGTCTGCGCCGCCCCGTTGGCTGGCAGCCTTCTACCCTCTGCTGTTCTTTGACGCGTCGACCCGGGCGAGCGACCGCTGCGCGGCGGAAGCGGTCAGTTTTGCAACTAAAGCCGGGGTCAGCTCACGGCCAGAAGCTGCCAATGGCGACCGACAGCTTCTTGGCAGCTCATCTCGTGGATCTTGGGCAAGAGATAGCCTGATCGGCTTCGCCAGCATGTAGCGCTGGGGGGAACTCACAGCACCTACCCACGGGCCGCTGTACGAACTCGGGCCCTTGAGGGGCCGCTCCAGGGCCCAGGTCGCGGATCGCGTCTACCTCAGCACGCTACCGACGTGCTTCGTAGGTTCGACGCGAAGCGCCGCCGCTGCTGCCCGCCCCGGGTTGAAGTCGTTCACCGGGTGGGCTGACGCGTAGCCGATGGACACGCCACAGATCAGCCGGTAGGGCGCCGGGATATCAAAGGCTTCCCGCACTGGTCCAGCCCAGGTGGCCAGAGCCCCCTGCGCACACGTGGCGAGGCCGCGGGCCTGAGCCGCCAGCATCAGCGTCTGCAGGTAAACACCGGCGTCGAGCACCGAAAATTCGCGCAGGCCCCTGTGCGCGAAAAGGAACAGCGCGGTCGGTGCGCCGAAGAACTCGAAGTTGCGACGCATCTGGCGGTCGCGCGCCACCCTGTCGTGGTGTCCGATGCCCAGCAGATCGTAGAGGCCGCGACCGGTCTCGCGGCGGCGCGGCTGCAGGTCGTTCGGGTAGGTGAACTGGGTGGCGAAGTCGCCATCCGGTAGCCCCTTGCGGGTAAGGAGCAACTTGAGCTTGGCCAGCGCACCGCCATGCTGCGCTGCCATGCCGCGGTCGAACAGACCGCAGAGCTCGGCGGCCAGCCGGTCGCGCAGCGCGCCGCTGGCTACCGCAACGCGGTAGGGCTGCGTGTTGGACCAACTCGGCGCCCAGCTGGCGTCCTCCAGCACAGCGTCGAGCACCTCCTGCGGGATGGGTTGCGGCAGGAAGTCGCGCACGCTGCGCCGGCTGCGGATGAGCGCCGACAATGCGGCCGCTTCGGCGGCGCTCATGAGCTTGCTCCGCGCACCAACGGCAAGTTCTCGTGCTTGCCAAACCAGTCCAGCACCTCACACCATAAAGGCTCGGACTTGCGGCGAAAGTACCCCATGTGCCCGATCGGCCCCAGGCCACGCTGCGCCGGATCTATGTCCACCGCCTGCCAGCGTGTGTTGCGGTAGCCGGCCATGAAGGCATCGCGCGAGGCTGGAGAAGCCCACAGATCGTCCAGCGCGTTGGCTGCGACGATGGGCGTGGTGATGCGGTCAAAGCGCGCCGCGACGTGTGACATGGCTGGGTCGTCAAAGAAGTAGCGCGGATAGCGGCACCAGTGTTTCCAGTCGCGGTACACGCCGAGCGGCAGATCCTCACCGAAGCCCAGCCGGCTCCAGGCCAGGTAGCCATGCCAGCGCACCAGCAAAGGGCCTACGATGCGCCACATGAACGCGACCTTCAGGCGCTCGGCAAACGGCATCCAACCGTGCCAGCCCGCACCGGTGGCAAAGGTGTAGAAGCGGGCCACGCGCTCGGCGTTGGGCAACAGGCCGAAGGCGTGACCGCCAAAAGAGTGGCCCACCATGAACAGCGGCAGGCTCTCGTGCGCCATCGCATCGACGGCGGCGGCCAGGTCCTGGTGCGCCCAATCCAGGTAGGCCATCCGGAATCCCTTTAGAGAGGCCGGGCGGGACAGGCCGATGCCGCGGTAATCCAGCGTCAACGTGGTGTAGCCGTGCACGCTAGCGAACTCGGCAAAGGCCTTGTAAAAGAGCTGCGGCACGCCAGTGGCGCCCGCGACGACAAGGTGGCCGCGCATGGGGCCGCGGGCGGCGTATCGCAGCGCGGTGATGGGGACCCCGTCGTGTGGGTTCAGGATCAGGGTTTCGGCAGCGGCCGCCGGGGATGCGTTCGAGACAGTCATCGCTTCAAGCATTCGGTGTGTTGCGCCCGTCCAGGGCTAGCCGTAAGAGGCCGACCAGGGCCTCGGAGGTGTCGCGCATGGCCTGCACGTTGCCAGCCACGCGGGCCTGCACCAGCGCGCCCTCGTAGGCCGAGACGATCAGCGCAGCGGCGCCGCGCGCCTGCTCATGCGCAATACCGGCGCCGGCAAGCGCGTCGGCCAGGCGCGTGCGGATGGCGGCAAAGCCATCGGCCAACGCGGCGCGGATGGCCTCGTCATCGGGCGTGGACTCCAGCGCGATGGTGGCTAGCGGGCACCCGCTCGCGAAGCCGCTGCCGGCCAGTACCCGCTGAGCCTGGGCCATCCAGGCGCCTAGCGCGTCCGCCGGATCGCCGGTGCGTTGCAGCAACTTATCGAGATCGGCGCAAAGTTTCGCCACCACCGCCTCGATCGCACACACTGCGAGTTCGGCTTTGCCGCCAGGAAAGTGGTGGTACAGCACGCCCTTCGGCGCCTGGGCAGCTGTCAACAATTCGGTCAGGCCGACGCCGTGATAACCCCGCGTGCGCAGGGCATCGAGCATGGCCGCGACGAGGCGTTCGCGCGTACCGGGGGGTGGGGTGGATATGTCTTTGGCCATACCAACAGTCTATAGACCGGTCGGTCTATTCTCAATCGACTGTTGCTCGTGGCTCTAAGGCACTGAATCAGAGGGAGCTAATGTCGCGTCTGGGTCGGGTTGCGACAGCCGACCCTTCGGATTCATCGCCAGAAAGCCGACATTGAAAGTTCGATGCCCGTAAGCTGCCGTTCGCCAATGAGTCATTTCGACCCAAAGCGGAAGTTGGTTTAGGCGAATGAATCGCCCGAGAGCTGCCGTTGGCGCTCCGCTTGAGCGAAGGGTTAGACAGCGCCATGGGTGGGGGTTTGTACGGGGATTCTTGGGCTGGGCCCGGGCATGACCGATGATGAACTGGTTGGAGACGACCATGCCGAGCAAACCCAAGACCTGGAAGCAGAAGATGGCGGCCAAGCCGCCGCATACGGTGACCCTGGATAAAGACTTTGCCGGCGTTCCGGCTGGTTCCAAGCTCTTGATCTCGTGCCCGTTGGAACTTGCGGAGTACCTGAAGACGAAGGTGCCACCGGGCAAGACGCTGGAGATCCAGCAGTTGCGCCGAGAACTCGCCGCTGCGCACGGGGCAGACGCGGCGTGTCCTGTGTCTACATCGATCTTCTTGCGCACCGTGGCCGAAGCTGCCTGGGATGAGATCGAGGCAGGTGTACCGATCACAGACGTTGCCCCGTTCTGGCGCGTGATCGATCCCAAGTTCCCGCTTGCCAAGAAGCTGAGGGCAGGGAGCACATGGATTGAGCGCCAGCGTGCGGCGGAGCGTGAAGCTGAGGCGTTAGGCCACACTGCCAATGAGCCGAAGCTCCATGAACACGCTGTGCTCGTTCGGTAGGTAGCTGCCGAACGGACCCGACGTGACGAAGCCGCTACTGCGATAGAGGCTGTGAGCCGGCTCAAAGGCAACGTGTGTTCCAGTCTCAAGGCTGAGTCTCGTGTAGCCACGTTGTTGCGCTTCCGAGATGATGTGCGCAAGTACGGCGCGGCCTGCCCCTCGACCGCGTGCAGCTGCTGGCGTGCGCATAGACTTTATTTCGCCGTGAGTCGGCGTAAGTTCCTTCAGCGCGCCACAGCCAAGAAGCGTCTCTTCCTCCCAGACAGTCCAGAACGTGATGTCATTCGCTCGAAGCTTGTTCAGATCCAATGCGAACACTTGGTCCGGTGGTGAAAGCTCGTACATGTTCGCCACATGCTCTTCAAGCAGGGCATGAACCTGGGGACGTGAGAGGTCGTCAACTTCGATACGCATGTGGCGGAGGGAGGGTGTGTTTGGTGTGGCCTAACGTTCGAGTTAAGCCGCCCGCGTAGGCGGGCAGCACAGTTTACCCGCCAACAGGAGTGCATAGCTCAATGAGCGTACCGTCCGGCGCGCGGACATAGGAGACTGTTTGGCCCCGAGGGCTTGGCCACGGGTGCAGCCAGCTCCTTGGCTCCATGCTTGATTGCGGATAGGTGGGCGTGCTGCACGTCTTCGGTGACGAGAGCGATCTCCATGCCTAGGGGTTGCTGGGACTCGCTTGCATGTACGTGGCCGGCTGGAAAGTTCATCTCGCCCAGTGCATGAGAGGCGAAGGCGAGGGTGGTTTCGCCTGTCTTGAGCTCGCCATAGTCACCTGAGTCGTGAAGGAACTTCCGCTCGAGACCGAAGGCCTGCTCGAAGAACTGGAGCGAGTCCGCGACGCGGGGGACGTAGATGATGGTGTACCCCAGCTTCATGGTGTGAGTGAACGCAGGCGGCCGAACGGCGCTTCGAGATGCCTGTGCGCCTTCGGGGCTGCGCCGATTTCGAGCAACGCATGATGCGTCCGACCTTCGTAGGCCACCTAATGGACAAGTCCAAACTCGCCGCGACACGCGCGGCCTTCGAACGGCATATCGGCCCCGACGGGGCGAACCTCAATCGGCCGATCCGCGTACGGGTGCTGCGCCTCGTGGACTGATCGGCGTACAGTCCACAACGACTGCCTGCACGTTTCCATTGGCCACTACTTCTTACCTATCGTTTCCCGATGTCCTACCTCGATGACCCCCGAGTGCTGTTCGCCGCCGAACGCTCCTTGCTGGCTTGGCAGCGGACGGCCATTGCCCTGATGGGCTTCGGCTTCGTGATCGAACGTTTCGGCCTGTTCCTGCGCATGATGTCCAGCCAGCCCCTCTCAGCATCGCAGCGCGGGTTCTCGCTGTGGCTGGGTGTGGTTTTGCTCCTGCTCGGTGCCGGCGTGTCCGTGATCTCGGCCCTGCAGTTCCGAACGGTCATCCGCGGGCTGATGAGCCATCCCTGCATTCGATGAGTATGACGGACCCCTCTCAGCATCGGCTTGGGACGGTGCTTGTGGCCTGCCAGTTCATGTTGATCGCTGCCCTGGCAACGCTGGGACTTCCGGCGTTTCTGGCGGGCGAAGCGCCCGCTGGCGCATGGCTGATGGCTGTCGCGGGCGCCTTGCTCGGGCTGTGGGCCCTGTCCAGCAACAGGCCCGGCAACTTCAACATCCGACCCACACCGCGCGAGGGCGGGCAGTTGGTGCAGAAAGGGCCCTATCGCTGCATCCGTCATCCGATGTACACCGCGGTCATCGCCTGTGGACTAGCATGTGCCTGGGCTGGCGGTTCGGCGTGGGGATGGCCTTGCGTTGTGGCACTGTTCATCATTCTCTTGACCAAAGCGACCTTCGAAGAGCGCTGGATGCTCGCCGCGCATCCGGCCTACGCCGCCTACCAGACCGACACTTATCGATTCCTGCCGTGGATTCTGTGATCGCTGGTCTTGTGCCTTTGCATCAGGACACCAGAAACTCCGCGCCGAGATGACCCACCTTCACGTAAATCAGTGCACCTTCTGGCCCGGTGAAGGGCGTGTGCCGGCTCCAGCGCGGGCTGCGCAGCCACGCGCCTGCCTCATAGGCGCCACCCTCGTCACTGAAGATGCCAGCCAAGACGAGAATCTCTTCGCCACCCGGATGTGAATGTGTGTTGAAACGGGTGTTCGGTGCCCAGCGAACCAGCGCTGTGTCAATGCCATCGTACGAATGCAAGGGCATCACCGACAGGCCGGGCACGAGCCCCTGACGCCACGGCGTGGCTCCGGTAGGAATCCGCACGCTCTCCAGGTCGCCCGGGGTGAACTGTCGCAGCTTGACGAACAGCAGGCACCCCTCACGCGAGAAGGGTGCATGTGCACTGCCCGGCGGATTGCGCAGGTAGGTGCCCGCACCGAAGTCGCCGCTCTCATCCGAGAACACGCCTTCGAGCACCAGAATTTCTTCGCCTGCGTCGTGAACGTGACGGTCAAAGTGCGACCCGGGTGCGTAGCGCACGATGCTGGTGGCGCGGGCGACCTCGTCGCCCGCCCGATCCAGCATGCGTCGGTCGACACCAGGCAGCGGCGAGGGCGTCCAGGTCGCATCTGGTGCACGCGCAACGATACGGGCCGAAAAGTCATCGTTAATGTTCATGATCGATTTTACTCAAGGCTGAGCGGCCGCTTGGGCGCGTCTGGTATCTCACCACGTTGGCCCGGCATCGATGCGAAGGGGGTCTTGCAACTGCGCACCCTCGACGATGCGGCGACAACGTGGCAAGCATGGTCTCCAGATTGAGAAACGTTACGGGTGTTTCCTTGACTCGCTCGCCCTTTGCCGCGCGATTCCAGGCGCCTGCAAAGCGCATCCCCATATTCTCCAGATTGCTGACATGAGTTTGGGCAGCGCTGGATTGTCTTGCTTTCGCCGTGATTTTTCCTTCGCCTTGTTCAGCTCACGGACAAATCAGCTGCAATTTTGGAAAGTACGATCTGAATCGCGTTGTGTCGCGCGTAAGTATCGGACATCCAAGGTCGGCGGCATGCGCGCCGATAACAAAGTCGGGCAGCAATCCCGATCGATTTCCGCCGCGCCGTCGGTACATTGAACGGGCGTGGCCAGCAAGGTAGAGCGCAGCGCGACTGGGCGCTCGCAAGTCCAGTTCAGCGGTGGCGACGAACGACTCCAACATTTCAATGGAATCAAAGCCGCTTGCAAGCTCGGCGTACACCATATCGTTGATGATGAGCGGGCCGCGTTTGCTCCAAGAGTCGAGTTGCGCTGCCGACCAATCGGCCCAGTGTGGATCGCCACTGGCCAGGTCGATCAGCACGCAGGTGTCTACGAGGATCACTTTGCGCGCTTAGCCGGCCCCGCAGGCGTCGTCAGGCCAGGGTCCGTGGCATCTTCATCGTAGCCGCGCAACCATCCCATGATTTCGTCGGTGGACTTGAGCCCTTGCCGGGCCCAGCCCTGTCGGTTGATGCCCTTGAGTTTGTCGAATTTGCTGACTGTCTTGCGTGCAGGCTTTGCCGGGCCCGTGGCGGCAAGAATCGCGACGCTTCCGTCGCTGGTGTAGGCAAATCGCACCGGCTCGCCCGGCTTCAAGCCCAGGTGGTCACGCATTGCCTTAGGGATCGTGACTTGGCCTTTGATCGTGAGATTGGATTGCATCAGGAACCTAAAGGTATTACTAAATACAAGTAGTAATACTATCAGAACTCACTGATAACCTGCCCTGGTTTAGGGCATGTCGCAGATGCCGTGCACGCCGCAGCGCCTGCCAGCCGTAGACCGCCAAGAACGCGGCGCCCGCCAAGGCCAGGGCACGTGCCAGGTTCGGGCTACGCCCCAGGGCCTGCGCCATGCCCATGACACCCGCTGCAATGAGCACCGCGTCTGCCGCCGCGCAGAACAACACTACGCTGCCCACGTGCTCGCGACGCAGGCCCTGGCGAAGCACGAATGCGTTTTGCACACCGATCGCGACGATGAGCCCCAAGCTCAGGGCCAGGCCCTGGATGAACACGGGAAGATTGGAACTTGACCTTCATCGGCGCCGTCAAGCAAATGGGAGTGCGCGAAAGCAACCATTCGCGCGCGCCACCCGACGACCGCGGCAGGTTCGCGACCGAACGACTGCAGCCGAAAGTCACAAACTGGCGCTGCCGACCCATTTGGAACGGCCCCACCCTGCGGTTGCACGATCGGCAATGCGCTGGTGCTTGCTTCTTCTCAACTGCTGCCGTTTACGCGGCTCTTAACTTCTCGTTGGGGCAGTTGACGCCGACTTGGCGGGATCTCTCAGATTGAAAGGAATGCGTCATGTCTAGTCCACGAACAGATCATCACGCTTTGATGCGGCTGCGGGCTCTGCTCGCTGTGGTTGCACTCGGCTTCGCCGGCTGGGTCCTGGCTCAAGCCGTGCCGCCAGGCTTCGTTGCGTCACCGGACATCTACAAGGTAATCGCGGAGAACGACAAGTACCGCGTCATCGAGGTGACTTGGACGCCAGGCCAGAAAGACCTGCCCCACTCGCACCCGGACGCCGCGGTCTACTACCTGACGAACTGCACCATGCGCAACCTGTTTCCCGGACGCCCGCCGATCGAAGGCAGTCCCATCGCAGGCACCGCGCGCATACAGGCGCCGATCGCCTCCCACACTGTCGAAAACATCGGTAGCACCGATTGCCGGCTGATCATGTTCGAGCCGAAGTAGGTCATCGCCGGTCATAGGCAGCTATGTCGCAGCCGCGAAGCTTGCTGTCGATACCTAGGTCAAAGAGGGCCAGCTCGCGCACCCGATTCTCAATCTGAAGTCGAACGCGAAGTGCCCGGATCTCCTTAACTTTAAAAGGAGCCTTCTGGCCAACGATCTTGCCCTTGTTCCATGGCTCGCGGTGACCGTCGGTGGCGGCGGTTCCCATGATGGTCTCCGATCGAATTGAGGACCAAACAAACACGATGCCTCAGCGCGATCCGGGGATCTTCGTCGTGGCTCAACTAAGGATCAAGTCGAAAGCGAGCGCCTAAGGTCGGACTATCTGAATGGCTGCGGTTAATGACGCTAAGCGGCCAGAAGCGGACGGTCACTAGGTGCTAGCGGCTCACCTGAGGCTCACGATCATGCAGGCTTAGATACATGGCTTGGAATGTAGAATAAAGTGCCATATACTTTGATACATGGCAAAACACCAGACACCCACCCCTCGGCCTACCGCTCGTGTTGGCTGGAACAACCGCTCGCAGACGGTCACGATGCCGCTCGAGTTCCGGTTTCCCGACTCTGTTCGAGAGGTATTCATTCGTCGTGAGGGGGAAAGCGTCGTGCTGACGCCGCGTCCGACTGATTGGTCCAGCTTTTTCGCTTCAGGCCTGACGGCCTCGGCGGACTTCATGGCTGACGCTGAACGCATGCCGATCCAGGAGCGCGCGTTTTGACGACGCCACTGTTCATGCTGGACACCGATACCTGCATCTTGCTCATGCGAGGCGAGTCGTCCGCGCTGGCGGTCAAAGTACAGACGGTTCCGCTGCAGCAGCAGGTGATGTCGGCCGTTACGTTTGCGGATCTGACCTATGGCGTGCAAGCCTCGGCCCCCGCCAAGCGCAAGCAGAATCAAACCGTGTTAGATGGCCTCGCGCTGCACTTGGCGGTCTTGGATTGGCCGCAAGAAGCAGCCCAGCATTACGCCGAAATCCGGGTAGATTTGAAGCGCAGGGGGGCTCAGCTCGGCGCCGCTGACCTGATGATTGCGGCACACGCGCGGGCCATGGGGGCGATTGTCGTCACCAACAATGTGAAGGACTTCGGGCGCGTGAAGGGCCTGCAAGTCGAGAATTGGACCAAAAATTAGGTCGGCTTCCCAGGGTCGACTTCGAGCATCAGATGGCCGCCGCGATGCGGTGTCACGCGAGCAACTGCCTACAAGCGCGAACAGCAGTCCTTTGGCG
>Ga0315907_10004859_pt1 | contig 14888 bp, 10 predicted proteins | sample LakEriMetagenome_3_FD_203525 | JGI IMG/M metagenome (GOLD analysis project Ga0315907, IMG submission 203525) | Freshwater fungal communities from buoy surface, Lake Erie, Ohio, United States - Buoy 12 MA123 | ecosystem: Environmental > Aquatic > Freshwater > Lake > Lake biofilm | place: USA...
GGAGGTAGCGTTTACAACGCCTTGCGATTAAACTAAAAATGATGAGATCTTTGAATCCATAGGCACTACCCAACGACTCTTGAGTGCCCTCCGGATAGAAACGCTGATGAGGTTCTGAAGGAGAACCAAGAGCGGTGAGACTTAAACTAGCAGTTACAAGAAGCAGCAGAATTTTTCTCATATCTGACCAAACTAGTTTTTAAGTTTGAATATGGCAATCCTCTAAATCAGTCATCTTTTGCTGCAGAGTTCTAACTCCTTATTTTTTAATGGTTTTCGTTTCCACGATTAGCACTTTGACTTATAATATTTCCATTCCATAAACCTTTAAAATTTAGAGATGTTTTTATGACTGTATCTCATGATTTTTCGTATGTTTCCTCATCTGATAACACTTACATCGATGGTCTTTATTCTGATTACAAACGTAATCCAGAATCAGTTGATCTTTCCTGGAGACAATTTTTCAAAGGCGTTGATTTTGCTTTAAATCAAGGTCAGATATCAGCACAAGGTTCAGATCTTGCAGCTGCTCCTTCTAATTTGGCCAAAGAGTTTAGGGTTTATAAATTAATTGAAGGTTATAGATCCCGGGCCCACCTGATCTCAACCACTAACCCTATCAGAGACAGAAAAAATCGTTTTCCGCACCTTGAGCTCGAAGATTTTGGTCTCTCAAATGGTGATCTCGAGGAAAGTTTCACCATTGGAGAAATCGTTGGTCTCCCAAATGCTAAATTAAAATCTATCATTTCTCACCTGAGGTCAATTTATTGCTCCAATATGGGCTTTGAGTTTACTCATATGAATGATGTTGAAGTCAGAGATTGGTTTCAAAAGAAAATTGAAAATGATGGTAAAGACAGGGCCTTTTCAATTGATAAGAAAAAAAGAATTTTATCTAAACTCAATGAAGCTGTAGCTTTTGAGAATTTTCTTCATACAAAATATGTTGGTCAGAAACGCTTTTCGCTCGAGGGTGGTGAGAATACTATTCCTGCTCTAGATGCTATGATTAATGCTTCAGCTTTACATGGTGTTGAAGAAGTTGTGATTGGCATGGCCCATAGAGGAAGACTCAATGTCCTCGCTAATGTCATGGGCAAAACCTACGAATATATTTTTAATGAATTTGAAGGTCAGGCGACACCAGATCTTACTATGGGTGATGGAGATGTGAAGTATCATATGGGGTATTCTTCACAGATTACGACTCCAGGTGGACAAAAAGTTTATTTAAAACTGATGCCAAATCCTTCTCACTTAGAAGCGGTAGATGCTGTTGTTCTAGGTTACTGTCGTGCTCAGGGTGATTCTCTTTATAACGAAGATCCAACAAAAATTTTACCCATTGTGATCCATGGTGACGCTGCTGTCGCAGGCCAGGGAATTGTTTATGAAACAGTTCAAATGTCAGGGCTGCGTGGCTATAACGTTGGTGGGGCGATTCATTTTGTTATTAATAATCAAATTGGATTTACTACTGATTTCGATGATGCGCGATCGTCTATTTATTGTACATCTGTGGCAAGAGTTCTCGAAACACCGATCCTGCACGTCAATGGTGATGATGCTGAAGCTGTTGTATATGCTGTAGAGCTGGCCACTGAATTTAGAGCAAAGTTTCATAAAGATATTTTTATCGATATGGTTTGTTACCGTAAGCATGGTCACAATGAATCAGATGAGCCGCGTTTTACTCAGCCTTCTTTTTATAAACTAATCTCTCAGCATTCAAATCCTCGCGAAATTTATAAAGATAAATTAATTGAGGGCAAGCAAATTGAAGCTCAACTTGCTGTTCAAATGGAAGAGCAGTTTAAAAATTTACTGCAAGACCGATTCAATATGGTTAAACAAAAACCTCTTCCATATCTCTATCAAAAGCCGGAGGAGCAATGGAAATCATTTAGAAGATCTAATCCAAAAGATTTTGATTATTCTCCAAAGACCAATGTGTCTAAAGAGATTATGGAGAAAACTCTCAAAGCACTGACCACGCTTCCTTCAAATTTTAAGCCTATTCAAAAAATTGAAAAGTTGCTTGAGGAGAGACAGAAAAGATGGAATGACGATCAGTTTGACTGGGCCCTCGGAGAACTTATGGCCTATGGTTCATTACTCCAAGAGGGAATTACTATTCGTATGTCTGGTCAGGATTGTATACGTGGAACTTTTTCTCATCGACATGCCGGTGTTGTTGATGAAGTGAATAACACAAGACATTTGTTTTTGAATGACGTTGCTGAAAAGCAAGGCAAATATAAAATCTATAATTCGCTACTCTCTGAATATGCTGTTCTCGGCTTTGAATATGGGTACTCCCTTGGTTCGCCTAGCTCATTGAACATTTGGGAAGCGCAATTTGGTGATTTTGCTAATGGTGCTCAAACCATTATTGATCAATTTATTTCATCTGGAGAGTCAAAGTGGCAGCGCCAAAGTGGGGTCGTTGTTTTACTTCCTCATGGGTATGAAGGTCAGGGGCCTGAGCATTCAAATGCTAGGCCTGAGCGTTTTCTTCAATTAGCTGCTGAATGGAATATCGTTGTTGCTAATTTAACAACTCCTGCAAATATCTTTCATATATTAAGACGTCAGGTGAAATGGGATTTTAGAAAACCACTGATTATTTTTACTCCTAAGTCTTTGCTACGCCATCCAGATTGTGTTTCTCCTCTAAAAGATTTCACAGAGGGTAGCTTTCAAGAAATTATTGACGATTCCTCGGTTCAAGCAAAAGATGTGAAAAGACTTCTTATGTGTACTGGAAAAATTTTCTACGACTTAAAAGCTAAACAACTAAAAGATAAGCGTAAAGATGTGGCCATTGTTCGCTTAGAGCAGATCTATCCGATGCCTGAGGAGCAGAGCTGGAAACTCCTTGAAAAGTATAAAAATGCAGAGAAAGTTTGGGTTCAAGAAGAGCCAAAAAATATGGGGGCCTTTACTTTCTTGAGACGTTACGTGCAATTTGATGATTTCAAGCTTCTTGCAAGAAAATCATCAGCTTCTCCGGCCACTGGTTATGCAAGTGTGCATGCTGCCGAACAAGCAAAAATTGTTAATGGTGCTTTTGCTGATAAAATTGAATCTGTTTAAAAATATCGAATAAGGAATATGTTATGGTTGATGTTAAAGTTCCAAGTGTAGGTGAATCGATCTCTGAAGTGACTCTGGCCGCTTGGCTTAAAAAAGATGGTGAGATCGTTAAGCTCGATGAAGCTATTTGTTCTATCGAATCTGATAAAGCGACATTAGAAATTGCCGCCCCTAAAGCTGGTAAGCTCAAAGTTCTTGTTAAAGAGGGCGAAACAGTTGCTATTGGGACAAAAATTGCTGAAGTCGATGAAACAGTGACTGCAGGAGCTCCTGCAGCTCAGGCCGCTGCTCCATCAGCACCACAACCAGCATCTGAAACGAAAGCCTCTGTGGATAAAAATTTTCCTTCTCCTGCTGCTTCTAAAATCCTGGCCGAAAAGGGGATTGATCCATCAGCTCTTCAGGGGAGTGGAAAAGATGGAAGAGTCACTAAAGGTGACGCTATGTCTGCCTCGGCCCCTCAAAAGACTCAAGAGGTTGATCTCAGTCTAAAAAATCTTGCCCAGCAAACCATGGCCTCATCATTCTCTCGTGAAGCTAAAAGAGAAAAAATGTCTGGTCTTCGTAAGACTATTGCGACTCGTTTAGTAACGGCGAAAAATACCACGGCGATGCTCACAACTTTTAATGAAGTTGATATGAGTGCAGTCATGGAGATTCGTAAGAAATACAAAGATGCCTTTAAAGAAAAACACGGCGTTGGTCTAGGATTCATGAGTTTTTTTACGAAGGCGTGTACAAATGCTTTAAAGCAATTCCCTGCGGTCAACGCCATGATTGATGGACAAGAGATGGTTTATCATAACTATGCTGATGTCGGAGTTGCCGTTTCAACCCCTCGCGGATTAGTCGTTCCTGTCATCAGAAATGCTGAGTCAATGGGGCTTGCTCAAATTGAATCAAAAATCATTGAGCTTGCTGGTAGAGCGCGCGACGGAAAACTAACGATTGAAGAAATGCAAAACGGTACATTTACCATCACTAATGGTGGTATTTTTGGTTCAATGCTTTCAACTCCAATTATTAATATCCCTCAGTCTGCAATCTTAGGTATGCACAATATTGTTGAGAGACCGGTTGCCGTGAATGGACAAGTTGTGATTAGGCCTATTATGTATGTGGCACTTTCCTACGATCACCGCATTATTGATGGTCGTGAGTCTGTTTCATTTCTTAAATCTGTTAAAGAGCAGCTTGAGGATCCATCAAGAATGCTTCTAGATCTTTAATAAGGAATTATCATGGAACAATTTGATGTTGTAGTGATTGGTTCAGGTCCCGGTGGATATGTTGCTGCAATTCGGGCCGCTCAGTTAAATTTTAAAGTAGCGATTATAGAGCGCTATAAAACTCTCGGGGGAACATGCCTCAATGTAGGTTGCATTCCATCAAAAGCTTGGCTTGATTCTTCTGAGCGCTATTTTGAAACGGTTCATTCCCATGATGTGCATGGAATTGAAGTAAAGGATGTAAAACTTAATTCAAAAAAAATGAGTGAGCGAGTTCAGAAAGTTGTTTCTGAAATTACTGGCGGTGTTTCCTTCCTCATGAAAAAAAATAAGATTACGGTTTTTCATGGGCATGGTTCTTTTAAAGATAAAAATACCATATTGATTAAAACTGATGCTGATTCTAAGGAGATTCAGGGCAAGCATATTATTATTGCCACTGGTTCAAAACCTTCTACTCTCCCGAATGTTAAAATTGATAAAGAGCGCATTATTACATCCACTGAAGCCTTAAAACTTCAGGAAGTTCCAAAACATATGATTGTTATTGGTGGTGGAGTGATTGGCCTAGAAATGGGGTCAGTCTTTAAAAGATTAGGGTCCCAAGTTTCTGTGGTTGAATTTGCTGATTCTGTGATTGGCGCCATGGATTCTGACCTAGGAAAAGAATTGCATAAAGTTTTAAAGAAAGAGGGCATGGAGTTTTATCTTGGCCATGGCGTGACTGAGGTTTCAAGGCAAGGTCACGAAGTGACTGTAAAAGCAAAAGCTAAAGCCGATGGCAGCGAAGTTATTCTTAAAGGTGATTACGTCCTTATGGCCGTTGGAAGACGCCCTTATACTGATCTATTAAATTTAGAAAATGCTGGACTTAAAATTGATGAGAGAGGGCGGATAGCTGTGAATGATCATTTACAGACTTCAGCTCCGCATATTTATGCTATTGGGGATATTGTTCGTGGACCCATGCTGGCGCACAAAGCTGAGGAAGAAGGTGTTTTCGTTGCTGAGGTGATTGCGGGTCAAAAGCCTCACATTAATTACAATCTTATTCCTGGGGTCGTTTATACTTGGCCTGAGGTTGCTGGAGTTGGATTCACTGAACAAGAACTCAAGTCAAAAGGCATAGAATTTAAAGTTGGAAAATTCAGCTTTGTGGCCTCAGGTCGTGCAAAAGCTTCAAATGAAAAAGATGGCTTTGTAAAAGTTCTCGCGGATAAAACAACAGATGAAATTCTTGGTGTTCATATGATTGGTCCACGTGCGGCCGATATGATTGGCGAGGCCGTTGTTGCCATGGAATTTAGGGCCTCTGCAGAAGATGTCGGACGTATTTCACATGCTCATCCTACTTACTCTGAAGCCCTAAAAGAGGCAGCAATTGCTGCTTGGAGTGGTAAGGCGATTAACGCATAAGTTTATTTTTTTTAGGTAGATAATGAGAAGGATGAAGGAATTTTATTTCCTTCTCCTTCATGCTTTTGGCAGAAGAGATTTCTTGATCGTTGTCGCTTATAGTCGTTGTCTCATTTTGGTAGATGATCTCTGAATCTTTCTTTTGCTCTCTATGATAAATATTTGCAATAACAATTCCTTTCTCAACATAAACACTACTACTGTCTTTGATCAAATTTCTACTCACGGTAAATTTGGCAGCAGTAGACTCAAATTGAGAACCTCCACTTTGAATGATCATTTTTTCTAGCCGACTTTTTGGTGATTGTCCCAAAATGGCCTTTAGAGAACCATTAAAAAGAAAGATTTTTAACTCTTTTGATGCAGGATCATATTCAAGTGAAATTTTCGACTTCGGATTTAACCGTAAAAAACTCTCATCAAAAATTTTTACAGTCATGAAAGAGTCATCTTTAGCAAGATATGATCCACCAGATTGCAGCTTACTATTTTTTTGAGTTTGTGTAAGCCTATGTGGAGGGGAAAATTCTAAGAAACTTACTTCACCTTCTACTTTTGTCACAAGGCCAAGATCAAATGTTTGAGCACTTAACATTTCTGAAAAAAAAATGAGCAAAAAAACTAGGCTGCTTGTGGAAAACTTTTTGATTTTTGATTTTCTATCCATTGTTTAATTTTATCTGCCTCATCAACAAAGTAAAATTTAATTTTTTCACCATCCACTGTGTAAAGGTAAATATGTGAAAAGTTTTCTTCTGGGTCGCTAACATGGATTTGAGTAATCGATTGATAATATATTTTTTTTTCGAATTTTAGCCATTTCACTTCAATTTTTAAAAACTCATCGTAAACAGTTACTCTGTGAGTCAAATCATAGGTTATAAAGCTTGAGATCATGAGGGCCAGGCAAGCGCCAAGAAAGAAAATCCCATTTCTGGCCACAGAGCTATCTCCGAGTTGCATTATCATATAGCACTGTAAAAAATAGGCCCCAACAATAAAAGGAACAACTCTGACCATATGGTCTAAGTGCTTTTCCCTGCTTAGTTGATGTCCATTTTTCATGGTTTTCCCTCTCTTAAACGTTTCGGGTTATTTTCATAAGACTTAAATACGATAATGACCGACGAGAATGCTTGGTTTCTCTTGGGAGTTTTATTTCTAATGCCTTTCTCTTTGTCTGATTCTCAGAAGAGAGATAGAATAACTTATCAATTTTTCAACTAAACTTCAGGAGTTTCACGTGTCAGAAAAAAGATTAGATTCTTTTAAAACCCGCAAATCCCTTAAGGTCGGAAATAAGTCTTACGACTATTTTTCACTTAAAGCTGCTCAGGCCGCTGGCGTCGGTGATGTGGACAATCTTCCTTATTCACTTAAAGTTCTTATGGAGAATCTTCTTCGAAATGAAGATGGTTTTACTGTGTATGGCGATGATATCAAGGCCATGGGTCAATGGACCAAGGATAAAAAATCAACTCGTGAAATTAATTACTATCCTGCTCGTGTGCTTATGCAAGATTTTACAGGAGTTCCTGCTGTCGTAGATCTTGCGGCCATGAGAGATGCCATGAAGGCCGTAGGTGGAAATCCTCAAAAGATTAATCCACTAGTTCCAGTGGATCTGGTGATTGATCACTCTCTTATCGTTGATCACTTTGGTAACAAAGAAGCCTTTGAAAAAAATAAGGCCCTTGAATATGAAAGAAATGCCGAACGCTACAACTTTCTTAAATGGGGTCAGAAAGCATTCCAAAATTTCAGAGTTGTTCCTCCTGGAACTGGTATATGTCATCAAGTGAATGTTGAATATCTTGCTCAAACTGTTTGGACAAAAGAAGAAGATGGTAAAACTCTCGCTTACTGCGACACTTGTGTGGGGACAGACTCTCACACCACGATGGTGAACGGTCTATCAGTCCTTGGTTGGGGTGTTGGTGGTATTGAAGCAGAAGCGGCGATGCTAGGTCAGGCCGTGACGATGCTCATCCCAGAAGTGATTGGTTTTAAGTTTACAGGAAAAGTGAAAGAAGGTGTGACAGCGACAGATATTGTTCTAACTGTGACAAATATGCTTCGTAAAAAAGGTGTAGTTGATAAATTTGTAGAATTCTACGGACCTGGTCTGAAAGATATGACCCTTGCTGATAGATCTACTATTTCTAATATGGCACCAGAATACGGGGCGACATGTGGATTCTTTCCTATTGATGAGAAGACAATTGATTATCTTAGATTCTCAGGACGTGATGAAGACCGTGTTCAACTTGTTGAGGCCTATGCCAAGGAGCAAGGCTTCTGGAGAAATGATACCAAAGATCCTGTTTATACAGATTCACTGGAACTAGATTTAGGTTCAGTCGTTCCTTCGCTTGCTGGCCCGAAGAGACCTCAAGATAGAATTTCGTTAACTGATGTTTCAAGCGGCTTTATGAAAGATCTTACGGCTGAAGCGGGATACAAAGTTCATTCAGATGATGTAAATAAAGCTCAAGCCGTTGAAGGTAAGAATTTCACTCTTACTCATGGTGATGTGATGATTGCGGCCATCACTTCTTGTACTAATACTTCTAACCCATCTGTCCTCATTGGTGCTGGTCTTGTGGCCAAGAAAGCAAACGCTCTTGGACTAACAGTTAAGCCATGGGTAAAAACTTCTCTTGCTCCGGGCTCTCAAGTTGTGACTGATTACCTTGAGGCCGCAGGCCTTCAAGGTGAACTCAATAAACTCGGATTTAATCTCGTAGGATATGGTTGTACGACTTGTATCGGTAACTCTGGTCCTATTGCGACAGAGTTTTCTAAAACGATTAAAGATGGCAACCTTGCCGTTGCAGCTGTTCTTTCGGGTAACAGAAACTTTGAGGGACGTGTTTCACCTGATACAAAGGCCAACTACCTGGCTTCACCTCCATTAGTTGTTGCTTACGCACTTGCTGGAAATGTGAAACTTGATCTTTCAAAAGATCCTATCGGCAAAGATTCAAAGGGGAACAATGTTTTCCTTAAAGATATCTGGCCTACTTCTCAAGAAATTCATGATGTGATGGCAAAAGCCATTACACCAGCGATGTACAAGTCTCGCTATTCAAATGTGTTTGCTGGAGATGCTGATTGGCAAAAAGTTCCTGTGAAAGAAGGGGAGACATTTGCGTGGGATTCTAATTCTACTTATATCAATAATCCACCTTACTTCAAAGGAATGAAAAAAGATCCTGACGCCGTTAAAGATATCATTGGGGCCAACGTTCTTGGTCTTTTTGGTGACTCTATTACGACCGATCATATTTCTCCTGCTGGTTCATTTAAGCCAGAAACACCGGCCGGTGCCTATCTTGTTGGCCGTGGGGTAAAGCCTGCTGACTTCAATCAGTATGGAGCTCGTCGTGGTCATGATGAAGTCATGACTCGCGGAACTTTTGCCAATATTCGTCTTAAAAATGAAATGGTGAAGTCTGGAAAAGAAGGTGGTTATACAACTTATATCCCTTCCAATGAAGAGACCACAATCTATGATGCTTCCATGAAATATCAGGCTGCCGGTAAGGGACTTGTTGTTTTTGCTGGTAAAGAATATGGGACTGGATCATCTCGAGATTGGGCCGCTAAAGGAACTCGTCTTCTTGGAATTAAGGCCGTTGTGGCAGAAAGTTTTGAGAGGATTCACCGCTCTAACCTCATTGGAATGGGTGTTATTCCATGTGTATTTACCGATGGCCAAACTCGTAAATCTCTTAATCTTGATGGTTCAGAAGAAGTTACGATTCATGGTTTAACTGAAATGAAGCCAAAAGCGGTTCTAGAAGCTGAAATTAAACGTAAGAATGGTGAAGTGACCAAGGTGAAACTTCAGTCACGAATCGATACGGCCAATGAATTAGAGTACTATAAGAATTCGGGTATCCTTCACTACGTTCTTCGCAAGTTAAACGCCTAAGCTCTTCTTAAAGGAGGGTCACATCTGCAAAGATGTGACCCTCCTTTTTTATTTGTTCATATTTAGTTTGAATTCATCAAGTGACGTTTTAAGTCTCCAGTCCTAAAATAATTTTAGGAGTCAAAATAATGAAAAGAGCACTTGTTACTGGCGCCTCATCTGGTATTGGTCGATCCATGAGTTTTTCTCTGGCCAAAAAAGGTTATGAGCTGATCCTAGTCTCTAGGCGCTTGCAGCGCTTAGAAGAGTTAAAAAAAGAATTAATTCTTCTTTATCCAAATTTGAAAGTTCATTTAATCGATGCTGATGTTAATTCTTCGGACTTAGGTGAAAAAATCGCCACGGCGTCTCAGAAAAAAGTGGATGTCCTCATTAATAATGCAGGCCTAGCACTTGGAAAAGATTTTGTTCAAGATTCTCAGTGGTCAGATCTTGAAATGATGATACAGACCAATATTATCGCAAATTTTAAACTTGTTCATCTTGTTCTTCCCTGGATGCTTAAGCATGGTGAGGGGGATATTATTAATCTATGCTCAGTCGCTGGTCATCACTCCTATCAAGGAGGTGCCGTTTACTGTGCTACAAAGCATGCCGTTCATTCTTTTACTCAAGCTTTGCGTGAAGAAACTTGCGGTAAGAATATTAGAATTATGCAAATTTCACCTGGTATGGTTGAGACAGAGTTTAGTTTGACGAGATTCAAGGGAGATCAATCAACGGCCGAAAGTGTTTACTCCGGTATGAAACCTCTTCTGGCCGATGATATCGCTGATATGATGCAATTTATGTTGGATCGTCCCCGTCATGTTGTGATTGATGAAATCATTACTATGCCCATGGCCCAAGGTTCTCCAACAAAGGTAGTGAGATCTACAATATGATAAAAATTGAAGCCAAGTGTGCAACATCCACCTACCTTAAGCGACAACAAATTATCGTCGATGATAAAGGTCTTATTAAAGAAATAGGGGACTTAGGTTTTTTGGAAGGAGAGCTCGATTTTTATTTTTCGGATGATTGCTTACTTTTTGCTGGCATGGGGGATGTTCATATTCATGCCCGTGAAGATATTTCTGGTAAAAATAATTATAAGGAAGATTTTTTCACCGCTTTTGAAGCAATGAAAAATGGCGGGTTATGCCATGCTGGAGATATGCCTAATAACCCCATTCCCCCAGTTGATAATGAGAGTTATTCAAAAAAACTCTCACTTTCTTATAAGGCAGATCATTGCATTTGGTTTTATGCAGGAATTGGACCTAAAACTCGTCCACTAAGTGATACAGTTCCATATAAGGTCTACATGGGTCCCTCTATAGGAGATTTATTCTTTAAAGATACCCAAACTTTGGATGAGACATTGTCACATTATAAAGGCCAGACTGTTAGTTTCCATTGTGAAGACCCTATTATCTTAGATGAGAATAAATCTTTAGCTTTACATCATGAGAAGAGACCTTCTCGTGCGGAAGTTGTCGCTACAGCAGATGCTCTTCACCTCATCGAAAAATACTCTTTGAAAGGCAAACTCTGCCATTACTCAACTGGTGAAGGTCTCAAGTTAATTCGCGAGGCGCGCAAACGGGGTGTTCAGGTCGAAATAGAAGTGACCCCTCAGCACCTTTACTTCGATCAGACAAATATTCCTCAAGAAAGATTGAAATTTTTTCAAATGAATCCCCCTATTAGATACCCTGAGGATCGCTCGATTCTTTTAGAGGCTTTAAAGATTGGTGAGATCCAGTATTTAGCAACGGATCACGCCCCACATACTCTTGAAGAAAAGCATGAAGGTTCTTCAGGTCTAACTGGGCTAGATACATATGTCTCTTTCGTGACTTGGCTTCTTGCTCAAGGTGTATCGACTCAAACTATTGCTAAGGTTTGCTCCGAAAACCCAGGGCGTTTTTTTAATAAATTTTTATCAACCTGGAAAAAAATGATTCCTGATTATACTGATATTGGTCAAGGTGTTGGATTTTTAGCGCCAGGATATAAAGCGAATTTTACTGTTTTAAATTTAACAAAACCTCAGAAGATAGATTCAAATTTTTTAAAAACTAAAGTTAAGCACAGCCCATTTGAAGGGGTTACTTTTCCTGGCTCTCTTGAATGCCTCTTTATTGGAGGCAAAAAGGTGTGAAAGTGACATTCATCATTCTTTCTTTTTTAGTTCTCACTTTTATCCTCGTGCTCGCCTGGTGCTCCTATCCATGGAGTTTGCAGAAAAAAGTCACAAAGGGTGAATTGCTTAGAATTGAAACTGAAGGAATTGTAAACAATGAAGAGCACCCTTCAGTTATTAAGATTCAAACCTGGAATCTTGGATTCCTTTTTGGTGAAGGATCAGATGGCCCCCTCTATTCTCCCAAGGAAAAAAAGTTTTATGAAGATAAGCTTAATGTCTTGGTCTCAGAAATAACTTTTTCATCACCGGATATCGTTTGTTTGCAAGAGATTGATATCCAATCTGAAAGATCTTTTGATTTAAATCAGGCCCAAGTACTGGCGAGAAAAGCGAATTACCCCTACATTGCCTTGGCAGTTGGTTGGGAATCAAATTACATCCCATTCCCATACTGGCCTTTATCAAGAAATTTCGGGAGAGTTAAATCAGGTGGGGCGATTCTCAGTCGCTATCCTATCACATCTCAGGAAGTTACTTTACTTCAAAAACCTATGTCTCAGCCTTGGTGGTATAATCTCTTTTATCCTCATCGTTATTTTCAAAAGGTTGAAATCGATTTAGGTAGTAAAAAAATTTCTCTGATTAATCTTCACCTAGAAGCTTATGATAAGCTCGATCGCCAAGATCAAATCCGACAACTCGTAGAAAAAATAAAACAGGAAAAAATTGATTTTGTTGCAGGTGATTTTAATATGCTCCCACCATCAGCATCAAAAAAATCTAAATTTGTGACGAATAAAGATGAATATGAAAATGATTCAAGCTATCAGGAAATGGTGAAGTCAAATTTGCTAGAGGTCATTCCAGATGAAATTTATGCGCTTGATGAAGCTAGTTATTTGACTTTTCCGGCCTCTAGGCCTGAAAGACGTTTAGATTACATCTTTTATCAGGCCGGGCTTAAAATGATAAAGGCCGAAATTTTACCTTCGGCCTTATCTGATCATTTACCACTTAAGTCTACTTTTCAAATCTCAAACCCTAATTTTAATCCATATTCACAATAATTTTTTGGCCGGGATAAATAACTTTTCTCTTCAAAGAATTAAGTTTTACCAGAGTATCTATAGGAAGATTAAAATCCTTAGCAACTTTTGTCAGATGATCTCCGTGCTGAACGGTGTAAATAGCTTTTTGTGTATTCGGTAAAACCAATTTCTGACCTACAAGGATTTGGCCTTTTTTAAGTCCATTGGCCTTCTTGATTTTATTGATAGGTGAGTTGAACATCTCTGAGATCTCTTTTAAGTTATCTCCCTTTGAGACTTTATAAATAATAGGTTTGTTTGTGATCTTCACTTTTGGGAAGTTCACCGTTACTTTTTGCTCAACTAAACTTAATTTTTGGCCAACTCTTACTTTTGATTTCCAAGAATTTAAATCGTTATAAGAGGCAATTTCTTTTGCTGGGATTTTGTATTTTCTTGAAATGCTTAGAAGAGTTTCTCCCTTCCTTACTTTATGAAATTTAGTGTCTTTACCATTCAATGAAGCCGTTCTTCGATTGAGTTCTTTTCTAGATTCTGGGCGACCAATCTTTGGGTTAGTATTAGTTGAAGCAATTTCTACGTTTTTTAGATCAATGAGATTATGAGCATACTGGGCCTTCGGGACCCGTAGCATATATGTCCCTGCAAAATTAAAAGGTGTTTTTCCTCTTTTTAATTCAGGATTCAATTTTTTTAGAAGTCGTGGATCAACTTGAATCCTTTGGGCAATGACCTTTAAGGAAACATTCTTTTTGACTGGAGTTAGTTCAGTTAAATCAAACAATCTCTGTTTTTTTGTTGGGATGTTGAAACCATATTCTTTTGCATTTTTAAGGATATGCATGGCCGCTAAAACTTTTGGGACATAATTTATCGTTTCAGATGGGATATGTTTATTTTGGGAAAGCTTGTAGAAGTCTCTTGTTCCATGCTTGATGATTCTTCGAATCATCCCATTCTCGCCAGCATTGTAGGCGGCCAATGCTAATTCCCAGCTTGAAAAGATTTTATGAAGATCTCTAAAATATTGAGCTGCTGCATGAGTAGACTTAAATAAATCTTGTCTCTCATCAATTTCATGATTCACTTTCATCCCATATCTGCGTCCAGTAGCGCGGATAAATTGCCATGGGCCTACGGCAGAGGCATGAGATTTAGCTCCTAGATAGTAACCAGATTCAATGAGACCAACAAAATAAAGCTCTTTTGGAAGTCCATACTGTTTAAAGACCTTTTCAATATGATGCCTATACTCTTCACCATTATTAATAAAGCGTTGAAATCTATCTCTATTCTTCTTTGTAAAATAATCAACCCAGAATTGCATTCTTTTGGTTTTCTTATTCTTCAAAAAATTACGTGCGTAAGGGATTTCATCAGTTTCAGATCCAGGTAATTCGTCATCAATGGCAACGGAGCCAGTTTCTTTGGTAATTTCGACGTCGTCAGCATTGGCCTCGGCAAGTTCGTGGGTATATTCACCAGATTTTGGTCTTTTAAGGAAAAGTTCCTGATTGTTAAGGTCGGCAGTTTCAATCGCCGGTGAAGGATTTTTGGCGTTAAAGCTAGGGTGCCTTTTAAGACCTGAGCAACTGAGAAGAGAGATTGTGCAAAAAGTAAGAAGTGAGAAATTTGAGAATTTCGTCATGAAATATCCTTCCAATCAACGTGACATCATGTCAGTTTCATTCTTTTTATTTTAACACCCTGGCCCAGCCTTGCAAGAATTCTCTACAGGAAAAATCATCCATTTGTGTTTATGTATTTTTTTTCTAAAATGAGTCCATGAAAGAGAATACAAAAAAAACTCCTACGATTATTGGATTTCGTGAATGGATTGCTTTACCAGAGCTTGGGCTTTCTGCCCTAAAGGCGAAAGTTGATACTGGAGCGAAAACGTCGAGTTTGCATGCTTTTGATATTAAACTTGTGAAGAGGGGGGGAGTCACTTATGTAAAGTTTAAAGTTCATCCTATTCAAAAAAACACTGATCATGTGGTTGAGTGTAGTTCACTATTAGTTGA
>Ga0315907_10004860_pt1 | contig 14887 bp, 9 predicted proteins | sample LakEriMetagenome_3_FD_203525 | JGI IMG/M metagenome (GOLD analysis project Ga0315907, IMG submission 203525) | Freshwater fungal communities from buoy surface, Lake Erie, Ohio, United States - Buoy 12 MA123 | ecosystem: Environmental > Aquatic > Freshwater > Lake > Lake biofilm | place: USA...
GGATAGCGATTCTAGGTTGTCGTGGTCCGAGGTGCTTTCCGTTATTCGTATCATGTTAAATAGGCATAATGTTCTTCGGAGACTAAATCCACTTCTACACGGTTTTTAAGTGTTGTAGACAAGCTTAAACCAACAAAATCTGCTTTAATAGGGTATCTTCGGTGTTGTCGATCCACTAAAACTAGGGTTTTAATGGAGTTAGTTGCTTGTTGCAAGAATTTGATTAATGCATATTGCATGGTTTTCCCTGAATTGATGACATCATCTACTAATACGATGTAACCATGCTTTAACTCGGCTTCAGGAATGGAAAGACCAATAGGACTCGCCCATGGTTCATCTTTATTGATTTCAATTTCAAACAGCTGTGTATTTAGTCCACCGTAGGAGTCAATCACCGATTTAAGCTGCGTTGCAAGTAAAAATCCATTGCCTTGAATGCCTCCTATAAAGATTTTTTCCTGTTCTGTACATTGCTCCAAAATCTGGTAGGCTAGACGGGTAATCTTTTGCTGTATTTCTTGATGTTTTAGAATTACCTGCATGGTCAAATTTTCTATGCAAATATACGCTTAATTCGTAAGTGCTTTCAATAGGTAGTGAATTGAGTGCACTTTCCTTACCTTCGCTTTGTGAAAATGGTTGAAACGGCTATATATTGGTTGAAATTCATGTCATTCAGACGGGTTATAAACTTCGTGGGATTAGTTTTTAGTTATTATACGTCGCGAATTATAAAAAAAAGTATACCTCTTGGCTTACCGTTTCATGTGAGTATGGAGCCAACCACTGCTTGTAATTTGGGATGCCCTGAATGTCCAAGTGGCTTGAAAAAATTTACGCGACCAACCGGTAAGATGGAATTGGTACGCCATGAAAAATGGTTGAAAGAACTTTCGAAAACAGTGTTTTACGTTACCTATTATTTCCAGGGAGAACCCTTCCTAAATCCTCAATTTTTGGAAATGATAAAAGCTGCAAAGCAATACCGAATGTATACCGCAACCTCAACCAATGCACATTTTATTACTGAAGACAACGCGGAGGAAGTAGTTCGAAGTGGATTGGATCAATTGATAATTTCAGTAGACGGGGTTACGCAAGAAGTCTATGAGCAATACCGAGTGCATGGCGATTTAGAAAAAGTTTGGAGAGCTACGGAGGCCTTGGTTAAAGCAAAACAAAAGCTCAATTCGATCACCCCTAAATTAATATTTCAATGCCTTGCCGTTAAGCCGAATGAACATGAGATTCCCTTTGTATTTGAAAAGGCTAAAACCTTGGGTGTAGATGAGGTCCGAATTAAATCAGCGCAGTTATACGATTACAAACATGGGAATCCGCTGATGCCTGACAAGGAGGAATACAGCAGGTATAAACGAACAAGACAAGGTGAATTTGTTTTGAAAAACACCGGGGGTAATCACTGCTGGCGCATGTGGACGGGGAGTGTCGTAACTTGGGATGGCAAGGTGGTGCCGTGTTGCTTCGATAAGGATGCTGCGCACGCTATGGGTGAACTCTCTAAAGATTCTTTTACAAAGATTTGGAGGAATCCGAGTTATCAAGCATTTAGGTCTAGTATATTGAATAACCGACAAGGAATCGATATTTGTCAAAATTGTTCAGAGGGTTCCAAAGTTTGGCTCTAATGAAAATCAGAGGCTTGTGAAATTATGTTCAATATTACCATTTGAAAAAAAAATTATATTTGGCCAAACCTTTAAACTAAATTATTATGAAAATCGGTATTAAACACCAAGAGAGTTACTCGCGTGGATCGTTAATTCTCCGCTCCCTATTTGGAGAACTATATATTGCATTGCCTCACGGGTTTTTGTTGATTTTTATGTCAATCGCTTCATCCTTTGTTGGCATTATTAATTTTTGGTCTATTTTAATCACTGGAAAAATGATTCGCTCAATGTTCGATTTCCAGTTGAATTTAATGCGTTGGTCGCTGCGAGTTAATGCGCGCCTAATGAATTTGAGTGACGGTTATCCTGCATTCGGTATGACGCATAATGATGCAGATGTTATATTGGATATTGACTACCCAGAGACATCAAACCGGGTATCTGTTTTATTGAGAGCAATGTTTGGTATTTGGTATGTTTTAATTCCGCATGCATTTCTTTTATTCTTTTTACAAATAGGAGTAATGTTTGTTAGAATGATTGCATTTTGGGTTGTTTTGATTACGGGTAAATACCCTGAAGGAATGCATAATTACATGGTTGGTGTATTGCGTTGGAATATCCGCGTAAGTGCATTCATGTCTTATCTAACGGATACGTATCCACCATTCTCTCGCTCAGGAAATGAGCCAGAGTTTACTGCAACTAGCGCTCCTGATTTGTTAGACTAAAAACAATTTTTACTAGTTAAAATGCCCTACGGGTCATTTTTTTTTCGAATGAAACGTAATTATTATCTCTTTTACGGGTTGTTATTTTTCCTTGCGCTTTTTTATGCTTTTGTAAATCCATTTGAGCGTAATACTAACCTTCCGGGCTGTTTCATTTATGAGCATACGGGCATATTTTGTCCCGGATGCGGTTTACAACGTGCATTGCACGCTTTTTTTTACAGGAAAAATTATGTTGGCCTTTCGAATGAATCTATTGATAACTATTGCCCTCATCATTTTATGCATTGATTTTATTCTATTGGTTTTTGATATAGAAAAATTAAGAATTGTCCCGAGGGTTGTAAACAGTCACGTGGGCCTAATTATTCTCGTGATTATCCTAGTTTTGTTTTTGGTCTTTAGAAATATTCACTCCGAATATTTAATTTTTCTCAAGCCCTCTTTATAAATTGTATCTAATCATCTTGTGATTCAATAATAAATCTATACCTTTGCGTCGTCTTACAAAAAGTTTGTAGGCTACATAAAAATTATTTTAATCAATATTGGCATGTATTTAGATTCAACCAAGAAAAAAGAAATTTTCAGTAAATTCGGGGGTTCCGAAACAAATACTGGATCGGTGGAAGGACAAATTGCTTTGTTTTCTTTCCGAATTAGTCACTTAACAGAACACTTAAAGAAAAATCGTAAAGATTACGGTACGCAACGTGCACTGCAGTTGTTAGTTGGTAAGCGTAGAAGTCTTTTAGATTATCTTAAGCGAAATGATATTGAAAAATACCGTGCGTTAATTAAGGAGTTAGGACTTCGTCGTTAATCACAGGGATTTAAATTTTATTGGAGAGGGGACGTTCGGCTATGTCGAGGTTCCCTTTTTTTCTTTAAAAGACAATAGGATTGTAGGACATTGAGACAGGTTGAGTAAGAGCAGAACGAATCGAAAGATTTGAATTATAATTAGTAAAAGAGTAAAAATGAATATAGGTTTAAAAAAATCCATCAATACGGGTGGAAAAGAAATCAGTGTCGAAACTGGTAAATTAGCAAAACAAGCAGATGGTTCTGTTGTTGTTCGCATGGGAGACACCATGCTTTTAGCTACAGTGGTTGCGGCTCCTGAAGCTAAAGAAGGGGTAGATTTCCTTCCACTCACTGTAGATTATCGTGAAAAATATGCCGCTGCGGGTAGATTCCCAGGTGGTTTCTTTCGTCGCGAAGCACGTCCATCGGAAAGTGAAATTTTAGTTATGCGTCTAGTAGACCGTGCATTACGCCCACTTTTCCCAGATGATTATCATGCAGAAGTGCAATTAATGATTCAATTATTATCATACGACGGTCAAAACAATCCGGATGCATTGTGTGGTTTTGCTGCATCAGCCGCAATCGCAGTTTCTAACATTCCGTTTAACGGACCAATGTCTGAAGTTCGTGTAGCACGAGTGAACGGTGAGTATATTATCAACCCTACCAAAGACGAAATGGAAGGTGCTGACATGGATGTAATGATTGCAGGTACTGAAAAAGACATCAACATGCTCGAAGGAGAGATGAAAGAAGTATCAGAAGAAGATTTAGTAGAAGTAATTAAAATTGCGCATGCTGCAATCAAGGAGCAATGTGCATTTCAAGTTGCGTTAGGTGCTGAAATCGCAAGCGCTCATCCTAAACGTGTTTATTCTCATGAAGTTCATAACGATGAGGTAAAAGCGCGTGTATATGAATTAGGTATGGAGAAATGCAAGGATGTTGCACGTATGGGCTTGGCGAATAAGGCAAAACGTACTGAATTATTTGATGCGATCAAAGCAGAAATTAAAGCATCTTATTCCGAGGAAGAATTAGCAGAAATAGGAAAATTCATCGGGGTTTATTTTTCTGAAGTTAAAAAGAAAGCCGTTCGTTGGGTTATGCTTAACGAGCGCAAACGATTAGACGGTCGTGGCTTCGATGAAATCCGCCCAATTTGGTCAGAAATTGATTACTTGCCAAACGTTCACGGTTCTGCTGTATTTACCCGAGGGGAGACACAATCACTGACAACACTTACCTTAGGTGGTAAAATGGACGAGCAGTTAATTGATGGTGCTACTTTCCGTGGCACGGAGAAATTCATGCTTCATTATAATTTCCCTCCATTCTCAACCGGTGAGGCTAAACCACTTCGTGGAACTTCACGCCGAGAAATTGGTCACGGTAACCTAGCACTCCGTGCATTGAAACCAGTATTGCCAGCGGATAATCCATATACGATTCGTATCGTTTCTGATATCCTTGAGTCAAATGGATCTTCTTCTATGGCCACTGTTTGTGCGGGTACACTTGCACTTATGGACGGTGGAGTTAAAATAATTGCACCTGTTTCAGGAATTGCAATGGGTCTTGTAGCTGATGAAGGTAAATTCGCTGTATTGTCTGATATCTTAGGAGATGAAGACCACTTAGGAGATATGGACTTTAAAGTAACGGGTACAGCAAAAGGAATTACAGCGTGTCAAATGGACATTAAAGTAGATGGTTTACCGTATGAAGTGTTAATTCAGGCTTTGCATCAAGCAAGAGCAGGACGTTTACACATCTTAAACAAGATTACTGAAACTATTGCTGAGCCACGCGAAAATTACAAAGCATCTACTCCGCGCATCGAAGGAATTATTATTCCAAATGAAATGATCGGTGCGGTAATCGGACCAGGCGGTAAAATTATCCAAGGACTTCAAAAAGAAACAGGAACTACAATCACGATTGAGGAATTACCGAATGGTGAAGGTTCAGTTCAAATTTTATCGAATGATGGTCCTAGCATGGAAGAAGCACTTCGACGAGTTAAGTTAATCGCCTTTCCACCGCAAGTGGAAGATGGTGCTACCTATGAAGGGAAAATCAAATCTATTAAGGAGTTTGGTTGCTTCGTAGAGATCATTCCAGGAACCGATGGATTAATTCATATTTCTGAATTTTCATGGGAAAAAGTAGCTAAAATGGAGGATGTATGTAAAGAGGGAGAAATCCTAACCTTCAAAGTGATGGGGAAAGATCCAAAAACTAAAAAATGGAAGTTGTCACGTAAGGTGTTACTTCCGAAACCAGAGAATAATTAATTATTTAAAAGGGGAGATTTTTTTCTCCCCTTTTTTCTTTTAGTTTACATACAATTCATAATCCTAGTGTACATTTGTAAAAAAAAATATCATGAAGAAATTTTTACTTGTTTATTTAACCTTGGTTGTACTCAATTTAAATGCACAACCTTTATTTTACGAACCGTTTAGCTATACCCCAAGTAATGTAAATGGTTTATTTGTGCAGTCAAATGCAGTATGGAAAAATGCCAATACCGGAGACTCAATTTTTGTAGTTGCTAACAGTTTGTCCTATCCTGGCTTAGCGGCATCACAAGGAGAGAAAGTAGCATTTGATGGAGCGGGAGTAGATAATTACCGTGCATTCACGCAACAAACAAGCGGTGAGGTTTATGCTTCGTTTGTCATGAACGTTGCGTCGCTCGGACTAATGAATACTACTGGAACCTACGTACTAACGTTATTGGAAAACAATTCAACCTCTGCTTTTGGCGCCTGTTTGTGGTTGAAGAAAAGTGCCACTGCCGGAAAATTTAACATTGGTATTTCCAACAGAAGTAATTCTGCGGTTAGTTATTTACCTACCGATCTAGATACGCTAACCTCACATTTTATTGTTTTATCTTATGAAATTATTGCAGGAAGCGCCAATGATGTTTCATCCATTTGGTTAAATACCGCGCAATTCGGTGGTTCAGAACCAGCATCATCAGCTTCTGCCCTTGGAGGTACCGATCTATCAGTAGCTGGAATTGGAAGATTAATGCTTCGTCAGCCTGCAAGCACGGCAAACGCACCATTTGTTCAATTCGATGAAATTCGAGTGGGCACAACCTGGAACGATGTAACGCCTTGCGCGGCACCAACGACCTATTATCAAGATTTAGATGGAGATAGTTTTGGAAATCCAAATGTTACGGTACAAGCCTGTATGCTTATGCCAGGATTGGTATTGAATAACCAAGACTGTAATGATAATAATGCCGCAATCAATCCAAACACCGTTTGGTATGCAGATGCAGACGGTGATGGGTTTGGAAATATTGCTATAACACAAACTGGGTGTATTCAGCCGAATGGGTATGTTGCTAACAATACGGATTGTAACGATAACAATGCCCTAGCAAATGTTGTAACCACGTGGTATGCTGATACGGATGGTGATGGGTATGGAAATGCGGCATCCCCACTTCAAAATTGTGGTCAGCCCGCAGGTTATGTAGCTAACAGTACCGATTGTAATGATGCCTCCGCGGCGGTTAATCCCGGCGCAGTTGAAATATTTAATGGAATCGATGATAATTGCAACAACACAGTAGATGAAGGGTTTACTCCAATTAACTATTATTTGGATAACGATGGTGATGGTGTAGGAGGGAATACGTTCGTTGTAGGGATAACATCACCTGGACCGAACTATGTATTAACTACCGGAGATTGTAACGACAACAGCGCTGTTATGTATCCAGGGAACACGGAAACGTGCGATAACCTAGATAATGATTGTGACGCCTCTATCGATGAAGGCTTAATTTATGTTACATATTATCAAGATACGGACGGTGACAATTACGGAAATGTTTCAGTCACCTTGTCTTCATGCAGTGTTCCTCAAGGATATGTATTGGATAGCACCGATTGTAACGATCAGAATAGTGCAATTCATCCAGGGGTAATTGATATACCGGGGAATGGAATTGATGAGGATTGCAGTGGCTTCGATGCACCAATTGTAGCTGCCCAACTCGGTCTATATGAGTTTACTCAACCTTCTGGCTGTCCTGTATTAGCAAATACGGTTACTACACAGCCTGCAAATGCAAGCTTCTCCATTTATACTAATGTTGGCGGAAGTTGTACGGCTGCTGCCAATGTATTTAACAACAATACATGGAATACCACGGGTACAATTAATTTGAATAACTATAACGAGTTTTCTGTTCAAGCTGATTCTTGTTTTGGTCTATCGTTAACTAAACTTGCGTTTACTCACAAGGTGAGTAACGTTAATACCATTCCAACATGGCATTTACGTTCAAGTGTAGATAATTTTGCAAATGATATTGCTTCTGATTCAATTACTACGAATGTTATTTTAAATGATACAGTGATCTTAGGTGCAGCGTTCGCTAACTTAAATCAAGTTACGTTTAGATTTTACATCACCGGAATTTCAACCGCTGGAGCTACATGGAGAAATGACAATGTGAGCCTTTGGGGCTTCATTAATTCAGTGCAACCACAAACGTTTTATGCGGATACGGACGGTGATGGGTTTGGTGATGCTGCCAATACCTTGCTTTCTTGTACCTTACCTGCGGGGTATTCAACAAACAATACAGATTGCGATGATTCAAATGCACAAATCAACCCGAACACCATTTGGTACTTGGATTCTGATCAAGACGGTTATGGTGACCCAATGAACTTTACTACCTCATGCCTAACTCCTCCAGGGACTGTATTGAATGGAGATGATTGCGATGATACCAACGCTCAATTGAATTTGTTGGATATGTATTATGTGGATGCTGATGGCGATGGTTTTGGGGATGAGGCTACCGGTGTTGAAACGTGTGCTCAACCAGCAAATACAGTAACAGTAGGTGGTGATTGTGATGATGCAAACGACCAGATTTATCCAGGTGCAACAGAAATCTGTGATGACTTGGATAACAATTGCGACGGAAATACCGATGAAGGCTTACCATCAATTACGTATTACGAAGACCTTGATGAAGATGGTTTTGGTTCAAATGTGTCTTTAGTTTCTTGCGATAGCCTTGGAGCTGGTTATGCGTTAATTACCGGAGATTGCGATGATGCAAACGACCAAGTGTATCCTGGTGCAACCGAAGTGTTGGATAATGGAATCGATGAAAATTGTGATGGGTTTGATAATTATGCTGGGTTAACAGGTGTATCAGTTCTTTCCATGGCATTAACACCAAATCCTTCGGAAGACGTTGTAACCATTACAGTGTCCAATAATGAGCAATTTGAGTTAACAATTTGCGATGTAACCGGAAAACGTATGCTTTCCTTGAAGAACATTGCGAATGGTGCGTCGGTATCTACTCGCTCATGGGCACCTGGAACATATTTTGTAACATTACGTCAAAATCAACAACAAATCGTTTCAAAATTAATGGTGAAATAAGTTGATTTTACCTGTAGTTATCAAAGCCGTCCAAGGACGGCTTTTTTTGTTTTATGAAACCCGTTAGGAATTCACTAATTTTATATCGGATTGTAACACATGATTGATTTATTCGTCATGGAATTAACCCTTTTTTATGCTAAAAAAAATACTTTTATTTTCACTAATCGCGTTGATGGGAAAAGCCTCCGCGCAATATTGGCAACAACAAGTTGATTATCGCATTGATGTCAAGTTGGACGACAAAACCCACCGGCTTTACGGGGAAATAGCTTTTGACTATCTGAACAACTCTCCGAGTACCTTAGATTCCTTATACATCCACGTATGGCCGAATGCCTATAAAAATGGAAAGAGTGCGTTGGCCGAACAGTTGGAAGGAGAAGGTAAGAAATTATCCACGATTGATACCGCTAAATTAGGAGGGATTTCCGCCTTAGATTTTAAAGTTAATGGCAGTGACGTGTCCTGGTCTTTTCATCCGGATCATGAAGATATCGTACTAATCAAATTAGCACAACCCTTAGCCCCTGGAAAACAGCTTACGCTAACTACACCGTTTATGGTTAAAATCCCTTCGGGTTCTATTTCTCGGTTGGGTCACATCGGACAATCCTATCAAATTACCCAATGGTATCCGAAACCTGCCGTATTCGATCACAAAGGATGGCATCCAATCCCATATTTAAATCAAGGTGAGTTTTATTCTGAATATGGTTCATTCGATGTATCGATTACTGTACCTAAGAACTATGTAGTTGGTGCTACCGGAGAGCTTCAGAATTCAACAGAGTCTTCCTTTTTAGATTCATTAGCACAGGATACAAAAACACGAATCTCTGAAATTATAGCCCTGCCATCCGGAAATTTGAGGGATTCATTTCCACCTTCTGCTTCCGAATGGAAAACACTTCGCTATATTCAAGATAAGGTCCATGATTTTGCGTGGTTTGCAGACAAACGATATAAGGTATTAAAAGGGTCTGTAAAATTGCCTGAATCGGGTCGAACTGTTACTACTTGGGCCCTGTTTACTCCGGCCAATGCCTTAAATTGGCAAAATGCGATTGAATATATTAATGACGGTACCTATTACTATTCAAAATGGAATGGGGATTATCCATATTCTGCCGTAACTGCAGTAGATGGGACAATTAGTGCGGGAGGTGGAATGGAATATCCAATGATAACGGTTATTGGTAACGCAAGCACAGCTCGAGAATTGGAGGTAGTGATTGTGCATGAGGTCGGTCACAATTGGTTTTATGGGATTCTAGGTTCCAATGAGCGGCAACACGGTTGGATGGATGAAGGAATGAATACGGCTAATGAAATGCGTTATGTTGCAACGAAATATCCAGATAATCAAGACCTATCGGACATGGTGTTAGGAGGGAGGCTGCATTTGAATGACCTTGATCACCACGACATGGGAGATATTTTTTACCGGCTTTTGGCTGTGCTAGATGCAGACCAACCCATTGAAACGCATTCAGCGGAGTTCAGTTCTGCAAATTACGGGGCTATTATGTATCAAAAAACAGGGTTGATTTTTCAGTATTTAAGAAGTTATTTAGGAGATGAGCTCTATGATCAATGCATGCATCGCTATTATGATTTATATCAATTTAAACATCCATATCCTGAGGATATGCAGCGCGTTGTGGAAGGCGTGTCTGGACGTAAACTGGATTGGTTGTTTGGGGACTTAATTCAAACAACCAACATAATTGATTATAAAATCAAAAAAGCTCAGCGCGTTGAACCCTTGAATACCTTTACGGTAAAGGTTAAGAATACGGGCAGTGTGGCAGGTCCGATCGGTGTTTCATCACTAGATAAAGAGGGCACGATTTTAGAAACGCAATGGACAAACCCTGCCGATAAACGCTCAACCTTAATTTTCAGAGGTAATCCAGCAATCCATGAATTTGCCATCGACCCGAATCGGAATATTCCAGAATTAAATCGATCAAACAATCGGATCTTAGTCAATAAGGCCTTGTTTAAAAAGCATGAACCACTAACCCTCGAATTTATGTTTGGTGATCATGAAGCCAACAAAACCAATGTGTTTTGGACCCCGATGATGGCCTTTAATCATTCTGATCGTACGATGCTTGGCGTAGCGGTGCATAACTTCGGTCTTCCCTTCAAACCGGTTCAATATTTCATTGCACCGATGTTTTCTTTTGGAAGAAAAACCGTTGGAGGTGTGGCCGAAATAAGCAAAACATGCTTTCCTTCCTACGGTGCGAGATCAATCAAGACTGGTATTAGTGTTAAATCGTTTGGTATTGATGATGATCCCAACGGACAAAGACAGTCTTTTTATTTTGCAGCAACACCATACCTTAAGATTAATTTAGCTCCAGATACAAGACATAAAGGGTATGCGAATGACCTTACCTTTAAATGGCTTTTTAGAAGAGATATTTTTTCGAACGATATGAGCATGGAAAATGGACTTAAAGTAAATCACACCATACAATCAAATAGGAAGAATTTTTCTTATCAGGGTCAACTTCAGTTTGAAGGGGTGCTTGGTTTTCATGATGAAATATTTGAATTTGAGAATTATGCGCGTGTTTCAACAACCCAAGAATTCGAGGTAAAATATTTAGACCGTAAAAAAACACGAAACATCAAATTTAGGTTGTACGGAGCATATAATTTAGCATATAACCCAGGTTCATCCTATTACAATGTTATGGGACGATATTCCATTTCAATGTTTGGATCAGCCGGATATCAAGATGTTTTCGCGGAAAATTATTTCTTCAACCGAGCTACAGTTTACGGTGCACAGTACACAGACGACATGGGAGGATTTAGAACCGGAAGTAATAATTTAAGAATGTCTAATTATTGGGCAAGTACAGTCAATGCAACCGTACAACTTCCGATTCAACCCAATATGTTCGTAGCCTTTGCTGATTTTGGAGTATACGACAATGGAGTAGGTGTGGCTGCACTGTATAATGCGGGATTAGGAATTAATTTGGGTGATATTGTCGGCATTTATTTCCCTTTAGTACAATCTGTGAATATGGGAGATTTGTATCAGAATTATAAAACCTCGATAAGACTTACGCTGCGTTTTAACCCATTCAATTTACCCTATAAACTGAGTACCTTACTTAAATAATTAATACCTAAGAAATCATGACAGATACAAAAATCCCTTTTTCTCGTATTTTTTGGCCAACCTTAGTGGCCATAGGCATTGCATTATCGCTAGGCTTGGTGTTTTTCTTTTTAATTTTAGGAGGCATTATAGGTTCCTTTTCGGAATTTGGTCCAGAACCCTATGCGATTGAAAATAAATCGATACTACATGTAACACTTAAGGGTACGATTCAAGAGAAAACCAATTCAGAATTCGACCCAAGTTCTTTTCAATTTAATGAGTCTGTTGGATTATCGGATGTCTTGTTTGCATTGGAAAAAGCAAAATCAGATGATCAAATCAAAGGGATTTATATCGACATCGACGAGTTGAATTGTGGCATTTCTACAGCCAGAACCATTCGTCAGGCCTTAGATGATTTTAAAAAGTCATCAGATAAATTTGTGGTTGCTTATTTCCAAGGTGAAGCAATATCTCAAAAAGAATATTATATCGGTTCTGTTGCTGATCAATGTTATGCTTTTCCCACGTCTGCTTTCATGCTTACCGGCTTAGGGTCTGAAGCGGTTTTTTTCAAAAAGTTATTGGATAAGGTAGATGTGGAAGTTCAAGTAATTCGTGGACAAAATAATGATTTTAAAAGTGCCGTAGAACCTTTTTTCTTAACCGGATTAAGTGATTCAGCACGCCTGCAAAATCAAGTGCTTATGAATGGAATTTGGAATGAATTGGCTGCTGATATTTCTGTCAGTAGAAACATTAAAACTTCAGAATTTAATTCATGGATTAATAACATGGAAGTGGTTAATCCTAACCAAGCGCTTGCGCATAAGTTGGTTGATGGCTTATTATATAAGGATGAGATGATGGCTAAACTTTCAAAAAAAGTAGGTCTGTCAAACAATGATAAAATTAAGTGGGCTGAATTCAACGAATATGCGCAAAATGCATTTTATGAAAGTCAAGTGTTAATTCAAGCAGAAACTGCAAGTGTTGCTGTTATTCTTGCTGAAGGTGAAGTTGCTGTGGATGGAGATGGCGTAAGCAGCAAAAAGTTGTGTCGCCTATTTGAAAAAGTGCGTAACGACGATGATATCAAAGCCGTTGTTTTTCGGATTAATAGTCCGGGTGGAAGCGCACTCGCGAGTGAAGAAATTTGGCGCGAAGTAATGCTTACGCAAAAAACGAAGAAGGTATATGTTTCCATGGGTGATGTGGCGGCTTCAGGTGGATATTACATTGCAACGCCGGCAGATCGTATTTTCGCAGAACCAACTACAATTACCGGATCAATTGGTGTGTTTGGGATGATTCCATATACAGGTAAGATGCTTGAAAATAAACTGGGTATCACCTTTGATCGGGTACAAACCCATAACCATTCCGTGATGTCAACTAACCGTAAATTAACCCCAGAGGAACTAGCAATGGTCCAAAACGAGGTGAATGGAATTTATTCCCAATTTATGGATCGTGTGGCAAAAGGCAGGTCGTTATCTGTTGCTAGGGTCAATCAAATCGCACGTGGAAGGGTATGGACAGGAAAAGATGCCTTATCCATTGGTTTGGTAGATGAATTAGGTTCCTTAACTGATGTGATTAATTTTGCTAAGCGTGCGATTAAAGATAAAGATGCTAAGGTAATTTACTATCCCAAAATTAAAGAGGATAAGTTTAGTGCACTTATTAAAATGATTGAACAGGAGAATGAAGAGGAGGAGAGCCGTTTGCATCTAAAGAATTCTTCCTTGCCGAATGAATTGCTAGAACAGTATGAGCGCATTAAAGCGATTGAATCAAAAATGGGTATACAAATGCGTATGCCTTATGATCTGGTCTTTCGTTTTTAAGGAGTTGAAAGTATGAATAATCCGTTTTATTCAGCCTTTAAATCAGAAATGGGTGTTGGGCCAAGAGAGGTGCTCGCAGAACTAAAGCAGGGTTTGAATCCGTACCAATAGTTCCGATTCCAACGATTGTCCATGGTCTTTTGCATACCATCCATGCAGTGACTCATGAAGAAGCTTTAATTCAACTCCTTCTGTTTTTAGCTCATTAAATAAGCCTTGTGCTGCCGCGGTGCGAGGACCCCAAACGAACAAATCGCTTCCGTGTTCATCGCGTACAATTACTTTTGGAATTCCTTTTCCGCCATTGGTTAAATAGTTGTCGATTAAGGTGCCTTGGTCACGAAGTTCTAATGTGTAGCTTGCGTGCGGTAGGTGCTCAATTAATTTTAAAATCAGGGGCACACCCTGTGCGGCATCACCACACCAAGGTTCGGTGATAATAATCCAATGGGATTTCTTTTTTACATCGCTAACAAGGTCAATAAACGCATGTGAAGGGGAAAAGGTCTTGGTTATTCGATTAAATCGCGTTAGGTTTAGAGATAGGTACGATGCGTATTCATCCGGATAAATCCCACCGTTCAAAGACTTTTCCCAATGCAATAAATAGTCTCTGAGTTGCATATTATTAAAGTGTTGGGAACGTGCTTGGATTGGCTTTCGACATCATCTCGTATACTTTTTCAACGATATCATCAATGCTTGGTTTTGAGAAATAATCACCGTCACTACCATAGGCCGGACGATGGTCTTTCGCGCTTAGCGTTTGTGGTGCTTCATCCAAGTGGTAATATCCCCCTTGTTCAACTAATATTTTTTCAAGAATGTAAGCCGTTGCTCCAGCAGAAACATCCTCATCTACAATTAACAAGCGATTTGTCTTTTGTAGCGATTTCACGATGTCATGCGATAAGTCAAACGGAAGTAAGGTCTGCACATCAAGAAGTTCTACCGAAATCCCTAATTCTTCCAAGACAGGTAACGCTTGTATGCAAAGATTCAAGGTGGATCCATAAGAAACCAAGGTTAAATCGGAGCCTTCGCTTAAAGGCTCTACTTGACCAAGTGGAAGCTTAAACTCACCCAAATTAGTAGGCATTTTTTCTTTCGTTCGATATCCGTTTAGTGGTTCAATTACTAAAGCCGGTTCATCTGCTTCCATTAAGGTGTTGTAAAATCCTGCTGCTTTGGTCATGTTTCTTGGCACACACACATGCATTCCGCGCAATGAATTGATGATCATTCCCATAGGAGAACCGCTGTGCCATACCCCTTCTAAACGATGGCCTC
>Ga0315907_10004865_pt1 | contig 14880 bp, 18 predicted proteins | sample LakEriMetagenome_3_FD_203525 | JGI IMG/M metagenome (GOLD analysis project Ga0315907, IMG submission 203525) | Freshwater fungal communities from buoy surface, Lake Erie, Ohio, United States - Buoy 12 MA123 | ecosystem: Environmental > Aquatic > Freshwater > Lake > Lake biofilm | place: USA...
CGGTTTGCCGATCTGCTTTGTCCAAAGTCTTCAGCCATTCGCGCACTGGCTCGTTGCCAAGTGCAGACCGGTAGAAAATTGCAGGGATTTTTCTGCTCGACGACATTCATAAAGTGTACCTTATAAAGTACTTTTTTGGCATTGCAGTGAGCGACTGCCTACACCGACCCCGAAGTGGCATGGGTGGGCTTGACCTAGACCCAAGCCAAAGCGCAAGGCATCAAGGTGAAAAAGGGCTTGTTCCCTTGGACGGCATCCGGCCGTGCCATTGCCAACGGCCGCTTTGAGGCCGTGACCAAGTTGTTGTTTGACGATGCACCCGATGGTGAATCAGGTAGCCGCCAAGGTGGAGAGGATGGCCATTGCCGAAGAGGCCAAGGAAAAGCTGCTCCTGCGCGCTACCGGGGGCTTGAGCTTTTTCAACACTTCGCCCATGGATCTGAGCACCTTGGGCGAGTCGGGCATCAAGGCCAATCTGGAGCGCTACATCCAGTGCTTTTCCAAAGACGCCCGCGAGATTTTTGACCACTTCGAGTTCGCCGAATTCATTGGCTTGCTGTCATCGAACAACTGGCGCGGCATCTGGCCAGCGCGCAGCCGGGGCTGAAAGGCTTTACCCGTCGCAACCTGTTCCGCATGAGGCAGTTTCACGAGGCCTACCCCGACCCGCAAATAGTGACAGCACTGCTGACACAATCGCCATGGACCCACAACCTCATCATCCTCAGCTGCAGTCAGCGACCGGAAGAACGCGAGTTCTATCCCTTGGAGCGCCCTCGTCCTATAGATTTTGCTCAACCCGTGACTGTCACACCGTCTCAAAAACACCGGCACCGCTTAAGTCAGCAACATTTCACAAATGTGTTGCATTATAAAGAAACGATGCTAAAGTTCATATGAAATCTTTCAAAGGAATCATAATGAGTGACAAAGAAGCTGCTGCATCCACAGAAATTGGTAGGCATTTGATGCAAGTGCGTGACCGAGCCGGGCTAAAACAAGGTGAATTGGCTAAGCGAGTGTCGCTAAGCCCAGCGGTTCTCTCCCGAATCGAAAGTGGAGAGCGCACCATAACGCTGGCAGAAGCACGGGACATCTTGGCTCAGATCGACACCTCAGAAGCAACTGCGCTCGCGAACGCACTAACAAGAACTTGGACCGTTCTACCTCCCCCGCCATTGGATCATCCAGATCAAGAGACGCTCTGGGCGGCTGAGCAAGTTGCAGCAGAGTTGGTTGCACTTCGGGACAAGCCCGATACACCCCACGCCTTCGAGAGCAGGCTTACGGAATACATTGAAGAATTGAAACGTTGCGCGGGCCTCCTCCTTAAACGCGATCACCAAGTTGCATTCATTGGCAGTATCGGCGTGGGGAAATCTACAGCGATTTGCCGTATGACGGGACTGGAAGTACCGAAGGACGATGGAACTCAAGTCCCTGTACTTGAGGTTGGCGGTGGCGGCATCACTGTTTGCGAAGTACATCTGCGAACTGGTCCCGACTACGGACTCCTCATCGAGCCCAGAAGTGATGATGAGATTCGCCAGGATGTAGGGGACTTGGTTGATCACATCCTCAAAGGCAATTCACAACAAGACGAAGACGGAACCGCCGAGTCACAAGGCATTTCCAAGGAAGTCGCCCGCGCATTGCGCAACATGACAGGGTTGGCTGTTCAACGTTTGAAAAGTGCTGACGGCAAGCGTGTTAACAATGATCCTGCGAAAGCCCTAGCAGAGGCTTATCCAACTCAACGCGAATTTGTGGTCGAGGTGCTTAGCCGTATGGAACTGCATAGAAGAGATCGCAGAGACATTTGGTACGACAGTGCGTCTGGCAAGTCACCAAAGGCCTGGCTGCGGGACACGTTTTCGGCTATCAACAATGGTCGTCATCCGGAAGTAACCTTGCCTCGGCGTATCGAGGTAGTTGTGCCTGATCGCTTACTCAATGCATCTGACCTAACTGTTCGTCTGATCGACACCAAGGGTATTGACCGGACCGCAGCACGAGAAGACATTGAAGTTCACCTAGATGATCCACACACTCTTGCGATTCTGTGCTCACCATTCAACAATGCGCCCTCAGCAGAAGCCCGACTATTGCTTGAACGCGCCAAGGATGCTGGGGTAAGACACCTCGAAGTAAATGCAGCACTACTAGTGCTACCGCGACCAAGCGAAGCACTTGCAATGAAAGATGACGCTACAAGTACCCCCGTTGATTCGGCTGAGGAGGGATACGCTTTAAAAGCTGAGCAAGCGGCCATGGCTTTGGAACCAATGGGACTGCATAACTTGGAAATTGGTTTTTACAACGCCAACGAAGATCATCCGAATACAGCGCGTGACTTTTTGATCGCCAGACTTGAGCAGGCACGTGAGGCCTTCAGAGTAAGAACGCTAGCGGCGACAAATGGAGCGCGTGGGGTATTGAAGAATCACGGAGAGGAACGCGTTCGCGCTGTCCTTCGCGATGCGAGCGAAACGCTGCACACATGGACTAAATCGAACGCGGCCGTACCACCAGTCAGCGCGCCAGTACAGGAAAGTCTGATGGCACAAATTCAAACTGCCTACGCGGCCACGGTACGAGCGGCAGTCCGAAGGGAGGGTGAATGGGCTCAACTGAGCTATTCGCACCATATAGGCTATGGCGCTCGTCGTATTGCTGTGCTATCTCTGGGCAAAGCAGTTGAGCAATTTACAGGCCACTGCAAGCTTCTGGCTGCCACACCGCGCTACGCGGAAGCAATTGACTTGATCACACAGGCTGAGCGTGTGCTTGTTGCAAGCTATGAAGAGCTACTCCGTAAAGCCCAACTAATGGGTCAAACCGTATTCAAGGATGCCTTGAAAGCTGACCCTGTTTTTTGGCAAGCTTGTATGGATGAATGGGGTCAAGGTCCCGGCTACAAAACTCGGGTCGCAGCGCACAACCGCGACTGGTTTGACAACGAGTCCCGTCGGAAGCTGGACGTAGAGCTAAAAGCCCTTATCGGCCGCGAGTGGGCTAAAACGCTTCAGTCAGTAACCGAGCTACTAGAACCACTTGGTTGACCAACCCAAATTGAATTTTGTCAGAAAAAAATTTAGTGAGGCATTTCATGAATTGGTCAAAGGAAACCCCGTTCCAAGCACTTGCGCTTACAGGTGGAGGCTATCGGGGTTTGTTCACCGCACGCGCACTGCAAGCAATTGAAGACGAACTCAAGGCGCCCATCGGGCGCAGTTTCGACTTGGCCTGCGGAACGTCGATAGGTGGGATCGTGGCGCTAGCAGTTGCGTTTGAAGTTCCGATGTCAAAAGTGGTGTCTGTTTTCAGTGAGTATGGTGAAAAAATTTTCCCGCTTCACACTCCACCAAGCTCAGGTATCGGTCAGCTTATGGACCTCTGGCGCTATGCCAAAAAACCGAGATACAACACTGCACCATTAAGAGAAGCAATTAGCAAACTGATACCGGCTGATACTTTGCTGGGGGATGCGCTTCACCCGGTCGCAATACCCGCAGTAAATGTGACGATTGGGAAACAGCAGGTTTTCAAAACGCGTCACAAAGCTGAGTGGGTTCGTGACTGGAAATTCAAGGCGATTGACGTTGCACTGGCTACCGCAGCCGCGCCAACATTCTTTGAACTCGCAGAAGTCGGATCAAACATATATGCAGACGGGGGGTTGTTCGCCAATGCGCCAGACCTCATTGCAGTGCATGAAGCCGAACATTTCTTCAATGTCCCAGCAGAGGCCATTCGCCTATTGAGCATCGGGACCACCACGCAAGCGTACTCAATCGCAAGTAGTGCTGGTCGCCGCTTCGGCATTCTGGATTGGATGACAGGACAACGACTCTTCTCGGTCATTATTTCGTCGCAGCAACAGTTCGCTGAACAACTGGTCACTCACCGATTCGGCGACCGCTATGTTCGTATTGATCACTTGGCAACTAATGAGCAAGCACAGGATTTGGGTCTTGATGTAGCCACTGAGGCAGCTAAGAAAACCCTAATTGGTTTGGCGGACAAGTGCGTAACGGATGTGCTTCGAACAAAGCTCAGTAGTTTTCTAAAACACGAACCACAACTAAAAATATTCAGGGAGTAACTTTGGGGAAAGCATCACGCCTATTTAACGGAACCGCTGAACAAACGCTCCACAGCAGAATCACACCCACTCCAGAACAGCGGGAGTTTCTGCAAACACAGTGGAACAGTCTCGCCGAGCATTTAAAGTCAGAGCTAGCTGGCTGGGGGTACCCCATTTCGACTTGGCTTCAGGGCTCTTACAAGTACGGCACATTGATAAAGCCCGTGCACAAAGGCGAAGAGTACGACGTTGATGTCGGCATCTATTTTTCTTGGGACCCAAAAGCAGTGGACGTTTCCCCAACGGCAGTGCAACTGCGCACGTGGGTACAGCAAGAGTTGCTCCAGTACAAAAGTCAAAATGCAGATGTTAAGCACGTCGAGGAGCCAGCAAAGGAGCGATGCTCACGGGCTGTTTACGCCAAGCAGTTTCATATTGACACGCCAACCTACCACCTTAATTCAGACACCGATATACGTCGCCTGGCATGCCTTTCTGGCAAGTGGGAAGACAGTGATCCGAAGGCTCTGTACAACTGGTTCAAAACGGCTGCTGGTACTGACAACCGCGATTTACTTAGGCGGCTCGTGCGCTATTTAAAGGGTTGGGCGGCAGTCGCATTTGAAGAAGCGCCATCATCAAGACCTTCCTCAATCGTTCTGACGGTCCTGGCAGCAGAGGCATTTCAAGCCATGTGGGGCGCGAGATTTCTTGGCATTGAGGATGACGATGCCATGATCGCGGTAGTCGCAACAATTCACAAAAGACTTTCTGCCGACAAGCGTGTAGCAAATCCTATCGACGAAAGCGAAGACCTCAATCGAATCGCAGATGAAGACTGGGATGCTTTCTTCACGCGTTTGACCTTACTTCAAGATGCCGCCCAAAACGCGAATGAAGCAGCGGATGAAGCTGCCGCAGCATTAGCTTGGTCAGATTCATTTGCCTTTTTAATGCCATTGCCCGAAACGGATGAAGTGGAAGTTCTAGATCACAACTCTGGACGGGCACTGATGCAAATCCCAGACATCGAAATTCAGGTTTTTGATGTTGAGGGTGGCAAGCTATTGGCAACATACATGAATGAAGTGCCAGACGTTGAACGCGACAGATACATGACTTTCACCATTGTCAACAGACACATCGTGCCGGATTTCGCGATGGTTGAATGGACCGTTCGCAACGACGGTGTGGATGCGGTCGCGCTGGGCGACCTAGGGCACAAGCGTGGCGGCATTGGCCTTCTGTCAGTGGACGAGCACACCGCGTACATCGGCAAACATTACATGGACTGCGTTATCCGATGCAATGGCTCAGTATTTTCTGCGCGACGGGTACCTGTCTTCATAAAGGCTGGAGCCCGTCCACTACTGGCGCAGGCAAAGCGGTCTTGGACAAGACTGAGGACAAGACGTGGCCGCAGATCGTAGCCACGAGAAATAGTGACCCAAATGCAACCTATCCCAGATGAGATTACTTGGCGGCGAATGCTTCGCCTGTCAGAGGAACTTGATGATGCAATTTGCCGCATCATTGGCTCGGACGGTTATCGAACCTTTGACATGTCAAGTCGAATCACTGCAAGCTTTCAGGCGTGCTCGGTTTCTCTTGAACATGCCAGAGGACTAAGGACTCTGATGGCTGAAGACTTGCCTACTTCAGCAATAGCACTCATGCGCCTCCAGTTTGAGGCACTGACACGCTCCGTATGGCTTTTGTATGCCGCACGGTCCGCTCCCTATGCACGAAATCATCTGCCCCCACTGCCACAAAGCCTTCAAGATCGACGAGGCTGGGTACGTCGACATCCTCAAGCAGGTGCGTGATGGCGATTTTGAAAAGCAGTTGCACGAACGGCTGGAGCTGGCCGAGCGGGAAAAGCAGGGCGCGATTGCTTTGGCCGAGGCCAATGTCACCAATGCGCTGCAAAAAACAGCGGCGGCCAAAGACACGTAGATTCAGGCGCTGAAAGCCCAGCTTGAAGCGAGCGAGGTGGCGCGCAAGCTGGCGGTGTCGGAGGCTTTGGGCACGGTGAGCAAAGAGCGCGATCAGTTGGCCAACGAGCTGAAGGCCGAACAGGAGAGGGCGCGCAACAGCAGCCAAGCGGCAGCCCAGTTGGCCGAGGCCAAGCTGGCCCATGCGCTGCAGGCCGAAGCTGCCAAAAAGGATACCGAAATTCAGGCGCTGCAAGCCAAGCTGGAGGCCAGCGAAACGGCGCGGCAATTGGCCGTGACTGTGGCCGTGAACGAGGCAGTGGGTGTGGTCGCCCGAGAGCGCGATGGCTTGAAAAATGACCTCAACCTCATTGCCGTGAAAAATCAGCTGGAAGAAAAAGCCATCAAGGAGCAATACGCCTTGCAGCTGCGCGACCGTGATGGCGAGATTGCGCGCCTGCGCGACATGAAGGTGCGGCTGTCGACCAAGATGGTGGGTGAGACCCTGGAGCAGCACTGCGAAATCGAGTTCAACCGCATCCGTGCTGCGGCTTTTCAGCGCGCGCATTTTGAGAAAGACAACGATGCCCGCACCGGCAGCAAGGGTGACTACATTTTTCGCGACTCGGACGAGTCGGGTGCCGAGATCGTCTCCATCATGTTTGAGATGAAGAACGAAAGCGACGAGACGGCCACCAAGAAGCGCAACGAAGATTTTCTGAAAGAGCTGGACAAAGACCGCACGGAAAAGGCCTGCGAGTACGCGGTGCTGGTGTCCCTGCTGGAGCCGGACAGCGAGTTGTACAACAGCGGCATTGTCGATGTGTCGCACCGCTACCCCAAGATGTACGTGGTGCGGCCACAGTTCTTTGTGCCCCTGATCACGCTGTTGCGCAATGCCGCTTTGAACGCGATGAAGTACAAGTCCGAGCTGGCCTTGGTTCGCTCGCAGAACGTGGACATCACCAAGTTTGAAACCCAGCTCGACGAATTTAAGACGTCGTTTGGGCGCAATTGGCGCCTGGCCTCTGAGGGTTTTGAAGAAGCCGTCAAGCGCATTGACGAAGCCATCAAAGACCTAGAAAAAACCAAGGAAGCGCTGCACAAGTCAGCCAACAATTTGCGCCTGGCCAACGACAAGGCCGACGACTTGACGATCAAGAAGCTCACCCGCGGCAACCCCACTATGGCGGCCAAGTTTGAAGAGTTGCCGGGGAGCACCCCCGACTGAGACAGCCGCCAGCCACAGCGGGTTGGCGGCTTTAAATTTTGAATTTTTATGCTTTGGATGAACCCACTAAAACAATCGAGGGTCAAACCTGAATGGGTAGCGCTCAATTTTGAGCAATATTCTGTGGAAATCGGTGTGCGCTGGGTTGATCAACAGATTCATCTCTGACGGCTCAATCAAGGAGGGCACCCAGAGCCCCAGGCTGGACTTGGATTCAAGCCAGGCCAAGCCAAACGCTTGTGTTGCCGCCTCATTCCTTTGCCAGTCGGCGGGCAGCCCTGAATCATTTGCGGCCATAAGGAGGCTGTCATCCGGAATTTCCAGTTGCATCAAGGCCTGGTTTTTGGGATGGGCACCGTTGCTGTGAACGCGTTTTTCCAACTGGCACAGAGCACGGTTAGACGCTGCGTAGACCACTTGCTGTGCACCTTTGACATGCCAGCGTCCATTGCCCAAGGTCGATCCAAAACCCAGCGTGGAGAGAACAGCAGAGGAGGGCAGTGTGGGGTTTTCGCAAAATCCAATGCGCCAGACCGTGGTCAAACGACACCGCCGTATCTGATCGCAATCAGGATGTCTTTCACGCGCTGTGCACCGTAACTGGTTTTGGCCAACTCCAGCGGGCTGTCGCCATCCAGCATGGGGTGAGGGCGGCGCAGCCAAGCCGAGGCTTCTTCTTCCGTCTCAAAGGTGTCGGTGGCCATTTGCCCAAGTTCCAGTAAACGCAATACGCTTTCAGCCGAATGGATGGGCAGCAGCTGCCCTTTGGCAGCTCGGCGGTTGGCGGTGCTGCGGTCCAGATCAAGGTACTCTGCAATCACCCCTTTACCCAGCCCAAGGTAATCGCCGAGCGGCCCAATGGCTTGACTGGAAATGCCGCGTTTGAGGAGCTTGCAGGCCCCAGCACTGGAAAGGCTGGCCAGACGTGTGCCCACCATTACGCGTGTGGAATCTGGTCGCGATTCTTGGGTGTCTGGGGCGTCCAGCATGGCCCACAGGGCCGAAAGCGCAGCGCTGCGAGGGGATGTGATGGGAGAGACGATTTGTGTAGTCATGGCGCAATTACACCATATTGATGATGCAAATGCAACAAATCGGGCGGATGGGGAAAACCATTCACCCGAGCTCTAAGCCTGGCGAAAGCATGGTCACAGCGGCTGAGGTGGCGCTTGGCAGCTTTAGGGACTTGCCTCCTGCGCGCAAATAACTGCGTTCAAGCAACTCTGACAAAGCCGAGTTCGGCAACGGACAGTGCTTTGTGCTTTTGTGTTCATTTGATTCCACGCGACGGCGCGTTGCTGGGCTTGGCGGCGAGTAACCAACGCTCAATCACCAGCTGGGTAGAATCTTCCTGGTAGTCACATCTGACTACCTTTCAATGGAGCTTGTCATGCCCGCTGTTCCTGCCAATATCCCCACCAGCCTCAAACTGCCTGGCGCTCTCAAACTGCAGCTCGAAGAAGATGCCAAGCAAATGGGCATGAGCCTGCATGCTTACATGGTGAGCACACTGGCCGATGCCGCGCAGCGCAAGCGCTTGCGGCATAAATTTGCACAAGACTCGGCCGATGCACTGGCGGTCATGAAGGCCACCGGTACAGGTCATGCGCTGGCGGATGTTCGGTTTTATTTATCTCAATTGAAAGAACATCGTCAGGGGAAGAGCGCACCTCCAGAACCCTTGCAACCGAAAAAAATGGGCTGAGGTGTGAGCACCGTATTTCTGAGCCCGGAGGCGTTTCAGGATTTGGTGCGCCTGGACATGTTTTTTCACGGGTCAGAAGACCCATTGGCCGGAGAGTTGCTTGATTTCATCCTGGATGCGCTAGAAGTGTTGACGCATCAACCCGGCATTGGCCGTCCGGTGGAAGATGGTTTGCGTGAACTGATCATCGCCCGCCGACGCAGCGGCTATTTGGCGCGCTATGCCTGGGACGATGCCCTGGACCGGGTCATGGTCGCCCGCATTCGCCACCAGCGAGAAGTTGGCTATACAGACGAAGAGATTTGAGGCGGTTCAAGTCGCCCCATTGCACACCCGCGTCGCCAATACGCAGCTTGGTGAGCGATGCTGTTGTTGGCACTCCAAGTCAGATCAAGGGGGCAGTTGATGGTTGACGGAAGTCCATATGATCATAAAATACGTACCTACATACTTTGAATGGAGGCCATGATGCAAACCACGACCAGCCAGGAATTCAACCGCCAAGCCAGCGCCTTGCGCCATCGCGCCACTGCGGAGCCGCTGCTCATCACCGACCGGGGCCGTCCGGCCCATGTACTGATGAGCTACGCCGCTTACCAGGCCTTGCAAGGGCCAGCGCAGTCTGTAGCCGACTTGTTGTCCATGCCAGTGGCCGACGAGTTGGACGAGGTGTTGCAGACTTCTCGTGATTGGGCGAGATCTGCGGACCTGACATGAGTTTTTTGCTCGATACCAACGCTCTGTCAGAGATGCGCAAGATTCGGCTTGGGCGTGCTGACCCCAAGTTGGCCGCCTGGAGCGAACAAGTGAGCGCCAGGGACCTGTTTGTGTCGGTCATCACGCTGCAAGAAATCGAGCAGGGCTTGCTGATGCTGCAACGGCGTGATGCTGCCCAGGCTGGGCCTCTGCGGCATTGGTTTGACGCGCAAGTACTGCCGCTGTTCGCTGAGCGCACGCTGCCCGTCACCACCGAAATAGCCCTGTGCTGCGCTCGCCTGAACGTGCCCGACCCCAAGCCCTACCGGGATGGACTGATCGCCGCCACCGCGCTGGTGCATGGGCTCACGGTCGTGACCCGCAATGAAGCCGACTTTTCTGCGACGGGCGCGGCGCTGCTCAATCCTTGGAACTGGACGGCCACGGCCTGAATCTCCGCCTAGGGGCCCGCGCCTGATTCAAGACCATCGCTGCGAGGCAGGCTGCGTCTGACTCAGCTCATAACTGGTGATGGGCCCGGCACCGCGCCGGCGCCTGGCCGCACAAGGACGCACAGCGTGATGGGGTGGACGTGGCCGGGGTTGTAGCCCCAAAATAGCTCTTCAATAAAAACGCCGCAAAAGGCGGCAGGGGAGCTTTCAAATGACCACTACCGGCAGGGTTGAGCGCGAATTTGCAGAACAGCACATGCACACCATACTGGCCCGCCTGGCCGGTCCGGGTGCGGTGCCCCGTGCGGACCAAGTGGACGCGGTGCATGCGGTGCTGCAGCCGGCGTCACGGGTGCTGGTGGTGCAGGCCACGGGCTGGGGTAAGTCGGCGGTGTATTGGGCGGCCACACATGCGATACGCAGCACAGGCGCGGGCCCCACGCTGGTGGTCTCGCCGCTGTTGGCGCTGATGCGCGACCAGGTGAGCGCGGCTGAGCGGGCGGGCCTGAAGGCGGCCACGGTCAACTCCACGAACATTGACGATTGGGACGAGGTTTTCCAGCGGCTCGACGCTGACACCATCGATGTGCTGCTGGTCTCGCCAGAGCGGCTGGGCAACCCGCGTTTTGCGGCGCGGCTGGGCGCTTTGCTGGCCCGCGTGGGCCTGATCGTGATTGACGAAGCGCATTGCATCAGCGATTGGGGTTTTGACTTCAGGCCCGATTACCAGCGCTTGGCGCGGGCACTGCTCTCGACGCCCACTGCCAGTGTGCTGGCCACCACCGCCACGGCCAACGAACGGGTGACGCTGGACATTGGCAAGCAGTTGGGCGCGACCGCGGTGACGTTTCGCGGCACGCTGGCCCGCACCTCGCTCACGCTGTCGGTGGTGCCGGGTTTGTCGCCCTTGCAGCGTTACGCCTGGATTGCCGATGCGCTGGAGCAACTGCCGGGCTCGGGCATTGTGTATGTGCTGACGGTGGCCGAGGCCGAGCGGCTCACGGCGTTTTTGCGCAGCTGTGGCCATGCGGTCGAGGCCTACAGCGGGCAGACCGACGCCGACACGCGCCTGAAGGTGGAAGATCGTTTGCGCCACAACCAGGTCAAGGCGGTGGTGGCCACCTCGGCGCTGGGCATGGGCTACGACAAACCCGACCTGGGCTTTTGTGTGCATGTGGGCTCGCCCTCGACGCCGGTCGCCTATTACCAGCAGGTGGGGCGGGCGGGCAGGGCGGTGGCGCATGCCGAAGGGGTGTTGCTGCCGTCGGATGCGGATGAGCGCATTTGGGATTACTTCGCCACCGCCTCGATTCCCGACCCTCAAACGGCAGAAAAGGTGCTCAACAGCCTGGGGGGCGATGCTCGCAGCCTGATCGAGGTCGAAGCCGACACCGGCGTGCGCCGTGGGCGGCTGGAAGCGCTGCTCAAAATTTTGGCGGTCGAGGGCGTGGTGGACAAAGACGGCTCGGCCTGGCGGGCCACCGGCGTGCCCTATGTGCACGACACCGCCAAATGGACGGCGCTGGTCCAAGTGCGCCAGCAAGAGGCGGGCATCATGCGCCAGTACGCGCACGGTGCGGGTTGCCTGATGGCGTATTTACAAACCGCGCTGGACGACCCTTCGCCCGCGCCGTGTGGGCGTTGCTCGGTGTGCACGGGGCATTTGCCGTTTCCGGGCCTCACGCCTTCACAAGAGAAGCTGATCGCGGCGCGCAACTTCTTGCGCGGCATGGACGTGGACATCGAGCCGCGCAAGCGCTGGCCTGCCGGGGTGGGGCGCAAAGGCACGATCCGTGGCTTTGATGAGGGCCGCGCCGTGGCCTTTGCCGACGACCCGGGTTGGGTGGCTGAGCTGCAGGCTTTGCGCCTGGCCCCCGCCGATGTGCCCCCCGATTTGCTGGCCGGGGCCTTGGCGACATTGGGCCGCTGGGCCAAGACCTGGCCTGCGCGCCCGTTGTGCGTGGTGCCCTTGCCCGCGCCTGACATGACGGCGAACCGTATGCTGGCCGAGCACATTGCGCGCAAGGGGCGCTTGCCGCTGCTCGATGTGTTCAGCTGGCGCGGCGGTCCTGCGCCCGACGATACCGCCTCCACCCCTTTGGTGGCGCATCTGGAATCGGCGGTTCATTTGGCCGCTGATGCGCAACTGCCAAACGGCCCGGTGCTGCTGGTCGCCAGCACGGTGCGCACCCGCTGGGCCGCCACCGTGGCAGCAGCGCTGTTGCGCGAACAAGGCGCACCTCAGGTGCTGTTGCTGGCAGTGCATTTGCAGCCATAAGGCATGATCGGAGATAACTTTTGAGCAATGACACGATGAGCGACGACACACAAGACACCCCCCTGCGGCAGGAAGCCCGACTTTGGCAAGACGACAACTGGACGGCCCAGGTCATCAAAAATGATGACGACGATGGCTGGGCCGTGGCGATGTTCAAAGCCGGTGCGTCCGAGCCGGCGCTGGTCGGCCCCTGGACCATGGGCCGTGACAAGAAGAACCCCAAGCCGCTGGACGGCACGGCCTTCATCACCCTGGTCAAAACCGCCAGTGAGTTTGTGCGCCGCAGCGAGCAGCAATTGCATGCGCAGTTGAACCAGAGCGTGATCGTCAACGGTCTGGCCAGCCGCATCACGGTGCTGCTGCGCATCGCGCCCGATGAGGACAACCCCTATGCGGTGCTGAGCGCGCAGGACGAAGGCGGTGACGAGTTGGCCGAGGTGAAAGTGGAGGCCGGTTTCAAGCTCAACCGCCAAACGGCCCAAGCTTGGGTGGATGCGGACTTTGCCAAGCCAGGCAGTGGGCGTCGTTGAGGTTCAGTCGCACAAGTCAACTTCGCCCCGGTGCAATGAGGCGAGAACGGGAGCAACGCAAGCCTTGCGGCCCCCACCCCCCAGGCGTGCGACTTGGTGCTGCTAGTCGGTTTGACGTAAATAATGAGTGCGCACATAATACGTGTAAATATGGAAGACTGGAGCTCACAATGAACATCACTCTCTCGGTGGACGAACAAGTCGCTCAACGCGCCCGCGAGGCAGCGCAAAAAATGGGGAAAAGCCTGAATCAGGCGGTGCGTGACCATTTGGAGCAATTGGCGGGCAGTTCGCGTCGGGGCCAAGAATGGGCCCAGTTTGAGGCGCGTTGCCGCCAGTCAACTGCGCAACTCGGCGGTTGGAAATTCAACCGTGACGAAGCCAACGAGCGTTGACACTGTGGCAGATCGCAGTTTTATCGATACCAACGTGCTCGTCTATGCCGAGGCCAGCGACGCGCCCGACAAACAGCAAGCCGCCTTGGCCCTGCTCAAACAGCTTTATGAGACCGCTACGGGCGTTCTGTCAACGCAAGTTCTGCAAGAGTATTGCAATGTGGCCATCAAAAAACTCAGACTGCCAGCAGCGCATATTCGGGCTCAGCTTGATATGTACGAGCAGTTTGAAATTGTGCAAGTCACGCCGGCCATCATTCGCGCAGGGCTTGACTTGAGCCAAACCCGAAGCGTCGCGTTTTACGATGCGCTCATCATTGCATCTGCCCAAACCGCTGGCTGTAATGTGCTCTTCAGCGAAGACCTGAATACGGGTGAAGTCATTGCCGGTGTGCGCCTGCTCGACCCATTCGTCTTGAAGGTTTGAACGGCTTTCAGGGATGCGTAGCCCTTGGCTGATGGGGCGTATTTGCGGACTTTCACGCAGGAGGTAAAGACATGCGCAATCGGCGCGCTGCGTCTTCGGCGCGGGCATCGTCAATCTCGCGCAGCACGGCGATCATGTCTACATCGGCATTGGCGTGTTCGAAATGCCCTGTCAGAACGGTGTCGTTGGCCAATAACCCGGCTTGGTACAAGCTCCACATTTCTGGGCCATAGTCTGTCTTCAAAAGCGCAGGCGCGAATTGGCCGAAGAAGTCCCGTAGGTTGCCCACATCGCGCAGCAGCATGCGTTGCGCATGGTTGTTGCCTGCGGCGTCTACCGCTTGCGGCAGGTCAATGATGACGGGTTCGTCCACGCCAGGTGTGTCGCCAGGGCCTGGCGTGTGCGCCAGCAAAATATTGAACTCAGACAAATCACCGTGCACAACACCTGCGCATAACATGCGCACCACTTCGGCAATCAGCGCAGCATGGTGCTTCATAGCTTGCTCGGGCGTGAAGGACACGTCATTCAATCGTGGCGCTGCGTCGCCATGCACGTCGGTCACCAACTCCATCAGCAGCACACCGTCAAAAAAGTTGTGCGGCTTAGGCACGCGAACGCCAGCAGCGGCCAACCGGTAAAGCGCATCGACCTCGGCGCTTTGCCAGGCCGCTTCTTGTTCTTGCCGACCAAATTTGCTGCCTTTGGCCATGGCCCGGGCCGAGCGCGAATTTTTGACCTTGCGGTTTTCGGTGTAATCCACCGCCTGCCTAAAGCTGCGCTGAGTGGCCTCTTTGTAAATTTTGGCGCAACGGGTTTCATCCCCGCAGCGCACCACGTACACCATGGCTTCTTTGCCGCTCATGAGCTGGCGAACCACAGTGTCGATCAGCCCCTCATCCACAAGGGTTTGCAGTCTTGGCGGTGCTTTCATGTGGGCCGCTTCAACGGCGCACCACCGACCAACCCGCGTGCAAGTTGCTTTTGTTGTTTTCGTACTCCCAAGCGGTACCGCAGCGATCGCATAATTTAGATTTTGAATCCGGCATTGCATTGTGTAAGACGGGCATGCTTGTGTTTTTTGAAAATTGCCAATGCTGGTAGTACCCAGATGGGAGGGTGTCCGATTTTTTTGAAAACGGAGT
>Ga0315907_10004869_pt1 | contig 14873 bp, 11 predicted proteins | sample LakEriMetagenome_3_FD_203525 | JGI IMG/M metagenome (GOLD analysis project Ga0315907, IMG submission 203525) | Freshwater fungal communities from buoy surface, Lake Erie, Ohio, United States - Buoy 12 MA123 | ecosystem: Environmental > Aquatic > Freshwater > Lake > Lake biofilm | place: USA...
GGACGGCTCCGGCGACCGGGCCGTCGCGGTGGCCGGCATGGCGCCGCCGACCGTGGTCGCGGGGCGCACCGGTGCGGCCGGGACGCCGGGGATGCCCCGCCCGCCCGCGACGACGCTGAACGGCTGCACCGGGACCGGGCGCGAGGCCTGGGCCGCATCGATGCCGGTGGCGACGACAGACACCCGCATCTTGCCCTCGAGGCTGTCGTCGAAGGTCGAGCCGAAGATGATGTTGGCGTCGGGATCGACCTCGTCTCGGATGCGGTTGGCCGCCTCGTCCACCTCGAACAGGGTCATGTCGAGGCCGCCCGTGATGTTGATGAGGACGCCCTTGGCGCCCTTCATCGACACGTCGTCGAGCAGCGGGTTCGAGATCGCCGCCTCGGCCGCGTCGATCGCCCGGCGCTCGCCGGTCGCCTCGCCGGTGCCCATCATCGCCTTGCCCATCTCGCTCATCACCGCGCGGATGTCCGCGAAGTCGAGGTTGATGAGGCCGGGCATGATCATCAGGTCGGTCACGCCGCGCACGCCCGAGTGCAGCACGTCGTCCGCCATCTTGAAGGCGTCGGCGAACGTCGTGCGCTCGTTGGCGATGCGGAAGAGGTTCTGGTTCGGGATGATGATGAGGGTGTCCACGAACTGCTGCAGTTCCTGGATGCCGGCCTCCGCGAGGCGCATGCGGTGCGCGCCCTCGAAGTGGAACGGCTTGGTCACCACGCCGACGGTCAGGATGCCCTGCTCGCGCGCGGTGCGGGCGATCACCGGGGCCGCCCCGGTCCCCGTGCCGCCGCCCATGCCGGCGGTGATGAAGACCATGTTGGCCCCGTCGAGGCAGCCCATGATCTCCTCGAGCTGCTCCTCGGCCGCCGCCCGGCCCACGTCCGGCCGCGAGCCCGCCCCCAGGCCGCGCGTGATGGACGTGCCGAGCTGGATCCGCCGCTCCGCGAGGCTGCCCTTGATGGCCTGCGCGTCGGTGTTGGCGACGACGAACTCCACCCCCTCGAGGTTGGCGCGGATCATGTTGTTGACCGCGTTGCCCCCGGCGCCGCCGACACCGAACACGGTGATGCGCGGCCGGAGTTCCTGGTCCATTTGCGGAACGCTGAGCGTGATCATGACTGCCTCCGTTTCCCTTCTTCGGTCCCCTGGTCTCTTCTCGTCACAGGTTCTCTCTGAGCCATTGTCCCACCCGGCTCAGTAGCCCCCCCTGTGCCTCCGCCCCCGCGAAGACGGGCATGTCGACCGGCTGCTGGACGGCGAAGTGGAGGAGCCCCGCGGCCGTCGCGAAGGCGGGTCCCGCCACCGCGTCGGCCAGCCCCTTCACCCGCAGGGGGCGGCCGAGCCGCACCTGCTTGTCCAAGATCAGCTGGGCCAGTTCCCGGGTCCCCGGGAGCTGGCTCGCACCTCCGGTCAGCACGACGCGCCGACCGGCGGACTTGGCGAAGCCGCTCTGCTCCAGCCGGTGCCGCACCAGCTCGAAGATCTCTTCGAGGCGCGGCTGGATGATGCCGACGAGCAGCGACTTCGGAACCTGACTGGCGTGGCTCTCCTCGTCCTCGCCGACCTGCGGGACGGTGATCGTCTCCCGCTCGTCGGCGGGCGACGCCATGGCGTGGCCGTAGAGCGTCTTCATGCGCTCGGCGTGCGCCATCGAGGTGGTGAGCCCGCGCGCGATGTCGGAGGTGACGTGGCCGCCGCCGACCGGGATCAGGTCGGAGAAGACCATGGCGCCTTCGAGGAAGACGGCGATCGAGGTGACGCCCGCGCCGATGTCGATCAGCGTGACGCCGAGGTCCATCTCGTCCTCGACCAGCGCCGACAGGCCGGCCGCGAAGGGGCTGAGGACGAAGCTCTCCACCTCCAGGTGGGCGCGGGCGATGCAGGTCGCGAGATTGCGGCGCGCCGACCCGCCGGCGGTGACGAGGTGCAGCTGCACGCCGAGGCGCTCGCCCACCATCCCGCGCGGGTCGCGGATGCCCTTCGCGCCGTCGAGCACGTAGCCGACCGGCACGGCATGGACCATCACCGCGTCCGGGCCGATGGGGATGTGGCGTGTCTGCTGCGTCGCGCGGCGCATGTCGGCGTCGGTCACCTCGCGCCCGCCGATCGCCACCTCGGCGCCGACGATCTGCGAGACGGGCTTTCCGCCGGACAGGTTGACGACGACGCTCTTGATCGTCTCCTCGGCCATCTGCTCGGCCGACTGGACGGCGGCGCCGATCGCGATCTCGGCCTCGTCCATGTCCACGATCGTGCCCGCGCGCACGCCGCCCGACATGTGGTGGCCGATGCCGATCACCTTCGGCACGCCCGCCTCGTCGACCCGCGCGATCAGGCAGCAGACCTTGCTGGTGCCCACGTCGAGCGCCGCGACGACGCCGCCGCGAAGGGCCCGCTTGGGCTTCCGGACCGGATTGAGGGCGAGGTTCATCGGCGGGTCCTCAACTGCGCCTGTTGGCGGGCGGGGGCGGCCGCATCCGTTCGGCCGCGGCGGGGCCGAGCTGGACGATCAGCCGGTCGGTCTGGCGCAGGTCGACCGCGACCACGTCGCGGTCGAGGAAGGGGCTCCTGGTCTGGGCGGCGGCCAGGCGGGCGAGGGCGGGGACCACGCCGGTCTCCGGCAGGCGCACCGTCACGCCGTTGTCGAGCCGCAGGTCCCAGCGGCGCGCGCCGACCCAGATGCCGGCCGCGACCCGTTCGGCCAGCGCAGGCTGCTCCCTCAGCGCGATCACGAGGGCGCGGGCCTCCCGCTCGGCCCCCGCACCGACCACGAGCGGCAGCGTGTGGAAGCGCGAGAGATCCTGCGGCCGGTCGGTGAGAACGTGGCCGTCGTCGTCGATGACCACCATCCGCCCGTCGCGCTGCCACAGCGCCAGGGCCCGGCGCTCGTAGAGACGGACGAAGATCGTGTCCGGCAGGCGCCGCTCCACCTCCACCCGCTCGATCCAGGGGATCTTCGCGAGCTCGGCCCGGGCCTCCCACGGGTCGAAGGCGAGGATCGGCTCACCGCGTCCGACGCCGAGCGCCGCCAGCACCTCGTCGCGCCGGGTCTCGCCCCGGCCCTCGACCAGCACCTCCTCGACCCGGAGGCCGGCGTCCGCCGTCAGCCACAGCGCCCGGTCGACGGCCACCGCCGACCAGTCGCGCGCGGTGCCGGAGGCGAAGAACCAGCCGACGCCGCCCACCACAGCGACGACCGGGACGATCCGCAGTCCCCACTTCAGCGACGTGCCGAGGGCGGCGACGAACGGCCGCCAGCGGGCCGGGCGACGGGCGGGCCGCTTGCCGCGGCCCGACGGCCGGCGCTTGCCCTCGGCGCGCGCGGTCGGGGTCAGGGCGAGCATCTGGCGTTCTCCACCATCCACTCGACCAGGTCGCCGAACCCGATCCCGCAGTGGGCCGCCTGCTCGGGCACGAGCGAGAGCGGGGTCATCCCGGGCTGGGTGTTGATCTCCAGGAAGAACAGGCCGTCGGTGCCCGGCCGGCGTTCGTCCCAGCGGAAGTCGCTGCGGCTCACCCCGGCGCAGCCGAGCGCCCGGTGGGCGGCGAGCGCCCAGTCCATCGCGAGGTCGGCGACCGCGTCGGGGATCGGCGCGGGAAGGACGTGGACCGCGTGGCCGGCCGTGTACTTGGCCGTGTAGTCGAAGATGTCGGCGCCGGTGCGGATCTCGGTCACGGCGAGCGCCCGGTCCCCCATCACGCCGACGGTGAGTTCGCGCCCGGCGATGAACTCTTCCACCAGCACGAACCGCTCGGCCGAGAGGCCCTCCTCGTCGACCGGCACGGCGTTGTCGCCCGGCCGCACGATGCGCACGCCGACGGTGGACCCCTCGTTCGTCGGCTTGGCGACGTAGGGCCGCGGAACCGGATCCTCGGCCAGCAGCGCCGCCGCGCGCACGACACAGCCCTCCGGGCTGCGCACGCCGTGGACGCGCAGCACGTCCTTGGTCGTCGGCTTGTCCATCGCGATCGCCGAGGCGAGCACGCCCGAATGGGTGTAGGGCACGCCCAGGAAGTCGAGGACGCCCTGGATCGTCCCGTCCTCGCCGCCGCGCCCGTGCAGCGCGTTGAAGACGACGTCGGGCTTCGGCGTCAGGGCCTTCATCAGCCCCTCGAGGTCGCGCTGCACGTCGACCGCGGTCACGCGATAGCCGCGCTCCTCCAGCGCCTTCGCGACCGCGGCGCCGGAGACGAGCGAGACCTCGCGCTCGGCCGACCAGCCGCCCAGGAGGACGGCGACGTGGGGTGTCCGGCTCATGCGTCCCCTCCCGCCGGCAGGGGCTCGCCGATGCGCCGGATCTCCCAGCGCAGCTCGACGCCCGACGTCTCGCGCACCCGGCGACGCACCTCCTCGCCCAGCGTCTCGAGGTCGGCGGCGGTGGCGCTTCCGGTGTTGAGGAGGAAGTTGCAGTGCTTCTCCGAGACCTGCGCACCGCCGACGGTCAGCCCCCGGCACCCCGCGCGGTCGATCAGCTCCCACGCCTTGGCGCCGTCCGGGTTGGCGAAGGTCGAGCCGCCGGTGCGGGCGCGGACCGGTTGGCTGTCGGCGCGCGCCTGCTGGATGCGCTCGATCGCGGCGCCGATGGCGGTCGGATCGCCAGGCTCCCCGCGCAGGACCGCGGCGGTGACGATCACGTCGGCGCCGAAGCCCGAGTGCCGGTAGGTGAGGCCAAGCATGGCGGGGTCGAGCGTCAGGCGCCGGCCGCGGCGGTCGATGCCTTGCGCCGACACGATCACGTCCTTGATCTCGCGCCCGTAGGCGCCGCCGTTCATGCGGACGGCACCGCCGATCGTGCCGGGGATGCCGGCCAGGAACTCCAGCCCGCCGATCCCCGCCTCCATCGCGGTGCGCGCGACGGTCAGGTCGAGGGCGGCGGCCCCCGCGAGGACGCGGTCGCCGTCGGTCGCGATGGCGGCGAAGGCGGGCGGCAGGCGGACGACGACGCCCCGCACCCCGCCATCGCGGACGAGGAGGTTCGAGGCGACCCCGATCACCGTCACCGCCACGTCGGCCGGGCAGGCGGCGAGGAAGGCGGCCAGATCGTCGGCGTCGGCCGGGCGGAACAGCACCTCCGCCGGCCCTCCGACCCGGAACCAGGTCAGGGGGGCGAGCGGCGCTTGGGCCGACAGCCGGCCGCGCACCGGCGGCAGGCGGTCGATCAGGTGGCCGGCGGGAACGGCGGCGGCACTCATGCGGCCCCCCCCGCGAGCTTGGCGAGATCGGCCGGGAGCGCGTTGGCCCAGCCGGTGATCGAGCCGGCGCCCAGGCAAACCACGAGGTCGCCCGGCCGCGCGAGGTCGCGCACGTAGGCGGGCAGCGCCTCGGGGGAGGGGAGGGCGATCGCCTGCCGGTGGCCGCGCATCGTCAGCCCCTCGACCAGCCCGTCGCGGGTGGCGCCCTCGATCGGGGCCTCGCCGGCGGCGTAGACGTCGGCCACCAGGACCGCGTCTGCGTCGTTGAAGCAGGTGCAGAAATCGCCGAACAGGCTGGAGAGGCGGGTGTAGCGGTGCGGCTGCACCACGGCGATGACCCGGCCGCGGGTCGCCTGCCGCGCCGCGCGCAGGACGGCCGCGATCTCCACCGGGTGGTGGCCGTAGTCGTCGATGACGGTCACCCCGTTCCAGGTGCCGGTGATGGTGAAGCGCCGCTTCACGCCCTGGAACCGCGCGAGTGCCGCGCGCATGGCGTCCGGCGCCAGCCCCATCTCCGCCCCGACGGCGATGGCGGCCAGCGCGTTCTCGACGTTGTGCTGGCCGAACATCGGCAGCGTCATGCCCTCGATCCCCGGATGGCCCGGGCTCATCCGGTCGGAGAAGGCGACGTCGAAGCGCGCACCGGCGGTCGACAGCTCCAGGTTGGTCCCGCGCACGTCCGCCTGGGGCGAGAAGCCGTAGGTCACGATCCGCCGGTCGGACACCCGCGGGATCATCGCCTGCACCTCGGGGTGATCGAGACAGAGTGCGGCGAAGCCATAGAAGGGGATGTTCTGGACGAAGCTGTCGAAGGCGTCCTTCACCCGGTCGAAGGTGCCGTAGAAGTCCATGTGCTCGGGGTCGATGTTGGTCACCACCGCGATGGTCGCGGGCAGCTTGGTGAAGCTGCCGTCGCTCTCGTCGCTCTCGACCACCATCCACTCGCCGGCCCCCAGCCGCGCGTTGGTGCCGTAGGCGTTGATGATGCCGCCGTTGATGACCGTCGGGTCGAGGCCGGCGCCGTCGAGGAGGGCGGCGACCATCGAGGTCGTCGTGGTCTTGCCGTGGGTGCCGCCGATCGCGATCGACCACTTCAGGCGCATCAGCTCGGCCAGCATCTCCGCCCGGCGGACGACCGGAAGGAGGGCGTTGCGCGCGGCGACCAGTTCGGGATTCTCGCGCTTCACGGCCGAGGAGACGACCACCACCGTCGCCCCGCCCAGGTTCTCCGCCCGGTGGCCGATCGCGACCGGGATGCCGTGGCCCCGCAGGCGCTTGACGTTGGCGTTGTCGGCGAGGTCCGAGCCCTGCACCGAATAGCCGAGGTTGTGCAGGATCTCGGCGATCCCGCTCATCCCGATGCCGCCGATCCCGACGAAGTGGATCGTGCCGATGGAGAGAGGCATCGCCCTCATGCCGCGATCTCCCGCAGCGTGGCGGCGCCGCACGCGGCGTTGCCGGCGGCGACCGCGACCTCGTCGGCGAGGCGGACGGCCGCGTCCGTCCGGGCGAAGCCGCGGGCGGCGGCGGCCATGGCGGCCAGCCGGTCGGGAAGGGTCATCTTGGCCTCGAGCCGCGCGGCAAGCGCCTCCGCCGTGAAGCCCGACTGGGGCATCAGCTCGGCCCCGCCCACGGCGACGACCTGTTCGGCGTTGGCGGTCTGCTCGTCGGCGATGGCGTGCGGATAGGGGACGAGGATCGCCGGACGCCCGACGGCGGCCAGTTCCGCGATCGTCGAGGCACCGGCGCGGCAGATCATCAGCTGGCAGGCCGCCAGCCGGTCGGCCATGTCGGCGAAGAAGGGCGACAGCTCCGCCGCCACCCCGGCCTCGGCATAGGCGGCGCGGGCGGCGTCCAGCGTCTCGGCCCGGGCCTGCTGCACCACCGTCAGGCGCGCCCGAAGCGGGGCGGGCAGAAGGCGGACGGCCGCGGGGACCACGTCGCTGAACACCGCGGCGCCCTGGCTGCCGCCGGTGACGAGGATCGAGAACGGCCCGTCGGCCGCCGGGCGCGGATAGGCGCCGTCGCGCAGGGCCGCGATCGCCGGGCGGACCGGGTTCCCGGTGTGGACCAGCTTGGCCCGGTCGGCCGCGGCGAGGCCCGAGACCTGTTCGAAGCCGGTGCAGATGCGGAGCGCGCGGCCGGCGAGGATGCGGTTCGCCCGGCCGAGGACGGCGTTCTGCTCGTGCAGGACGAGCGGGATGCCGACGCGGCCGGCGGCCCAGGCGGTCGGCAGCGAGGGATAGCCACCGAAGCCCACCACCGCGGCGGGCCGCAGCCGGCGGAGGATCCGCAGCGCCTGGAGCGCGCCGAAGCCGAGTTCGATCGCGGTGCGCGCCTTGCCCGCGAGGCCGGGAAGCACCGTCGCCGCGCGCACGTGCTCGACCGGCACGCCCTCCACCTTGAAGGCCGCCGCCCGGCGGTCGGTGACGAGCACGACGGCGCGGCCGCGGGCGAGCAGTTCCCGCGCCAGCGCCTCGGCCGGGAACAGGTGCCCGCCGGTGCCGCCGGCGGCGAGGACGATCGGCGCGCCGGTCATGCGCCGGTCTCCTTGTCGCCGTACCGGGTCCGGGTCAGCGCCAGCACCATCCCCATCCCGATGCCGACCGCCAGCAGCGAGGAGCCGCCGTAGCTGATCAGCGGGAGCGTCATCCCCTTGGTGGGGATGAGGTGCAGCGAGGAGCCCATGTTGATCAGCGCCTGGAGCCCGAACTGCACGCAGATGCCGGCGACGGCCAGGAGCGCGAACAGGTTCCCGCCGTTGAACGCGCGCTGGAAGCCGCGCAGGACCACGAAGCCGAAGAGCGCGACGACGACGAGGCAGAACAGCAGCCCCATCTCCTCGCCCGCCACCGCAAAGATGAAGTCGGCGTGCGCGTCGGGCAGATAGAGCTTCACGGTGCCCTGGCCCGGGCCGGTGCCGAAGAGGCCACCGTTCATGTAAGCCTCGAGCGACCGGTCGACCTGATAGTTGTCGCCCGACGCCGGGTCGAGGAAGCGGTTCACCCGGCTCGTCACGTGCGGCAGGAACATGTAGGCGCCGAAGAGGCCCGCGGCCCCGGCCACCGCGAGGCAGCCCACCAGCAGGATCGGCAGGCCGGCGAGGAAGAACTGCGCGAACCAGACGGCCGAGACGACGAAGGCCATGCCGAGGTCGGGCTGCAGGATCAGCAGCGCCACGACCGAGAGGTACAGCGCGATCGAGATCACGGAGCCCGGGAACCCCGGCACCGATTTCGCCCGGGCGAACAGCCAGGCCGAGACGATGGCGAAGGCCGGCTTCACGAACTCCGACGGCTGGAGCGACAGGCCCGGCAGGTGGATCCAGCGCCGGGCGCCCTTGATCTCCATGCCGATGACGAGGGTCGCTGCGACCAGCGCCATCGAGCCGAGGAACATCACCGTGCCGAGGCGCCGGATCTGGCGCGGCGACAGCAGCGAGACGCCCAGCATCAGAAGGACCGCCGGCGCCATCATCGTCAGGTGCTTGTAGACGAAGGAGAAGCCGTCGAGGCCGATGCGCTGGGCCACCGGCGGGCTGGCGGCCACGATCAGCACCACGCCGATCGCGGCGAGCAGGCCCAGGCCACCGAGCATCCAGCGGTCGACCGTCCACCACCAGCGGCCGACGATCGACTGGTCCGTGCGGGCGAAGGCCATCATCGCGCGGCCTCCGCGATCCTTGCGACGATGGCCGCGAAGGCGGCGCCACGGGCCTCGAAGTCCGGGAACTGGTCGAACGAGGCGCAGGCGGGCGAGAGCAGCACGACCGGGTCGGGCCGGCCCGACGCGCGCGCCGCCGCGAAGGCCGCCCGCGTCGCGGTGTCGAGGCCGCCCGACCGCTCGAACGGCGCCCGGCCGTCCAGCCAGGTCGCGAACGCCTCGGTCGCCTCGCCGATCAGAAAGGCGCGGCGGATGCGGGGCATGTGGGGCTCGAGCCCGTTCAGCCCGCCCTCCTTCGGGCGGCCGCCGACGATCCAGAAGACGTCGTCGTAGCAGGCGAGCGCCTTGTCGGCGGCGTCGGCGTTGGTGGCCTTGCTGTCGTTGACGAAGCGCACGCCGTCGACGGTCGCCACGGTCTGCTGTCGATGGGCGAGGCCGGCGAAGCTGCGCAGGCCCGCCACGACCGCGTCGGCGTCGACGCCCAGCGCCCGGCAGGCCGCGAAGGCGGCGCAGGCGTTCTGCCAGTTGTGCCGGCCGGGAAGTGCGGGAAGGGTGCGGAGGTCGACCACCGCGGTCGCCCGGCCGCCGGTGTCGTCGACGAGCATCCCGTCGGCGGCGTGGACCCCGCCCGGGACGGGACGCACCACCGAGATCGGCACCACGCGCCGTCCGCCCCGGGCCGCGATCTGCGCGCGGACCGCATCCGACCAGTCGTCGTCCGCGCCGATCACGGCCACGGCGCCCGGCCGCGCGTCCCCGCCCTGAAAGATCGTCGCCTTCGCCGCGACATAGCCGTCCATGCCGCCGTGCCGGTCGAGATGGTCCGGGCTGACGTTCAGCAGCACGGCGACGTCGAGCGCGGCCGTCGGCATCAGTTCGAGCTGGTAGGACGACAGCTCCAGCACGTAGGTCCCTTCGCCTCCGAGGTGCGGCAACGACAGGACCGCCGTCCCGAGATTGCCGCCGACGGCCACCCGCCGACCCGCCCGCTCGAGCACGTGGCCCACGAGCGCCGTCGTGGTCGATTTTCCGTTCGTTCCGGTGATTCCAACATATCGCGACGCGTTCGCCGCCCGCCACAAGAGTTCGACGTCGCCCAAGATGTTGATGTCCGACGCCTTCGCCCGGGCAGCCGCAGGGTGCGGTCTTGGGTGCGTGTGCGGAATTCCGGGCGACATCACGAGCATTTCCGCCGGCGGGTCGCCGACCGACTCGGCCGTCGCGAATCCCTCCGCGGCGGCCGCCGCGCGGGCCTTCGCCCCGTCGTCCCAGACCCGCACGCGGGCACCGCCCGCAGCCAGCGCGCGGGCCGCGGCGAGGCCGGTGCGGCCGAGGCCGAGCACGTCGACGTTCACCCCAGCGAGGCCGGAGAGGTCGATCATCGCCTCACCGGAGCTTGAGCGTCGAGAGGCCGACGAGGGCCAGGATCACGGCGATGATCCAGAAGCGGATCACGACCGTCGGTTCGGCCCAGCCCCTCTTCTCGAAGTGGTGATGGAGCGGCGCCATGCGGAACACGCGCTTTCCCGTCAGCTTGTAGGAGGCGACCTGGACGATCACGGACACGGTCTCGAGCACGAAGAGACCGCCCACGATCGCCAGCACGATCTCGTGCTTGGTGATCACGGCGACCGCACCCAACGCCCCGCCCATGGAGAGCGAGCCGACGTCGCCCATGAAGACCATGGCGGGCGGCGCGTTGAACCAGAGGAAGCCGAGCCCCGCCCCGATCAGCGCGCCGAGGAAGACCGCGAGCTCGCCCGAGCCCGGTACGTGGTGGAGCTGCAGGTAGTTCGCGAAGATCACGTTGCCGACCAGATAGGCGATCAGCCCGAAGACGCCGGCGGCGATCATCACCGGCACGATCGCGAGCCCGTCGAGCCCGTCCGTCAGGTTCACCGCGTTCGACGAGCCGACCATCACGAAGGCGGCGAAGGGGATGAACAGCAGACCGAGCTGGCCCAGGTAGTCCTTGAAGAAGGGAACCGCGAGGCCGGTCGCGACCGGCTCGCGCGTGATCGACATGATCCAGATCGCCGCCACCGACGCGATGACCACCTGGCCGACGAGCTTCAGCCGGCCCGACAGGCCCTTGGGGTTGCGCTTGGTGAGCTTCAGGTAGTCGTCGCCGAACCCGATGAGGCCGAAGCCCGCGGTGACGAACAGGACGATCCAGAGGTAGGGGTTGGTGACGTCGCCCCACAGGAGGGTGGAGACGATGGCGGCGATGAGGATCATCAGCCCGCCCATCGTGGGCGTGCCCTTCTTCTTGAGGTGCGTCTCCGGCCCGTCGGCGCGGATCGGCTGCCCCTCGCCCTGCTTGCGCTTCAGCCAGGCGATGAGGCGCGGCCCGATCACGAAGCCGATCAGGAGCGCCGTCATCACGGCACCACCCGTCCGGAAGGTGATGTATCGGAACAGGTTGAAGGCGATGAAGTCGTCGGCCAGCGGCGCGAGGAGGAAGAAGAGCATCGGTCTCGCTCAGCTGGACTTCGCCGCGCTCGCGGCGAATGCGGGTTCCTCGCGGTGGTCGAGCGCCGCGAGCGCCTGGACGATCGGCGCCATGCGCGACCCGAGCGACCCCTTCACCATGACCACGTCGCCGGCGTGCACCGTCTCCGCCACCGGCTGGACGAGCCCGTCCGACGTCTCGGCCCACCGGCCGCGCAGCGCCGCGGGCAGACGGTCCCACAGCCGCTTCATCTGCGGCCCGCAGAGGAAGACCTTGTCGACGCCCGCGGCCTTGAGGGGATCGGCGAGGGCGGCGTGCAGCAGGGGGCCGCGCTCGCCCAGTTCCAGCATGTCGCCGAGGACGGCGATCCGCCGGCCGCCGACGCCCGGATCCGTCCGCCCCAGAACCTGGAGGGCCGCGTCGACCGCGACCGGGCTGGCGTTGTAGCTCTCGTCGATCAGGGTGAAGGTACCGCGCTGCAGCTGGATGCGCCGGCGCTGCCCGCGGCCCTTGACCGGCGCCAGCTGGGCGAGCGCCCGGGCCGCCGTGCCGAGGTCGGCACCCGCCGCGCGCACGGCGAGGAGGACGCCCAGGCTGTTGAGCACGTGGTGCCGGCCGGGCAGGGCGAGGCAGTACTGGATCCGTTCGCCGCGGACGATGGCGGTGACCGCGCTCGAGGTGGCGTGGAGCGAGCAGTCGACGAGCCGCGCGTCGGCCCCCTCGTGCTCGCCGAAGGTCCAGATCTTGCACAGGCCCTGGGTGCGGGCGGCGGCCAGCATCCGGGCGAAGAAGGGGTTGTCGCGGTTGAGGATGGCGGTGCCGTTCGGCGTCATCCCCTCGAAGATCTCAGCCTTGGCGTCGGCGATCTTCTCGATCCCGTCGAAGTTCTCCAGATGGACCGCCTCGACCGTGGTGATGATCGCGACGTCGGGCTTCACCTGCCGGGTCAGCGGACCGATCTCGCCGGCGTGGTTCATGCCCAGTTCGAAGACGCCGTAGTCGACGTCCGGCGCCATCCGGGCGAGCGAGAGCGGGACGCCCCAGTGGTTGTTGAAGCTCCCGACGTTGGCGTAGGTGGGCGCCTGCGCCTCGAGGCAGAGCTTCAGCGCCTCCTTCGTCGTCGTCTTGCCGACCGAGCCGGTGACGGCCAGCACCTTCGCCTTCGCCCGCATGCGGGCGTAGCGGCCGAGGTCCTGGAGGGCCTGGAGCGTGTCCTCGACGGCCAGCAGCGGGGCCGTCGCCGGCACGCCCTTCGGCACGCGGGAGACGAGCGCCGCGGCAGCGCCCGCCTGCAGCGCCGCGGCCACGTAGTCGTGGCCGTCGAAGTTCGGCCCGCGGATCGCCACGAACAGGTCGCCGGGGGCGACCGTGCGGCTGTCGATCGAGACGCCGGTCGCGGCCCACCCGCCGGCCGTCCGGCCGCGGGTCGCGGCCTCGGCGTCGGCGGCCGTCCACAGGATGCGGTGCGAGGGATCGGTCGTCATGCGCGGATCTCCGTCGCGTCGGCGTCTGCGATGGCGCGCCGGGCCACCTCGGCATCGTCGAAGGCCCGGACGTCCGTCCCCACGATCTGGTAGGGCTCGTGCCCCTTCCCGGCGACGACGAGCACGTCGCCGGCCTCCAGCGACGCGATCGCGTGCGCGATGGCCGCGGCCCGGTCGCCGATCTCCGTCGCCCCGGGGCATCCGGCCATCACCGCGGCGCGGATCGCGGCCGGGTCCTCGGTGCGCGGGTTGTCGTCGGTCACCACGATCCGGTCGGCGAGGCGGCCGGCGATCCCGCCCATCATCGGCCGCTTGGCCCGGTCGCGGTCCCCGCCGCAGCCGAAGACCACCCAGAGCCGTCCGGCCGCATGGGGCCTGAGCGCCGCCAGCACGCTCTCGAGCGCGTTCGGCTTGTGCGCGTAGTCGACGAAGACGGCGGCGCCGTTGGCGCGCGTTCCGACGAGTTCCATCCGCCCGCGCACGCCCGACAGCGCACCTAGCGCCCCGGCCGCGTCGCGCGGGTCGGCGCCCGTCGCGACGACGAGGCCGAGGGCGGCCATCGCGTTCCAGACCTGGAAGCGGCCGACGAGCGGGAGCGAGACCCGCAGGCGGTGCCCGCACACCACCAGATCGACCGTCTGGCCGTGCGGCTGCGGCGTCACGTCGACGACCCTGATGCCGGCGCCCGCGGCGCCGAACGAGAAGACCGACAGCGAGCGACGGGCCGCGACCGCGGCGAGGGCGGGGAACGGCTCCGCGTCCGCGTTCAGCACCGCCGTGGCGCCCGGCGGCAGGAGACGGTCGAACAGGGCGGTCTTGGCGGCGAGGTACGCCTCCATCGTCCCGTGATAGTCGAGGTGTTCGTGCGTGAGGTTGGTGAAGGCCGCGGCGGCGAGGCGCAGACCGTCGAGCCGGTGCTGGTCGAGCCCGTGGCTCGACGCCTCCAGCGCCACGTGCTCGACGCCGGCCTCGGCCAGCGCGGCGAGGTCGGCGTGGAGCGACACCGGGTCGGCGGTCGTCAGTTCGCCTGCGCGGACGAGGCCGGGGGCGACCATGCCGAGGGTGCCGAGCGCGCCGGCGGGATGGCCCAGCGCCTGCCAGAGCTGGCGGGTGAACTGCACGCACGACGTCTTGCCGTTGGTGCCGGTCACCGCCACCAGGGTCGCGGGCTGGCGCGGGTGGAAGGCCGCCGCCATCCGCGCGAGGCGGCGGCGCGGGTTCGGGTCGGCGACCAGCACGAGGTGCGCGGCCTCGGGCGGCAGCACCGTGTCCGGCGGGGCGAGGACCGCGACGGCCCCGCGCGCCGCGGCCTCGGCGATGAAGCGGCGCCCGTCGTCCTTCGTTCCGGGAAGGGCGGCGAACAGGAAGCCCGGGCGCACCTGCCGGCTGTCGGCGGTGATCCCGAGGATCTCGGGATTGCCGGCGGCGGGTTCGGCGCGGATGGCTGCGGCGGCGGACATGGTCAGTTCGCCTGGGTGGAGCGGGCGGGGGACGGCGTCGCGGCGGGTGCCGCGGCCGGGAGGAGGGCGGGCTGCGGCACGGCCCGCGGCGACCGCGGGTCGATCGTGGTGGCGGCGACGATGTCCGGGCGCTTGTCGTCGACCGGCTGCACGCCGAGCAGCGGCCCGATCTGCTGGACCACCCGCCCGACGGCCGGGGCCGCGACCCACCCGCCGGTCGCGTATCCGAACGTCTGCTTGGTGCCCTTCGGCTCGTCGACCATGATCAGCACGAGGTAGCGGGGATCGTTCATCGGGAAGGCGCCGACGAAGGAGGAGAGACGCGCGTTCTGGCTGTAGGCGCGGCCCTTGTTCTTCTCGGCCGTCCCGGTCTTGCCGCCCACGAGGTAGCCCGGCGTGTTGGCGTTCGTCCCGGAGCCCGAGGTCACGGTGAGCCGCATGACCCGGCGCATCGTGTCGCTGGTTTGTGGCGAAACGATGCGGGTGCCTTCGGGTGCCTCGCCCGGCGGCAGGCGGAGGAGGGTCGGCTTCTGCATCACGCCGCCGTTCGTGATGCCCGCGACGGCCGCCGAGAGCTGGACCGGGCTGACGGCGATCCCGTGCCCGAAGGCGATCGTCATC
>Ga0315907_10004870_pt1 | contig 14869 bp, 13 predicted proteins | sample LakEriMetagenome_3_FD_203525 | JGI IMG/M metagenome (GOLD analysis project Ga0315907, IMG submission 203525) | Freshwater fungal communities from buoy surface, Lake Erie, Ohio, United States - Buoy 12 MA123 | ecosystem: Environmental > Aquatic > Freshwater > Lake > Lake biofilm | place: USA...
CCTGGGGCGGCGTGGTGCTGCACGACGTGATCAACAACGTCTTCGCCCACAAGGCCATCGAGAAGGGCGCCGACGGGCTGATCCCCGTGGCCGCTGGCGCGGGCGGCCACGCCAGCGTGAAGAGCCCCTTTGCCATGGTGGCCGAGATCCGCGAATGGTTTGGCGGCCCGGTGGCGCTTTCGGGCGCCATCTCTTCGGGCGGTGCCATCCTGGCGGCCCAGGCCTTGGGGGCGGACTTCGCCTACATCGGCTCGGCCTTCATCGCCACCGACGAGGCCCGTGCGGTGGAGGGCTACAAGCAGATGATCACCGAGAGCAATTCCGACGACATCGTCTACAGCAACTTCTACACCGGCGTGCACGGCAACTACCTCAAGGGCAGCATCCGCAACGCGGGCATGGACCCGGACAACCTGCCGCAGAGCGACCCGAGCAAGATGAACTTCAGCACCGGCGAGGGCGCCAACGCCGCCAAGGCCTGGCGCGACATCTGGGGCTGCGGGCAGGGCATCGGCGCCATCCGCGAGGTGGTGCCGGCCGCCGTGCTGGTGGAGCGCTTCAAGCGCGAGTACGCTGAGGCCCGTGCTCGGATCTGCGGCTGAATCGACCAGCCCGGCCGCTCAGCCTCCCCAGCCCAGGGCCTGACGCATCACCTGCGCGGCATCGGCATCGCTGCTGCCGCGCCAGGCCACGATGTGGTCGGGCCGGATCAGCACCAGCGGCGCTTCGTAAAGATCGATCAGGCTTTGTTGGCCTTGCTCGCCTTGCAGGGCGGGTGTCTCCCCGGCCTCGGGGTGCGCCACCTTCAGTTCCACGCCCAGCGTCTGGGCCGCGGCCTCGAAGCCGGCCGTGGGCGCGGTGGCGTGACCCGTGGGGTCCTTCAGCACCAGCAGCGTCCACTCGAAGCCGAACAGGTCGAACAGCGAGCGCCCATCGGCCAGCCAGGCGTGCGGCGGCCGTCCGCCCGGGCAGGCGCTGGGCTGGTAGCTGTTGGCGGCATCTGGCGGCGGCGTGGAGCCATCGGCCACGATGATCGGTGAGCCGTCGTAACGCCCACCAAAGGTCACGCCCGGCACGTTGAACTCCCGGCGCACATGGCCGTTGAGGTAGACGCCTGCGGCTTCGCGGGCGCGCTGGCCTGCAGGCGTGTCCTCGTCCAGCTCCGGCACCGCGTCGAACAATCCGATGGAGTCGGCAAACTGCCGCGCGTAGCCGGTGTTTCGCTGCGCCAGCGGCTTGCGCTCCAGGCCGTAGCTGTCCAGCAGGGTGGGCGGGGCCTGGCCCTTGAGCACGGCGGCCAGCTTCCAACCCAGGTTCACCGCGTCTTCCACCGCCGTGTTGTAGCCCAGGCCGCCCGTGGGCGTGAACAGGTGCGCCGCGTCACCGCCGATGAACACCTTGCCCTGCTGGAAGCGCGAGGCCACCAGCGCGTGGCCGGCCAGCCAGGGCGCCATGGACAGGATCTCGATGGGGATGTCCAGACCGCTGGCACGGGCGAACAGGGCGCGTGCATCGTCGTGCGTGAGCGCGTCCACGTCGGTGTCGTCGGCCAGTTGGGTGTGGAAGGCGAACTCGCTCACCCCGTCCACCGACATGATGAAGGCACGCTGCGCCGGGTGCACCTGCACGTACATCCAGGCGCGGTCGTTGGGGTTGAGGCGGTAGAAGTCCGGCGCCTTCAGGTACACGGCCAGCATGCGCCCGCCCATGAAGCTGCGTTTGAAGCCGGTGCCGCCTTCCCACTCGATGCCCAGCCGCGCGCGCACGCCGCTGCGTGCGCCGTCGGCCCCTACCAGCCAGCGGGCTTGCACGGTGACACCGGGCATGACTGCGGTGTCCGTCGGCGCCACCTCGGCGGTGATGCCCTCACCCGTGTCCGAGAAGCCACGCAGCTCCCAGCCGTAGCGCAGGTCCACGCCAGGCAGGGCTTGCGCCTCCTCGCGCAACACCACCTCCACGAACTTCTGCGACACGCGGTGCGGCAGTTCGGCCGCGCTCCACGAGCCGCCCAGGCCGCGAATCACCTGCGTGGCCTGCGCGGCGGTAGGCAGACGCAGGCGGGCCATTTCGTGGCCGGCAAAGCGCGTCAGGTAGGCCACGTCCGTGGGGTGGTCTGCCGGCAGGCCCTGGGCTCGCACCCGGTCGGCAAAACCCAGGCGCCGGTAGTGCTCCATGGTGCGCGCCTGCGTGGCATTGGCCTGCGGGTTGAAGGCCGTGCCCGGCTTGCGGTCTACCACCAGGCAGCGCACACCGCGCCGCCCCAACTCGTTGGCCAGCATCAGCCCGCAGGGGCCGCCGCCGACGACGAGGACGTCGGTGTGCAGCGTGGTGGGGCCGCTCATCGCGCCATCGCCGCCTTCAGCACTTTCTCACCCGGCAGCCAGGCCACGATGGCCAGGCTCACCACCGCAATGCCCGACATCAGCAGCCAGAGCTGGGTGAACCCGGCCGCCTTCACCGCCGGACCCAGCGCCGCCACGGCCAGCGAACTGATGCCAAAGGAGATGGCGATGCGCGTGCCGCTCACGCGCGAGCGCAGCGAGTCGTCGATGTAGCGCGCCACCATCACATCGTTGAAGGGGATGGCGCCAAACACCATCACCATGCACGCGATGGCCATGACGTACCAGGCCCAGCCGCTGCTTTGCGCGGCCAGCGCGAAGAACAGGATCTGCAAGCCCAGGATGGCCATGAACAGCGGCTTGACGGCCACGCGGTCCACCAGCTGCCCCACCACCAACTGCGCCAGCGAGGCCACGCCGTACAGCAGGGCCAGCAGCATGCCCAGGGCGGCGGGGTCGCTCACCAGCCCGTCCAGGCGCTCGGCCATCATCTGGGCGTTGCCGTTGGTGGTGAAGTTGAACAACAGGCTGCCCGTGGTGGCGCTGGCCACCATCACCACGAATGTGCGGATCGCCAGCCCGCGCGGCAGGTGCACCGACGTGCCCGCCTTGCGGGCCGGCGCAGCGGCTTCAGGCGGGGCGACGCGCGCAAACAGAAGCCCGGCGGCGATAGAGATCAAGCCCGGCACCACGAAGGCCGCGCGCCAGCCGAAGTACTTCACCAGAAAGCCCGTGGACACGGCGGCCAGGGCGATGCCCAAATTGCCCGACAGGCCGTTGATGCCGATGGTGCGGCCCGGCCGGGTGGAGCCCTGCAGCAGCATGGGGATGCCCACCGGGTGGTAAATGGCCGAGAAGGCTCCCAGCACCGTGAGCGCCAGCCCGATCTGCCAGGCGTTCTGCGTCAGCGCCACGGCGATGGCCGACAGGCCCATGCCATGGAAGAACAGCAGCATCATCCAGCGCCGCCCGCGCAGGTCTCCCAGCCGCCCGGCGGGGATGGAACACAGCCCGAACATCAGGAACGCCCCGGCCGTGTACGGCATCAGGTCTTCCCAGCGCGCGATGCCGAAATCCACCGCGATGGCCCCCACGGCAGTGGCGAAGATCAGCAAGAACAGGTGGTCCAGCGCGTGCGCGATGTTCAGCAGCAGGGAGGGCAGCAGGGGCATGGGGCGGGCTCGCGGATGGGAGTTGCGATCCTATCCGGGCATCGCTGCGCCGGCCACCCACCGTTACCGCACATCACGGACCGATGTGATTCCTCTTGAGGCCAGACTCAGCGGCGATTGGTGAGCGCCACACCCATCACCGAGATCGCCCCTCCCACGAGCATCGAGGCGAGGATGTCCTCACCCAGGAGCACTGCGGAGAGCATCACCCCAAAGGCCGGGACGAGGTTCGTGAACACCGCCGTGCGCGACGGGCCCACGGCACGGATGCCCTCGTAGTACCAGATGAAGCCCAGGACGGTGCCTACAGCGCCCAGGTAGATGATGGCGGCCCACGCCTGCCATCCGAGTGACATCCACGGGATGGAAGCCACCTCACCGGCAGCCCCTGCGGCCAGGAAAGCCAGACCCCACAGCGTGGCGTACGTTGTCGCGGCGATGGGTGACAGTGATTCCAACGCCTTGCGGGAGATCAGCGTGTAGGCTGCCCAACTCGCAACGGCCAGGATCATCATCGTCTCGCCGAGGCCGAAAGATGGGCCCATGTCGCGCACAGCGCCCGCCGGATCGCCTCGGGTGATCACGATGGCCGCACCGACCAGTGCCACGCAGATGCCGATCCAGGCGCGCCAGCCCAATCGTTCGCCGAACACCGCGCTGGCCAGCAGTGCGGTCATGATCGGCGTGAGGCTGACGAAAAGCGCCGTGCGCCCAGCGGGGATGCGCGCCAGGGCGCCGAGAAAGAAGACGTTGTAGAGAAAGATGCCGGTCAGCCCCAGGGCGGCGGTAGTGAGCGCCTGCGACCGGTTCAGCCGCGGCAGCCCGCCTTCGAAGCGCACGGCCACCGCCACCAACAGCACGGCCGCCACCGCGAATCGACCGGCCGCCGCTGTCATCAGCGGCATGGATTGAGCCAGCACCCGGCCGGCGATGAAAGTGCCACCCCAGAAGAGAGCCGTCAGGACCAGCTTCAGTGCCAGCGTCGCGTCGAGGCGGGCGCTGAAGCCCTCAGGCAAGGGCTGATTGGTCGTGCTGTGGGGCGTCTGCACAGGTGGAGGTCGCACCGTTCGGCTTTCCTGGCTCAGTTGACGGAGCATGCTATCTTTCATGGGTAGTCATACACAAATGAGTAGAAGCTCATGCATTCGAGTTTTCCAGATGACCTTTTCCCAGCTTGAGATATTCGTCATCGTGGCGGAACTGGGTGGGTTCACCGCAGCGGCCGGTCGGCTCGGTATCACCCAGTCCGCCGTGTCCCACGCCATGAGGCAGTTGGAGACCGCTTGGGGTGTCACGTTGCTCGCGCGCGGGCCCTCCGGGGTGACGGTGACCGAGACCGGACAGACCCTGTTGGTCAGGGTGCGCGAACTGCTCGGGGTCTCCGACGCCATTCGACAAGAGATCTCCGCCACGCGTGGACTGCATCGTGGATCCTTACGCATTGGCTCCTTCGGCCCGACCGCGTCGCTTCAGCTGCTCCCGCATATCCTGGATGTCTTCGGCCGGCAGTACCCGGAGATCGAGGTCTTGGTCGACGAAGGTGAGGACCACGAGGTCTCGCGCTGGCTTGAAGAGCGCCGCGTCGACGTGGGCTTCGTCGTGCTGCCCGACGAGCGCTTCGACACCGTGGCGCTGGTTCAAGATCAACTCGTCGCGCTCTTGCCTGCCGCGCACCCCCTGGCCACCAAGCGGGCTGTGTCGTTGGCCGAACTCTGCGACTGGCCCTTCGTGCTCACACGTGCTGGCAGTGCTGGCTTGGTGGAGGGCTTGTTCCAGTCAGCAGGCCTGCGGCCGAGGGTGACCCAGCGGTACTCACAGATCCTCACCATCCTCAAGACCGTGGAGCGCGGCGCCGGTGTGTCCATCCTGGCGGACCTTGCCGCCCCGCCGGAGGTGATGGCGATGTGCCACGGTCTGGTGAAGAAGCCCTTGACCCCTGTGGTCAGACGCTCCGTCGGGCTGGCGGTTCGCAGCCGCAAGAGCGCCAGCCTCGCCACCGAAGCCTTTCTCAAGCTTGCGAGGTCGGTGGCGCGTTCGCAGCCTTGGCGCGCTTCCCTAACCCTCCAGCCCTGATCGCGTCTCGCGGGCGGCCGGCCGTGCGGCGCTCGCGGAGAATCTTCGGCATGAGCCTTGTTCAGTCGCCACCTACGCCAGGGCACCCGCCCGCGCCAGCTTCTGAAACCACGGCCCCGTCGTTGCTGCACAGCGCGTTCTATCGCTTCGTGCCTCTGCCGGACCCCGAGACGGCCGCGCAGGAACTGCGGGGGCTGGGTGCAGCGCTGGGCCTGGGTGGCAGCCTGATCGTGGCGGGCGAGGGCGTGAATGGAGCGGTGGCCGGGCCTGCAGCGCAGGTAGAGGCCTTTGAGCAGCGCCTGCGCACAGGTGCCGCGCTGCAGGGTGCGCTGCGCGGGCTGACCTTCAAGCGCAGCACCTGCAGCCAGCCGCCCTTCGGCCGCTTCAAGGTGAGCGTCAAGCCAGAGATCGTGACGCTCGGGTTGCCTTCGGAGGCACAGGACTCACCCGTCGAACTGCCCGACGAGCGCGACGCCAGTCATCTGTCACCTGCCGCCTGGCGCCAGCTGTTGGACGTGGGCCGAGCCGTGGTGCTCGACAACCGCAACCACTTTGAGTTCCGCCTGGGCCACTTCCGCGGCGCGGTGGACCCGGGCGTGCACCACTTCCGCGACTTCGTGCGCTATGTGGAGCAGCACGCGCCTGCCTGGCGCGCGCAAGGCCGGCCGGTGGCGATGTACTGCACGGGCGGCATCCGCTGCGACAAGACCGCACCCTGGATGCGAAGCCTGGGGCTGGAGGTGTTTCAGCTTGACGGGGGCATCCTGAACTACCTGCGGCAGGCGCAAGCGGAAGAGGGTGGCGCTGGGGCCGGGGGCGACGAATCGGCCGACCGCATGGAGACTTCTTGGGAGTCGAAAGACGACCTGCAGAACGCCTCGCCCGGCGATCTGTTGGCCGCCTGGCAAGGCGAGTGCTTCGTCTTCGACCGCCGCATCGCGCTGGACGCGCGGCTGCGTGAGGCCGGCACCACGGCCGCGCAGGTGTTCGACCCCGCCCACCCCGACGAAGCCTGGCGCCTGCAGCGTGCACGCCGCCTGGACGAGGCGCCTTGAGCGCCTTGAGAGCGCAGCGCGCGGCACGAAAGCCCGTCACGTGAGCCGCCCTCGCCCAGCCTGGACACCTCCCCTGCGTGACGGCGTCAGCGCCAGCCGCGTGGCCGTCACCCCCGGCCCCTGGGCCACGGTGGCGGACTTTCTGTCGCAGCGCTTGCCCTTGGTGGCGGACTGGCCTGCACGGCTGGCCGCGGGTGGCGTGCTGGACGCCGAAGGCTGCCCCGTGGCGGCGCACGAGCCCTGCCGCCCAGGCGCGGTGCTCTGGTACTGGCGTGCCCTGCCGCCGGAGCCGCGCATCCCCTTCGAGCTGGAGGTGCTGCACCAGGACGAGCACCTGGTGGTGGTGGACAAGCCGCACTTCCTGCCGGTGATCCCGCGCGGGCGCTACCTGCAGGAGACCGTGCTGGTGCGCCTGAAGCGCCTGCTGGGCCTGCCTGATCTGGTGCCCATGCACCGGCTGGACCGCGAGACCGCCGGCGTGATGCTGTTCACCGTGCAGCCGGCCTCGCGCCACGCCTACCAGTCGCTGCTGGCCACGCACCAGGTGCGCAAGGTCTACGAAGCCGTGGCGCCCTGGCGGGAGGATCTGACCTTTCCGATGACGCTGCAGCACCGGCTTGAAGAACCTGCGGACGATCGCTTCATGCAGATGCAAGTGGTGCCGGGCGAGCCCAATGCCTACACCGAGGTGGAGCTGATCGCGCGGCTGCCCCGCTGCGGCTTGGCCCTCGGACCTGACACGTCGGCCATGCCAGCCGATCACGCGCCATCTGCACGCGCCGCGCCGCACCACGGGGCCCATTACCGGCTGCGCCCGCTCACCGGGCGCAAGCATCAGCTGCGCGCGCAGATGAACGCCGCGGGCCTGCCCTTGCAGGGTGACCGGCTCTACCCCGAGTTACTGCCCGAGCCGGCCCCGCAGGCTCCAGCGGACTACAGCAACCCGTTGCAGCTGCTGGCCCGGGAGATCGCTTTCACCGACCCGCTGACCGGAGCCCTGCGCTGCTTCATCAGCCGCCGCAGCTTGGAGTCGACGCTGTAAGCCACGGCGCGGCGCGCCACCTTGGTAAAGGCCCTGTTGGCATGATGCAGGTCTTGGCCCTTCACCCTGGATCCGACCACCATGCTGTCCCAACTTGAGCGGCCCGCCGGGCCTGCGCCGTTCCTGCGCCAGGTGCTGGCCGACTTGGGGCCCACCTACCTCGTCAACGGCCTTATCGCCTTCATCTTTGCGGCCACGGGGCCGGTGGCCGTGATCCTGGCGGTGGGCACGGGGGGAGGGCTTTCGCAGGCGGAGCTGGCGTCCTGGGTGTTCGGGGTGTTCTTCATCAACGGCCTGATCACGCTGGCGATGAGCTGGCGCTACCGCACCCCGCTGGGCTTCGGGTGGACCATCCCGGGCACCGTGCTTGTGGGCCCGGCGCTGCAGCACATGAGTTTTGCCGAGGTGATTGGCGCGTTCTACGCCACCAGCGTGCTCATCCTGGTGCTGGGTGCCAGTGGCTGGGTCAAGCGTGTGATGTCCTGGTTGCCCATGCCCATCGTCATGGGGATGGTGGCGGGTGTGTTCCTGCGCTTCGGGCTGGATCTGGTGCGGGCGCTGCACTCCGACGTGGCCGTCGCCGCACCCATGGTGCTGGCCTTCATCGCGCTGTCGGCGGTGCCCTCGCTGGGCCGGCGTTTGCCGCCGCTGATTGGCGCGCTGCTGGTGGGCGCCGTGACCCTGGCGGCGCTGGGCCGGGTGGATGGCGAGGCGGCCGGTCAGTTGAGCCTGGCGCAGCCCTTGGTGCAGGCGCCCGTCTGGTCGCTGGCGGCGATGGTGGAGCTGGTCGTGCCGCTGGCCATCACGGTGCTGGTGGTGCAGAACGGCCAGGGCGTGGCGGTGCTCAAGGCGGCGCGGCACGACCCCCCCGTCAACGCCATCGCTTTCGTGTGCGGCCTTGGCGCGGCTGCCAGTGCGCTGGTGGGCGCTGTGAGCACCTGCCTGACCGGGCCCAGCAACGCCATGATGAGCGCCTCGGGCGACCGACCGCGCCACTACACGGCGGCACTGACCTTTGGCGCCCTGGCGGTGCTGTTTGGCCTGCTCGCGCCCACCTTCACGGGCCTGATGCTTGCCACGCCCAAGGCCTTCATCATGGTGCTGGGTGGCCTGGCGATGCTGCGGGTGCTGCAGGGCGCCTTCACCGCGGCCTTCGGCGCCGGCCGCTTCACGCTGGGCGCGCTGGTCAGCCTGCTGGTGACCGTGGCCGACCTCAGCCTGCTGAACATCGGTGCGGCCTTCTGGGGCCTGGTGGCGGGGTTTCTCGTCGCGTGGTGCATGGAGCGGCCGGACTTCGGGGTCAAGCCCCCGGCCTGACGGGCCCGCAGGCTGATAAGTCGAGCTGCACAACGCCTCATCATTGAAGAAGACGATCGGTTAAATCAAGGCAATCAACTTTCCAAATGAACTGACGGGTCCAACAATGATTTCTATCGACAGTTCGATACCGATAGCAAAGTGCCGCAGCCGGTCGAGAAGTCTCATCCCTGGAAACCCCGTCAACCCATCGAAAGAAAGTTCACTGCCATGCCGCTCATCAACACCCCCGTCGCCCCCTTCAAGGCCACCGCGTTCCACAACGGCAAGTTCGTCGAGATCACCGAGCAGACCCTGCAGGGCCGCTGGAGCGTCTTCGTCTTCTACCCGGCGGACTTCACCTTCGTCTGCCCTACTGAGCTGGAAGACCTGGCCGACCGCCACGACCAGTTCAAGGCCCTGGGCGTGGACGTCTACGGCATCTCCACCGACACCCACTTCGCCCACAAGGCCTGGCACGACACCTCCGACGCCATCCGCAAGGTGCGCTACCCGCTGATTGGTGACCCCACGGGCCGCATCTCCCGCAGCTTTGATGTGCTGGTGGAAGACACCGGCCTGGCGCTGCGCGGCACCTTCGTGATCGACCCCCAGGGCCGCATCAAGACCGCCGAGGTGCACGACGATGGCATCGGCCGTGACGCGGGCGAACTGCTGCGCAAGGTGGCGGCGGCCCAGTACGTGGCCAAGAACCCCGGCCAGGTGTGCCCGGCGAAGTGGAAGGAAGGCGAGGAGACCTTGACGCCCTCGCTCGACCTCGTCGGCAAGATCTGAACGGAGCCTGCCATGCTGGACACGACCCTCAAGACCCAACTCCGGGCTTACCTGGAGCGCATCACGCTGCCGGTGGAGCTGATCGCTTCCCTGGACGACCGGCCGGCCTCGGCCCAGATGCGCGCGCTGCTCGAGGAGATTGCCACGCTGAACGACAAGGTCAGCGTGCGCCTGGACGGTGACCACCCCCGCCGTCCGTCCTTCGCGGTGACGCGCGTGGGTGCGCAAGGCTCGGACCGCGAACTGCGCTTTGCCGCGATGCCGCTGGGTCATGAGTTCACCTCGCTGGTGCTGGCGCTGCTGCAGGCGGGCGGGCACCCGCCCAAGGTGGAGGCCGAGCTGATCGCGCAGATTCGCGCGATCGACCCCGGTGAGGGTCGTGTCCTGCGCTTCGAGACCTGGATGTCGCTGAGCTGCCACAACTGCCCGGACGTGGTGCAGGCCCTCAACCTGATGGCCGTGCTCAACCCGCGCATCCAGCACGTGGCCATCGATGGCGCGCTGTTCCGCGACGAGGTGGACGCACGCCAGATCCTGGCCGTGCCCATGGTGTTCATGAACGGCGAGCCCTTCGGCTCCGGGCGCATGACGCTGGAGGAGATCGTGCGCAAGGTCGAACGCGCCGTCGACAGCGGCGCGGCCGCGCGGGAGGCGCAGCGCCTGGCGCAGCAGGACACTTTCGACGTGCTGGTGGTGGGCGGCGGCCCGGCCGGTGCGGCCGCGGCGGTGTATGCGGCCCGCAAGGGCATCCGCACGGGCGTGGTGGCCGAGCGCTTTGGCGGCCAGACCCTGGACACGCTGGGCATCGAGAACTTCATCTCCGTGCCGCAGACCGACGGCCCGAGATTCGCTGCCGCGCTGGAGGCGCATGCACGCGCCTACGACGTGGTCATCATGAACGGCCTGCGTGCGCAGGCGCTGGAGCGGGCCGCACCGCTGGGTGGTGGGCCGGGTGGTGAGATCACGCTGCGCCTGGAAGGCGGCGCCACGCTCAAGGCCCGCTCGGTGGTGCTCGCCACCGGTGCGCGCTGGCGCCCCGTGGGCGTGCCCGGCGAGACCGAGTACCGTAACAAGGGCGTGGCCTACTGCCCGCACTGCGACGGCCCGCTGTTCAAGGGCCGGCGCGTGGCGGTGATCGGTGGCGGCAACTCCGGCGTGGAAGCGGCCATCGACCTGGCGGGCATCGTCGCCCATGTCACCCTGCTGGAGTTCGGAGAGCAGCTTCGCGCCGACGCGGTGCTGGTGACGCGGCTCAGGAGCCTGCCCAATGTCACCGTCGTCACGCAGGCCCAGACCACCGAGATTGCCGGCGACGGCCAGAAGGTCAATGGCCTGCGCTACACCGACCGCGCCACGGGCCAGCCGCACCTCGTGCCGCTGGAGGGTGTGTTCGTGCAGATCGGCCTGGTGCCCAACACCGAATGGCTGCAGGGCACGGTGGACCTGGCGCGTGGCGGCGAGATCGCCATCGATGCCCGCTGCGCCACCAGCGTGCCGGGCGTGTTTGCAGCGGGTGACGCCACGACCGTGCCCTTCAAGCAGATCGTCATCGCCGCAGGCGAGGGCGCGAAGGCGGCGCTGTCGGCGTTTGACCACCTGATGAGAATGCCGGCGCCGCCTGCGGTTGCGGCCTCTGCGGCAGCGCTGGAGGCTGCCGTGGTCAGCTGAGGCCCCCGCCGCCAAGGCCAAGGGCGGCGTGGGGAAAAGGGGGCCGGGCTACAAACCGGCTCCTCTTGATGCTTGCGAGCCGGCCTGCCATGCCCCGTTCCACCTTTATCAGCCGTACCCGTTTAGTCCTCGCCTGCACCCTGGTGCTGGGCGCCGCCGCTTCGGCGCAGGCCACCAACCCGGCCGGCATCGACTGGTTGCCCATCGCCGCGTTGCCCAATGCCGCGTCTGGTGGCGCGGCCGCGTTTGACATCGCGCGCACCGAGACCACGGTGGCCCAGTTCCGGCGCTTCGTCCAGGCCACCGGCACGGTCACCCGCGCCGAGCGCGCGGGTGGCGGGCAGGTCTATGAGGCGGGCTGGACGGCCAAGCCAGGCTGGACCTGGGCCCGGCCCTTTGGCGTCCCCGCGGCCGAAGACGAGCCGGCTGTCCATGTCGATTTCAACGAGGCGCAGGCGTTCTGCCGCTGGGCGGGCGCCCGCCTGCCCACGGATGCGCAGTGGGTCCGCGCCGCCTACACCGAGACGCGCCCCGCGCCACCACCATCGCTGCAGCGCGGCAAGACCTACCCCTTTCCCACGGGGGACAGCCCAGCGGGCGCCCAATGCCTGGGCGACTGTGGCGCAGCGGCCGATGCACGCGCTGTGCGCCACGGCGCCAAACTGTGGCGCGGCACGGGCCACGCTGCTGTCAGTGCTACCCCGGCCGGGGTGAACGGTCTGCATGACATGGGTGCCAATGCCTGGGAGTGGGTGGATGAGCCGCCCGGAGCGGGGGGCAGCGTCGAGCGGCGCACCCGGGGCGGCTCCTGGTGGTACGGCAGCGCACAGATGCGAGCCGACCATCTGCAGGGCAAGCCCCCGGAGACCAGCGTGGTCTACATCGGCTTTCGCTGCGCCAGAGGTCCGGCTGCCGCGCCCTGATCTTGCGCGGCGCGCCTCATCGCATCGCGGGCTGCCCATGCTCAAGCAGGTGGCAGATGGTGGGCAGGCGGGTGGCTCGGGCGGCCCTTCAGGGGCGCACAATGGCGGGGTTTCTCCCCTACGTCCACCATGATCTACAAGTTCCGCAGCAAGGCCGCCGGTGACACTGTGATGCTGGGTCCGCAAGGAGACCAGTTCCTGCGGGCGATAGGGCGTGAGCCTTCCTCCCAGGGCATCATCGAGGTGGCCGCCATGCCTGCGGCCCTCGCCGCGTTGCAGCAGGCCATTGAGCAGGACGACGCCGCCCAGGCGCCGCGGCCTGATCCTGATGATGAAGCCTTGCTCGAGGCTGCGGGCCAGGACCCGATCCCCTTGCGACGTCGCCTGTGGCCCATGGTGGAGATGATCCGGCGTGCCCAGGCGGCCGATGAACCGGTGCTCTGGGGCGTTTGAGCCACCGAGCGCCGCAACCCGACTGTGAACGGAGCCTTCTCATGGAATTGAAGAGCCACAGCTGGCTGAATGGCGACCGCATCCCCTCCCGCTTTGCGGCGGGCCGTCTGGGTGACGACGGGGGCGTGGGCTTCTCAGACAACCTGAACCCCCATCTCGCCTGGAGTGACCTGCCCGAGGCGACGCGGTCCCTGGTACTGATCTGCCATGACTTCGACGTGCCCAGCCGCGGTGACGACGTCAACCAGAGCGACCGCGAGATCCCGGCCGACCTGCCGCGGGTGGACTTCTTCCACTGGGTGCTGGCGGACCTGCCGCCACAACCTTCGGAGATCGCCGAGGGCGAGTTCAGCCGTGCCTTCACGGCCCGGGGCAAGCCCGGCCCGCAGGCGCTGCGCGGCGCGCGACAGGGGCTGAACGACTACACCGGATGGTTTGCGGGCAACCCCGACATGGCGGGCGACTACTTCGGCTACGACGGCCCCTTCCCGCCCTTCAACGACAGCCTGGTGCACCACTACGTCTTCACCTTGTATGCGCTGGACGTGCCGCGGCTGGCGGTGGAGGGCCGCTTCACGGGCCCCCAGGTGCGCGAGGCGCTGAAGGGCCATGTGCTGGACGTGGCCACGTTCTCGGGCACCTACACGCTGAACCGGCGCCTGGCCGGTTGAACGGGGTCCGGTACGCCGGCCCCACGCCACCCCTTCCACCACGCCCATGCCCCTGCCTGGATCTGATGTGGCCGGCGAACCCCGGGCCACCCGTGTGCTGGCCATTCGCCACGGCGAGACCGACTGGAACGTGGCCACCCGCATCCAGGGCCTGACCGACATTCCACTGAACGCACTCGGCCGGCAACAGGCCGCGCGCCTGGCCCAGGCGCTGGCTGACGAGACCTTGCACGCCGTCTACACCAGCGACCTGCAACGCGCCCGCGACACCGCCGCCGCCCTGGCCCAGGCCTGCGGCGCGCCGCTGCGGGAGGACACCGGCTTGCGCGAGCGCCACTTCGGTCACTTCGAGGGCGCCACCTTCGAGGAGATCGCGCAGCGCTGGCCTGAGGATGCGTTGCGCTGGCGCCAGCGCGACCCGGATTTCGGCCCGACCGGCGGCGAGGCCCTGCAGGCTTTCTTTGACCGCAGCGTGGCGGCGGCCCATCGCCTGGCGGCTGCGCATGCCGGCCAGACCATCGCCCTCGTGGCGCACGGCGGCGTGCTGGACTGCCTGTACCGGGCTGCCACACGCCTGGAACTGCAGGCCCCACGCACCTGGCAGGTGGGCAACGCCACCGTCAACCGCCTGCTGTGGACGCCCGAGGGCTTCACCCTGGTGGGCTGGAACGACACCACCCACCTGGACGCACTGAACGCCATGGACGACGTCAGCGCCTGAACACCGTGGTGCTCCCAGGCGGCGAGGGGGCTGTGCGTCGGCTTCAGGCCTCGAACAGATCCCCGCCTGCGCCCGAGCGCGCCGGGGGCGTGAGCCCCAGATGCCGCCAGGCCGCTTGCGTGGCGATCCGCCCACGCGGTGTGCGTTGCAGGTAACCCTGCTGGATCAGATAAGGCTCGATCACGTCTTCGATGGTGCCGGGCTCCTCGCCAATGGCCGCGGCCACGTTGTCCAGCCCCACCGGCCCGCCGTCGAAGCGGTGGATCACCGCTTCCAGCAGCTTGCGGTCCATGACGTCGAAGCCGCGCGGGTCCACGTCCAGCATGGCCAGGGCCCGGTCGGCGGTGGCTGCATCGATGCTGCCGTTGCCCTTGACCTGTGCGTAGTCGCGCACGCGGCGCAGCAGCCGGTTGGCGATGCGCGGCGTGCCACGCGAGCGCCGCGCGATCTCCATCGCCCCCGCGGCGTCCATCGGCACCGTCAACAGGCCGGCCGAGCGCGTGACGATACGCGTGAGTTCCTCGTCGGTGTAGAACTCCAGCCGCGCCACGATGCCAAAGCGGTCGCGCAGCGGGTTGGTCAGCATGCCGGCGCGCGTGGTGGCGCCCACCAGGGTGAAAGGTTGCAGGTCCAGCTTGATGGAGCGCGCGGCCGGGCC
>Ga0315907_10004871_pt1 | contig 14869 bp, 9 predicted proteins | sample LakEriMetagenome_3_FD_203525 | JGI IMG/M metagenome (GOLD analysis project Ga0315907, IMG submission 203525) | Freshwater fungal communities from buoy surface, Lake Erie, Ohio, United States - Buoy 12 MA123 | ecosystem: Environmental > Aquatic > Freshwater > Lake > Lake biofilm | place: USA...
GCGATCGAGACAGGAATGCGCTTCCCGTCGCGGCTCGGCGCCCACACGCGCGTCGAGTCGTAGAGCGACGGATCGAAGCCCGGAACCGGCTGCACCTTGCGCACGGTCCGCGCGCCGGTCGCGAGATCGACGTCGATCGTCGTCGCCGGCGTGGTCATCGTCGAGTAGACCACCCGCACGAAGGGCACCGACGCGTCGGAACCTTCGGAGAGAAGCATGGTGAACGCGGTCGCGTCGGCCGGGATCGAGAAGGCGGCCGAGCCGTCGTGGCGGATCACCCGCACCGACGCGTTCGCCTCGACGCGCTCCGCGAGCGCGATGCCGCCGTCGAAGAGCTCGAAGTCGTCGATCGCGGCCTCGGCGCGATGCGGCACGACCTCGCGCCACGACGCGCGGTTGCGCACCGACGCCGCGTCGGCGGCCATCAGCCGGAAGTTGCGCGCCTCGCGGTTCGTGCGCAGGTACCAGCGGCCGCCGATGTGGTCGGCGTAGCTGCGGACGCCGTCCTCGCGCGCGACCACGATCTCGGGCGCGGCCGTCGGTCGCGCGCGCGGCACGACGCGGACCTCGTTGGTGTCGAAGCCGTCGCTGTCGATCACGACGAATTCCTCCGACGCGCTCGCGCGGATGTCGATCGTGAGCTCGTCGTCCGGCTCCTCGTAGACGAGCGCGTCGTCCGCCACCCGCCGTCCGACCTCATGGCGCCAGACCGGACCGGTCACGAGCAGCACCGGATCCTGCTTCACGTAGAAGAGCGTGCTGCCATCGCCCGCCCAGACCACCGGCTCGAGGACCCCGCCGATTTCGTCGGGGAGGATGCGGTTCTCGACGAGGTCCTTCACCCGCAGCGTGTGGATGCGCCGGCCCGATCGGTCCTCGGTCCACGCGACGAAGCGCCCGCAGTCGGACACGGCGAACGAACCGAGCGCGAAGTAGTCGCGGCCCTTCGCGAGCTCCGCCTGGTCGAGCACCGTCTCGGCGGGCTGCGCGAGGTCGGGCTCGCGTGTGCCGCCGCGGCGTCGCAGCACCTTCGGATACTCGTCGCCCTTCTCGAAGCTCGTCCAGTACCACCAGCCGTGGTGATGGACCGGCACCGAGTCGTCGTCCTCCTTGATGCGGGCCCGGATCTCGTCGAAGACGGCCTTCTCGAGGGCCGCCACCGGCTTCATCGCCGCCTCGGTGTAGGCCTGCTCGGCCTCGAGATGCGCCATGATCTCCGGGCGCTTGCGCTCCGGATCGTCGTCGCGCATCCAGTAGTACTCGTCGACGCGCGTCCCGAAGGCGCTGCGGATCTCGTGCGGGCGCTCGGCGGCGACGGGCGGTCGAGGCGTGGCGCAGGAGGCGGCGGGACCGGCGGCGGCGAGCAGGGCGAGGATGCGGCGCATGGGGGGACGATACGCCGAGCCGAAAAAGACGGCGGCCGCGGATCGCTCCGCGGCCGCCGGTTCAGAACTTGTCATGCGGTGGGATCAGCTCCACGCGCCGAGCAGAGTCGCGAGATCGCCTGCGCCGACGATGCCGTCGCCATCGAGGTCGCCGGGGCCCGAGGTGCCCCATGCGCCAAGCAGGATCGCAAGGTCCTGCGCGCCGACGACGCCGTCGCCGTTCAGGTCGGCCGGATTGCCCTGCGGCGGTCCGTCGATCGTGAGCGTGCCGGTGATGTTGGTGCCGGCGCCGTACGAACCCGCGCAGATGTAGTACGCGGTGCCCGCGACGAGGTCCTGCGCGAGCGGGAAGCCGGCGAAGGTGCCGGTCGCGCCGCAGTTGGTCGCATCGATGCAGCTCGCGAGGTTGCTCGTGGTGCTGCCGCCGACAAGGCAGGCGTCGTCGTTGAAGGCGATCGCCTCGAAGCGGCCGCCGACGGCGGGGCACACGTCGCCGATGGCGATCATCGTGTCACCCGACGCTCCGCAGAGGTCGATCTTGTAGGCACCGGTGGTCGCCGGCACGAACTTGAACCACATCGCCTTGTTGATGTTCACCGAGGTCGTGCCTGCGAGGCTGTTCTTCACGCTCTGGGCGGTGGTCGACGCGGTGTTGTCGAAGGAGTTCGCACCGAAGCTCGCAGAGACCGCTTCGACGCACGCCGGCAGCGGCGGAGGAACCACGGTGACGGCGACCGTCGGGCCGAGCACGAGCTTCGACGACGGCGAACCGACGACGATGTACACCGGGATCGACTCGAAGAGGTCGAGCGTCACCGACGACGAGGTTCCGCAGGAGTCGTCGTTGCAGGCCAGCACGCTCGAGAGCGGATCGCAGCCGTCGAGGACGGCGAGGCGGGTGTTCGCACCGCTCGAGCAGGTGTTGATGGTGTACGAGCCCGAGGCGGACGGCGTGTACTTGTAATAGTTCGCGCGCTGGATCGTGAACGAGCAGCCGCTGCTGCTCACCACGAGCGAGGTGGCGTTGGTGCTGTTGTACGCGAGGGCCGTCGTGCCGTTACCGGCGCTCGGATTCGTCGTGTCGCACGAGTCGTACCACGGCGTCACCTGCACCGCGGTCGGGTTGGGCAGGTCGGTCGCGGTCGCGCTGCCGACCACGACGTAGTACACGCTGCCGGCAGTCGCCGACAGGGTGAGGGACTGGCCAGTGCCGCACGAGGTGCCGCAGGTGATCACGTTCGAGCCCGCGGCGCAGCCGTCGAGGACGGCGAGGACCGTGGAGGCCGAGCCGGCGCAGGTCGAGACGTCGTAGTTGCGGGTCGCGGGCGCGGTGAACTTGTAGTAGTTCGCCTTGTAGGCGACGCCGCAGGCGCCGAGGTTCAGGTCGGCGGCGGTGTTGTTCACGAACAGGCTGTTCGCGCCGCTCGCGAGCGTCGGGTTGGTCGACGCGCAGGGGTCGTACGGCCCGCTGCCCGCGCCGGTGTCACCGACGGTGATCGCGAGGCCGGGAATCGTCTCCCACGCGAGCTCGACGATCTTGCGGTCGGCGCCGGAGATCGACGCGCCGATCTGGAACGTTCCCCAGCCGTAGTGGGTCTGACCGTCGGACGCGACGAAGCGGAAGCCGAAGCGATTCTGCGCGTTCAGCTGCCAGTTGCCGGCGGCCGAACCGACCGTGACCGCGCCGGAGCCGTAGCTGCCTGAGCCGTCGACGATGGTGCCGACCGCCAGATTGCCGGCCGAGCCGGTGGTCACGCCGGGATACCGCAGCATGCCGGTGCCGGTCGCGTTGAACCAGGTGAGCGAGGTCGCCGAGTAGGGATTGATGTCCCAACCCGCGACCACCGAGCCGGCGGAGCCGGTCGCGAGGGTCTCGACGTTGATGTAGAGGCCATCGATGTTGTTCGGCACGGTCAGGTTGACCGCGGTGTACTGCACGGCGGCCGAGGCCGTTCCCGCGGCGACGGCGGCGACGCTCGCCGCAGCCAGGTGGCGCGCCACGCGCTGCGTCAGCAGCGAGCGCTTCGTTCCATTCGACATGGTGTGCTCCGTTCTCTCCAGTGACTCAGGCTCGACCCGCCGTACGACGACCGACGGCTTCAGGACATGGCAAGCTCAGCCCTCCAAGGTAGGTCCGATTTGCGCAAATCCAAACGGAACGACCCGTACAGAGCGCATGAACCCGCGCAGATCCCTTCCGTCCCACGGACAGGGCGAGGGACCGAGGGGCGGTAATCACGAATCTCGAGACGCGTTGAAGGGCGTATCGAACGGCGCCTCCGAGTCGCGCTCCCTCGCGTTTCAGCCGTAGATTCCGTCCATCGGATCGCCCGCGTCCTCTGGCTCGGCCGCCCCGCCTGCGAACTGCGACGCCGCGACGGCGCCGAGCAGGATCGCGGCCAGGATCGCGGCGCCCAGCACCCGCCAGAAGGTCGATGCCTCGCGCGACGGGGCCCGATCGGACTGCCGGCCGAAGATGAACGCCCCGAAAGGCAAGAGCGCCGCCGCCGTCCAGCACCAGACCGGCAGGTCGCCTTGGTCATAGCCGCGCCCCGCGCTCGCAAGCAGGCCCGCAAGCACGCCGAGCACGAGCCCGACCCCCCCGCCTCCCTCGACCGCGACCGGCTCTCGCGTCCGGCGCGCGCCCACGAACGCGGCGACCGCGATACCGAACGACGCGGCGCTGAGTGCCGCGCTCATCACCATCAGGCGCGCGAAGCCGCCGAGGAGCAGAAGCGCCGCGAGCGCGCCGAACACGACCCACGCGTTCCAGAGCGCGCCCGTCCGCGAGAACCGTGCGAATCCGAGCGTGGCGAGCGCGCAGGTCGCGCCCTGCAGGATCTGCCCCGCCGTCGTCGCGCGAGGGAACTCGATCAGGAGCCCCGCAAGGAAGGCTGCGACCGTCACCGCACCGGCCGTGTAGTAGCGCGCGGCGTTCCGCCCATCAAAGGCACGGACGACCGCGAGTGCAGGGCCCGCGAGCGCGAGCACGATCGCCGCAAGCGCGAGGCGATGCCAGCGCTCGATCGGAAAGCGGTCGCCTTCGATCGCGACGAACTGCCGCACCACGGCGTTCTCGTCAAGCTCGCGGACGAAACTCAGGAGGAAGGCGAGCGCGAGCGCGAAGGCGACCGCGCACTCGACCGCTGCCGCGCGACGCCGCAGCGGCCCGACGAGCACGGGGGCGGCTGCGGCGACCGCGACGAGCGCGGGCACCACGATCACGCTGACGGCATATCCGATCGGTCCGTCCACAGGTTCAGCCCTTCTTCACGTCGCCCTCGAGCGAAATGATCAGCCGGACCTCGTCGCCGAGCGCCTTCGGCGGCTTGGCGACGCCCCAGTCCATGCCGTAGTCGCTGCGCTTGATCGTGAGCAGGCACTCGAAGCCGACCTTCTGCCCGAGCGGCCCCTTGCCGACGCCGGTGACGGTGCAGTCGACCTCGACCTCGCGCGTCACGCCGCGCAGCGTGAAGTCGCCGGTGACGGCGTAATGGCGCGCGCCGAGGCGCTTGGCCGACTTCGACACGAAGCGCATCGTCGGAAACTCGGCCTCGTTGAAGAAGTTCGGGCCCTGCAGGTTGCCGTCGAGCTTCGCGCTGCCGGTGTCGGCGTTCTTCACCTTCGCGGTGACGTCGAAGGTCGGCGCGGCGCTGTCGTCGAGCGGCCAGCTCGCCGAACCCTCGAGTTCCTTGAATCGGCCGTAGAAGTAGCCCGCCTCGAGGTGATGGACGCGGAAGATCCCCATCGAATGCACGGGGTCGAGCGTGATCGACGCCGTCGCCGCGGCGGCCGGCGTCTCTTGCGCAGGCGCTCCGGGGGCCGGAAACGGCGCGACGAAGGCCAGCGTCGAGGCGGGAAGTGCGAGGGCGAGGAAGGCGAGAGGTGCGTGCTTCATGGTGCGCTCCGTGGTCGGCGCGGGCGCGGCCCGCGCCCGAGGTTCCATCGTACATGCCCCACGCTACCTTGCCCGCATGACGATGCCATGGCGCACGACTTCGCGCGCGACCGCGACGCTCGCCGCACTGCTCGCGCTGGTGGGATGCGCCGCAACGGACGCCGGGCGGCAGACCGCGCGATTCCCCGACGACTGGGTCGGGCGCTGGAGCGGCGCGCTCGAGATGCACGGGTCGCGGCCTTCGGCCGGCGAGGTGCGCATGGATCTCGAGATCGCGCCCACCGACGATCCCGACCGCTTCCGCTGGCTCATCGTGTATGACGGGCCCGAGGGGCGGCAGGAACGCGACTATGTGCTCGTCGTCCGCGATCGCGCCGAGGGGCGCCATGCGATCGACGAACGCAACGGCATCGTGCTCGAGACGCGCGAGTTCGATGGCGCCATCTACAGCTGGTTCTCGATCGCGGGCATGCACCTCTTGGTGCGCGAGCAGCTGGTGCGCGACGCGGACGGCGAGCACATCGCGGTCGAGATGACCACCGCCGCCGACCGCGACGCCGTCACGACAGGGCCTGCGGGCGAGGTGCGCAGCATCCCGCCCGTCAGCGTGCAGCGGGCGCGTCTTGTGCGGCAGGCACCGTGACACGGCGCATCGCGATGCGCTTGTAGCCCGCCGTCTCGTACACCACGCCGACCGTCCGCGCATCAAGCGCGACCGGCACGCTGTAGCCGAAGCCGCCCTGCTCGACGAGCACCTTCACCGGCCAGCTCGCGCCGTCGTCGCGGGAGAACCACGCGGTGCCGAGCGCGCGGCGCGACTCGCTGTCGCATCCCGTGAACACAACGCCGCCGCCGCCGAGCGCAAGCACGCCGCCCATGCAGGTCGGATCGGGCAGGTCGGGGATGTCGCGCAGCGTGCTCCAGGTCGCGCCGCCGTCGACCGAAACCGCGGACTTCCGGCGCTTCGCCCCGAGATGCTGCCGCGCGTTGAGCATCACCGATCCGTCGGCGCGCTCGAACATCTGCACCTCGTTCGCGAGACCCTTCTCGTCGTTGGGCGCGACTTCGCCCGCACGCCAGGTGTCGCCGCCGTCGTCGCTGTATGCGGCGTAGACCCGCCAGCGATCGAAGGGACCCTCGTTGAAGGGCATGATCACGCGACCTTTGCGCGCGCCGCGCACAAGCTGGATGCCGATGCCGGGCCCGGTCGCGGTGCTGGTCGCGCCCTTCTCGCGCTTCACCTCGCGCGTGACCTCGCGCGGCGCGCTCCATGACTCGCCGCCGTCGTCCGAGTGCGCGACGAGCGTGCGGCAGACGCGATCCGCTCCGTCGCCCGACCCGTAGCCCTCGACCACATGGTGTTCGCCAAGGTTCTCGGGATACGACTGGAACATCAGCAGCACGCGACCGGCGCGCGGGCCCTCGCGCACCTCGACGACGCACGGGTTGTTGAGCGAGCGACCCGCGATGTCAGCGAGGACGCGCACGGCGGACCAGGTCGCGCCTCCGTCGTCGCTCGTGCGCAGCGCGATGTCGTTGTCGGTCACGTCGGCAAGCTGCGGGCGTCCCTCCGCGAAGACGAGCAGGCGGCCCGCCTTAGGACCGGTCGCGAGTCGGGTCGCGGCCGGAATGCGATAGACGGGATACCCGCCCTCGCCGCCGACGAAGACGTCGGTCGGGTCGCCGACCGGCGATGCAGCGGCGACGGTACTGAGCAGGACGACGGACGCGAGGACGAGTGTCGAAACCATGGGCGGACATTCTGCCCGAACGGGCGATCGGGCGGCGCGTCACACCGGAACCGGGGCTTCGCTCCGCAGACCACCCGCGATTTCTCGGCTGGGTGACCTACTGCTTCAGCAATGGACCGCCGATCTCCCGGTCTCGGCGCGATGGCGCCGGGCCGCTCGACGCGCGGGCATGGGAATCTCGCAGCAATTTCAATCAAGATGGCGCAGAACGGCGGAACCCGCCGCATCTTCCGAATCAGCGCGGGCCGCCCCCGCGAAGGACCGACCGACCATGACGAGCCTCTCGAACGCCGCCGCCCTTCCGCTTCTCGCCCTCGTCGGCACCACCCTGCTTTCGTCGACCACGCTCGCCGACAGCTCGCTCCCCGGTCCCTACCCGGTGGCGCAGCGCAACGTCACGGTCACGCGGCCCGGCGGCTCCACCTTCACCGCGCAGCTGCGCTACCCCGCGACATCGACCTCGTCGACCGCGCCGGTCGCGCCCGCGGCGATGCCCGCACCGGCGATCTCCTTCGGACACGGCTTCCTCAGCCCGGTCGACATCTACGACTCGACGATGGACCACCTCGCGAGCCACGGCTACATCGTGATCGCGACCACGTCGGGCGGCGAGCTCTTCCCGAACCATGCGAACTACGCGCTCGACATGCGCTCCTGCCTCACGCACCTCGAGCAGCAAGACCTCGTGAAGTCGAGCTTTCTCTTCGGCGCGGTCGACGAGACGGCGTTCGGCATCTCCGGCCACTCGATGGGCGGCGGCGCCTCGGCGCTCGCGGCCGGCGCCGACGCGCGCATCAAGGCGCTCGCGACCCTCGCGGCCGCCGAGACGAACCCGTCGAGCTCGAACGCGATGCTGACGGTGCAGCGCCCGTCGCTCTTCATCGTCGGCTCGCAGGACTCGATCGTCACGCCGGCGACCACGCAGAACCAGTACAACAACAGCGACGCGCCGCGGCAGTTCACGACGATCGCCGGCGGCTCGCACTGCGGGTTCGTCGACAGCGCGATCATCGGCTGCGACTCGGGCTCGCTTGCCCGTGCGGAGCAACTCGCGAAGACGCGCGCGCTCCTCCTCGACTTCTTCGACGCCCACCTGCGCGACGATCCCGCCGCGTTCAGCGCGACCTGGGGATCGGGCACGCCCCTCGCAGGCACCACCCGCACGCGCGACGCACGCGTCTCGGCGTCGCTCGGGCAGACCTCGCTCTCGGGCGCGGCCGGATCGGTGCTCGAGACGACGCTCGTGGCGACCAACGCCGGTCCGGACGCGACCGCGATCGCCCCGCGCGCGCTTGCCGCGTCGGTCGACGTCGCGATCGACCCGCCGACGAGCGCGGTGCTCGCCGCCGGTCAGTCGGCGGTCTTCACCATCCGCGCGGCGGCTCCGGTCGCGGCGACCGAGTCGGTGCAGATCGAAGTCGTGCGCGTCCGCGACGACGCCGGAGTTCCGCTTGCGCTCGCGGTCGAGTTCACCGCGGGGAATCCCACCGACCTCGACGGCGACGGCAGCGTCGGGGCTACCGATCTCGCGGCGCTCCTGAACGCCTGGGGCGCGTGCGCCGGCTGCGCGGCCGACCTCGACGCAGACGGCAGCGTCGGCGCCGCCGATCTCGCGGTGCTGCTCGGATCCTGGTCGAACTGATGCGTCGCCGGGCCCGCGGCGCGGTCAACCGGTGATCGGAAGCGCGCGAATCCTCCGGTCGATCTCCTTGATCCGCGCATCGAGATCGATCGGCGCATACGGCTGCCGCTCGAGCGCCTGCGCCGCGCGCGCGATCTCCTCGAGCGCCTCCGTGCGACGCGACTGACCCAGCCACGCCTCCGCGCGCAACGCGCAGCGGTCGGCCGTGATCGCGCCGGCCGCGACGGCTTGCTGCGCCTCGGCGAAGCGGCCGCTCGCGATCAGCGCGCGGGCAAGCGTGTCCTCGGGCTCCGGACGGCCGGGCAGAAGCGCGCGGGCGCGCTCGGCGAGCTTCACGGCGCGGACGAGGTCGCCCCCGCGTCGCGCGAGCGCATCGGCCTCGTTGTTCGCGAGGATTCCGGCGACCTGCTTCGCACGCGGATCGCCGCCGCTCGGAGCGACCGCGATGTCGAGCAGCGCGCGGACCTCCGCCGCCGTCCCGGCGATCATCGCCTCGCGAGCCGACGCGATCGCGGACTCGTCGCCGCTCGCGACCGCCGCGGAAAACGCGCTCGTCGCACGCTCGAGCGGCACATCGGCCGTCGACGCGAGCACCGCCCGCGACGCATCGGCCGCCGCAGCCGCGAGCGCGGCGTCCGTCGGCACGCGCAGGACGAGCTTCGCGAGAAGCCGCGCACGGACGACGGGCGAGAGATTCCCGCGCGCCTCGAGCGCGGCGAACAAGGCGCGTGCCTGCTCGACGGGAAGCATCGCGAGGATGTCCGGCTGCACCAGCGCGGCGTCGGCGCCCGCGCGGGCGGCGTCCTCCAGTCGACCGGCGAGCGCGAAGACGCGCGCGTAGATCTCTCCGTTCGCCGCCCGCACCGAAGGATCCGAGATCGCCCCGAGCTCGTTGAGCGCGCGCGCTCCCTCCCCGTCCGCGAGTTCGATGATCGCGGCGGCAAGCCGCACCGATGGATCGAATCCGGCGGAGCCTCGATAGGGCGCGAGGAAGGTCCGCGCCTCCTCGAACGCGCCGATCGCGACCAAGGCGTCGATCGAATCGCGCAGCAGCGGAAGGCTCAGCGGGCAGGTGCGCCTCGCGTCGCGCACCGCATTGGCGGCGGCAGCGAGATCGCCACGCCGCGATGCGGTGCGGATGGCCGCGATCCACGCGGTCCAGTCCGTCGGCGCGGCCCGGGTCGCGGCCGTCGCGTCGGCGATCGTCGGGAGCTCGGCAGGAACGCGGGAGAACGTCTGGGCCGCAAGTCTCGCGCGGGCGGCGGGCTCGGGGCCCTCGGTCCGCTCGAGATGGGCGAGCGCCACCGCGGCGCACGCGCCGCCGCGCAGCACGAGCGTGCGCGTGAGTTCGGCAAACTCAGGAACCGCCGGATCGAGACCGGCGATCAGCTCGGTCTTCCCGGCGGCGCACGCCTCCTCGACGGCGGCGACCTTCGCCGCGATCGGGTCGTCCTCGATGCCGGTCGTGCGCAGCAGCAGCGCCGCCTCGTCCTGACGCCCCGCGGCGCGAAGCACCGCGACGAGCGACTGCGTCGAAAGCGTCCAGTCGCCGTCGCGCCCGAGCACCGCGCGCAGCGTAGCCTCCGCTCCGGCGAGATCGCCGGCGAGCGCCTGCGTTCGACCAGCGAGCGCGACATCTTCATCGGTCATCCGCGCGATCGCAAGCGCACGCGCGGCGGCGACGGCGCGCTGCGACTGGCCTGCCTCGCACAACGCGGCAATCGCCGCACGCCGGGCGCCGACATCTCCGCCAGCCGCCTCGAGCAACTGCTCCGCGGTCGCCGCGAGCGCCGTCTTGTCGCCGGACAGGCCATGCGCGCGCATCGCCTGCATGAGATGGTCGATCCGATCCGTATCGAGGCGGTACGCGCGCAGGAAGAGCTCCGCAGCCTGCTTCGGCTCGGGCACCGGCGCCTTGAGCAGCGCCTCGCCCATCGCCACGAGCAGCGTCGAATCGTTCGGATTCGATCGGCGCTCCTCCTCGGCGTCGAGCAGCGCCTGCGGAAGCGGGAACTCGTTCGGGAGCAGCGTCGCGAGACGCAGCCGCGCGATCGCGGTGCGCGTCGAGCGGCCGCCGCGCTCAAGGGCCTGGATCGCGCGACGCGCGAGATCCGGATTCCGCTCGACGGCGCGCGAGAGCACGGCCTGCGCGGCGCCCTCGGGGAGGGACTTCAGGTAGATCTCGACGGCGCGGTCCGGCAGCAGCCGGTCGGCGAAGTCCGCGGCCTTCGCAAGGTTGGCGCGGTTGGTGCCCGCGGCCTCGAGGAGACCCGAGAGCCCACGCTCGTTGTCGCCGGAAAGCTCGGCGGCGATGCATCGGACCTCCGCAATCGTCCACGGATCCGCGGACATCGAGGCGAGCTGATCCGCGGCGGACAGGGCGATCGAAGGATCCTTCTCGAGACGCGCGAGCGCGGTCGCCACCGTCGCGATCGGAACCGCGTCGAGCGCGCCAAGCGACGGATCCGCCAGCAGCTTTCGCGCCTCGGCGCGGGCGAGCTCGTCCTCGTTGGCGAGGATCAGCGCCTGGATCGCGATGCGGCGCGTATCGGCTCCGATCCCGGGCGCGGCGAGCGCGATCCGCGCGTCGCGGGCGAGGCCGGAGATGTCGCGGCCGGCGTTCGCGCGGGCAAGCCGCTGCGCGACATCGGCCTCGAGCACCAGCGAGAGGAAGTCGAGCCGCGACGGATCGCGCGCGAACGCCTCGCGCGCGCGCTTCATCGCGAGTCCGAAGTTGCCCGCCTTCAGGTACGCCTGCGAGAGCTCGCGCGACGCGTCGGCCCATTCTCCACGCGCGATCGTCGACGCGACATCCGCGGCGGCGGCCGCACGCGCAGCTTCGTCGGCCGTCAGCAGCGTGCGCGCGCGGCGAAGTTCGTACGCCGCGATCGCGGCGGGCTCGAGCGACTCCGCGAACGCCGCATTCCGGATGTCGCGGGGCACCGATCCGTTCTGGAAGCTCTCGAGCAGCGCATCGCGCCACTGCGCCATCGGCGCGCTCTGTGCCGGGCGGAATCGCTCGAGCGCCTCGAGGGCGAGCCTCGAATCGGACCCCGCGACGCCGACGATCGCGCGCAGCTCCGCGCCGAGCGCCTTCTCATCCGCCGAGGCGGACGCGGCAAGACCGTCGGAAAGGTCGAGCGCGCCGGCGGAGTCGCCGGAGAAGAGCCGCATGCGGAACTCCTCCCGCAGAAGCCCGAGATCACCGAGGCCGGATTCGCGCGCGCGGCGCAGCGCGAGGCACGCGTCCGCAGTTCGGCCGAGCGTCTGCAGCAGCCGTGCCCGGTATCGCGCCTCTTCGACGCTCTCGGGCCGCCACCCGTCGTCGAACGGAGGCTTGAGCTCCACCGCCGCCTTCGGGTCCTTCTCGAGCAGGAATCCCGCGCGAATGTCGTGGATTCCGCGAGGAGCGCCGAGCTCCGCCGTCCATGCGTCGAGCTTCGCGAGGATCTCGTCCGTCGGCCTTTCCGCGCGCGCCATCGCCCCGATGAGCCGAAAGCGCAGCGACACGTCCTGCGGCGAATCCGCAATCGCCTTCTCGAGCATGGAGATGGCCTCGCCATCGCGGCCGCGGGCCATGAGCGCGAGCAGCAGGGCGTCGAGCGCTCCGCGGTCGCGCGCGTCGAGCCGCAGGATGGCCTGCGCCGTCTCCTGGGTCTCGACCAGCGCGCCGAGCTGCATGTAGGCCGACAGCATCTTGCGCCGCGTCTCGAGTTCGGGTGCGCCGAACTCGATCGCGAGCTGGTAGATGCGAGCCGCCTCGGCCAGATGTCGACCTTCCGGCTGCGGCACATTCGCCCGCGCTTCTCCGTACTTCAGAAGAAGTTCGGGGTTCTCGCGATCGAAGGCGACCGCCATGCCGAGGTCGCCGAGCGCCGGCTCCCACTCGCGTCGATCGAACGCGGCGAGCCCGCGTTCGCGCGCGTCGGCCGCGCGCGATGCGCGCAGCGCGGCGCGTCCGACATACGCGCCGACCGCGATGAGACCGAGGACCACGATGGAGATCGCGATGCGGAACAGCGTTCGCGAGCGCCGAGACGGAGCCGTCTTCTGAACTGACATCTGCATCCCGACATGATCGACATTTGGATCCGGATCGACCCGAGGATTCAGACGACGCCGGGGTTCTCGGAACCACGTCGCGATATCGGGCCTTGATCGGCAATAATGACCGGGAACCCGATGGGGTGGAAACCTCCGTTCGTTCGGATTTTGCCAATCATGCGGGCAAGCGACATAAACATTTGCTTCCTCGACGGAATTCGGCTACTTTCGGCGTGGTGGATGGCCCCACGTCGGGGTCTTCGTCGCAACGGTTTGGAGAAACCGATGAGAAAGATGATGGCAGCATCGGCTGCGGCATGCATTGCATTCGCCGCACACGCTGACACGATGAACCTGAACATCGTGTCGTGCGAGAGCATCGAGGGAATTGGTGCGTTCACAGGAACGATGAACTGGTCCTACTCGGGCGGGAAGCAGGGTTACCTCACGGTGAGCCTGACCAACACTTCCTCGTTCCCGGGCGGACAGCTCACCGGATTCGGCTTCAACGCCGATCCGACCAAGATCAACGTCTCGCTCATGTCCGGACTTCCGGCGTGGGATTTCATTCAGGATTTCCCGGCGAGCCCGTACGAGAATTTCGATTACGGCGCTGCGGTCAATGGCGACTTCCTCGGCGGCGGCAACCCCGCGCCGGGCATCGACATCGGCTCGACCGGAACCTTCGTGTTCAAGGTCATGGGTGCGTCGGCGCTGCTCAGCACGCTCGACGCCATGAGCTTCTTCGATGAGTCGAAGTACGGCTACGCGTTCATCGCGCGCTTCCGTGGTTTCGACAACGGTGGATCCGACAAGGTCATCGGCTGCCTCGAGCCGAACGCGGTCCCGGTTCCGATGCCGGTCGCGCTCGCCGCTGCGGGCCTTCTGGCCGTCGGCGTGCTCCGCCGCCGCATGAAGTGATCCGCCTGCGACTTCGGTCGAGACCCAAAGTCTACGAGACGTTTCCGAACGCGGCCCGCCTTCCGGCGGGCCGCGTTCTGTTTGATGCCTGGAAACTGCGGTCACCGCCAGTCGACGGGGTCTATTCCTGTCGTCCATGCGAGACTCCGGACAAGCGCAGTCAAGCGATGGACCCGCGGAAGCCACGGCATGGAGACAGTGGAGACAGTGGAGACAGTGGAGTTCATGGGGTGCGGCGCTCGCTCAGAACCAGCGCACGGTTCGCGCGACGCGATGCGACTTCATTGCACATGCTTGACCTCGTGCACCGAGACTCGCCGCCGCGATCCAGGAGTTTCGATTGCTCCCGCAGAGAAGCAATAACATGCTCACCCACGCGGTCGAATCAGGGGTTTTTTGGGAACCGTCGATCGGGCCTGCGGAATCTGTAAATCCCGCACAATCCGCTTGTTGCGCCCCGCAACCGCGCTATATTTTCGCCGGAGAACTACTCCTTTGGCCCTCGTCGGGCCCGGGGGCAACCGGAGAAAGACGATGAGAAAGATTGCTGCGATGTCGGCTGCGCTGCTCGTTTCGAGCCTTGCGCACGGCGCGATGAGCCTGGACTTCTATAGCTGCCAGTCGCTCGAGAACCTCGGTTCCTACAACGGCACCATGACCTGGTCGTACGCGGGCGGCTCGTCCGGCACGCTCAGCGTCACGCTGAACAACACCTCGAACGCTGCCAACGGCGGCTTCCTCACCGGCTTCGGCTTCAACGCGGCCCCGACCACCCTCGGTGGCGCGCTCACCACCGGTCTCCCGGAGTGGTCGTACCTCGAGAACGAGCCCGCGAGCCCGTACGAGAACTTCGACTTCGGCGCCGCGACCGAAGGCAGCTTCCTCGGCGGCGGCCAGCCGGCCTTCGGTGTCGCCGCTGGCGCTTCGTTCACCTTCGTGTTCACCTTCTCGGGTGACGCGGGCGTGCTCGCCGGCCTCGACGCCAACAGCTTCTTCGACGACTCGGCTCCGGCCGGATACGGCTTCATCGCCCGCTTCCGCGGCTTCGACAACGGCGGTTCCGACAAGGTCATCGCCTGCCTCGAGCCGAACGCGGTTCCGGTGCCGATGCCCGTCGCGCTCGCCGCGGCCGGCCTCCTCGGCGTCGGCGTCCTGCGCCGTCGCATGAAGTGATCCATCAGTAGAGAGAACGACAGGGCCGGCGATTCGCCGGCCCTGTCGACTTTTT
>Ga0315907_10004873_pt1 | contig 14864 bp, 8 predicted proteins | sample LakEriMetagenome_3_FD_203525 | JGI IMG/M metagenome (GOLD analysis project Ga0315907, IMG submission 203525) | Freshwater fungal communities from buoy surface, Lake Erie, Ohio, United States - Buoy 12 MA123 | ecosystem: Environmental > Aquatic > Freshwater > Lake > Lake biofilm | place: USA...
ATGTGCTATTAAACGTTAAAAAAATGAAGGCCTTAAAAATTCTAGCTAACTTAAATAGAAAACAACAACACACACATCTTATGTTAGTAAAATTATATTCAAGCAGTGTCTTTGGAATCACTGCCACCACCATCACCGTTGAGGTAAATATCGACAACGGATTAAATTTTTATTTAGTGGGACTGCCAGATAATGCCGTCAAAGAGAGCCAACAACGCATTCGAGCAAGTTTTAAAAACAATGGATTTCATTTCCCAGGAAAGGAAATCACCGTGAATTTAGCGCCGGCGGACATACGGAAAGAAGGCTCAGTCTTCGACTTACCGATAGCCCTTGGAATCCTTGCTGCGAGCAAGCAGCTCACCCATGACCGCCTCAGTGATTACCTTATTGTGGGTGAACTATCCTTGGATGGATCACTTCAAGCCACGCGGGGCGTCTTAGCGATTGCTTTGCAAGCACGAGAAGAGGGATTCAAGGGAATCATCGTTCCAGAAATCAACGCTTCTGAAGCGGCGGTTATAGAGGGTCTTGACGTATATGGCTTGTCTACCTTAACTCAGGTGGTAGACTTCTTGAACGACCCAAGCACGTGCTCCCCTGCAATCGCTCCAGCCATGGATGCACACGAACAAGCAAACTTTGAGATCCCGGTAGATTTTAAAGAAGTTAAAGGACAGTTTGCCGTGAAGCGCGCCTTCGAAATTGCGGCTGCGGGAGGGCATAACATTATATTGATCGGGCCTCCGGGATCTGGAAAATCCATGTTAGCCAAGCGCTTCCCTACCCTACTCCCGAGCATGAGTTTAGAAGAGGCCTTAGAAACCACTAAAATCCACAGTGTGGCGGGAAAGATTAAGCATACGGGCGGATTAATCAGACAACGTCCGTTTAGGAAGCCACACCATACGATATCAGATATCGGATTGATTGGAGGCGGAAGTTACCCCCAACCCGGAGAAATATCTTTGGCGCACAATGGGGTCTTGTTTTTGGATGAGCTCCCCGAATATAAACGAACGGTATTGGAGGTATTGAGGCAGCCCTTGGAAGACCGCACCGTGAGTATTTCCCGTGCCAAATTCAGCATTGAATATCCCGCAGGGTTTATGTTGATTGCGGCCATGAATCCCTGTCCGTGTGGGTATTTGAATCACCCCGAGAAAGGGTGTTCTTGTGGGCCGGGCATGGTAGATCGTTATTTAAACAAAATCTCTGGACCCTTACTGGACCGAATTGACATGCACATTGAGGTGCAACCGGTAAAATACGATGAATTAACGGGAACGATGCCGCAAGAGGATAGCCGCAGCATACGGGGTAGGGTTGAAACAGCGAGTAGCATTCAAAAGAAGCGCTACAAAAGCTCCATGGCGCACAATAATGCCCAAATGAGTCGGAGTGAAATTGAGGCGCATTGTATATTAGATGAGGCCTCACGGGCTTTGTTAAAGCAAGCCATGGTGCACTTAGGTTTGTCTGCTAGAGCGTATGACCGCATCTTGAAGGTAGCACGAACCATTGCGGATTTGGAGGGCTCATTAGACATTCAAACACCGCATGTGGCGGAAGCTATACAATATAGAAGCCTGGACAAGGAGAATTTTCGGGTGATTCAGTAGCATTTTTAAGTCAGCTTAGAATTATTAAAATCTATTGGAATAAAGTACTACCCTACTATGTGAATTCAATTAAGACACAAGACAAATAGTTGAGAATAATGGCCTAGTATAACAATAACCCTTTAGATTATTTTTTGGCTTATCCTTATTATAGAGCTTTTGAGGATGATGATGACCAAAAAAATGCCCAATATCAATATAAAATTTGCTTATTCATTAAGATACTTTCTCAATCCAAAAACCGATAAACGTTAATAAAAAATGAATTATATCTTCATGAATTTACTGTATTTAAAGAAAATTCAATGACCTAATCTTTTGAACTAAAAAACGATGAAAATGAAGAATATGTCTGCATAAAAACAACACATATTGGTATTTGAACTTAGATTACAATTACAATCACATTCGAATTAGCTTCATTTGATAAATTCCGTTAATTGAAACAAAATAAACACCTGGATTTAAATCTTTAATTGAAATTGTGTCATTTCCAGAAGTTATACCTTGTTTGAAAATTTGCCCTGTTGATGAAAAAATTGAATATTCTAACCCTTGATTTTTTTGTTTTTTTGAATAAATAATTATTGAAGAAGTTGAAGGGTTTGGATAAATCATGTAATCATTTGATTCTTCAATTTCAGTAATAGACGCACCTTCAATTGCATTATAATTTATCGTAGTATTTGTCATAATCGGTGAATTAAAATCAAAATAAATACTTGCTTGGTTAAAAATGGTGTCATTTAAAGGCAAGTTACTTATTTCATCAATAGAATATGCAAAATATCCTTTTGATGCAACTGAGTCAACCTGTTTACTTTCCAAATAAATATCATTGAAATAAACTGTTAACAAACGGCTTGAAGTATCTAAAATATAGTTACATCCGTGTGAACTTTCAATGTACTTAAAAGTAGCTAGGTTTAAATTTGATGAAATAGAGTTTTCAAGCTTAATATTTACAGCTGGGAAATTCCCTTCGTTCTCAAAATGAATGATATAGGTTAAATCCTCTAATTCTGTTGGATTTAGAATTTCTGATTTATTAACTTCTATAAAGTTTGGATCATATGAATTAAAAAAACAAGCGATTAAAGTGTCGAAATTATCAGAAAAATCAACATCATTTGAGTTAAAAATTTCCACGTTAAACTCGTAACAATTAGGGGTTAAAGGCAAGAAAACAGTTGGATCAATTATTGACCAATTAACTTCTATTTCATCACATAGCCCTGAATTCAATACATCAAAAAACAATTGGTTATTAATTACACTGGAATTAAGTAATCCAATTGTATCTGGAAAAACAGATGAAGGAAACTTTATTTTAACCGTAACTGTATCTGAAGTATAAACTGATTGATTACAAGAGACATTACATAACTTAAATCCAGTTTTTCCAACTGAAAGTAATGGAACAATAAAGTTACTAGCATATGCATCAGCTATTACGTAGTCTGGCTGATTTCCAATATTACATAAAGTAAGTATATTATCATTCCAACCTAAATATCCTGGAATTGAATAACGCATCCAAGTTGGACAAGGAAAACTCCAACAAGGATAATTACCTACACCACCAACCCACTCACTATAACCACTAATTGACGGGTTACCAGTATTAAAATTTACAGAAGTGAGTTCAGTAGTATTATAAACCGCTCCATTTAGATGTGAGGGAAAAACTAACGAATCAAGCAAGACTCCTGTTAAGCCATTAGTAGTTAACCAATTCTGATTCACCTTTGCATAAAAAGTAGTTCCGTCATCTGGTAATCCACTGTAATTGCCAACTAGTAAAAATGTAGATTTATCAATGCCATTATATGGTGTACTTGGCGGAGCCAAAACCAATGAAGAAGTATTGGGTGTCGGATAGATTGTTTTTATTACACCTGTATTCAAAACAAAATCATAAGGGACATTTTCAAGCCATAAAGTTTCTCCATTCGGATTTAACAATTTTGTGTAAATACCAAGAAATCCCTCATCTATTTGTACCTGTTTATTGAAAAATATATGTTTTATTGTCTCACCATTTGGTGTAAAAGCTGAAATTTGAGGTGGATTGACACCATAATAACAACGAACTTTCACATCATATAACCCAGCGTTTGTATATATATGACTGACCATTGTATCTAAATACATGGATATAGCCCAATTTCCAATCATTGAATAACAAGATGAATAAATAGTATCAATATTATTGTCATCCCAATCCACAATAAAATACGGTTGCTCAGAGCTAGGAGTACCCGTCGGATAGAAAGCATCATAGGCCTTTAGTTCAATGTTTGCACTTGACGAAATATCAACTTTTAAAGCTTCAAATTTTATAGTAGTTTGGGAAAATATGTTGAAATAATTGGAAGAAAATATCACAACAATAATTAAATACTTTATGATTTTCATTTTTTCTTATTTTCTTACAAATTTACACATTTAATTAGTTTTGGTTAAAATAGTAACCGTGCTATTCAATATTAAATTTAATAAGGTTAACACTAATAAATAAATCTTCATTCCAACAAGAGATAATTGAAAAATAATTAAAGCCTTATAAAACTAAAGGTGCTCTTAATTCTATTTTTTTCTAAGCGTGGTGTATGTTTATTCTACTAAACCTACTTACATTTTAATAAATCTTGAACACCATTGATCCCTACCATTCGTTACTTGAACGATATACAATCCGGGTTTCAGGGAGGACGTATTTAGGGTAGTTTCTTGTTCGTTCATTGTTTCTACGAGGTGAACTCTTCCATTCAAATCCGTTAAAATGACTTGCATAGATTCATTGAGCGCTTTTGCTAATTTAATCGTTAAATCAGCGCTGGTGGGATTCGGGTAAATAGTCAAGCCCTCTTTTTGTTCAAGTGACAAAATTTGAGAAAGCGTGGAATCCAAATGAATGGTAGTGGCTGTATTTGTACGAATAGCGTCGTTGAAGTCAAAGTAAATATCGACGAAATTGTTAATTTCTGAAAGAAAAGGAAATGAGGCAGGATGTTTTAACCTAAATTTCACAAATCCATTCGAACCTACTTGGTTGGTAGTGCTATCTGGCAACATGATTTGATTAAAGCGTAAGGTCATTATTCGGCCATCAAAGTTCACTTCAAGTCCTTGATGACTCATCGCTAAAAGTTCAAAGGAAGCTAAATCTAAAAACGTTGAAAGGGTATCAATAATAACTACATTGTATGCGGTATCGTTTCCAACATTTTGAAAATGTACGGTATATTCTAACCAATCAGCGCTTGAAACATTGTAGAGCGTGTCTTTATCGACCAACTTTATATTGGGATCGTAAGGGCCAACGACCTGAATTTGACTATTAGAAACATTATCATTAGCCGTTAAATCACCTATCAAGGGGGTAATTTGAACTTGAGATGCAAGCGGATACCCTATAGGGGTTCCAACAGGAATGTTAAATTGAACGAACACATCGCCTTGTTGCCCAGGCTGCAAAACACCTAATTGCCACTGTATGTTGTTTGCGAGTTGAAGCGTTGGAGCGGGTGATGCAGATAAAAAGTTAATCCCTGCTGGAGGCGTGAACAAAACGGTCGCATTTTGTGCCACCGTACCAACATTTTTGTAGGACAACATGTAACCGAGTACATAACCTGCTTTGGGAGCGGTCATTGGAGTAAGCGTCACACGTAAATCTGGCATATTAGGGGTTGGAACAAGTCCGAAATGATTAATTGAATCGATACTACCTAGACCAACAAATATGGCATTTTGCAAGGGTGGCGTGCTTAGCGTATGATACAAAGGCATATTGGGTATGTGTACATCGTACGTGCCGGCATTTGCATAAACTTCATAAAATCCATTGTTTGCAGATAGTGCTTGATATGAACCATTCGTTAGCTGTAATAAGACGTTTGGCAAGCCAACTTCAGTAAGATCCATTATGGCATTATTATTTACATCTTGAAATACTTTCCCTGAAATAGCATTCGAATTTCCAGCAATTTTTATCAAAAAAGAGGATGGGACAAAAGAGGAAATACCCGCCATATTCATGTTTCCGTAGGCAGAACCCGACACATACATATCATTTCCAGCACATGTTACTGAACTCGCAATAACAGATGAAGCGGAGGAAGAACCAGAAATCACCGAAGTAACCAGACCACTTGTGTCAATTTGAGCTAAATACGTCCTAGCATTCCCACCGCCAGATAATGGAACGGTGCCGAAAACGATATTTCCAGTGTAAATGCCCGTAAGTAATAACTCCGTGTTGCTTTTGCATTTCAAATCATAGCCCTGATCGTTTCCGTTTCCGCCAAATGATTTTGCCCATGAATACGTCCCATTGTTATTGATCTTAACTAGCAGCGCGTTATCATTGGCACCATTCACCAAAGAAATAGGACCAAAACTCGCCTGAGAATCGAAATTTCCTGTGAAATAAATACTTCCGGTGGAGTCGGCGCTTAACCCATAAATCTCTCCATTGAATAAGGAGAGCGTATTAAACTGAAACACACCCGTTGCGTTGAATTTGGCTACAAAGTGATTCTGACCATTCATGGACTGAACGGATCCATTAAATCCAATCGTTGCAGCGGTTGAAAAACCACCCATGTAAATATTACCATTCACATCGACCGTGTGTGTGTACACAGAAACCCCGCCCGTGATACCAAATGATTGTACTGGAATTCCTGCTAAATCGATTTCCAATAGAAACGCGTGACCGTTACCAACCGAATTAATGTTTGCCCCCGGAAAAACGAATGCACCGTTGTAGTTTCCAGAGAAAAACAAATTTCCATTTGACCCAAGGCTTAAATCCATGGCATAGTCATTAGTAGTCCCGCCCCCTTTTTTTGCCATTAAAATCGCCCCATTACTCGCATCTAATTTCACAATAAACACATCTGATCCACCACTCGACACGAGGGTAAAAGCACCAACGGTCATGGTTTGTTGGAAGTGACCCACTACCCAGACCGCATTTACTCCATCGAAAACAATTTTAGATGAATAATCACTCCCTGCACCTCCAAAATGACTCACCCATAACAAGGCACCGTTAGACGTATATTTTTGTACTACAACATCTTGAAGACCGTTACTATTAATCACAGACATGCCAATTTGATTATTGGCCCCAACAATTTGACCGCACGTATAACTGTCGTTAAAAGGGTCTACAGCCACGTCTATCCCTAAACCAGGATTGGCCGATATCCAATCACCCACCTGGGCATTCGTATAACCAATCGAGCATATAAGAATAAGGGAACTTAGTAATTTCTTCAACATTCGTCTATTTTTAGATAAATATAGCTAAAATTAATGATGGGGGTCATATTCAAGGAGCACACGGTATGTAATTCCCCTCCTGCGATTACTTCGTGAATAACCACCGTAGGAGCGGGTTTGTTAAGATGAATAAATTCAATTCGTAGGGTTGACCACATTTCTTGTGGCTAGAACCAAAGTTGTATATGCATTTGTGGTTAAGATTGGATTTTAAATTAAACTGAATTGGATTTCTAAAAAAAGTCTTTTCTTTTACAGAATGATAATTAAAGAAATTAAGGTTTATGAGCCAAGGAACTATAACCATCTAATTTTTCTCCTTGGATTTTGTGTTTTAATCTTACCGAACTTTTTGTTGTCGCAATACCAAAAGGAAATTTCAAAAATTGAATATGAAATTGAACATGGCACATTAAAAAAGGCTGAACAACATTTAGTGAGGTTAAAAAAAAACTATAAGGAATCGCCACAAAAAGATTATCATTCAACGAAACTTTTGCTAAAAATTAAATGTTTTGATCAGGATTTTTTTCCATATCTGACTTATGCCAATCAATTGGTTTCCATTGCTAGAAAGCTAAAACCAATCTATCAAGCTGAAGCCTTTGCATATAAATCTTATTATTGGCATTTTATGATGTGGCCAGACAGTGCACTTTACTATTCGAACTTATCATTTAATCTTTTTCAGAAAAATAGAGTAAACTTAAAAGAAATTGACCCCGCATTTGTCTATGAAATATACGCGATCACCTATTTATACCGTGTGGATGATGTAAAAATAAGTGCATATAAAAACCTTGATCTTGATGAATATCAAAGAAAACAATTTCTGTATTTTGATTCTTGTGAATGGGTTCAGAAAAAATATCCATTTAAATTCACTTCTGAAAGAGCTATGTTTTATCGTTCTTATGGAAATAGGTTGTTGGATTTAGTTTCATCCTACAGAATTTGTTCAAAGGATGAAACGAAGAGTTTTACTAAAAAACAATGGTATGGTACCAAACGGGCTAATGAATTATATAACAAAGGATTAAGGTGTATCAAACCATACCATAAAAATGATTTTTTAGCCTTAACTGCACTCAAGGCATTTAATTACACACTCATCGGTGAATGGGCTATTTCGGCAAAAATTTACAATTCTGTTTTTAAAATAATTTCAGTTCACGGGTTAATGGATCGAAGGTATGTTTCTTACATGCCCCTTAAAATTTTTCTTTCTTTTAAAATTAAGAACGACATTTTAGTTCCGTACAATGCAAGGACCGTAAAAAGGGAGATTCGTATGCTGAATCAATTAAAGAAGGAATTTTGGCAAAGATTGAAAATAGCGTGTGATATGCCCTATGACCCCTACCGCTTATCTCCTTATAATGACGTTTTTACGCTACACCATTTTCAAAGTTTAAACGAAAAAAACAAAAAACAATTAACCTATTACGCCGTTTCAAATTTGCTAACAATGAAGGCTTATTTTCATTTTATTGCAACGTTAAGAGATAAAAAGGAAGGGGAGCTACCCTACTTTTCTGTTCGAAAAATTCAACAAAGCTTGAAGGATAATGAAGCGTATCTGTTATATCCAAACGATGCCGATTATTTAAGTAATCAAAAGATTTTAATCACAAACAAAAAGATTCATTTTGTTAATGTTGGACATAAATCAAATCTCAGCATCGATGGTTTAGATACGCTAAATTTTGATGGCTTTAAAAAACAATCCTTCGAAGGTTTCCAAAATAATTTTAAGGATGTATTGAATAAAGAGCCCTTGTTAACCAAGATATACATCTGCTATGACGACACAAATCCTTATGAAATTTTTATACGAAACCAAAAAGGTAAAAATTATTCAGAATTAGATTTCTTAGGAAAAGGGATAAATTTTGTGCGGATTTACAATCCGGTAACATTTTTCACAAAACCTATGAACACTACTTATTCTCAGATGGATGTTCGTTATTTAGAACAGAAAAACGTGAGTAAGTTGTTGTTTACGCAGGACTACTTTAAGCGCCAAAAGCAATTAAACGCTTTTTCTTTCCAAAAATACAATGGTGATGTTAAAAACTTACTTCAGCAGCGAGGAATACTTCATCTATTCGGACATGGCAATTTAAATTTGGATCAAGCCTCTAACGTTAGGAGTTTTCAATGGGAGTTTCTTAAAAACCTAAAAAACGATGAGGCAACGTTTAACAAGGGAATTAATGACAACCTTGCCATTTCTCGTGATTTGGTTGTGTTGAACCAATGTTATTCTGGTTATCCCAATTTTAATTTAAACGAGTTTAACAAGAATATTTCGCTGCATATTTTAAACAAAGGATCAAAAACGGTAATCACTTCACCAAATGTGGTGGATGATTATTATTCATCCGTGTTTTTCAAACTATTTTACCGTCGAATTTTAAATAATGAGTTATTTGAGGAAGCTTTTTACCACGCGAGAAACGATTTTTTCACAAATCACCCTGAAATGACGAATCCTAGAAATCTTATGGGACTCCAACTCATGGTGAGTTATTCGGTGAATTATGAAGAAAACAAGTCCCGTTGGGTTATTCTGTTTGCATTAGTGTTAATCGCTATTGATTTGCTTTTAACTGTATTAAGTGCTTGGATGAGAAAGAGGCAATAGATTGGTCGCTCGAATTACAAAGTTTCTGTAGAATCAACCTTGCCTTACGAATTTTATTTTTTTTAATGTACAAAATCGCCTGAAAATAACTTGCTCGGTCGCGATAAACACTCGTAGAATTATTGATGCTTTGAAAGCCTGCCATTGCATTTTGATCATGGTGGGATAAATAGCTGAACAATGAACGATAATATATCAGAGTGTCATTACTCCCTGTTCTCAAAATTTGTTTATCAGTCAGCCGTATTGCAGTTGTATAGTCCTCTTTTAAGTAGTTAAACATAATTAATTCTAGCCCATTTCTATTTGAGTCACTCATATAATTAGGAAGTCCAGGATCTTTATAGACACTTGAAATAGAGATTTCTTTTCCATTATTTTCCAAGAAATAATACAACCCAAAACATAGTACTATAGTTGCTGCATAGGCCATCCATTGGGTTATTTTTGAGCGCTTCCTTGTTTTTTGAAATGAATTTGAGATCGTAATTTTATTCCGACTCATTTGTAATTTCATCGCCAGTGTATCCCCTTTAAATTGGTCGTACATTGCTATAAACCCACGTATCGACTCATCCAAATCTTCATTGGCTCGAAGTGACTCAATAGCAATACTCAACTCCCGAGGTGAGTCTAATAAGGAAACCAGTTTCTGGAAATCTATTGCCATCACCAAAAGAAAATTAGTAAAACGCTTAAAAACTTAACCAATACCTTTCTACTCTTACTTAGTCTATTTCGAATCGTTTTTTCACTTAGTTGGTATTGTGATGCAATTTCATGATTATTGTAACCGGAAATATGCAAATTCATCAGTTCTTTATCCAAATTCGACAAATGATTTAGTACCTCATGGGCATAAACATCTGGAAGTTGGGTTTTGCTAAATGAAATGGTTTTTAGGATGCGCTCACGGTTTCGAATTGACCTTAGTTGGTCAATGGATTTATGGCGAACCATCGCATTTAGGTATTTTTCGATTTCTTGAATTGAATTCCATTTTTGATTTCTTTCGGACGCTGATGTACATAGTAACTGAGCAAATAAATCACCAACGATGTCGCGCGCATGATCATTGTTTTTTACAATGAAAAACGAAATAAAAAAAAGCGGTTCAAATAAATCTTCATATAAAGCACCAAGGGAAGTATCATCCCCCTCAATAAATTGTTTCCATAAATCTGAAGACTTATTCATTAATTCTTCGAAATTACAATGTTTTTTTAAGTATCGGGGTTCAGTTCGAGGACAAAACTAATCTTCATTCGACAATTAAATAAAACCTAGATGCTTTATGGATATTCAAAAACTTAAATACTTAATTTATTTAATCGAAAAAGAAAGAACCGGATCTCCAGGAGAGGCTGCTGTTAAATTAGGAGTTTCGGAACGAACTGTTTATTCGTACATCAAGACGTTGAAATCAGAACTTAACGCGCCAATAGAATTCAACCAGACTCGCAAAACTTATCAATATAAGAATCGTGGGAAATTCCATTGGGAATGGGTAAAAACACCAATTCAGTGAAAACTGAATTCCAGTTGCAGTGGACAAAGATACTTTTGCGATGTCTGATATTGATTAAATAAATGAATTTAAAAAATATGCAACTATTGATTGAATTAATCAAACAACGAAATACCGGTAATCCTAAAAAAATTGCCGAGATTCTTGGTGTATCAGAGCGTCAAGTTTACACATACTTAGAAATATTGAAAATCGAATTTCGAGTACCTATTAAATATAATAAAAAAGAAAAAACATATTTTTTCACTGAAGAAGGAGAACTAAAGCTCCAATGGCAGGAAGAAATAAGTAAAAACAAATAACCAAATAAACCCTATTATGGAAAACTTGACCACCACTCGAGTCAACAACTCAAAATCTGTTTCGAAAGATGTATTGGTAGATAAAATTAAAAATAACGACCCCATTCGATTCGATCAAATGCTGATTGAAACGGAAGAGAGAAAGACCTATTACTACGTTAACTATGCTGCAATCGCATTCAGCAGAGAACCGAAAAAAATTAATTTTCCGTTGTTCAACGAATTCAAAACAGACTTTGAACGTGTCATTAAAATGAATGGTGAAATTCAAATTCTCAATAACGAACAATTTTTAGATAAGATTATCTCTAAAGGTTACTCACCGGAAACAAATAATAGATACGCCAATGAGAACCTCGTTTTCGGGAATCTTCACCTAGAAATGAGTCATTCAAAGGTAGATTTAAAGCAACCATTGTACTACATACCAAATGATACGGAACGCCATACCTGTTCTACGTGCAGTGGAAATAAATACAATCAATGCCCAGAACATGAATGCCATGGTCAACACGTATATGATTGTAGCATGTGTAATACGCACGGAAAAATCGATTGCGATGACTGTAATGCCCGAGGTGAATATCAATGTCCAAGCTGCCATGGAAGGGGAAAACTAAGTTGTGCCGCATGTGGAGGAAGTGGTAGTGATAGAAATAGTGATTATAAATTCGCCAAATGTAAATCCTGTAATGGTTCGGGGGAAAGAAAATGTAGTTCTTTGTCTGGGCATGGACTGCTTGGTGCTGCGGTTAAGAAGGCTGCCGGAAATGAATATTGTGGAGGGTCAGGAATTATACGTTGTTCATCTTGCAAAGCATCTGGAAAAATCACCTGTAGCAAATGTACAGGACAAGGAAGGATTGAATGTGGTACGTGTTACGGAGACCACCAGGATAATAGATATGGTAAAGTCGATTGTCCGACGTGCGAAACAGCGGGAGAGTTAGCTTCAATATCTTACATAGAAACACACGTTCAAGAAATTAACAAAGAACTTATTTGCACTAATGGAAATGAAATTTCAGTGAATGGTTTTGGTGTCGGAACTATTAAAAAATTCGTAAACTCGGGTGGAAATTCCGAATTGACATACAAGAATTTAAATGGTCAAAACTCCTCTAATTACAACGAACACACAGAATTTGTAAGTGACAAATCCTTAGCCCAACTAGGCCTAAGTAAATCTAGCTATCCACAAGTTGTACTCGAGGAAATTTATACCGAAGGTGTGCCTTGTGCAACTTTTAACTACAACCATATTTTAAGCGCAACTTTTCATGATGTTTCAGTTTTAAGTATTGATAAAGAAAATGAGATATTGTTTCATAGTAATCCTGCCGATGTAAGTCAAGAAAAGGAGTCGATTGGACAAAAAATCAACGAATGGATTAAACAAGCATTTTCAACCAAATCCTTTAAAGATAAAATCGACCGAAAGCATGAAATGTTTTTGATGGTTCATATGGCGAAAGCAGATGGAATTATTGAAGATGAAGAAAAACGATACTTATCAAAAACAATCACTGGTCTTCATGGATTCACCGTTAAGGAAAAGGCTGAGTTGTTTGGATTAATGTCTTCAACAGCCTTACCGCCTATTGCTCCATTAAATGCATATTTCTCAAGCAAAGAAAGAGCAGAGGAGGCAAAGAAAAAAATTATCGAGCTGGTTGCCAAAGCAGACGGGGACTATGAACAAGTAGAAAAGGACAAAATACAAGAAATTAATACTGCTATTGAACTAGGATTTAAAGCTAAACCAACTGCTCTTTCACGATTCTTTAAAACCTGGCAGGTAAGTGTCCCAATTATCCTAAGCATCATATCTATTTCAGTATTTTTATTTTGGTTTGTTTTAATAAGACCAATTGGAGAGGCCGCAGATTTACATAAAGAATTACTGATGGAAACAGAGAAAATCGAACTTTATTTAGCGGGTGATTCAACAGCTCAAAGCGACATCCTAACTGCCACGGAAGCAAAGGAAAGAATCCAAGAATTAATGCATGAATCAGACTTAACATTTAAGGATGGAAATAAAGAAATTTCCTACAACGCATTTTGGTCCACCAAGAAAAAAGTGCTACTTGAAAAAGTTGAATTACTCATAAAAGAAGAAGAAGAAGCTCTGTTGAGTTCTATGCCAGAAGATGAAAATGCAGAAACCCTACCTCCATTCGTTGCGGCTGAATATGAGTCTATTGTTTACGCTTCTGTTCCTAAGGTTTATTTTTATTCTCAACCCTCATTGTCAACAAAGAAAAAATCGTTTTTCATCGAAGGACAAGCCGCCACTCTACTCGGTACAGCAGGTGAGTTTTCAAAAGTTATTTTTACGAACAATAACAAAACAACCACAGCATATGTCTTATCCTCTGATTTAATCGATGATACCCCTGCAGACACTCCAGATGGAGAGTACTATGATAATTCCGATTATGATGACCAAGAATTGGATCAGGAATATCAATAAATCAAATTTAATTTAAAAAAAAGTGATCTGTTTAGATCACTTTTTTTTTAAGCAATTTCTAGGCACAATTATCGCCGAACAAGTGTCAGTTTTTTTACCTTTGATGGATGAAGAAGATCCTACTGCTTATCGTGCTTGCGCCATATTGGGCGTTTAGTCAATACCAAATCGGACATACCACACTTACCTTTAACGACCCAACCCGAAACGGGGGTTTTGGTTCAGGCGGAGGCCCTGGTCGACAAATTCAAACCGAGGTCTATTACCCCACATTCACCGCCGGGGAAAATACACCTGTGGCTACCTTTCCTGATTTTCCCGTTATTGTATTTGGTCATGGGTTTGCCATGGGTTGGGATGCCTACCAAAACATATGGGAACACTTAGTACCACAAGGTTACATCATGGCCTTTGTTCGTACTGAAGGTAGCTTAATTCCAGCCCCTAGCCATGGAGATTTTGGCCAAGACTTAGCCTTAGTATCTACCAAAATGTTAGCACTCAATAGTACGGCTGGTTCCCCTTTCAACGGAAAGATTAAACAAAAATCTGTTATCATGGGACATTCTATGGGTGGCGGTGCCACGATGTTAGCGGCCTCAAACAACACGAATATTGCAGGAATTGTGGGATTAGCTCCTGCCGAAACCAACCCAACAGCCATTGGTGTTTGTGGGAACATCACCGTACCTGCCCTCATATTTTCGGGGTCTAGTGATGGCGTAACCCCTCCAGCGGAGCACCATATTCCCATATATCAAGGAATCGCCTCAACCTGTAAATCCTTTGTGAGCATTACCGGTGGAGCGCATTGTTATTTTGCCAACTCCAATTTTAATTGTGATTTTGGCGAAGGAACCTCATCGCAAGGGATTTCGATTTCAAGGGCCGAACAACAAGACAAAACGTATTGGTTGCTGGATCCATGGTTGCAGTATGTGTTAGGTTCTGATTGCTTCGCATTAACTGATTTTCAATGGAAACTGAATAATAC
>Ga0315907_10004874_pt1 | contig 14864 bp, 15 predicted proteins | sample LakEriMetagenome_3_FD_203525 | JGI IMG/M metagenome (GOLD analysis project Ga0315907, IMG submission 203525) | Freshwater fungal communities from buoy surface, Lake Erie, Ohio, United States - Buoy 12 MA123 | ecosystem: Environmental > Aquatic > Freshwater > Lake > Lake biofilm | place: USA...
TTCGGCATCTCGCTGCTGGTGGTCTTCATGGTGCTGGCGGCGCAGTTCGAGAGCTGGATCCACCCGCTGATCGTGATGCTGACGGTGCCTCTCGCGGTCACCGGTGCGCTGCTGACGATCTGGTGGACCGGCGGGAGCATGAACATCTACAGCCAGATCGGCATCATCATGCTGATCGGGATCGTGGCGAAGAACGGCATCCTGATCGTGGAGTTCGCGAACCAGCTCCGCGAGGAGTTCGGCAAGTCGGTCCACGACGCCATCCTCGACGCCTCGGTGGTCCGTCTGCGCCCGATCCTGATGACCTCGATCGCAACCGCCATCGGCGCCTGGCCGCTCGCCTTCGCGACCGGTGCCGGTGCGGAGACGCGGTCGTCGATCGGCTGGGTCATCATGGGCGGGACGCTGTTCGCGACGGCGTTCACGATGTTCGTCGTGCCCGCCTTCTACCAGATGCTCGCGGGCTTCACCCGCCCGGCCGGCTACATCGCCCGCCAGCTCAGCGGGCTCGAGGACGCCCACCGGCGCCGCGAGGCGGCCGCCGGCCACGGCGACGGCGCGATGATGCCACCCGCCCGGGCCGCCGCGCACCCGCCGGCGGCGGAATAGCCGCGGGCGGGGCGACGAGGACGCTCAGTCCTCGTCCGCCTCCCCCATCGCCGGCTCCGGCGCGTCGCCGCGCCGGAACTTGGCGCCGGAGCCGGCGACCAGCACGGTCGCCTCGCCCCTGGGCGCGTCGAGCGCGGGATCGGTGACCAGATCGGCCAGATGGCCGCGGTGCACGCGCTCGTGCAGTTTGGTGAGTTCGAGGCAGACGGCGGCCTGCCGGTCGCCCAGAACGGCGAGCGCGTCGGTGAGGAGCGCCTTGATGCGGTGCGGGCTCTCGTAGAAGACGAGGGTGTGGGCGGCCGCCGCCTCCCGGGCGAGGAGATTGCGCCGCTTGCCCGAGGTCCGCGGCGGGAAGCCGAGGAAGGTGAAGCTCGCGACCGGCAGTCCCGACACGACCAGCGCCGTCGTGACGGCGGAGGCGCCCGGCACCACCTCCACGCGGTGGCCGGCCCCGATCGCGGCCCGCACCGCCCGGAACCCGGGATCGGAGATGCCGGGCATGCCCGCGTCGGTCACGAGTCCCACCTCGATCCCCTGCGCGAGAAGGTCCAGGATCCGGGCGACGGCGCGGTCCTCGTTGTGATCGTGGCAGGCGAACACATGCGCCGGCCGCGGGATCGCGTGGCGGTCGAGGAGCCGGGGCGTCACCCGCGTGTCCTCCACCGCGAGGGCCCCGACACGCCCCAATACACGCAAAGCGCGCAGCGTGACATCCTCGAGGTTGCCGATGGGCGTCGCGATGACGTAAAGGGTCGAGGGGTCGGGCATGGTGGCTCCGGTCCGGCGGTCGCGCTCTGGATAGCACGGCCGCCGGCGGGCGCCAGCGCGGCAAGCTTTCATTTGTTAACCCGACCGCCTTACCATCGTCGGGGATTGGGGACCGGAGGCCGGAGCCATGGACAATCGCAAGCCCTTCATGGCGGAAATCCAGGCGGCGCGCCGGACCCGCGGAAACGTCGAACCGCTTCCCGTGGAGAAGCCCCGCCGGGGACCGGAGACGGACCTGCAGCAGGTCCTCGCGGCCGTCGCGACGGTCGAGGCGAAGCTGGACGGCGTCCTCAAGGATCACCGGACGGTCGACCTGCTGCACAAGGAGATCGCCGCCCTCGCCACGCGCCTCGACGCGATCAAGTCCGAACTGGCCGAGATCCGCCATCCGCTCGCGGCCGACGACCGGTTCCGTCACGCCTCGCAGGCGCTGACGGAAGTCGTCCAGGCGACCGAGCAGGCGACCAACACGATCATGAGCAACGCCGAAGGGCTGGAGCAGTCGCTCGCCGGGCTGCGCGCCGCGGGCGTGATGCCCGAGATCCTCGACGAGATGGCGGCCCGGATCACCGCGATCTACGAGGCGTGCAACTTCCAGGACCTCACCGGCCAGCGCATCAACCGCGTCGTCCAGGTGCTCGACTTCGTGGAGGCGCGTATCGACGCGATGACGGGCCTGTGGGACCGCGCGGCGTTCGAAGCGCTCCCCCTACCCCAGTCGCTGGTCAAGACGGACGACGGGCTCGAGCTTTTCGGGCCCGAGAACGCGGGCGCCACCATCAGCCAGGCGGACATCGACAAGCTGTTCGACTGACGGCCCCGGGCGGTCAGCCGTCGGCGAGATCGGCCAGCACGTCGGCGAGCACCTTCGTGCCCGCGGCGAGGTGGTCCGGCGTCGCGTTCTCCGCCTCGTTGTGGCTGATCCCCTTCTCGCACGGCACGAAGATCATCCCCGTCGGACAGAGCGCCGCGAGATGCCGCGCGTCGTGCCCCGCGCCGGACGGCATGTCGAGGCGCGGGAGGCCGAGCCGGTCGGCCGCCGCCGCGATCCGCGACACCACGCCCGCGTCGAAGTCGACGGGTGGGGTGTTCGACGTCTCCGTCACGGCCACGGTGACGCCGCACGCCTCCGCCTCCCGCCGACAGACCGCCGCGACCGCGTCGCCGAGCCGGACGAGGGTGGCGGCGTCGGGGTGGCGGAAGTCGATGGTGAAGAAGACTCGCCCGGGCACCGTGTTGGGCGAACCGGGTCCCACCTCGAACCGGCCGACGTTGAAGCGCACGACGTCGGTGGGGTCGTGCATCAGTTCGCGGAGCGCGCGGACCATGTTGACCGCCCCCCAGAGGGCGTCGCGTCGCACCGCCATCGGCGTGGTGCCCGCGTGCGCCTCGACCCCGCCGACCTCGACCGCGAACCAGCGCGCGCCCTGGATGCCGGTGACGACGCCGACGGTGCGCCCTTCGTTCTCCAGCCGCGGCCCCTGCTCGATGTGCGCCTCGACATAGGCGTGGACCGGAAAGCCGGGCGGCAGCACGGGCAGGTCCGGCTGGCTCGCCAGCACGTCCGCCAGGGCCGTATCGACGCTGACGCCCGCGCGGTCGACCGCGGCCAGCAGCCGGTCCATCGGCGCGTGCCCGGCGAACGCGGCCGACCCGGCGCAGCCCGGCTGGAACCGCGCGCCTTCCTCGTTGGTCCAAGCGACGAGGACGATCGGCCGGCGGGTCCGGCGACCGGCCTCGTTCATCGCCTCGAGCGCCTCGAGCCCGGCCAAGACTCCGTAGGTGCCGTCGAACTTGCCGCCGGTCGGCTGCGTGTCGAGGTGCGAACCGGTCATGACGGGGGCCGCCCCCGGCTCGTCGCCCGCCCGGCGCAGGAAGAGGTTGCCCATGGTGTCCTGGAACGGCTCCAGCCCGAGGGCACGCCCCCAGCCGACGAGGCGACGGCGGGCGTCGGCGTCGAACGGCGAAAGCGCCGGCCGGTTCACCCCGCCGCGCGACAGCGCGCCGATCGCCGCCATCTCCATGTGGCGCCGCCAGAGGCGGGCGACGTCGACGTGCCGGGACGGGGACATGGGACGGAGCGCTCCGGAGGTTGCGGGCCGTCCGTCCTATAGCCGCCCCCGCCGACGCTGGCCAGCCCCTCGCGGGGCCGCGGGAACCGTCAGACCGACGCCGCACCCCGCACGGCCAGGACGGCGACCTGGGTGCGGTTCCGCACCCCGAGCTTCTGCATGATCGCCCGGACGTGGACCTTCACCGTCCCCTCCAGAACGCCGAGGTCGCGGGCGATCTCCTTGTTGGAGTAGCCGAGCTGGAGAAGGCGGAACACGTCGCGCTGGCGCTCGGTCAGCTGTCGTTCGATGTCCCCGGTCGCCCCGTTGTCGGCCGGTGCCCGCTGGGTGCTGCGGGCCATCGCGATCCGCGGGAGCGGCAGATAGCCGGGATCGGCGAGGACGAGCGAGACCACGTGCTCCAGGACGTCCGACGGGCTCGCCTTCAGCACGTAGCCGCGCGCACCCGCCGTCACGCAGGCGACGATGTGCGCCGGCTCCTCCGAGGCGGAGACGGCGATGACGGGGACGGGCTCGACGGCCTCGACCAGCGCGCGCAGCGTCTCGACGCCGGCATCGCTGTCCACGTCCAACAGCACGAGGCCGAGGTCGCCGTGGTGTTCGGCCAGCGCGACCGCCTCGTCGGCCGAGGCCGCCTCGATGATCTGCGCCTCGGGATGCAGCATCCCCAGCGAGAGGGCGAAGCCGCGGCGGACGAGCGCGTGCGGATCCACCACCACCAGCTTGCGCGTCGTCCGCGACCGCGTCGTCGGGGCACGGGCGGGAGCGCTCTCCGGAGCCCCGGACGCCATCATGTTTCGCTGCGGAAGGGTCACGCTTGCCCCCATTCGGTTCGGGTGAAGGACGGTGCCACCGGATCGGATCCGATCTCGCCATTCATCAATCGACATATAGCAGTGGAGAGCACCCCTCCGATAACGGTTTGTTAACCATGGACTGTGACCAAATTCGGTCACCCCCTATGGATCAATCGTGCCCCGAAGTGACTTTGTTCTGAACCGGCCCGAACGATCCGGTGCTTACCCCTTTCGCGGACCCCGTTGACGCGACGAGGCGAAGACTTGCACAACTCGATCCTGATCATCGACGAGGACCGCCTTTTCTGCGACGCGCTCGGCCGCCTCGCGGCGGCCTCGGGATTCCGTGTGGTGGCGGCCTGTCCCGACGTGCAGGTCGCGCTCGCCCGGGCGACGGGCGAGACGACGCCGGACATCGTGCTGGCCGACGTCTCGGCGGTCGACGCGGAGGGGCTGCGGCGGCTGCGGGCGCAGGTGCCGGGCGTGCGCATCGCGCTGCTCGGCGACGTGGGCGAGGGGGAGGCCCGCGACCTCGCGCCGGACGCCGTGCTCGCCAAGGCCCTGTCGGCCGACGCGCTGGTCGCCGCGCTCTCGCTGCTCGCGCTCGACATGGCGGTCCTGCCGCGGCGGCTGCTCCCGGTCCTGCCGTCGCCCGACCGGGGTGGGGCCGGCGGCCCACGGAACGGAAACGTCGAGGGGCTGACGTCGCGGGAGCGGGACATCCTGAGCCTGCTCGCCGACGGCGAGGGGAACCGGCGGATCGCCGATCGGCTCGGCATCACGGAATCCACGGTCAAGATGCACTGCAAGAGCCTGCTGCGGAAACTCGGGGTGCCGAACCGGACGCGGGCGGCGCTGCTCGCGCACCGCTGGGGTCTGGTGGCGGACACCACCGGACGCCCGCCCGCCACCTTCCAAGGGCGGTGACGGATGCTGCGCATGGGGCTTTGCGTTCGAGGGATCGGTTTCGCGAGAATGTATGCACCCCGACGGACCCCCCCCCGCCGGTGGGAGGTCCGGACCATGGCATTCAAACGCTCGCGACCCGCCGCGGCCGCCAGCGCCCACGCCGGACCGGTCGCCCGGGTGCTGATCGTGGACGCCGATGCGGCGATCCACGCCCGCTGCCACCTCGCCCTGCACGGCCTGCGCGTGAACCATCGACCGGTGCAACTGCTGCACGCCCGCTCGACCGAGGACGCGGCCGACCTCTTCCTCCTTCATCCCGACGTGGCGGTGGTGGTCGTGGGCGCGGGGTCCGGCCCGGCATGGCTCCGCCACGACGACGCGCGCCCCCTTCGGACCATCCACCGCACGGCGGGGGGCACGGGATGGGACGTCGTCGGTGACGAACCGGTCGCCGCCGGCCCCGATCCGGCCGGAGCCGCCCTGCACGCCGCGGTGCTCGTGGCCCTGCGGCAGGCGGGGCGCAGGACCGTCGCCAACGCCGATCGTCTGGGATAGGGTTCGGCGCCGTTTTCGAACCGGTGCGCATGGCCGTCCCGAACGCCGATCTCCACCACCCCTGGGCCGACCCGCCGCCCGAGGGGACAGCCGTCCCCGTCGCCGACGGCCTGTTCTGGACGCGGGTGCGGCTGCCCTTCGCGCTCGATCACGTGAACCTCTGGCTCCTGGCCGACGACGACGGCTGGCTCGCGATCGACGCGGGGCTGAACGCACAGACGGTCCATGCCGCCTGGGACGCGCTGGCGGGAGCCGTGCTCGGGGGCAGGCCGGTGACCCGGGTCCTGGTGACCCACTTCCATCCCGACCACATGGGCGCGGCCGGCTGGCTGTGCGGCCGATGGGACGCGCCGCTGCTGATGGCCCGGACCGAGTACCTCCAGTGCCGGACCATCTGGGGCACCGGGGACGCAGAGGTCGCCGACGAGACCCGGCGGTGGGCCCGTCGGCTGGACCTGCCCGCGGAGGTCTGCGACCGGATGGCCGGACGCGGGAACCCCTACCGGCCGAACCTCTCCCCGCCCCCGGACCGGTTCGTCCGGGTCCGTGGCGGCGACACCCTGGCGGTCGGCGGGCGCCGCTGGACGGTCATGATCGGCCGCGGCCACGCACCCGAGATGGTCTGCCTGTTCGACGGGCAGGACCGCATCCTGATCGCGGCGGACCAGATCCTGCCGACGATCACGCCCAACGTGAGCGTCTGGCCGCAGGAGCCGAACGCCGATCCGCTCGGCGACTTCGTGGAGAGCCTCGGCTCCTTCGCGACCCTGCCGGCGGGCACGCTGGTGCTGCCCTCCCACGGGCTTCCGTTCCGCGGCATCGCGTCGCGGATCGCGCGTCTGACCGCCCATCACGCCGAACGGCTCGACACGGCCGAGGCCGCCTGCGCCCGTCCCCGCACGGTGGGTGAGGTCATGGGGGTGCTGTTCCCCCGTCCGCTCGACCCGCACCAGACCACGTTCGCCGCCGGCGAGACCCTGGCCCACCTGAACCGGCTGGCGGTGCTGGGGCGGCTGCGGGGATCGCTGCGGGGCGACCGGCTCGTGTTCGGGCCACGCTGACCGGGGCGGATCCGCCCACGATGTGCGGACGGCCCCCTGTGCGACGATCGCGTTAGCTCCATGTTGCACGCGCAGGAAGTTCCGACTTGCGTCACATTGCAGTGCAGAAGAAGCTGCATGGACGTGTCGGAACGGCGCGGCGTGCGGTGCGGGAACAAAGATCGGCTGCGGACGTTCATCCGAACATGAAAATCGATCTCGACATCCTTGCCGTCGCCACGCAACTGGTCGGCGAATTCGGCGACCGGGCCGTCGGCTTCTGCCATGCCCGGCTGGTCGAACACGTGGCCGTCAACAACCTGCGGGCCGCGGATTTCTGGCGCCAGGCCATGCACCAGGCGCAGATCCTCGTCCGCGACGGCTCGTCGGCGTCGATGCCGCTGGACCGGGTCGGGCACGCCGGATCGATCGCCGATGTCGAGGGCCGCGCGACCGCCTGACGGCGCCGCCCGACGCATCCTGCCACCGCCGTGCAACACCGTCGGCGGGACATCTTCGCGGATGCGGCAAGACCCTCCTCGCTCGTTGCGTCGCAACGCAGACTCGTTCTATCACTCCGGGGTCCGCAACCTTTCGTCTGGGGTGGTGTGTGTCCGTTCGGGGCCCCGCAGTCGCCGCGATCCTCGCCGCATTGACCGTCGCACCGTCGACGGCCGGTGCGCAGGGGGAGTCCGCGCTGCGGCTCGGCACGGGCACCGGGTTCCAGACCACCGACGGCGGCGTCTCGCGGTTCGAGTTCGGGCAGTTCGCCGTCCCCGCCGTCTACGACGTGATCCGGTCCCGCGGCGGGACGATGGAGCCGGGAACCGCGGCCCAGCCGCTCGCCAACCTGACCGGCAACGTCGGCAATCTTTCGTGGGACGTCGGGATCAGTGCGCTGGCGCTGCCGTCCCTCGAACTCCGGTCGACGGACGGGTCGGCGGCGGCCTACCAGGGCCGCCTCGGCATCGGATACGGGATGGGTCCGGTGACCCTGTTCGGCGGCGGCAGCCTCGTCCCGAGTCCGGGTCGCGGCGTCGGGAACGCCACCTACGTGGAGGGCGGGGCCAGCGTCACGGCCCCCCTCTCTCTCGTCTTCGGGGCCCGGGTCGGCTATCAGTGGCTCGACAACGCGGCGATCCGGGGCGAGACGGCGGAGACGGTCGACTGGTCGCTCGGCGTCAGCCGTGAGATGTTCGGCTTCACCTTCTCGCTGCAATACGGCGGGTCGGAGCCGGCGAACGCCCGCAGCCGGACGACGTGCGACACGGTCACCACCGTCTGCGACCAGCGGCTCTACTTCTCGATCGACCGGCGCTTCTGACCCGCCGGCCCCGGTTTCAGCCGAGGCCGTGCAGCAGGCTGAGGGTGGCGACCCCGGCCGCCACACCCGCCACCACGTTGCCGCGCAGCGACAGGAAGGCGACCGCCCCCGCCGTCGCCGCCGCGAGCCGCACCCAGAGGGCCACCTCCGCCAGCGCGCCGGACGGCAGGACGATCATCCGGGCGACCAAAGCCGCCAGCAGCGCGTAGGCGACGCAGCCGACCCACTGGATCGCCGCCCCGTCGGGCGAGATCCGCCCGGACAGCACGACGCCGAGGCCGCGCCACAGATAGGTGACGAGGGCGCCGACGAGGAGCGCCAGCCACGGCGAGGTCGCGTCGGTCATGCCGACGCCTTCCGCCGGGCCGCGATCCGCATCCCGACGAAGGCGCCCGTCCCCGCCACGACGCCGGCCGCCATCAGACCCCAGTCTGGCGACAGCAGATGCAGCGGCGGGCCCGCCAGCGCGCCGAGGCCGAGCGCAAGCGCGCGGGCCGGCGCCCGGGCCTCCGCCGCGAACAGCAGGAGGAAGTAGAGCGGGTTCAGGAACACGAGGCCCAGCGCCACCGACCGCGGCACCGCCCCCGCCAGGACGAACCCGATCGCCGTGCAGGCGAGCGAGGCGAGCCAGATCGTCGTCGCGAAGGCCAGGAAGTAGACCGAGCGATCCGCCACCGGCATCTCCGGCGCCCGGCGCATGGTGAACGTCCAGCCGGTGACCGCGACGAAGTTGGCGAGGACGTAGAGGCGCCAGCCCCGCAGGCCGTCGTGGCGCAGCAGCGGCATCAGCGACACGGTCATGGGGAACAGGCGGGCGTTGGTGAGCGCGACCGCCAGCGCCATGGCGAGGACGGACGCGCCCAGCGCCCAGAGTTCGACCAGCACCACCTGTCCGGGGAGCGCCCAGGCCGTCGCCGTCGAGACGAGGCCCTGCGTCAGCGTCATGCCCCCCTCGCGCACCACCGATCCGAAGCCGAGATAGCTGGCGCCCAGCACGATGGCCGGGAGCCCGATCGCCTCGCGGACGGCACGCGCCGCCACGGCCCTGCGGCCGGTCGGACCCGCGACGTCGGACATCGCCCGCCCGGAGCGGTCAGGGAAGGATGCGGAGGCCCGCCTGCACGACCTCCGGCTCGCGCAGCTCCACCTCGATCGGGCGGCAGGGCGGCCGGGTCGACATGCGGACGACCGAATTGTCGCGCACCTGACGGAGCAGCTCGTCCGGCTTCATCGCCACGAGCTGGCCGAAGCGCGCCATCTCCGCCTCGCAGTAGGTCTGGGGCGACACGAGGGCGTGCCGGTTGGACAGCTGGTTGGAGATCAGCGAGGCCAGATTGTCGAAGTGCCGGTCGACGTTCCCGCCCAGCGTCCGCCGCAGATGGGTCCGCAAGGTCCCCTGCCACTGGGCGAACTGTTTCTGGTGCGTCTTGACGAAGGCCCCGTACTGCACCGGGAGCGGCGGCATTCCGGGCGGCGTGGGGCAGCCGTAGGCGATCACCGTCAGCTCGCTCTGCAGCCGCAGCGCCTGTTCGGCCTCGTACTCGGCGGGGCCGTAGCATTCGTTCGCGGCCGCCGCGACCGGCGCGGCGGCGATCAGCGCGGCGACGGCCAGCGCCACCGACCGGCGCGTCCGACGGAGCGGGAACTTCGGCTCATTAGACATGGGAACCTCTCACGACGCGGCGCTGGGGGCCGGCCACACGGTCGCGCGAACCATGCACCGCCCCCTCCGCCTTGACAATGCCCGACCCCGACCGGTTCCCCTCCCCCCACCGGAAGCGGTCCCGCGCAGGGGCCGCAGGCGTGGCGCCGGGCGGCACGGGTCGGCCGCCCGCCACCCCCGCCCGGCGGGGTTCCCCGCCCACGGCGACGAATCGAGACGCCCGCCGCCCGGCCGGCTGGACGCCCGGCGACGGAGCCGCCATGGTCGTGCCGGGGCCTCCGCCCCGCCGCCTCGACCCGGCCGCAACGACGACGCCCGCACGGATCCGACCATGACCGACCCCGCCGACCTGTCCGCCATCGCGGCCCGCCGCCTGATCGGGGCGAAGCGCCTCTCCCCGGTCGAACTCGTCGACGCCTGCATCGCCCGGACCGAGGCGCGCGACGGCGCGATCAACGCCATGGTCGCCCGCGACTTCGAGCGCGCCCGCGCCGCCGCCCGCACGGCCGAGGCGGCCGTCGCGGCGGGCGACCCGCTCGGCCCGCTGCACGGGCTGCCGGTGGGCGTGAAGGACCTGACCGAGACGGCGGGCCTGCGCACCACCTGGGGCTCGGTCCTCTTCCGCGACCACGTCCCCGTCCGCGACGACCCGGTGGTGGCCGCGATCCGCGCCGCCGGCGGGATCGTGCTGGCCAAGACGAACACGCCGGAGTTCGGCGCCGGCGCCGTGACCACGAACGCGGTCTATGGCGACACCGGCAACCCGTTCGACCCGGCGAAGACGTCGAGCGGCTCGTCCGGCGGATCGGCGGCGGCGCTCGCGGCCGGCATGGTGACCTTGGCGACGGGGAGCGACCACGGCGGGTCGCTGCGCACGCCGGCGGCCTATTGCGGGGTCGTCGGGGTCCGCCCCTCCCCGGGCACGGTGCCGACCGACAAGGCCATGCGCGGCTGGTCGCCGCTGTCGGTCGAGGGCCCGATGGCGCGCGGCGTCGAGGACGCAGCGCTGCTCGTGTCGGTGATGGCGGGGGCGGACGCGTTCGATCCGCTGGCCCGCGGCCTCGCGCCGACCGACCTCTGGCCCCTGCCGCCGGTCGATCTCGCCGCGCTGCGGATCGGGGTCAGCGAGGATCTCGGCTTCTTCCCCGTCGATCCCGTGGTCCGCGCGGCCTTCGCGGACCGGGTTGCGGCGCTGCGCGGCCTCGCGCGGTCGGTGGACGCGGTGACGCCGCCGCTGGGCGATCCGCACGCGACGTTCGAGGCGCTGCGGGGCGCCGCGTTCCTCGCCTCGCACCGCGAACGGCTGGAGCGCGCGCCCGACCGGGTCGGGCCGCGCATCCACGAGAACATGGCGACGGCGGCACGGCTGACGGCGATCGAGGTCGTCGAGGCGGAGAAGGCGCAGGCGCGGATCTTCCGCGCCTTCCGGGCGATGTTCCGCGACGTCGACCTGTTCGTGTGCCCGACCGTCGCCGTGCCGCCGTTCGACAAGACGCGACCCTACGTCGACGCGATCGCCGGGCGGACGATGCGGACCTACATCGAGTGGGTCGGCCTCACCTGGGGCATCACGCTCACCGCCTCGCCCGTCGTGGCGCTGCCCACGGGCCTCGACGGCACGGGGATGCCGTTCGGGATCCAGATCGTGGGGCCGGCGGGCCACGACCGGTTCGTGATGGCGGCGGCGGCGGCGATCGAGGCGGCCTTCGCCCGCGATCCCGCCCGCGCACGGCCGATCCCCCCGGCGTGACCCGGACCGTCCGGCCCCTCACCCGAGCGGCAGGGCCACGTAGCGCACGCTGCCGCCGCGATTGACGAGGACGGCGGCGGAGGGGCGGCCCGCCCGGCGCTGCTGGTCCACCGCCCGGCGCAGTGCGTCCGGCGTGGTGACGGGCGTCTCGCCGACCGCGACCAACACGTCCCCCGCAGCCAGGCCCTGCCGGGCGGCGGGGCTGTCGTCGGCGACGCCGGTGACCATCACGCCCACCACGTCTGGCGCCACGCCGAAGGCGTCGCGCAGCGCGCGGTCGAGGGGGGCGACGGTGAGGCCCGCCAGCGCGGGCGTGCCCGCGGCCGGCGACCCGGAGAACCCGCGCGGCTCCGGCACGTCGGGCACCGCCGCCGCCGCCGTGGCGGCGAGTTCACCCACCTCGACCGGAACGGCCGTCTCCCGCCCCCGGCGCAACAGCCGGAGATCGGCCCGCCGCCCCGGCGCGGTCGCGGCCACCAGGCGCGGCAGGTCGCGCATCCGGGCGACGGGGCGCCCCGCGAAGCCGACCACCACGTCGCCCGGGCGCAGCCCCGCCCGGTCGGCCGGCGCCCCCGGGGTGACCGCGGTGACGAGGGCGCCGCGCGGGGAGGCGATGCCGAGGGCGTCCGCGATCTCCGGCGTGAGGGTCTGGACCTGCACGCCGAGCCAGCCGCGCCGGACGCGTCCCTCCGCGCGGAGCTGCTCCACGATCGGTCGGACCACGGCCGCCGGGATCGCGAAGCCGATGCCGACCGATCCCCCCGCGGGCGCCAGCAGCGCCGACCCGATCGCGATCAGATCGCCGCGCGCGTCGAACAGGGGCCCGCCCGAACTGCCGCGGTTGATCGCCGCGTCGGTCTGGATGAAGTCGTCGTAGGGACCCTGCTGGATGTCCCGGGCGCGGGCGGAGACGATGCCCGCGCTGACCGTCGGACCGAGGCCGAACGGGTTCCCGACCGCGACCAGCCAGTCGCCGACCCGCAGCCGGTCGCTGTCGCCCCATCGCACGGCGGGCAGCGGCCGGCCGGCCTCGACCTTCAGCAGGGCGACGTCCGTCGCATCGTCGGCCCCCACGAGGCGTGCCGGAAGCCGGCGTCGGTCGTCGAGCACCACGGTCACGGTCGCGGCGCCGGCGACGACGTGGGCGGTCGTGACGATCCAGCCGGCGGGATCGACGACGACACCGGATCCCAGGATCCCGCCGCCCTCCCGCCCGGCCTCGCCGGGCGGGTCCACGAAGTCGCGCAGGAACGCCTCGAACGGCGAGCCGGGTCCGCGCGGCACGGCCGGCCGCGCCTCGGCCGGTTCTGCGGCGACCGCCACCACCGCCGGAAGGACCGTGTCGAGCACGTCCGCCCGGGTCTGCGCCGCCGCGGGCGAGGCCGCGGCGGCGGTGATCGCGAGCCAGACGGCCGCCGCCGTCCCGGGGCCCGCGCGTCCACGCACCGTCGAAGCGATCATGGTCCGTCCTTCCTCCGCCCCGCCGCGCCGGCGGTCGCGCAGGGATCAACAGGTTGCTGGCGACGGACGGTCCGCAAGGCGGCCGGAAGGCGTGCACCCAAGGTCCATGGCCGTGAGCGAACGGCGGAGCGACGGACGATTTTCGGTCTTGCACCGCCCCCTTCTGCTGGTAATGTCCCTTCGACCCGCCAATGTATGCGGTTCCCGCACACCCGAACGTCCAGTGAACCCCAGCCTCCCCGCGGAGGAGACGCGGTTCCGGCCGGGTGTCCGTGAACGCCTTCGACGATCCAGAAGACTCTCGAAATGAGCAATTCCAAGGTCTGGCAGCCCAGCGACATCGAGGGCGCCCCGCCCGAGGCCGAAGGCGATGCACCGCGGCGGCGCGGGCGCATCCCCCAGTCCGCGTGGCCGCGCATCCTCGATCTGCATCGGCGGGGTACGACCCTGACCGCGATCGCGAAGGAATTCGACTGCACCCCCAGTGCCATTTCCTACATCCTGAAGAAGGCGGAGGCCGCCGGCATGGACACGTCCGACGCAACCGAGACGGAGACCGCGCAGCTCCCCGCCGCGAGCGCGCCCGCGCCGGCCGAGGCACCGCCGGCCCCCCCGCGCCCGGCCAACACGGGTCAGCTTTCCCTCCCGACCGCCCCGCCCCGCCCCGCCGCGGCGGGACCCGAGGGCCGGCAGCCGGGAACGCGCCTCACGGGGCAGATCGGGCTCAAGAACATGACCCCGTCGACGCCGGTTCCGCCGACGCCGCCGCCGGTCCCGGCACCCGTGGCACCCCCGCCGGCGCCCGCCGCCGCCGGTGCGACCGCCGGCGACAAGCCGGCCCCGGCCGCCGCGGGCGGCGCCGGACGCAGCGAACCGGCCCCGGTCGACGCGACGGAGGGGCGCCTGCGCGAGACCGCGCGCGCCGCTCTCGTCGCCTATCGCAGCTGGCGGCAGACGCCGGGCGAGAAGTCGGTCCAGACCCTGGGCGATGCGGTCCACGAACTGCGGCGCGTGCTCGCGCGGATCGAGATCGACATGTCGGCGAGCCGGCGGGACGAGCAGGCCGCGCGCCCCATCCCGATTCCCTGGCATCGCGCCGCCCGGCGCAACAATCCCCAGGGCGGCACCGAAGGGTGACCCCGACGGGCCGTTGACCCGGTCAACGATCTTCTTGACGATGGCAACGATCGTCGGGGATATCGCGCATGGTCGACGTCGAAGCGGGTATCGCCGCGGTCCGGCGGTTCAGCCGGTTCTACACCCGCCGCCTCGGGATCCTTCGGGAAGGGCTCGTCGGCAGCGCCTTCACGCTGACCGAGGCCCGCGTGGTGTTCGAACTGGCCCAGCGCGGCACGGCGACCGCGGCGGACCTCGGTCGTGACCTCGGGATCGACGCGGGCTATCTGAGCCGCCTCCTGGCCGGTCTCGACCGCCGCGGCCTCCTCGTCCGCCGCGCGTCCGAAACCGACGGCCGCCAGATCCTCCTGTCCCTGTCGGACGCCGGCCGGTCGGCGTTCGCGGAGATCGATGCCGGCTCCCGGCGCGAGGTCGGCGCTCTTCTCGCGGCGCTGTCGGCGGATGGGCGGGCACGGCTGGTCGACGCGCTCGGCACGGTCGAGGCGCTCCTCGGCGAGCCGGCCGGCGCCGCCCCCACGATCCTCCTGCGTCCGCCGCGGTCGGGCGACCTCGGCTGGGTCGTCGAGCGGCACGGGACCCTCTATGCGCGGGAGCACGGCTGGGACGCGTCGTTCGAGGCGCTGGTCGCCGGCATCGTTGCCGAGATCGGGACCCGGACGCTGGACCCCGCGTGCGAGCAGTTCTGGATCGTGGAGATCGACGGGCGGCGGGCGGGGTCGGTCTGCGTCGTCCGTCACGACGCGCGGACAGCCAAGCTCCGCCTCCTCATCGTCGATCCG
>Ga0315907_10004883_pt1 | contig 14849 bp, 9 predicted proteins | sample LakEriMetagenome_3_FD_203525 | JGI IMG/M metagenome (GOLD analysis project Ga0315907, IMG submission 203525) | Freshwater fungal communities from buoy surface, Lake Erie, Ohio, United States - Buoy 12 MA123 | ecosystem: Environmental > Aquatic > Freshwater > Lake > Lake biofilm | place: USA...
GTAATCGGGTGTTGAAAAGCGTTAGGGATACCCTGAAAATTTGTTCGGAGAATTCCTTTTGAAGATTTTGAATGGTTTTTAAGTGAAGATTTAAGTTTTGAAGGGTCTCGTGTCTGCAGTTTGACATTGAACCGCTGACATCTAAAACGAATTGGTAGTAAGTTGTCTTGTTTTGCATTTTTATTATTTTATATGCAAATGTAGGGAGTAAAGAAACGGACATTGAAATTGACAACCTTGTCAAAAAAAAAATCCGCCCGAAATTTCAGGCGGATATATAATTACTCCCAGTATATTAGTGTAAGATCAATCAAAAATAATAATTTTCATAAAGTTAATTAAAAAAATAATATTATTAAAATAATAATCCCTCGGGGAAAAATACCATAAAAAACTTTGTTTTAGTTTTCAAAGGATAAAATACTGCTTTTTACTGATAAATTTATTAATTTGTTCATCGTAACTAAACATATTGAAACAATGAACAAAATGATGACTAAGTTAGCTGTGATAGGGATAATTTTATTAACCTATTCAGGCCGCGTGTATGGAAATACCTTTCTTTTTGGTGATCCTGCCATTGAAGGGCGTTGGGATATAACCGTTGACAAGGGCGATAAAAAAGTACCCTCCTGGCTGGACGTCCGACATTCGGGTAATAGAACCCTGGTCGGTTATTTTGTCAGTGAATCGGGCAGTGCCAGGCCGGTGTCAAAAATAAATTTCAAGGATGGTAAATTAAATTTCTCCATTCCACCTCAATGGGAAGACGGTGATAATGATTTTATTTTAGAGGGTTCCTTGAATAATGGAAGCCTGTCGGGCACTATTACTTCCTGCGATGGGAAAAAATACCCTTGGACTGGCGTGAGAGCTCCTTCTTTGGTGAGAACAACGCCGCCTGTTTGGGGAAATCCCGTGACTCTTTTTAATGGTAAAAATACCGATGGCTGGTACGCGATGGGACCAAATCAGTGGATGGCTAAAAATGGTATTTTAACAAGTGAAAAGTCTGGTTCTAATCTGGTAACCAAAGATAAGTTTTCAGATTTTAAGTTACATATTGAGTTTCGTTATCCTAAGGAGTCCAATAGTGGTATTTATCTTCGCGGAAGGTATGAAGTTCAGGTGTCTGATAGTTATGGAAAATCTCCATTAGTGGATGAGTTTGGCGCTGTTTATGGCTTTATCATTCCGACGGAAATGGCTGCAAAAATGGCTGGTGAATGGCAGGCTTATGATATTACCCTTATTGGCAGAATGATTACGGTAGTGGCTAATGGAAAAACGATTATTTGTAATCAGGAAATTCCGGGTATTACCGGAGGAGCCCTTGATAGCAATGAAGCGGAACCTGGGCCTATTTATCTACAAGGAGATCATGGACCTGTGGAATATCGCAATATTGTGATTACCCCTTCAAAAAATTAAGTAATACCTTGTGCCCAGGCTAAGCATTGATTTACTTTGATTATGCTTAGTGTGGGCACAAACTTAGTCCAGATAAATGCCCATTTGTTCAAATTGTGCAGCAGCATGCAGGAAATGGGCACAAATCCAAAAAACGGTCCATCTTTCAGAATACCCCCCGCGCAGTTTCATCACATCGCTCATGTCCCCATGTTGAGCGAAATTAGTCTCTTGAAATTGTTCCCCCTGAGAACCGCTTGGATCGATCATTTGACCACAACTCAGGAACATTGTTTTCGCCAGTTTCTTTAAATTTTCATCAGCAAGATAAATGCCCATCTTATAGACAGAAGGAGCAAAAACAACGCCATAAACATCTAAATGTTGATTTTGTGCCGATACACCCGTCCAACCTCTGGTTCTGAAACGGTGATCTGCAAGCCTGCCGGCTGGAAGAGGTATGTCCCATACCACGGTATAACTTAGGGTTACATCACAGGCATGTTTTGCCCATTTTAAATATTTTGTGTTGTTGGTAAATTCAAAAGCGGCTAAAAAGCCTTGAAAAGCACCCCATGCTCCCTCTTTATCTTCACAAGTGGCATCAAGGGTGCCTCCCCAATATGGTTCGTCCATATTTAAGTGCCTGCCTGCGTAATAATCGGCTGCCTTAATTGCTGCCCTTCCATATTTTTCATTATTAAAAATGGTTGAAGCGGAGATTAAGGGTGCTATGAAGAATGCTTCAGCTGTATTTACAGGTGTCCAGGTTGGGTTTAAAATACGGTTTGAGAAAACGTCGGCAGCTTTTAGCAGAAAATTCTCCCAAAGAAGGGTGTTTAATTCTTTATTTTTCCTGCCTTCTAAAATGGCTAAAGCTATAGAATTCATAGCTTGTCCCTGGGAAACGGGGTCTTTGCCACTCCATTTTCCTGTTTTAATGTCATAAATAACACAAAATCCATTGGAATCAATGGGTGAGTTGCAAATATGATCCAATGAACTTTGGACCATTTTTGTAAAAGATTCGTTAGGACTATATTTCCCTAATTTTTGTAAAGCAAATCCAGGCGCTTCACCTTGACCAGCCCATCCCAATACAATTTGAGGGTTGCGATAGTCAGGATACATATTAAAACCAGCATAATCTTTTTGTTGAACCCAGCGGGAACGTGCGAATTTAATTTTTTGTGATATGATATCCTCATAACGAGGCAAATCTGCCGTATAAAACGGTTTAAATAATTCGACGGACGTTTTCATAGGTTGTTGAAAGCCAGCACCTTTTTCTGGAACATTATAAGTTTCCAGATAATAGGTCTTTTCAATGATGGTACCAGGGGTAACTTTTATAAAAGTATTAGTATAAGGAAGGCCTTTTTCCTGTAATGCTTTTACCTGATTCCTTTGTCCATTATAACCAACCGGGCCACTTAATAGGGTCAATTCGGCGTGTTTTTCCTTAGTAATCAGGCCCAGAGACCACCATTGATCAAAATGATTTCCCCTATAAACAGGGCTTGGAATTACATGAAGAGCTGCACCGTAGTAATCTGCATTTTCTTTCCACTCCGCACTGGCAAAGGGCATTGGAAACCGATGTTCCTCAAATAAGGCTTCTTCTAAATCTACCCCATTAAACCAGGGTACATTATTTTCCCCATTTTTTTTACCTGATGGATTTCCATAATATAATATGCCAGGTAAGAATGGTTTAACCTCCTTTTGGGGTATAGCCCAACGGATCGCCAGGGTAACTGTTTCAAGTGTTTTTTTACCCTGCCACTCATAACGCCGTATGCATTTTACTTTTCCCCCTTCTTCAAGGTAGCTATCTTTTAATAGGAATTTACCTTCCGCAAGGTTTAAGGTTCCCCTTAAAATGGTCCATTTCCCATCTTTTAAAATGGTATCAGGATGAACATGTTGCCAATTGGAGGGCCATTCATTTTCCCAGGAAGTGGCAATGGACCAAAGACCCTCCGAGGGACTTGATAGTAATGTTTTATTTCCTTGACTTATGCCTATTTGAATTTGTTCATTTTGTTTTAAAATCTTTATGTTTTGGCTAAATACTGAGGTGATACCCAATGTAAAAAGGGGGATAAGCAGATAAAGGGGTAAGTATTTCATAACATTGTTACTTTCATAGTGATAACTTCCTTAAATTTAGCTAAAGAAATTAAAAAATACAAAGATGCTCACCTTACTGATATTTAGTTTTATTGGATTAATGAAGGATACGATTGGTGAAGCTACCATGTATCTGACTACCATGGATCAGCAGCAGTTATTGGCTCCGAAAGTCTTGTTGGCAAGTGACAAGGTTCCAACAAATAGTCAGGTGATTCGTCTTAATCCTTCAAAAACGTATCAGGAAATGGACGGTTTTGGCTTTACTTTAACCGGTGGAAGTGCAATGCATTTGTCAAAAATGGAGAAAGGTGCGAGAGGGAAATTATTAAAAGAATTATTTGGGACGGAAAAAGGGGAGATTGGCATCAGTTATTTAAGGCTCAGTGTAGGTGCTTCCGATTTGGATGAATATCCGTGGTCCTATCTTGATTTACCTAAGGGAAAGAAAGATTTTGCCTTACAGAATTTTTCATTAGGTTACGATTCCTTATATCTCATTCCTATATTAAAGGAAATTCTGGCTATTTCTCCAGCTATACAACTCATGGGCTCTCCTTGGTCACCTCCATCGTGGATGAAGGATAATCAGGACAGCAGAGGAGGGCGTTTATTACCTGAATATTATAATGTTTATGCCCGATATTTAGTTAAATATATTCAGTCCATGCGCAATTATGGAATAAATATTTCAGCATTAACCATACAAAATGAACCTTTACATCCTGGGAATAATCCAAGTCTCATGATGTTAGCAGAGGAGCAAAAGGTATTTGTAAAAGTGCATTTGGGTCCCGTTTTTGAGAAAAACAATATCAATACTAAGATTATCATTTACGATCATAATGCGAATAGACCTGATTATCCTATTTCTATATTAAACGATCCTGAAGCAGCAAAATATATAGATGGCTCCGCTTTTCACCTCTATGAAGGGGAGATTAATGCCTTAGGTAAGGTACATGATGCCCATCCTACAAAAAACTTATATTTTACAGAGCAATGGATTGGTGGACCAGGAAATTTTGCAGGCGATTATAGCTGGCATGTTCGGAATCTGGTCATTGGTGGACCAAATAATTGGGCAAAAACGGTACTGCAATGGAATCTTACTTCCAATATCGATTATACGCCACATACAGACAGAGGAGGCTGCACCAGATGTTTAGGTGCGGTAACTATCGAGGGGGATAAGGTAACCAGAAATCCTGCCTATTATATTATAGGTCAGATTGCACCATTTGTAAGGCCGGGATTTAAACGTATTGAAAGCAATGGTATTGCTAATATTGAACAAGTTGCCTTTTCAGGTCCCACAGGTAACGTCGTATTGGTTATGCAAAATATTTCTTTGGAACGAAAAGTATTTTATGTGAACCATAAGGGAAATCATTTTCCTATGGCACTGGATGCGGGTGCTGTAGCCACTTTGACCATAGAATAAAAAGAATGGTTACAGATTCGCAGGTTAGATTACCTTTTTGATAGCGTTTAGACATTGCTCCACATTTTCTTTATTTGCGCCGTAGCCCATGAGGCCAATCCGCCATATTTTGCCACTGAGGGCACCTAATCCGGCACCTACTTCCAGTTGATGTTCGAGGAGGAGTTTTTTTCTGAGGTTTGCTTCATTTTCAATGCCGGAAGGAAGAAAAACGGCATTTAACTGAGGGAGGCGGAAAGGTTCATCAACGAGGAAGGAAAATCCTAGATCTTGCAACCCGGCCAAAAGAAGCAAATGTATTTCCCGGTGTCTGTTCCATGCATTTTCCAAACCCTCCAGGCAAAGTAAGCGAAGAGCCTCGTGCAAGGCATATAAACTATTTACGGGAGCGGTATGATGGTAAGCACGCTGCCCAGCTTGCAGGCCATCTTCCCAATAGGCCATCACCAGATTAAGATCTAAAAACCAGCTTTGGACTTTCGATTTTCGGTTTTTAATTTTTTCAGCAGCGCGCGGACTAAAAGCGACAGGTGATAATCCGGGAATACAAGAAAGACATTTTTGGCTTCCGGAATAAATGGCATCGATAGCCCATTTTTCTGTAAACAGGGGAATGCCGCCCAGACCGGTCACACTATCCACAATAGTGAGACAATGATATCTGGCGGCGATTTCACAAAGTAATTGGGCATTACTTGCTGCACCTGTGGAAGTTTCAGCATGAACGAAGGCTACTATTTTTGTATCGGGATTAGCTTTTAGGGTAGTTTCCAGGCTATCGGGATCGACAGGTTTCCCCCATTCCTGATCTATAATGACAGGAATACCGCCACAGCGAAGCACATTTTCCACCATTCGTCCACCAAAAACACCATTTCTGCAAACAATTACCTTTTCACCTGGTTCGACCAGATTGACAAATGCAGTCTCCATACCTGCAGAACCAGGAGCTGAGACAATAAAAGTGAGAGGATAGGAGGTTTGAAAGGCATATTGAGTCATTTGCTTCACCTCATCCATCATTTTAATGAATTGAGGATCCAAATGCCCCAAAGTAGGTTTTGCAAGAGATTGTAATACAGAAGGATAAATGGGGGACGGTCCGGGACCCATCAATAATCTTTCAGCGGGTTCGAAGGTTGGGAAGGTAGGAGCACCCACAATGTCACTATAGCGCATCATTTTTATGCTAAATATACTCATTTTTCATAAAAACGAATCGTTGATGAAAAGCGCTTATAACATAATAAGAAGGGAGCATTTATCTATTTAGCCAAAAATGGATTTTTTAACTATGGTATTTTCGGGAATAAATCCTCCCGTGCTGACAAGGGGATAAATCTGAACATTTTTCCCTATGACAGAGCCGGGAAGGATAACACAATTGGCACCGATTTCGGCGTGATCACCGATAAGGGAACCCATTTTATTTCTACCTGAATTAAATTTTGTATTGCCCGTTCTGATGGCAATATTTTTCCCATCGAATCTAAAATTAGAAAGAATGGCCCCTGCACCAAGATGTGCTTTAAATCCTAGAATGGAATCACCTACATAATTAAAATGGGGGACTTGCACGCCATCGAAGAGGAGCGCATTTTTTACTTCGGTTGAATTTCCAATGACACAATTATTTCCAATGACCACATTTTTTCTAATGAATGCGCCATGTCTTATTTCTGTGCCTGAACCAATAATAGCGGGACCCTCAATAAATGCGGTAGTTGCTACAGACACATTTTCTTCAAGCCAAACACCAGGTTTCCATTCAAAATAGGCGTTTGGAAGGGCGGAAATAAAGGCATCAAATTGATTTTCCAATAAATTTAAAACATGCCATGGTTCATCCTGAAACAAATGAGGGAAAAGCGTATAATTTAAATCAAAAAGTTGATTTGTCATCGATTCCCTCATTTGCAATGATATTAATCTTCAGAGGTAATAACGAAAAGAGAATCCATTTGAGGATAATCTCTTTCAAGACGGCAATACATTTTAACCAAACGGGCTGAAATAGAAATAAGATCTTTGGTTTCTAACAAAATATTGAATACCAGAATACTATTTCTAGCGCTATAGGTTTCATTTTTAATACCTTTTGCCTGGCGGGCAATCAGATTTTCAATTTCCTCTAACAGCTGTTTTTTTCTGGCCTTAATTTCATCGTACTGCACATAATCCCTGTTACGGGTAATTTGAGAACAATCTTTGAAAAACAGGTTTAAATCCTGGCTTATTTTTCTAATATTCTGCGCCTGATCTTCATCTAAGGCACCCAACATATCTTCTACGTGCTTCCTTGCGGTTTCCGTAACAAAGACGGCTGATTGCACCAAGTCTTGTTCTATATCGTAGGCCATCAAATAAAGGCGGCTACCTTCTGACAATTCTTCCTGAATGCGTCTTATGGAGTTATAAAAAGTATATTTGAATTCCTCATTACTTTTTTCAAGCCTTTCCATGGCTTTAAGCGCTTCTCTTAATTTTTTTCTGTCCTCTGTTAATAAACCCTCAATGGCAGCGACAAAACCTTCTGCTACGGCATCTAAACTATCGGCTAAACTACCTGCGGTGCTATTAATTATTTGTCTTGCAGGAATAATTTCCGTTTTCATGGTAGATTCTAAAATCTTGGCATTCGACTTTTCTTTTTTATTGTGAAATCTTATGGTCATAGTGATGAATAGGATAGTAAACAATACTAAAAATCCTACACCGTACATATCAAATTTAAACATAATAAAAGCAAAAAGACCTGAAACACTAAAGGCGATAAAAGCGGTCAAAAGCCAACCCAAAATAACACTTAGCACCCCACTGACTCTGAAAACGGCACTATCTCTGCCCCAGGCTCTGTCACTCAAAGAGGTAGCCATTGCCACCATGAAAGTAACGAAAGTAGTAGAAAGAGGTAATTTTAAAGAGGTAGCAAAGGCAATAAGGGAACTTGAAACAGAAAGATTAACAGAGGCGCGAACCAGGTCAAAAGCAGGAGGATTTTCTACCGCGTGATCACTGTTTTTTGATTTGTAGGGTTGGAACCTACTTTCCACCCATTTAACAAATCCAGAAGATTCCGTTTTGTTATTATTTTTATTTGGTTTCCAGGTTAAGCGAACTAAACCGCGGGCAAATCGGTTCGATGAAAATCTTTCTAATCCTTCTGATTGTCTGCCTAAACTAACTTCTGTTTCGGTAACCGTCCTCGCTTTTTTAGAAAACCACAGGGTGAAAATCATTATAATACCTGCAATGACCAACATATAAGTAGGCGCTGGATAAGCTTTGGACAATGAGACCATTAGTAAACTGTCAGCGGCAACGCCACTTGCTTTCCAGGTGTCATAAGCTTCAAAACCGGCCACAGAAACACCAATGAAATTTACTAAATCGTTACTGGCAAAGGCCATAGCTAAGGCAAAAGTACCAGCTAAAACTACTATTTTTAAAATAGGGAAACTTGTAAATTTAGACAAGGCAAATAATATAACGCTCCAAAGAACAATAGTAATGGCAAACATCTCTGCCGTGTTTTGCTTCGTCCAGGCAACAAATGAGGAAGGAATAAAAATAGCTCCTTCGAGGCCTTTAAAGAGCAAGAAGTAGGTAATTCCGCTTAGTGAAAGAGCACCCCAGATTACTCCCTGATATTTCGTTTGGGTAGCTGGGTTGAAAGTAAAAAATACCCGGACTGCATACATAACAACCAAACCGACTAAAAAGGCAACACCTACGGAGATGAATATGCCGGAAATGATGGTTAAAGCACTGCTCGAGTTGATATAATTTAGTATATCCTGTGCATTTTCACCATTAGTGGACAATTTTATGATTGCGGCGATGATTGCGGCACCTAATAATTCAAATACTATACTTACGGTCGTAGAAGTAGGTAGTCCTAAGGTGTTAAAAATGTCAAGCAGTATGATATCAGCAAACATTACCGCCAAGAAAATAATCATTACCTCGTGGAAATTGAACATTTGGGGATTAAAAATACCCTTTCTGGCTACTTCCATCATACCACCCGCAAATAGAGCACCAATTAAAATGCCAAAACTGGCAATAATCATTATGTTTCTGCGCGAGGCAACTTGCGACCCAATAGCAGAGTTCAAAAAGTTAACAGCATCATTACTTACTCCTACCACCAGGTCAGCGAAAGCAAGAACTAACAATAGAATCACCAATATTATATAAACATCCATAAGAGTTAATTGTAAGCTTTAACTTTAATTTAGCCGAAATCTAAGGTTTATTTGTAAACTAAGTGTTAAGAATTATTAAATTCTGTAAATAAAGGTATTATTTTTACCCCAATGGAAGAAATAATGAGATATCAACCTGTAGAATTTTTTTATTCTTATAATAATTTGCTGGCCATAGAAAGTACCAGATTAGGGGGGCTATCAAAACCACCTTTTGCCAGTTTGAATTTGGGCGCATTTACCAATGACCTTAAGGAAGCTGTTCAACAAAATAAGGAAATCTTATATACTGATTTAGGAATAAATGGTGATCAAATAGCGAGTTCGTTTCAATGCCATGGTAATGAGATTTTAAATGTCGAAAAACCTGGATATTATGAAGGATTTGATGCGCTGATTACAAATAAAAAAAATATTTTTCTGCAAATATTAGTGGCTGACTGTACGCCAATTCTTCTTTTTGATCCTATCCACGAAGTAGTAGCTGCTATTCATGCAGGTTGGAGAGGTACGGTCAATGCCATTGTCCAAAAAACACTGGACAAAATGACTTTGCATTTTCATACGAATCCCTCTGATTGTTTCGCCTATGTGGGAACTTGTATCAGTCAATCCTATTTTGAGGTAGATAAAGATGTTGCGGATAATTTTGATCAGGAATTTTATTTTTTCGATAAAGAGAAAAACAAATATTTTATTGACTTAAAGGGTTGTAACGCTCGGGCTTTGTCTGATGCTGGATTAATGAAAAATCATATTGCTATTTCCCCCTTTTGTACGGTGAAAGATAATGATCTGTTTTTTTCCCACAGGTACGAAAAGGGAACGACCGGGAGATTTGGGGTCATTATAGGCATAAGAAAATAAAAAAAGCCGAACCCTTCGGAAAAGGTTCGGCTTTTAAAATTTTAAGCAAATGGCTTACAATGGATTCTGAACTGAAAGTTTATTAGCATCCAATTCACGGCGGGGAATTAAGAATTCCCAGCGTGCATCACCTGCAGGTACATCAAAAATAAGTGCAACCGCAGCATTGTGACCAATACCGTTTCTATTTAATGGTTGATTAAGACGTTTCAAGTCAAGGAAACGATGTCCTTCTCCCCATAATTCAATGCGGCGTTGGAACATGATTTCTTCAATTAAAGCATCGCCTGTTTTGGTAGAAGTAACATACGCAGGATCTCTCTGTTTAACCAAATCAAATAAGGCTTTTGCAGCCCCTGTATTATCACCACCACGAGCTTTAGCTTCCGCTTCGATAAGAAACATTTCTGCAAGACGCATATAAGGAACATCACCCATAGCACTGGTACTTGGAACACCAGGTAAGCGGAATTTTTGCACGATATATGGCGCTCTTACACCACCTGGAGGAACAATTGAATTGGCAGCAGTAGGAGCCTTTACCCACATTTTAGACCTTACATCCGTTTCAGGAATTCTGTCATAAATCAATTTATTAATCGTTTTTGGCGTTTGACGATTCACACTTGAGTTATAATTACTGGAGATATAAGAGTGAAATGCACCAAAATACTCAGATTGATCTTCGAGGTGATCAAATCCCCACATCCATTCAGGATTAGCAATTTCAGCAAAACCTTCCTGATATTGAGCGATAGACATCAATGAACCACCTCCTGTTCTGGCTTCAACAGCAAATGCTGCTGCAGCTGACCAGTTCTGTTGTACCAAAGCAACTCTCGCCTGTACACCTCTTACCACATTTTTATTAAAATGAGATTTTGCAGCACGGGCGGTAGTAAGTAATTTTCCAGCTTCATCAAGATCCTTATTAATTTGCGCATAGCATTCTTCTACACTTGCACGGGCAATACCCTCTTTGGTTGGTTCTAAAACCAATGAAACACCAGGGGTGCTATTTGGCTTTTTTGAAGCATCATATCTTTTACCATAGTATTGAACCAAGTTGAAATAAGAGAAAGCGCGAATAGCTAAAGCCTCTCCTTTAATTTGATTCTTTTCTGCCTGAGTGCCTACCGCCTGATCAATATTAGCAATAGCAACATTGGCATTTCCAATAAGACGATAGTACATCTCATAAGGCATGATGGATAAGGTACCCACATCCGCGCGATGTGATAACCATCTTTGTTCATTAAAATGCCAGCCATTGGAAGCATTTGAAAAAACAAGATCTTCTGCAAGAATATCATTAATCAACATCAAGGCTGGATATCCAAAATAACCTTGAGATCCTTGATATCTGACAACGAACCCACGATAAATACCATTAATGGCAGCGGTTGCATTTTTAGTTGTAGCGAATGCTGATCCGGCATCAACACTGCCTGTTGGCGTGGTATTGAGGTAATCTTTCTCGCAACCATTGGATGTAATACTGAGATAAATCAGCGTTACAAAGAATAATTTATATTTAAACATCTTTTAATTTTTAGAAGGTTAAGTTTAATCCACCTACGAAATTACGATAGAAAGAATAGGTATTTCCAGTAACACCACTGAAATCACCTAATCCGTCCATACCTTTGCGTTTGTTCCAAAGGGCAAGATTTTCAGCATTCATAAAAATCTGCATACCTTGAATTTTTGCTTTTTTAAGGAAGCTGGAAGGGAAACTATAGCTTAAGGAAACGTTTCTTAAATTCAGAGAACTTCCGTCAATTAACCAATGATCAGAACTACCTGTAAAGTCAACTGCACGACCTAAGTCCGATCTTGGTACGTCGGTGATATCGCCTGCTTTTTGCCAACGATTCAATATATCCACGTGTTTTGAAGAACCATAACCAGCGGAAGACATTAAACCTTGGTAGTTTGCATCATAGATATAACCACCAATCTGGTAAATAAATAATACAGAAAGGGAAAATCCTTTGTAGTCAATAGTATTAGTTATACCGCCCGTGAAATCAGGAATAGCCGATCCATTATATCTGAAGCGTGCGTTATTTAAACTGGTTGTCAAAGTATCGCCCTTTTCATTAATCCTTGAATTAGAAGCTACAAAGTTAGCTGCGCGATATTCTGCGTTACCAGTAGCCGGGTCAACTCCATACCATTCTCTTAACCAATAATCGAACAAAGAACTGCCTACTTTTAATTTTTTAGTACCCGAAATTATCTCAGGATTACTCTCAGGCATTCTGGTGATTTCATTTCTATAAGTAGTTGCATTTAAACTTAATGTCCAGCTAAAATCTTTAGTTTTCACAGGAACTAAGTCTATTTGTAGTTCTATACCACGGTTGAACATGGCACCGATGTTTCTTGTTTGAGAAGATACTCCAGCGGATAGAGGTAATGGAACGGCAAATAAAAGATCGTCAGATTCACGATTGAAAACCTCTATTACCCCTGAAATTCTATTTTTCAAAAGGCCAAATTCTAAGGCTGCATCAAACTGGTTGTTTGACTCCCAGCTCAATGCTGTATTTCCAAGACTTCCCTGGATGATACCTGCTTCGCCCGCATTATTCCAACCTAAGCTGTAAAGAGGTTGCCATGCATAGAAACCGATACCTGCATTGTTACCTGTTTGTCCGTAAGAAGCTCTCAATTTAAGATTATTAATAATCTTTGAATCCTTCAGGAAGTTCTCACTGTGTAATTGCCATGCAGCACTTGCACCAAAGAAATTACCCCAACGAACGTCTTGATAAAAACGGCTACTTCCATCTCTTCTTGCTGAAAAGGTAAGGAAATACTTGTTGTTGTAGTCATAATTCAAACGGGAGAAATATCCTTCCTGACGAGCAAAATCGGCACCGGAATTAAGATTTGTCGTAGTAGTAAAATTAACTAACTCAATATTTCCGTCCAGAATCTGTTGTGAACGAGAACCAGTAAGATAGTTATCGCGATAATCATAATTTTCATGACCCAAAAGGAAATCGATATTATGAGCACCTATTTGTTTCTTGTAAGTTAACTGTTGATTGATATTCAGCGTTAATTGATTGGTGAATTCAACCGTTGCTCTACCTGCAGGCGCGCCATCACCAATGATAGGATTACCGTAGGTATTATTATTAACGTTGGTATAATCGGCACCAACATTTACTTTAAATTTGAAATCTTTCAAGAAAGATACTTCTGCGTAGGTACGACCACTAAATAAATTTCTACGGAAGAAATTTTCATTCAGTTCTGTTTCTGCAACAGCATGTCTTCCACCATATTGAGGGCGGTTAGGCAATCCAAGCGCATTCATATTACCAAAATCATACTGACGTTCGCCATTTCCGTTCAATAAATATTGACCAGGATTTTTAGGATCGTAAGCATACACCGGATAAATAGGTCCCATTCCTCTTGAGAAGAAAAATGGATTAACAAAAGAAGAACCTCCGTCGGCATCTGCCTGATTGGAGAAAGTATTGGTATAGGCCATATTTAAGCCTGTTGACAACCAGGACTTAACCTTGTTATTATACTGTAAACGCGCATTATAACGCTTGTAATCGGAACGAATCAAGAAACCTTTATCTTCCAGGTAACCAAAAGAGGCAAAATAATTTGAATTATTGTCTCCGCCACTAAAGTTGGCATTTAATTCATTACGAACACCTTGTCTGATTAATGGAGTTTCCCAGTTTAAATCTTCTGGCTTAAATACTAATTGAGCTGCAGGATTTAACTTTCCATCTGTGCTAACTAATTCTCCAGCAGGAACATTATAAGCATTGTAACCTAATAAGCCTACAATATTTTTTGATGCATCGGCACTGGCTGCAGTTAAGGAAAGGGGATTTGCCGTTCTTGACATTAAGCTATTTCTGTAAGACTCCCACATCATAGGATAGTACTGAGCAGCATCTAAACGGTCATATTCAGGTAAACCTCTTTGAGAAGTACCTCTTGTGTATTTTATATTGACCTTTCCACTTCCCTTCGCTCCTTTTTTAGTGGTAACCATAATCACCCCATTGGCAGCTCTTGATCCATATAGTGAGGTAGACGCCGCATCCTTAAGGACAGTGATATTCTCAATATCATCAGGATTAAGGTTAGCGATACTGGCATCATAAGGAATTCCATCCACTACATATAATGGTGAATTGGAACCAGAAATAGATCCGAAGCCTCTGATTCTGATGGCTGGCGTGGAACCAGGTTGACCTCCACCGATGGTTGCCTGAATACCAGGTCCTGAACCAGCAATGGCCTGACTGATATTCGTAATGGGACGACGAGCAATTTGCTCAGCGCCTACCGTCGCAGCGGAACCAGTAAATTTTTCTCTGGTTGACTCACCGAAAGCCGTGACAATAACTTCGTCAAGGATGGAAGCTGAAACCTCAAGAGAAACCTCGAGCATAGTTTGTCCGTTTAGAACAACGTCTTTAGAGGTAAATCCAGTGTAACTAAAGGTCAGCACATCTTTAGACGTGTTGGCCATTAATTCGAATTTGCCATCCAGGTCGGTAGCTGTTCCAGAACTTGTTCCCTTCACTAAAACGGTAACGCCGATAAGTGGCTCCCCGTCGTCAGCAGAAGTGACTACTCCCTTTACCATGGTCTGGGCAGTCATTGCCATGGTAATAAGAAGCATAAATCCTGTGAGTGTAAATCGCATAAATTTCATACTTATTAGTTTATAAATGATAAAACGCAATGTAACTAAATTTGTCGTTTAGTTAATTAAAGCGTTAAAAATAAGTAATGTT
>Ga0315907_10004899_pt1 | contig 14813 bp, 11 predicted proteins | sample LakEriMetagenome_3_FD_203525 | JGI IMG/M metagenome (GOLD analysis project Ga0315907, IMG submission 203525) | Freshwater fungal communities from buoy surface, Lake Erie, Ohio, United States - Buoy 12 MA123 | ecosystem: Environmental > Aquatic > Freshwater > Lake > Lake biofilm | place: USA...
CCGGTACTCAGCTGAACATCAAGGTCGTTGGCGCTGCCACCGTCCAAGACGTTGAAGAAGACAAGGCAGTCACCTACAACCCGATTGACACCTCGACCGTCACACTGGCTATCACCGACTACATTGGTGATGCTTGGTATGTGTCGGACGTGCTGCGTCAAGACGGTGCTCAAATCGAACAGCTGATGGCTATGCGTGGTGTTGAATCCACCCGTGCCATTCAGGAAGACTTCGAATCGAAGTTCCTGAAAGTTGCTGGTATTACAGCTCAAACACCTGCCAACCGTAACGTCATCAATGGTTTCGACCATCGTTGGGTTGCTGACTCGGCTGCCGATGACAGCTATAAGATTGGCCTGAGTGACTTCATCGACATGAAACTGTCGTTTGATAAAGCCAATGTTCCGCAAGCTGGTCGTATCGCTCTGGTTGACCCTGTGGTTGAAGCTACTCTGAACAAGCTGGCTGGCGCTTCTGTCTCTATGGACAGGAACCCGCAGTTCCAAGGCGTTCTGGAGCAAGGCTTTGCTCGTGACCACAAGTTCCTGTTCAACCTGTTTGGCTGGGACATCTACACCTCGTCGCGTCTGCCGACCACCACCGCTGTCGAAGCCATTACCCACAACGCTGTGGTTAACACGGCTCCGGTTGGCTCGGTTGCCAACGTGTTCATGAACGTGCTTGATGATTCCACCAAGCCGATTATGGGTGCATGGCGGCAAATGCCGAAGGTCGAAGGCGAGCGTAACAAAGACTTGGCCCGTGATGAGTTCGTTACTCGCGCTCGCTATGGCTTTGGTCGTCAGCGCCCTGAGTCGCTGGGTGTCATTCTCACTTCCGCATCCAACTACTAATAAGGAGATTTAACATGCCAAAAGAACTCGTTAATGGCGTTACTAACTTTTACGGCGCTTCTGGTCGTTTTGACAATGACTTCGGCATTCTGAAAACAGAAGGTTCGATTAAAGAAGCCGTAATTAACTTCACGGGTGCTAACTACACTCAAGTGGCTTTCCGGCTGCCTGCTGGTGCTCGCATTGTTGCGGAACCGCTGGTTGAAATCCATGAAGCATTTCTTCTGGGCGGCACTACCCCCACCATCAACATTGGTGTGAGTGGTTCGCATGGTACAAACTACTTCTGCAAAATCAGCAAACCACAAGCTGAATCGGTCGGCACATATCAGTCGGCTGCTCCGGCTGGCACACTGGCAACATCGGCTTCTCCGCTTGCCGCTGCTGCTAACATCGTGGTTGCTCTGGACGGTACTACGCCGACCATCACAGCCGCTGGTGCTGCTAAAGTGGTTGTTCAGTATCAAGTAATCTAAGCTGTACGGGGGCTAGGAATTGGCCTAGCCCCCATTCTTAGGAATATTGCCACATGGCTAAAATGACCCTATTGGAAGTCACGCAAGAGATTTTGAGTGACATGAACTCCGATAACGTAAACAGTATCAACGATACCATCGAAGCGCAGCAAGTGGTACAGATTGCTAAGCGCACCTATTTCAATATGATTAACGAGCGCATTCTGCCACATACGGCATCGTTCTTTAATCTGACAGCTCTCGTCAATCCTGCTAAGCCCACACATGTTCGTATTGAGGATAATGTCATTCGGGTGGAGAGCATCAAATATGACTGTCGCATGACAGAAACCGACCCAGTAAATCCTAAAGAGCTGACATACTTGCTTCCAAAGGACTTTGCTGAATTTGTAATGAAACGCAATCCTAGCTCAGACACTGTAGATACAGTGCTTGACGTGCTGCCGTTGTTCATTATTAATAATGCTGCCCCTAGCTACTGGACTTCGTTTGACGACAAAACCATCATCTTCGACAGCTACAACTCGGAGATTGAATCCACCATCCAAAGCTCCAAGTGCTATGCCTATGGCGAGCGTGAGCCTGTGTGGACTGCTACAGACGACTTCATCCCAGACATTCCTGCAAAGATGTTCCCTTACTTTGTCAATGAAGCAAAGAGCATGGCTTTCATGACAATTAAAGAAGCTCCTCATCAAAAGGTTGAGCAAGCTGCGGATAGACAGCGCAAGTGGCTTTCTGGTGAGAAATTCAGAGCTGGTGGTAAGCGTATAACATTCCCAAACTACGGACGCCGATAATATGAAGTGCTGCACTAAATGTTATGAGTTGTTTGATAATTATATGTTTTCAAAGCATACTAGAACAAAAGACGGTCTTGCGTATTGGTGTAAAAACTGTACTGCAAAATACAATAAGACTAGGGCTGGCGAGCTTCGGCCTAGGCTACTAAAATGCCTAGCAACATCGAAAGAATCCGCAATTAAGCGAAACTTGTGTTGGGACTTAGATTATGAGGCACTGCAAGCTATCTATATCAGCCAAGATGGAAAGTGCGCAATAAGTGGGGAGCGCTTGTCATTCGACAGGGTTCCCAGAAAATCTAGTGATAGTAGAGCGCTTATGACGATTGACAGAATAGATAATAGCATTGGATACTTAAAAGACAATATTCAATTTGTAACCCTGCAAGTAAACCAAGCAAAGTCTTCCTACGACATAGAAGATTTGTTTATTATGTGCGAAAATATCTTAACATTTAACGGACGTAAATAATGGCTTCTAATAGAGATTTTGTAATTAAGATGTCAAATACATCGTCGAATCGCGTTATTTCTTATGAGGGAACTTCTGGCGAAGTGCCTTGGCCCTTACAGGGCGAGTTCACAAGCCCTGCTCTTGCAAAGAGAGCCCTTGAAAAGTACCTTGCAGAAGTTAAGCCCGAATCAAAGCAAGAGATTAAAGTAGAAGAGTTTGAGCCTGCCGGAGAAAAACGTGGCCCTGCAAACCGCAAACAAAGAATATAATAGCTTTATTAAAGGCATCATCACTGAAGCCAATGCCCTAACCTTTCCTGAAAATGCCTCCATTGATGAGGCTAACTTTGTTTTGAATAGGGATGGAAGTAGAAAGCGTCGCCTTGGTATGGACTTTGAAGACAGCTTTACAGCAACGGCGGTAAGTAGCATGACCTCGCCTACAGTTGCAATAACCTCTCACGAGTGGATTAATGCTGGTAATACAGTAGCCAATCAATTTGCTGTGGTTCAGGTTGGCAATAAGTTGCTTGTGTATAATGCTGCCGCTAGTGTTATCAGCTCCAGCCTAATTGCTACAATTGATGCCTCAAGTGTAATTACAGACTCCTCTAAAGAGATTCAGAGTGAGTCCGGCATGGGCTTCTTCTTCTTTACGTCTGGCACTGGCAACCCTGCCGTGCTAGAATACGTAAGTGGGACAGTCACGCTTAGACAAATTCAATTAAAAATTAGAGATTACTTTGGCGTATATGATGGCCTTGCTATTGACGACATGCCTAGCACTCTGGCTACTGCGCACAAGTACAACCTGTTTAATCAGGGCTGGAGAATCGGAACGATTGGTCAAGTGGCTAGCACTGGGGGCAACTACCCATCAAATGCGATGGTTATGTATGTCATGCGAGATGGCGCTAATCAGATTGACGGTAGCAAGTGGAAGAACTACGAGTTTGGTACTTCCGCCGCTGCGCGTGGCAAATTTATTATTAGTGCCTTTGATAGAAGTACAGATAGAAACTCTTTGTCCGGCCTTTCTACAGTAACTGACATTGAAACATCCCGCCCCTCTTGTGTGGGCTTCGCCTTCCAGCGGGTGTGGTATGCTGGCTTGGACGGTAAGGAAGTTAGTGCTACGGACACAGCCCCGTCTATGCAGGGCTTTGTCTTCTATAGCCGTGTCGTTAGAACTCCTCAAGACTTCGGACAGTGCTACACAGATGCCGACCCCACAGCTGAAATTGATAACGATGTTGTGGAAACCGATGGCGGATATATTAACATCCCAGACAGCGGCAAAATATACAAGTTAGTTCAACTTGGCAACTCTTTGTTTGTTCTTGCCCAAAATGGCGTATGGGCCATCTCTGGTGACGAAGGCGGATTTACTGCAACTAAACAGCAAGTTCAAAAGGTGACTGATTTCGGTGCGCTTTCTGGAAGCTCTGTTGTTAGAACAGAGGACAGCGTGTTCTATTGGAACAAGGCTGGCATCTACGTTCTTGGCAAGGGTGAGACTGGACAGCTTGCTTCGCAAAACATCACTGAGCAGACAATCCAAAGCCTATTTACTGCGCTTCCAAAGGCATGTAAAGAGAAGGCTGTGGGTAACTTTGATGCCATTAATCGCAAAGTGAGCTGGCTGTATAGCACAGATGTTGCCTATGATGGTATTAATTACAAATACAAATACGACACAGAGCTTGTGTTTGACGTTACCCTGCTTGCAATTACCAAGAATACAATCTCTGCAATCACGGGCAATAGCCCCTATCTGGCTGGATATTTGACAACCCCAGACTTGATTAGCGCAGCAAGCCTTGGAAGTTCTACCACTAAGTATTTGGCACTGTATTATGAAAGCGGCTCTTCTATTCCAAACATAACATTTGCTCATTATAAAGACGATAGCTTTGTTGATTGGAAGAGCTTTAACAATGCTGGTCAATACTTTGAAAGCTACTTGTTGACAGGTTATGAATTGTCTGGTACAAGTATGACTAACAAACAAGCTCCCTACATCATTGTGCATTTTAATAGGACTGAGAATTCAGTTGAATCTATTGGTGCTGGCGGGGCTGTTGTATATGACCAGCCTAGCAGTTGTCAACTGCAGAGCAGATGGGATTTCTCTGATAGCGCTACAAGTAATAAATGGGGCCCATTGACAGAGGTGTATAGGCTTAACAAGACAATCCTGCTTCCGATAGCTGGAGAGGACTTGGATTATGGGCACAGCGTTATCACCACTAAAAATAGATTGACTGGACGAGGAAAAGCATTATCCTTAAAGTTTAATTCTAGCAATGGATACGATATGCACATCTTGGGATGGGCTATCAAATATACTGGAAACACTGTAGTTTAACTGGAGAATATTATGGGATTTAAGATTGGTGACGTACTTCTTGCTGCTGCTGCTATTGGCGCTATTGTAGCCACAGGTGGAGCAGCCGCTGCCCCGATAGCTGGCGCAGCCGCTTCTGCTGGTACAGCCGCTGCGGGTACTGCTGCCGCAGCTGGAACTGCCGCTGCCGCTGGCACTGCTGCCGCAGGTACGGCAGCTGCTGCAGGTACAGCGGCTGGCGTAGGTGCTGCGACTGGCGCAGCTGGCACAGCTGCTGCCGCTGCTGGGATGGGCGCAGGAGCTGCTACAGCAGGTGTTGGAGCTGGGACGGCAGCAACAACCGCTGCAACAACTGCGGGGTCTATTGCTGAAACTGCTGCCGCTATACAGCCGCTTACTGGAGCTGGCACTACAGCTGCCGCTGGTGCATCTAAAGCAGCTATGTTTGGCAAGATTGCTACAGGAACAGCCGCTGTAGGAAGTGCTGGGCAAGCATATACAGGAATGGAGAATGCTCGTATTGCTAGAAAGCGAGCCGAGATGGAACAACAGATTGGCGTAAAACAGCAGCTGAGAGCTGCTAGAATCGCTCGTGCTGGCATTGAGGCTTCTGGTTCTAAATCTGGCACTACAGGCTCAAGCTCACAGTTTGGCGCTCTTGGTAGTGTATCAAGCAATCTTGGCTCTAACTTGGGCATTCTTGCTACTAATAAACGCTTAGATGCAGCTCAGTCAAGAAGTAATGTTTCAGCAACTGGTTATGGTTTGTTAAGTGTGCTGGGTAAGGGAGTTTCAGAGAATAAATATTATCTTGGTGGACTTTTTAACCAAACCGCTTAATCCTAATTAAGAGTATATAAATGATTGAACAAGACTTGCAACAACCAGATGTACTTGACAATACAGCCCCGCTGCCCAATGAGGCAGTGGCGGTTGTTCCTAGTCAGGATGATATGGTATATGAAGACGATGAGATGGTTCTTACTCTACCACAGGAGCCGGAGAAAATTGCTAGGTCTCCTGAAGCTGATGCACAAGCTATTTACGTAAATGGCATCGCCGCCGACGATGCAGGAATCAAAGCTCCTGTGTCGCTGGATTGGTCTGAGCAAAGCAAAACAGAGAAGACAGACTTTCTTACAAAGCTTGAATCTAAAAACTCTGCGGAGAGACTCGAAGCTCTTAATATGATTGCCCAAGACTGGACAACTCCAGTTAATATTCGTATTCAGGCAATGGAAGCAATTTCCGATGAAATTGTAAATGGTCAGGAGATTTCAAGGGCTATGAATGCCCCAAGAATTGCTGCCCAAGTAGCTCTTGCTGAACAAGGCGGAGACATTGATAGAACATTTCCGATGATTGCAAAGAACTCTACGCAAGAAGGTAGAGCTTTACAGGAAGCACAGCTTGTTCTACCTATGAAAGACAACATAGATGTGTTGCGTAGAATCAAGGGACTAAGCGCTGCTGAGTCAGCAAATATAGCTATTGGCTATGCTAATGACAAAACTAGATTGTTGTCTACAGATACAGCGTCTCTTATAGTATTTGGCCCACAAGAGCAATTGCGTGGTGTTGCCATGCTAAAAGCCCTTAACAATCCAGTAATCAATGACTTCCTTAACGATAAGTTTATTGCAGCATCGGCTTATACAATTGGTTGGGGCTCTGTCAAAGGACAAGTATCTAACATCATTGCTGGACTTCCTGAGCAAGAACAGAAGCGCCTTGTCGAAGAAGCTATTAGATATTTGGGTGTAAACAATGTAATTGGGACAAATGGTAATGCCCTGATTGAAGCAGATATAATTACCAGTATCTTTCATACAATCGCTAAAAGAGATTATCTTCTTGAAGGTGTTGGCTTTAATGAAGGAACTGCTCGTAGTATTGGTGAAGCATTTGAGAATGCGGCAGCAACACTCAACTACGCTGGTCTAGGCCAAATAGTTAAAGCTCCGTTTAGAGCAGCTGCCTTTGGTGTTAGAAGCGTATTCGGTATGTTCTCTAAGACGGCTCCAAGAAAGATTGGTAAGGACTTGGCAGAAGCTGCGACTAATCCAGACGTGGCTAGAGTGCTTGGCACAACACCAGAGGACATCCTTGCATCTGTAACTCCGTCGGCAAGAAAGCTGCTGCAAGAGCCAAACATCTCCACGAATGCCTTCTCAGACATTATGCAAGCCGAGATGCGCAGAAGCACTCTCAAGCGGGACTTGTTTGAGGCAATGAGAACGTCTGTGTCTCGTGTTCCTATCGAGGCAGTTGCCACCACTTACACAAAATTTGCTGGTCGTAACGGCGTTGTAGGCCAGCCTCAGTTGTCTGCAATCGAGGTTGTTGGCGATTCTCTTAGCATCACTGGCAGATATGGTGCTGGTCAGGATGCTGGCTTTAACTCTGCTGAAGAAGCAATGCAGCATTTTAGAAAAGTGTTTCCTACGGCTACAGAGAAGGATGTGCAAATATCGCTTAGACACAAGCCGTCTAACACCATTGCAGATAAAGCGGATGACGTATACGATGACGCGGTTGAAGTTGCCTCTCGCCCTGAGAATGCAAAAGACTTCGATTGGTTTTTGGACATACAGCATTCCACTGCAATTGACAATCTTGATTCTCTCGATGACTTCGTAGATGCTTCGTTTATTGGACAAAAGCTTGCTCCAGTAAATAGAGGACTGTTCCGCCTTCTGGGTGGTTATGAGCGTCTGTGGGATAATACTACAAACAACACAATCAATCAATTGTCAAGCAGACATCGCTTTGTAAGTGCCACTATTGAAAATCTGGCTGGCCCTGAAATTAAAAAGATTATAGGCACTTCGGAAGAAGGAGCTCTTAACGAGGTGTTATTTAAGAATGCTGGTGCAGACTTAATTATGCCGGATGAGCTTGCGAAAAAGCACGGCATTACTTCCCATAACGGCAAGATGGCTTACTATGCCTATCGAGCAGCTACAGATATTCTGCATGACGTAGCTGACTTGGGCCTCGCAGATTCTAAGCGCAAAGAAGGGTTTAAGCGTCTGTTTAATTCTGAAGGCAACCAAATTAACTTGGCTAGAGACATTAGCCCAAAGGAAGTTTGGCAAAGAACAGATAAGGCTAATTTTGTCAATCCCCAAACTGGTGAAGTTGAAACATTGAATGCGGCTTCTCTGGCTTCCAAGATGGAAGATGGAGATATTCTTATGGAGCTGGACAACGTAGTATGGAATGGAAACAAAGAAGTTCCGTATGCTTTGATTAAGAAAGAAGACTCTATTGCTTCTATTGGAAACATAGGCTTGTCCGGCATTCTTCCGAAGGCTTTGGGCTATTACCCAGAGATGTGGAGGGGCAGCATTGCTATTCGTGGTGTGTCTGAAACAGGCAGGAGCTATTTGCTTGCGATTGCTGAAAACGCAGACGACGCTAAACAATGGATTAAAAATAATGCTGCTAACTACGAGAAAATAGACGAGACCACGGGAGCTGTAGAAAAGAGATTCCCCAAAGGAATTGACTTTGAGTTTGATAAAAGTCTTAGAGACCCGATTAAACGAGCTAACTCGGTTGGCGAAGTGTATGAAAACACTAAGGGCTTGGTGTATGGACAGAAGAGTAATGCTACTATCCACAATGCCTCTCCTACTGGTGACTCTATTGCTGTTGACCCGCTTGCCGCTTTGCAAGCAGCTAGTCAAGTGTTAGCAGATAACGTCACTAAAGGCAAGCTGTTGCAGCACATGATGAAGCAGTTTGATTCTTTTGCGAGAGAGAATGGATTGGCTGACCCAAATCTGCCTAGCTCTGTGAGAATTGATGGCGTTGATAAACTGATTGACGGCTCTAAGATTGCAAACCCAGAGCAGAAGCGACTGTGGAACAATGCAGTAGCATGGGGACAAACTATTGGCGCAGTAGCAATCACGCCAGATGCTGTTGATACCATCATCAGTGGTGGCATGAAAGGCATGGCAAGTTTCATTGCTGGCTCGTTTGCTGGTAGTTGGAGTACTGGTAAGTATTTGGAAGCGGCCTTGCTTAAACGTGCTGGCGCTAACAATGACTTTGGTGCGTGGCTACAAAAGTGGACTCACTTCACAAACATTGTAACATCTCCGCATAGGCAGTTTGCAATGAATGCCGCCTCGTCCCTTACAAACTTGGCACATCCTAGAGGTTTTGCGTATGCCATGTCTAACTTAGCTACGTTTGAGAACCTGCTCTATATGGAAATGGCGTGGGCTAAGGGCGCTTTTACTAAGGCATCTGACATTAATAATGCTTACGCCAGTGCTGCTAAGGCAATGGGTATGTCTGTGGATGAAACTAAGGCATTGATTAAAGCCTATAGAACAAGCGGCCTGTATGAGCAGACTGCCCACCACTGGCTTGCTAAGAATGCGATAAGAACTGAGCAGGAAATTGCAGCATCACGCCTTGCAGAAGGTGGGTATAAGCCTATGGAATTCTCTTTGGGAGGCATCTTTAAGAAAGGCACTGAGAAACTTGGTGCGGGTAAGGATGCTATCTTTGAAAGAACCACGGGTGTGTTTAATGCCTTGGGCTTTGAGATGGGTGAACATCTAAACACCATGTCTACGTTCCTAACTCAATACCACACTATGCGTGGGCAGAAGGGATTCTCTCTGGCTAAGAACGAAAGCATGAGGGAGCTTGTCGGCAAGACGCAGACTTGGATTGGCAATATGACTGTTGAGGGTCGCAGCACCTATCAAAGTGGCATATTTAAGAACTTTTTCCAATACGTAGCATTCCAGCACAAAATGCTTGCCAACATCCTGCCGTCTTCTTTGGGCGGCGTTAAGGCGCTAACATGGACTGAAAAGTGGGCCTTAGCCTCCACTCAGATACTTCTGTGGGGCTCTCAGGCGAATGCCTATGGACGGGCTATAAGGCTTGCCGTAGAAGAGAAGATTTTTGAAGATGATTCTCTGACAGCTGACGAAGCAGAACGTCGCCTACAGGCATATAGGAGCTCAGGAGCTGACAGAATGGTGGAGCTGGGCTTAGGTGGCATTGGTATTAATGACTTCCTTAGAGAGCTTTCTATTGCGTTTAAGAACGATGGTGTGTACAAGATTGACACTATGAAGCAAGACTATGCCTTTAATGCACTACTGTCTGCTGGTGGTGACGCAGACTTTATTCTTGGAAGGGTATGGGCTGTTAAAGACATGCTTAACGGCAGTGGCAGTATCGAGGGCATAGGAAAGACGCTGCTTGGTGTTAACGGCCCTAGAATCTTTAGTTGGTGGGATTGGGGTAAGAGGGCTACGGCTCTGACTGGTACAATCATTACAGACCCAGAAGAGCGTATGGCTGCTGCTGAAATGCTTCTTAAGGACACTGGTAAAACCTTTATATCCGCCTATGGTGGTTATGCTTCCCTGCAAGCTCAAAAGCAGTTTGGTTATGAGTTTAACAAGCGTGGCGGCATTTCAAAAGCCTTTGAGGAGAACTGGAGAAGCGAGGCGGCTACACTGTTTAATATTAAGCCAACAGAGGTAGAGAGCTTCTATATGCAGAAAGAAAAGACATCGGGCTGGTTTACGGGTAGCGCTACAGAAGAAGACGACCTTGCAGATGCGCTGTTCCAGAAGTCTGTGGATAAGATTATGCTGTTGCCTAACGATGCCTTGGGCAAGGAATACGGAGATGCGCTTCTGACTCAGATTGAAAAAGAACTCACGGGCTTCTATGCTACGCAACCAATTGATGTTGCTACACGAGTTAGAGAGAAGGTTGATGCTAAGTTTGCTGCGGCTCTAAGCGACAAGGGAACTGTTGGGGCCAAGATGAATGCGCTGCTTGGCACAGTGGCTGGTGGCGATGGCAACGAAGAGAACATCGAACAGGCCAAGCAATTGCTTGCAAGTGAGTGGGCAAGAACCCATCCTGAAATTGGAGCGTGGTTGATTCCGTATTTGAAACAGAAAGAAATCATAAGGGAAACTAAATAATGGCAGATTATAGCGAAAAAGCAACACAACTTCCTGAACCGCGTCCCGTTTCTAACGTAACGCCAGCCAATTCTGCGCTTGTTGAGAGCGCCGGACAAATGGTTAATTTGTTTACTGAAGCTGAAAAGACTGGCAAGCTGGAGAGAGAGGGTGAGATAACTAGAAATAATTATTTCAATTTCTTGAGTAGTGCCTCGGAAGAGGTGGCAAATATAGCCAAAGCAGAAAGATTGCAGTCGGAGTCATTTGCTGGCAAGCCGATTGCTCCTGCTGACGAGGCATTCTTGGCTGCGCACAAGCAAGACTCAGACAAGAGAAAGGCTGCTTATGAGCAGGGATACTCTAGGCTAAATGATTTTAGATTGGCTGAGGAAACAAGACTTCGTGCTGCTATTCGAGCCCGTCCTGATTTGGGTGATGAGCTTAGGGCCATTAGCCAGCGTGAGCTTGGCATGGACGTGTATACGTCTAGAATGAAGATGTTTAGTGACGAGCTAAAGCAAGCACAAGAAGCCGCAGAATCACTTGCTGCACAAGCAGACAAGAGAAAGACGCAAGCAATGTCAGAAGTTAAGTTTAATGTTGAAACAATTGGCGGCACTGTTGGGCAAATTTACAGAGACGTTGATATTAATGCGCCAGCTGGAGCTACTAATAGTATTGAGGCAGCTAGGGCTAACCACGCCATATTACTTGAGGCAAAACCTGAGCTGCAAACTGAAACAGCCCTTCAAGTACAGAAACAAAATGTATATAACGCAGGTAAGGAGTTTGATAAGTTTGTTGCTGAGAATGGGCTTAATGACCCAGCAGAGATGCAAGGAATATTGGCAGACCCAGCCAGAGCTAACGGAGTTGTTAAGAACATTGACGATAAGATTTCCTCGCTTTCTAAAATCAGCGCAGAGGTTTCGGCGATAGGCACTGGCTCTTATAAAGCTGAAGCAGAATCTATTTCTAAGCTTGCTGCACAGGAGATAGCGTCGCTTGAGGAACTTAAGAAAAACTTCACGCCAGCAGGTATTCAAACATATGTAGAGTCCCGTGCGAATAGGCAAACTGTACAGGTTATGAATGCTGTTCCAGAGATAGCTAACATTGCAGGAGACATTGTTCCGAAAAACGCGACAGAGGCTGATAGAACTAAAGCAATTGTAACATCGGATACAATGTTTAGAAGAGTTACAGACCAAATTACTCAGACTGGAAATTGGAATAGCCCTGCCGAATACACGTTGACAGTATCTAACTCAGTGCCCTTGGTTGGGAATATGTTGCTTGGAGAGTCTCTTAGAAACAAAGACTTGCTTGCGTCACGCGCTCCGATGGCTGCTACATACATAAGCACTGTGGCGTACTCGTTGGCTAATCCATATAGGGGCCCAGACGGTAGGCTTATTGCTCCGCCTATGGAATCTATTTATAGTAGAAACGGTACTGGCTTCTTAAATCTAATTATTCAATCGTCTCCCACGGTAGTTAATGTGTATAACGCACTTAATCCAGAACAGAAGGAGCAATTTTCTGATGGAATAGTGGATGTTACCAATGCCTATGTACAGCAGAAATATCAACAAGCACTTAAAGAGCTTCCTGAAGACGTAAGAAAGTACGTTGGAGCCTTTAAGATAGGCACGATAGAGAATCTAAATAGAGAGGACGGAAACCTTCTTGGATGGGTTCCTAACACGCCCCCAGACATTAAAGCCAAATATCAAGCATCTCTCGATAAGGTTCAATACACTGAAACAGGGCAAAACGGACTAAAGACTATCTACACTACTCTTAAGTCTATGGTTGCTCCAGAATCTGTCGGCTTTTTTTCTGGAATGATGGGTAAATAATATGAATGCAGAGAAGCCTACGTCTGGAAATAGACTTACGTTAGAAGACTTAAAAAGTGCTTTTGGCATGGGGGCGGAAAAACCCCCTTCTCCTGCGCAAACCGAAAATAGAAACCAAACCACTTTCCTTGGGCGCTCTGGGTTTCGGCCTATGGTAACAATTCCAAGCCTACAGAGAGGGCAAGAAGCAACTTATCCTAGGTCTCGCTCTGGCGGAAGAAACGAAAGCATGGTGTCATCTTCATATGATGTTTATGGAAAGAAGTTGTTTGCTAAAGAAGGCGGATTGCGGTATGACCTATTTACTGGAGAAAGCAAGCCATCACAGCCTCTTGACAAGCTCACTATAGGGCAGTTAAAAGAGTTGCAAAGAAAGCGTAGTAACACAGCTGCTGGCGCATATCAGTTTACGTTAGCAACAGTTGAGGACTTGCAAAAGGAGATGGGGCTTAAGGATACAGACGTGTTCTCCTCAGCTACTCAAAACCGCATGTTCGAGACGTTTACTAGGGGAAACGAGACAAGGGCAAGAGAAGTTCTTGGAATGTCAAGAGTTAGTGACGCACAGAGATATTCGATGCACTTCCTAGGGCGCAGTGGCGGTGTTTCATTCTTGAGGAAGCTTCGGGAAAACCCTAATGCAACATTTGCTAAGGAGTTTCCAAACGCATATGCAAGAAACAAAGCAATGTTTTCGAAGATTGGTGGTGCTAATGCAACGTTAGCAGATGCTTTCGGAGAGTTATCTAGAAGGATGAAATAAGAAAAGCCCCGCATCTCTGCGGGGCTATTTTATTTCTTATCCATCACACTGTATCCGCCGTGGTTCTTCATCCATAACCCCTTGTAGTCGTGGGCTATGCAGATGTCTACAAACTTAACTCTATCACAGAGTTTGTGACAGGCAGGGCATTCACCCTGCTCATCACTCTCTGCCATAGGGCGGCTTATTTCAAATCGTCCGTGCTCTCCGCAGTCGTAGCTGTAGATAGCCATTCCATAACCTCCTCTATATCTATAACATCCACTGTATGACCACACACGACACAAGTGGCTGTTGAGCCGCTAAGCTCCCACATGTCGCTCTCGCACTTCTCACAAAGATGAACTATGTCATCGCTCATTTACTTCTCCTTAGATTTCGCAGTTAGAGCCGACACAGGCTAGGGTTTGGCTACCCTCCGTATTGTCTTCGGACTCCGTGAATTGTGACCAGTCAATCGTTGGCATTGATGACCGAAGAGCCTCATACTGCTCCTTAGTGATTTCCTCATAGGGAGCTTGTTCGTATGTATGCTCCAGACGGGGCAGGAATGCCACGCCACTCACCTCATCGAAATGCTCCCACACCCACGCACCTAGCTCCATGTACTCGTCAGCGCCGTAGTAGACGGTGATGGAAGGCTTGTGCTCACACCAGTTATCCTGAATGTGTTTCCAATACTTCATCTGCTCGATAGCTGTCAGGCCATCCTTACACACAGCACCATCAGGACTCTTCTGAGGGAAGCTGAACACAGCCGTGTTAGGGCTCATCTTGTCCATCTCCCACGGAACTCCTTGGCTTGCCAAGAACTGCGTCAGAGGGTCGTTGATGCTGTTTCTTACACGACGTATGTAGAAATCACTAAAGCGAGGATGCAAGCCGCTAGCAGAGTCAACGAGCTGTGAAACAGTTCCCGATGGCTTGACGCAAGTGATTGCCGTAGACTGATTGATTCCAAGTCTATCTGCCCAGAGCTTGTTGACTTCGACTGCGTGTTGCTTGAGGGCTTCGAGTTGGTCTGAACTTTCATAGTACATATCCTTTAGTGGACTATCCATGAGGCCAGTGAAGCTAACGCCTAACAATGCCTCTTCCTCTGTGTTGCGCTTCCAGATGCTCCGCAGGTAGCGGAAGTCTGTGAATGTAGCCTGTATCGTACCAAGAATCGTAGCCAGCTCCACCTTGCGCTTCAGTGTCTCGAAGGTGTCGTCAGCTCTGCACACCACCTCAGTTAAGTTACAGAACTGATACGGACGCAGGATGATTTCACTGCAAGGGTTAGTGCCGAAGTCGTG